>ENA-OQBL01000977-OQBL01000977.1-human-gut-metagenome-genome-assembly--contig:-NODE-977-length-12508-cov-2.531863_pt1 | contig 12508 bp, 13 predicted proteins | sample MGYA00242747_ERZ504553 | MGnify/ENA primary metagenome ERZ504553 (study PRJEB26092, sample SAMD00036240) | human gut metagenome | host: Homo sapiens | study: EMG produced TPA metagenomics assembly of...
CCTGTATGTATCGGATGACCATTACCACTGTTTCGCCTGTGGGGAGCACCGGGGACGTGATCGACCTTACCGCCAAACTGTTTGACCTTCGGCTGTATGATGCGGCCCGAAAACTGGCGTCGGACTTTCACCTTGCGTCGGACAAGGCCCTTGCCGGAAAGCCATTCGATTTGGAAAAAAGGAACACAAAAACCAGAGCACAGCAGCTTCGTGAAAACGAGCAGCTGTGCTTTTCTGTTTTGAACGAGTATCGGCGGTTGCTCCTGGATTGGGAAAAACGGTATGCACCACAAACGCTGGAAGATGTGCTGGACGAGCGGTTTGTGGAAGCCTGCCACCGGCTGCCCTGGGCAGAGTATCAGTTGGACATCCTGCTGCAAGGCGATTCCTATGAACGAGGCGAAACCGTGAGTAATCTAACGGCAGACGGATACATCCGCAAATTACAGGCCCGCCTGAGAGAGGAGCAATACCATGAACAACCCTGTTTGGATCGATGAGAAAGGGGAAAATCATCGAGCCGGAATACTGCCGGGATTTCCTGTCCCAGCATCCCATGCGCTGTATCAACGACCGCTTTTATACTGTGGATGGCCCGTTGCCGGATGAAAGCAAATTGAAGCGGACAATTTATGAGGAAATCTCGCCCTGGCTGCATGACAAGGTCGCACAGACGGTGGAGCAGGTGCTCAAGACGTTAAAGCTGGCGGCATACGCAGACCCTTTGCCCCTGCAATGTGACCGCATCCATGTGGCGAACGGCACTTGTTTTCTGGAGGGCATCTTTACGGAGGAAAAAGAGTATTGCGGCAACCGCCTGTCGGTGTCCTATCGAGCAGATGCCCCTACGCCGGAACACTGGCTGCGTTTCCTTTCGGAATTGTTGGAGCCGGAGGATATTCCCGCCTTGCAGGAGTATCTGGGCTACTGCCTGATTCCCTCCACCAAGGGCCAGAAAATGCTCATGCTGATCGGCAAGGGCGGTGAGGGCAAAAGCCGGATCGGTGTGGTGATGAATGCCATTTTCGGGCTAAACATGAACACCACTTCCATCCAAAAGGTAGAAAACAGCCGTTTCGCTAGAGCCGACCTGGAGGGCAAACTGCTGATGGTGGACGATGATCTGGACATGAATGCCTTGACCAAAACCAACTATGTAAAATCCATTGTGACAGCAGAACTGCGAATGGATTTGGAACGGAAGAAAGAGCAGAGCTATCAGGGGTTGCTTTATGTGCGTTTTCTCTGCTTCGGCAACGGGGCATTGACTGCACTTCATGACCGCAGCGACGGTTTCTTTCGCCGCCAAATCATTCTGACCACCAAAGACAAGCATGCGGATCGGTTCGATGATCCGTTTCTTGCCAAGAAACTGATTGCCGAAAAAGAGGGGATTTTCCTCTGGATGCTGGAGGGATTGCGGCGGCTGATCGTCAATCACTACCACTTCACCATCAGTCAGAGAGCCAAGGACAATATCTCTTCCGCAGTTCGGGATGCCAATAACATTCTGGACTTTCTCGATTCTGAGGGTTATGTGGCATTCAAGGCCGATTATGAAGCCAGCACCAAAAATTCTGTATGCAGCCTATAAGCGGTGGTGTGAGGACAACGCCGAAAACCCACTGTCACCAAAGAGCTTCGCAAACCAGCTCAGCCAGAATGCTGAACGCTACCATTTGGAGCCGGTCAATAACCTGCACATCGGCGGTGGAAAACGGTGCCGGGGATATATGGGCATTTATGTTCTGCTCTCGCCTATGGAGTTGTAATGAAACTTCAAAACCTTCTGTTCGTGCGTTCATGCGTTCCTGATCGGGTGCAGCCTGTGGAACGAAGGAACGCACGAACGCAAAAAATCGAAGTTCATTTTAATATTTGATAATCCGGCTGGGCGTTAAAATTGGCAATGCTCAGTCAATGGTTGTGCAAACAGTGAAAAACACTACTATAAGCAGAACACAAATCATCATTCGGTGATTTACAGAATGGTGATGGTGGTATACGGCGAGGTGGCTATTTACACGGTTTCACTTGCAAGCCCACCTAACGGTAAACGTCGATGGGGTGCTGTTGCGGACAGTTCTTCATGGACGCAATCCTGAGCGCTTTTCAAGAAGCAATAAAGATTTACTGTACCGTGCAGCGTGTATGCTCCACGGTAAAACCATTTTATGAAAGAATGAGGTATTTTCTATGAAATCCAATTTGAGAAATGAAATCAAGTCGTATATCGTGCGTTCCGGCTACACGATGCAGGAAGTCGTTGACCGGCTTTCTGAGGATTACGGCTGGAGTGACAGCGTTTCCAACCTGTCCAACAAGCTCCAGCGGGAGTCCCTGCGGTATGTAGAGGCGGTACAGCTTGCCGACGCCCTTGGTTATGACCTCGTATGGCAGAAGCGGAGGGACAAATGATGCCTGTCGTTCCTGCTCTCCGTATCTCTCGTCTCCATCGAAAAATCCGCAGATTTGGAGATGGATGGCAGAGTGGATTTGCAAAATCTGCTCTGCCTGTGGGCGGCAGAATTGAAGCAATCGAGATTGCGGAGAGGCTGTCGGTCACACTGCCTTTTGAGGATTTGGGTGTCACACACAAGCCTCTAAAGGCGGCAAGGCATCCGCAGATGCCGCATTCCCCCTCGGAGAGCCCACGGCACTTTGCAGCCCTTCGGGATGAAAGTGTCATAGTGGGTTATTACACTTCCCGCAGGAAGTGCATCCCCGTCCCTCAGCCGTCTGCCACACAATGGAAAGGAGCTGATTTCCATGGCCAGAAACGACGGAATCGACCGCACCTTTGCCCGTAACCAGGACTTGCCCACCCTTGATGATGTGGCGAAGGTTCAGGAGCATAACGAACGAGAAAAGGAGAGCTACTCCAACCAGGATATTGATACCACCCAGACCTACCGGAATATTCACTTCAAAGGCCCCCACCGGCAGCTATGCTGCCATGTTCGATCAGATGATTGCCGATGGGGTTATCTCCACCCGTGGCCTGAAAGCCGATGCGGTGAAATACGGGGAATTAATTTTTGATGTGAACTCCGCTTACTTCCACAATCACGGCGGATATGAATATGCCAAGCAATTCTACACCGACGCATACAAAGCTGCCGTGGAGATTGTGGGCGGTGAGCAGTATATCCTCTCCGCTGTGATGCACGCCGATGAGCGCAACCGGGCTATGTCGGAAGCTCTGGGGCAGGATGTGTACCACTACCATCTTCATGTGGTCTATGTCCCGGTGGTGGAAAAACAAATTCTCTGGTCAAAGCGGTGCAAGGACAAGTCCCTTGTGGGCACGGTCAAGGAGACCATTATGCAGGTCAGCCGGAGTAAAAAGTGGGAGTCAAAAGTTGCTTTGGATGAGCAGGGCAATCCGCTTCTGACCGCCAAAGGGAAGAAAGTCTTGCGGACATCGTACAGTGTCCTGCAAGACGATTTCTTCAACTATATGAAAGCTGCTGGATATACGGATGTGGAGCGTGGAGAGCGTGGCAGCACCGAGGAACATCTGACGGTGACCCAGTTCAAGGTAGCACAGGAACAGCAGCGGCTGGAAGATGTGACCGCCCAAATCGCTCAGACAGAACAGGCGCTGGACACCGCACAGGCTGCTGTTGAGAAAAAGCAGAAGGAGCTGCAATCCCTGCAAAAGCAGACCAAAGAACAGCGTACTGCCGCCCTGACGGTACAGGAAATCCGCTCCATGGGGAAAAAGACGATCACCGGCAACATCACTCTGACCCCATCCGAGTGTAACACGCTCAAGGATTATGCGGTCAATGGGATTCTTGCCAAGGCGGAAAACAGCCGTTTGGAGGAAAAGCTGCAACAAGCGCAAAAGAGCGCCGTTGTCTGGAAACAGCGATATGAATCGCTGAAAGAACTGGCACGGCCCTATCTGGAAGCTGTTAAGCTCGCACCCGAAAAGGTGCGGGCTTTTCTTGACGCCATTTTGCCCCAGACCCGGCAAACAAGGCAGCACGATCAACCTTCCCGCCGCAAGTCGCAGGATATGGAACTTTAATTGATGGAGGAAACTGCATGAGAAAACACAAAAATTTTATGAGCGAACCCGACTATGGTTATATCGACATTGAAGCCTGCTTTGAACCTGTTTTTGAGCCGCCGTTGGAAACTCTGGAAGAATGGCGCAGATGGGAGGATGAACCCGAACCGACGCTGGAGAACACCTCGGTCTATGTCACAGAGCCGGATGGCATTCAATATTTTTACTGCGGCAATACCAGGATTCGGGTATCCGAGCATTTCTCCCAGGCAGGCAAACCCATGGACAAGCTAATTGAAAATGTGGTCCAGTATGCTGCCCGCAACGCTGGATAAACCCATTCCACAACAAAAATGTCGTTGAACCACACCCACGCTTACGGTATAATAAAAGCAGAAGTATTGTAAGCGTGGGGTTGTTTTCGATTAGAAGGAGGATTTTTACCGTGAAACAACCTTACAATACCGCACTCTATATGCGTCTCAGCCGTGACGACGAAAACTATGGCGACAGCGTGAGTATCGAGACCCAGCGCACCATTTTGCAGCAGTACGCAAAGGAACATGGTCTTTCGGTGTATGGCGAATATGTCGATGACGGATGGAGCGGAACGAACTTTGAGCGTCCCAGTTTTCAGCGGATGATGGATGATGTGGAGGCCGGAAAGGTCAACTGTATCATTACCAAAGACCTCAGTCGCTTTGGCCGTGAACACGTAATGATGGACTACTATCTGGAATTTGTGTTCCCGGAAAAGCAGATTCGATACATTGCTGTGACCGAAAATGAGGACACCGAAAAAGGACTTTCGGACTTTGTGCCGTTCAAGAACCTTTTTAACGAATGGTTCGCAAAGGATACCAGCCGCAAGGTAAAAACGGCGCTCCGTGCTAAATTTGCCGCAGGAGAACGCATTTTTGCCTATGCGCCGTTGGGATACATCCGCCATCCCGAAATCAAAAACACTTTGGCCATAGACGAAGAAACCCGCTGGATCATCGAGAAAATCTTTGACCTTGCACTTCATGGAGCAGGTGCGGCAAAGATCACCAAGGCCCTGATTGCAGAAAAAGTCCCGACTGCGGGCTGGCTGAATTATCAGAGATATGGAACTTTCGCCAATATCTATGCCGGAGCGCCGGAGGAAAAAGCCTATGCGTGGACGATAGCGCAGGTAAAAAGTATTCTGAAAGAGGAAACCTATATCGGACACAGCGTCCACAATAAGCAGACCAATATTTCATTCAAAAACAAGAAGAAAGTACGCAAGCCAAAAGAGGAATGGTATCGTGTGGAGAACACCCATGAGGCCATCATCAGCCGGGATGTTTTTGAGCAGGTGCAGAAGCAGATTGCCAGCCGTAGGCGTCAGCAGAAGGATGCCACAACGCAGATTTTCGCCGGTCTTGTAAAATGTGCAGATTGTGGCTGGTCTATGCGCTTCGGCACGAACCGGCAGAACAAAACGCCGTACAGCCATTTCACTTGCAGCCAGTACGGACAGATGGGAACACAATGCTCGGCGCATTATATCCGCTATGACACGCTCTATGTTTATGTGCTGTCCAGAATCCAGTATTGGTCCCATCGGGCGCAGCTAAGCGAAGAAAAGCTCTTGCGGCAGATTTTGAAAAACGGTGACCGGGAACGCATGACCGCCGCCAAGCGTCAGGAATCCGAACTGAAACGGGCGGAAAAACGAAAGGCAGAAGTGGATGGAAAGTTTGTCCGAATGTATGAGGACTGGTCTGCCGGACGCATCACTGAGTATAACTTCAATCTGCTGACTAAAAAGTACCAGACAGAGCAGCTGGAGCTGGAGGAAAAGATCAACCGCTTGCAAGCGGAGCTGTCCGCAGAGCAGCAGACTGCCTTAGATGCTGAAAAGTGGATCGCTCTTATCAAGCAGTACGCCAATCCCACGGAACTGACCGCCGAACTGCTCAATACCCTGATTGAGAAGATTGTGATTCATGAGGCCACTAAAGGCGAGGATGGTATGCGAGAGCAAGAGATTGAGATTTACTACCGCTTTATCGGCAAAATTGATTAACCTGTATCCATATCCTTAACTTTGGGAAACGGGCTCTTCTCTGCCAGATATTTCTCTGTTGCCGCAGCTGGCGTCTTACTTTGATATCAGCATTGACGAGCTGATCGGATATCAGCCACAGATGGAGAAAGAGGATATTAAAAAACTGTATCTCCGCCTTTCAAAAGGAATTTTTTCATGTGTTGCCCTTTGATAAGGTTCTGGCCGAGTGCCTTGAAATTATAAAAAAATATTATTCCTGCTATCCTCTCTTGTTCCAGTTAGGAGCTCTTTTGATCAATCATATTGCGCAGACTTCAAATCCGGAGCAGACGACACAGATTACGGAAAAAGCTCTGGAATGCTTCCAACGTGTGAGATTCAGGGCAGATGAGCCAAACCTGCAAAAAGAGGCACTGTTAATGGAAGCTTTTTGTCTTCTTCAGCTCCAGCGCCCATCCGAAGTCATAGATAACCTGGAGCCAATTGAAATGCAGGCTGGTTCTCCCGAACCGCTTCTGGCTTCGGCATATCGGATGGCCGGCAATGACCGGGAAGCGGAAAAAAATCCTTCAGGTCGGAATATACAAAGGGATTATGACCCTTTTTGATCTGTTCCCGTCCTATCTGAACTTATGCCTGAATGATGCGGAACAAATTTGCAGAAGCCTGTCAGCGATTTTATCAAATAGCGAATACTTTTCAGATAAAAACACTACACCCCAGCATTCTTTTTAGGAATCTATATTACCATCGCTCAGGGCTGGCTGGCGCTCGGCGATACCGAACAGGCGCTGGATGTCCTCACGCAGTATACGGATCTGGCCGTCAGTGATATTTATCCATTGCGTCTGCATGGGGACAAATTCTTCGATCTTCTGGATAAATGGTTTGAAAATGAACAAATGACAGGATCCTTTCCGCCAAGAAATGAAACGCTGATCCGGCACAGTATGACACAAGCTCTCAGCGAAAACCCCGTCTTCCTTCCGTTGGCAGAAAACCCACGGTTTCAGGCAATGGTCAATAGACTGAGAGCCAACGAGGAGGAAAAATAAATGGAGACTGTTACCATACAAAACCTGTCCAAAATTTATCCTGGCGGAAAAGAAGCATTAAAACAACTCTCATTGTCACTAAACGCAGGGGAGGTGTTCGGTTTTCTCGGTCCCAACGGCGCCGGAAAGACAACAACCGTAAAACTTCTTACCGGAGTCCTTGCTCCATCCGGCGGTCAATGTGAGGTCATGGGAGTCAATCCCAATGTCCAACCGGAAAAAGCCCATCTCCTGTCCGGGATCGTGACCGAACATGCACAGATGTATGATAATCTGACCGGTATGGAAAATCTGATCTTCTACGCTGCTGCCTTTGGGCTGAAGCAAAAGGACGGAAAGCAGCGCGGTGAGTCACTGCTTAAAGAATTAGAACTGGCAGAAGCGAAAGACCGAAAACTGGCGGCCTATTCTACCGGCATGAGACAGAGGCTCTCCCTGGCGCGGGCACTTCTGCACCGTCCCAAAGTCCTGTTTCTTGACGAGCCGACTTCCGGCCTGGACCCGGAAAGCGCCCAGAATGTCAATCAAATGATTCGCAATCTGGCCCGTAAAGAAGGAATCACTGTTTTCCTCTGTACACATCAGCTTCGATACGCACAGGAAATCTGCACACGTTATGGACTGCTTGAACAAGGATCTCTTCTGGCCTCAGGCACAATAGAAGAATTACGCGCCCGGGTATTTTCCTCGAAATCGCTTCACATCTGCGCGTCTGCTGTTCCCGAGAAGCTGAATTTTATCAGATGCGGAGCCAATGAATTTGAAATCAAAATACACGATAAAAAATGAAATTCCTGATTTGGTACGAAAGATTGTAGAAGCCGGTGAGGATATCTATTCTGTAAATCTCATGGAACCCAGTCTGGAAGATATCTATTTTGCTCTGACAGCCAGAAGAAAGGGGATTGATCAATATGAGGACTGCTATGTATGCTATCATTAAAAAATGATTTTCGCGGTGTTGCGAGCAACCGCAGGTTATTTTCTGCTCTTTTCATTGTTCCCTTGGTACTGACTGTCGTATTGCCGTCCGTTTTCTTCCTTACCATTCATTTTGTACCGGATGATCCGGATATTGCGAAACTGCTGTCGCTGCTTCCTGAAGCTGCCCGGATGGAAAGCCTGGAACTTACCCTTTCCAGTATGATTTTAAATTATATCCTTCCGGTCTTTTTCCTGATGATTCCCATAATGTCTGCTTCTATCATGGCAGCCAGTACCTTTGCAGGAGAAAAGGAACGCCATACACTTGAAACATTGCTCTATTGCCCACTTACTCTCAAACAGATCTTTCAGGCAAAAGTATGGGCTTCCTTCCTTTTAAGTATGCTTATCTCGCTGATCTCATTTATGGCTATGTTCCTGGTCACAGAAACAGAATTGTTTTTCCTGACGGGCCGGTTGCTGATTCCCAGTGTAAGTTGGCTGGTTGTTATGCTGCTGCTTTCTCCCGCAATCTCTTTGATTGCCGTTACCCTGATCGTCCGGGGATCTGCCAGGGCACAGAGCGTAGAAGAATCCCAGCAATCGGCTGTTTTTCTAATCCTTCCGCTTATCCTGCTTATCGTAGGACAGTTTACCGGGATTCTCTTGATTAGCGTTTGGATTCTGCTCTGCCTCAGTGTGGTTTGTGCCATACTCGCCTGGATCCTTTTGCAAAAATCCATGGGACGGTTCACCTATGAAAAACTTCTGCAGTAAAAGATATTTCAGCTTGAATATCCATGCAAATCAGCTTTTGCCCCCCTATTTTAAAAGTAAAAAGGATCCTCATTTTTTGAGGAAGTGCATCAGCTGATACGCGCACATAATCGCCACATTCTCCTCCCTGAGAATCCGCGCCACCTCTGTACGGTCCGCAAGCACGACCTCGATTTCCTCATTCTCTTCCATGTATTTCCGGCTGACCGTTCCTGTGGCATATCCATAAACAGAGGCACAGGATTCATCCGTCATTCCAATGGTCGTAAAGTACGGTTTTTCAAAACATGCCTCCACATCCAATGGCTGAAAGGTCAGTCCTGTCTCCTCATGCATTTCCCTGACCGCCGCTTCCCGGTAATTTTCGCCTTTCTCGACAAGCCCGGCAGGAAATTCATAAATATAATCGTCAATCGACACCCGATACTGCCGCACCAGAATCACCCTGTCATGCTTTTCTCCGTAAAGGCTGTAAATGATCACTCCGTCCGGATGATTTTCTTTTGTTTTCAGCTTCATCTGTTCGATCGTCTTCGCACGGGAGGCCACATAATAGTGCAGCGGTTTTCCCACACGATTTTTTCCCTCTACATGATAAAGATTGACAAATCCATTGTCCGTCTGTTTTGTAACTTTTTCAAGCTGTGCCATTGTTCATCCTCTCCCTTTTTCGTCCGATCATAACAGTTCAGCCAGCTGCACTACGGCATCCGGCCATTGAAAATCGCTTCACGATAGGCCAGATGCCCGCAGGCATTATGCTTTCCTACGGTCTGCGCAGGGAATGCACAGACCTGGCTGAACGGTAACGTCTATTTGAAATCCTTACGATCCCGGGGAGACAGAAACGCAAATATCCCGCAGCACAACTACTGCGGGATATTTGGCAACCAATTTTCAGCGGGCGGATGACGCAGCTGTCCGCTGAACCGGACAGCTGCGTTATCTGCGCTCCATAACAGTTTTTCCATTGTCCGCGATAAGAAGATAAGAAAAGCCTTATCCCATCGCCTCCCCCTTCAGGATTCTGCTGATATGTTTATATAATACCAGAGTAATTACCGAAACGACAACCCCTTTCACCAGATTAAACGGCACAACTGCAAACAGACAGAAAGTGGGAAGGTTTGTGATCGCCGCATTTACTGCGCTGCCCATCTCAACCAGACTGTCAATGGGCATGCCGAACGCCGCTGCATATGCCGGCAGCAAGAGATACGCATTCAGAAATCCTCCGACAGCCGCCATCAGTACAGTTCCGGAAATCATTCCGATGATCGCAGACATTCTGGTTTTCTTTCTCTGATAAATCAATCCGGCCGGCACTGCAAAGCTGCATCCGATCAGCAGGTTTGCAAACTCGCCGACAAACGCGGTATCGGTACCATTCAGGACCAGATTCAGCAGAACCTTTACAAGCTCAATCAGCGCGCCTGCAGCAGGTCCCATTGCAAAAGCGCCGATCAGAACCGGAAGTTCACTCAGATCGATCTGATAAAAAGATGGCGCAAACGGCAGAGGAAAATCAAACAGCATCAGCACGGTGGCAATGGCCGCCAGCATGGCCACCTGTACCATGTACCTGGTCTTTCCGATCCTCCGGATTGCACTTGTTGGTTTGGATGTGGTTGTTCCTGCATTCATAAGTCATTCTTCCTTTCTTTGTGAGGAAATCTCCCTGCTGTGCAGATTATGAAAACAGTGTGTTTTCAGTTACCCGGCAAATATCCGCCCGTGCAGGCACGGCGGCCGCTTGCCGGGTGTATCGCTGACAGCTCCCTGTCGCTCGCTGTCCGTTACCCGGCAAATGTCCGCTCGTGCAAGCACGGCGGCCGCTTGCCGGGTGTATCGCACAAAAAAACGCCCGGGGGTAATCCCGGGCGGCTTCTGTGCATAAGAATGGTGAAATAACAAATATCTGATCTGAATCTCAATGGGAACCCTCCCTTTGATTCGTATGACATCTGCCATTTTCATACTCTGTCTCTCTTCTTCCATCCAGACTGTAACTGTTGGTACCGGAATCTCACCGGATCAGCTGTCGTCCTGAGAATGCCGGCCGACATCCGCTTCCAGAACATCACTTCCATGCAACTCAAAACTCCAGGTCGCGGACTATACCGCCAGTGGGGACTTACACCCCGCCCTGAAGATTTCCTTTAGTTTTTTTCTTTATCAGTATATACCCTCAAAGGGTATGTCGTCAATAGGCAGTTATAAGTAAATTCATATGAGCGTAACCGTTCAGCCAGCTGAACCACTGCAGCAGATATCAGCATCATCCAAACTGCTGCCTCTCCTCTCTGTAATATTCCGCCTGTGTCTCATACAGCTTTGCATAAATCCCCTGCCGTTCCATCAGCTGCTGATGCGTACCGCGCTCGCAGAGTTTCCCATGATCCAACACCAGAATCTCATCGCAGAATCTGCAGCTGCTCATACGGTGAGAAATATAGACAGCTGTTTTTCCCTTTGTGATATCGTGAAAAGTCTCGTAAACCTCCGCCTCCGCCAGAGATTTGCGAAGCCGTTCCGGATCAACTTCCGACCCGCCGGCTACATTTTCGCTGACCGGAGCGGCAAACAGATGATAATCCTGAAAGACAACGGAAAAAATGTCCGTGTATTCCTGGTAATCATACAGTCCGATGGGAATTCCGTTCAGCAGGATCTGTCCCTCCGCGGGTTCATACAGCCTGCTGAGCAAAGCGATCAGTGTGCTCTTTCCCGATCCGTTCTGTCCCACCAGCGCATAGTGCTTTCCGACCGTGAATTTAAGGCTGATATGATCCAGCGCTCTCTGATCCGTTCCCGGATAGGAAAAGCTTACGTCTTTCAATTCAAACTCATACTCGCCATCGTCCCGCTTTTCCACCGGCAGCGTGCCGTCGTAAAGCATATCGCTGCTGCTGAGAAAGTCCGCATAGGTTTTCAGATATGCGAATCGATAACAGTACTGACTGTATTCACTCAGAAACTGCTACACCGCGTCGGTAAAGCGTTCGACGGAACTGGCATACAGAAGGACATTTCCCACCGAAAATATACCTGCCCGGGCGCATACTGCCACATATGCATAGGATAAGAACGACAGGAGAGTTCCCAGGGGAATTTTCTCACACACCCATCCGGTTTTTGTAATAATCAATAAACGCTTCATTGACCTCCCGGTAACGGCCGCGGGAAACAGGAATCCGTTCTCCATTTTCCATCACGCAACTCGGTACGGGTAATTTTTCTACATATCCGAGATTCACAAAATAACTGCGATGCGGGCGGATCCACCCGTCCCCCTCTAGAACATCGATCATGTTCTGAAATTTTTCCTTCACATCATAACTTCCCTCTGTCCCGTGAATCCTGATATAATGTCCATCAGACTCCAGATAGACGATCTCCTGCTCCTCCAGACGGTAATCCTCCCCGGAATACCGGAAGATCAGGTAACGCTTCTCCTGTCCCTTTTTCTCAGCAATCCTGTCCAGAAGAGACGCCAGCTGAGCCGGATCCACCGGCTTCATCAGATACCCGACCGCCTCCACGTCATATCCTTCAAAGACAAAACCGGGATCGTTTGTCAGAAATGCTATGGCAACATTCCGGTCCCTCTTGCGGATTTCGTGAGCCAGTTCCATACCGTTCATCTGTTTCATCTGAATATCCAGCAGAAGCAGATCGTAAGGGATGGTCTGATCCAGT
>ENA-OQBL01000979-OQBL01000979.1-human-gut-metagenome-genome-assembly--contig:-NODE-979-length-12492-cov-3.285321_pt1 | contig 12492 bp, 15 predicted proteins | sample MGYA00242747_ERZ504553 | MGnify/ENA primary metagenome ERZ504553 (study PRJEB26092, sample SAMD00036240) | human gut metagenome | host: Homo sapiens | study: EMG produced TPA metagenomics assembly of...
GCCTGGATCTTCCTCCTTGAAAGCGGCATCCTTAAGTTTTTTTCAATGCCATTTGTGCCGCATTTTGTTGCGACTCCTTCTTGGAATAACCGGTGCCGGTGCCTGCCGATATCCCTTCGATGCGGACTTCGGTGTGGAACATTGGATTGTATTCTTCGTCGAGAAACTGTTCGATAAGCTCGAATGACACTTCCATTTTGTTCTTCTGGCTCCATTCGATGAGTTTTGACTTGAAGTTGACCTCTTTGCGAGACATCTTGTCGAGGTCGATATAGTTTTTGAAAATCTTCTCTTCCATGAACTGCTTGCAGCGGTCGTAGCCCTGGTCCAGATAAATGGCTCCAATGAAGGCTTCGAATGCATTGCCGTACATATAGCTGTTGTGGGACGAGGAGCGGGTGGAGTATTTCACCAGTTTGTCCAGTCCGATTTCCACGGCCAGTTTGTTGAGTGTTTCCCGCTGTACAATTTTGGAACGGGTGTTGGTGAGGAAACCTTCGCGGCGTCCTTCGAAATGGCGGTAGACAATATCTCCTACAATGGCGTCGAGGATAGCATCGCCCAAGAATTCCAGCCGTTCGTTGTTGATGGGACGTCCTTTTTCGGAGCGCATGGAGATGGATTTATGCAGCAAAGCCTGCTGATAGACCTTGATGTCACGTGGAAAGAAGCCGAGAATTCTGTAAAAACAAAAATAAGACTCTCTATCCTTGCGGAACAAGAGCCTTATTTTATCTATTTGGTTACGTAACACGACCTTATTATTCTGCGTATTTCTTGAAAATGACACACGCATTATGACCACCGAATCCAAAAGTATTGGACAAAGCTACGTTCACTTCGCGCTTTTGTGCTTTGTTGAACGTGAAGTTCAGGTCATAGTCGATGTTTTCGTCGTTATCACCCTCTTCGTGGTTGATGGTCGGAGGAACAATGCCATTCTTGATGGCGAGGATGCTTGCAATGGATTCTACCGCACCGGCAGCGCCCAGCAAATGACCGGTCATGGACTTTTGTTGAACTGATGTTCAACTCATACGCATGCTGTCCGAATACCTCTTTGATTGCTTTTGCTTCCGAAATATCACCTACGGAGTAGATGTACCGTGAACATTGATATAATCTACTTCTTCGGGTTTCATTTCTGCATCTTCCAACGCATTCAACATCACTAACTTGGCTCCCAAACCTTCGGGGTGAGAGGCTGTCAGGTGATGAGCGTCGGCAGACATTCCTACGCCGGCAACTTCCGCATAGATTTTGGCACCGCGTGCCTTGGCGTGTTCCAGTTCCTCTAGAACGAGACAACCGCCACCTTCACCCATGATGAATCCGTCACGGCTTGCGCTGAACGGACGGGATGCAGTTTCGGGAGAATCATTGCGGGTTGACAATGCATGCATGGCATTGAAACCGCCTACACCGCAAGCGGCGATGGCAGCTTCCGAACCACCGGTTACGATAGCATTGGCCTTACCCAGACGGATGAGGTTAAACGCATCGGCAATGGCATTTGTGGAAGTGGCACATGCAGAACAAGTTGCGTAGTTGGGACCATGGAAACCATACATGATGGAAATTTGTCCGGCAGCAATGTCCGAAATCATCTTGGGGATGAAGAACGGATTGAATTTGGGGCCGTTTTCCTTACCGGTCAGGGCATAGTTGCCCGCCTCTTCTTCGAATGTACGGATGCCACCGATACCGGCGCCGAAGATGACACCGATTCTGTTTAAATCCTCATTTTCGACGTCAAGCCCAGAGTCACCTACCGCTTCTTTGGCTACTGCAATGGCATATTGTGTGTACAAGTCCATCTTGCGGGCCTCTTTGCGGTCCATATATTTGGTAGCATCGAAGCCTTTTACTTCGCATGCAAACTGAGTCTTGAAAAGCGATGCATCGAAATGAGTAATAGGTCCTGCTCCACTAACCCCATTCACAAGATTTTCCCAGAATTCGGGAACACTGTTGCCAATGGGAGTAATGGCGCCGAGACCTGTTACTACAACTCTTTTTAATTCCATGTTATAAACGAATGGATAAGATTACTTAGCGTGTTCTTCGATGTAAGATACAGCATCACCTACAGTACCAATCTTTTCAGCCTGGTCATCGGGAATAGAGATACCGAATTCCTTTTCGAATTCCATGATAAGTTCTACAGTGTCAAGAGAATCAGCTCCCAGGTCGTTAGTGAAGCTAGCTTCGTTAGTAACTTCTGATTCTTCTACGCCTAATTTATCGACGATAATCGCTTTCACTCTTGATGCAATTTCAGACATAACTTTAAGTTTTTAATTAATAATTAGTTTTATTTCTTTAAATTTGCGGTGCAAAGGAATGAATATTTATCATTCCTCGCAAATATTTGATGAATTAAATGCACCTTTTTGCACATTTTTCACGGTTTTGTGCAGTGATTGGAGGGATTATGGGAAAAAATATCGCAGTTTTAGCGTCGGGAAGTGGTACGAATGCCGAGAATATCATCCGTTATTTCCGGGAAAAAGGTTCGGCACGTGTGGCTCTGGTTTTGACTAACCGGCAGAATGCGTTCGTTTTAGAGCGTGCCAAGGGGCTGGGAGTGCCTTGTGTCTGGTTTGCCAAGAGCGATTGGGAAAGTGGAGAGCTTGTTTTGTCGACGCTTCGAGAGTATGATATTGATTTTGTGGTATTGGCAGGATTCCTGGCACGTGTGCCGGACAATATTCTGCATGCTTATCCCAATAAAATGATAAATATACATCCTTCGTTGCTGCCCAAGTTCGGCGGAAAGGGGATGTATGGCGACCGTGTGCACGAGGCAGTGATTGCTTCCGGCGAAAAGGAAAGCGGTATTACCATCCATTATACGAATGAGCATTATGACGAAGGCGGAATTATCTGTCAGCAGAAATGCCCCGTACTGCCAGGCGATACGCCGGAGGAGCTGGCGCAACGCATCCACCGGCTGGAGTATGAATACTATCCGAAGGTGATAGAGGAGTTGGTGGAAGGTCTCTCTCCCAGTTATTTATAGAATCGGTTAAGGGAGAGGATGGCTTCGTTCAGCTTGCGGTTGTCTATCTTGTAGTTTTCCAGGGGATTCAATGCACTGTCACTGATCTCTATATATCCGGAAGGGTGTTTTTCTAGAATAGTATGATTTTCTACGATAAAGGCATAATTGAGATGGTCACCCATGATATGCCAGTTCCGTGGACAAGTATCGGTTATTAAATGCCCCATACTGTAATCGGAAGGCGGATTGGTTACACCCAGCACTTTATTCATTAAGGTTGGTGCAAAATCATAGTGCGTGGTACGGTGATGGTAAGTATGTGGCTGTTCTCCCGGTTCATATAATAGGAAGGGGATATGTGTTTGTACCGGTGAATAATTACTGCCGTGACCCCAATAATTTTTATGATTCTCATTGAATTCTTGTCCATGGTCTCCGGTAATGATGACCAGGGTATTGTCCAGCTGTTTCTTTTCCTCAAGTTTGTGGAGGACGCATCCCACCAGTGAGTCGGCTTCCGCCACGCAGTTGTAGTAGAGGTTTAGGAAAGGAGTAGGGTCTATGTCGTTGTTCAGTTTCATATAGTCGGCGAACTCCCAGGACGGTTGGAAACGATAAAGCTTGTCCTTCGGCACTTCATATCCGTGTGCCAAATCATAGAAGAGAAAGGAAAAGAAAGGTTTTGTGCCGCTGCCCAGCGTATCGAGTGCTTGCAGATAATCTGCTGTAATACGGCAGTCGCGGTCATAAACGGTTTTTCCTTCGGTATGGGTACGCAAGTCGGGTACCTTTGAGAAAAGTATTTTGGCAAATGGCGGGTTGATGATTGTAGCACTGGGATAAATACCTATCTGATAATTCTGCTTCAATAGTTCTTCTATGAGCAGTGGCTGTATGCCCGACACCTCAAAATCAGTCCAGTAGATGGATGAGAGACTGAAGAAAAGCCCGAAGATACTTCCACGTGTGCCATTGCTGCTGCTTAGATGGGAGGTGAATCTGCTGCAACTGTCGGCAAAGTGGCTGATATGAGGTGTAATGTCCTGGTTTAAAAGGCGCGGTAGTTCCATGAGTGCTATGGCTATCAGCACTATATTCTTGGGGTTGGAATTGGACTTTCAGTATTTCAAAGAATCTATCGGATAGTTGAGGTCAGCAGACTTGCTTTTTGTGTTGAAGTTCATTTTAATGACATCCTTGGATGAGACCACTCCTAACTTCATCATCAGGCGAGTTGCCGTAAGCGGGAAGTAATAGGGCAGGCAGGGGGCGCTGCGAATCACTGAAGTCTTTTGCGCTACGGCGGCATAGGCATGATAAAAGTTAGAGAATAGTGCAAACAAAATCAGAGTGGCAAGTACAGGACGGAAGCCACAGCGGTGAAAGCGGGTATAACAATAGCCTGCAAGTATTCTTAGCAGAGTATTGGCGGCAAATATACCCACTAATACTCCTGCAATCTTCAGATAAAGCCAGAAACTGAATGTGAAAATTTCACTGTTGCCCTCTCCAACCAGGAGATTCAGTACAAAACCATTGATATGGAACTTGTAAAGACTGTACACACTGCCGTCTATGTAAGCAAGTATATTGAGTAATGATACAAGAATAATGTGTGTGATGGCGGCGGCTTGATGGCGCCGGACGGTAATGGCTACGATTAAGGATATGATATAAGGAATAAGTGCCCACAAGGCGGCATGTGAGCAAGCGGCCGTTATATAAAACATCCAGCCTCCCACGTCCATCATGGCGAGCCGGGGACTGTGAATCAGATAAAACAGAAACTGTATGGCAATCGTCAGAGTTGAAATTGCATAAAAATAAATCCTTCACTGAGTGATTTCCCTAACTGTATTTTTTGCATTGATATTGTAATGTTTTGCCTATAGTTCCCTCTGATTCGGCATTGATAGTAAAGGCATGAGGAGCTTATATAGTGACGTCTTTTGTATTATCGGGCTGTATCTCTAAATGTATGTGCTACTTTGGGATATAAGTGTAAGCTTCTTTTTCTCTTCGTAGCGGGTAGTCTCCCCGCAATTTTTCAAATTGTTCGGGATGTGTTTTCAGTGCTTTGCTGTCCCTTCTCGGGTCATACATTTGCAGATATGCTTCTGCCAGGCTGCCGGCGGTAATAATCGGGTTCCGGGGTTTGGGGGGGCAGCGATGCGGTAGTCGGCTTTGATGTGAAAGAAACGGCAAAGGGCATCCAGGGACATACGGGTGGCATTGGCTTTTCCGTCGGCTGAATAACCGGCTATATGGGGAGTTCCAAGGAACACTCTATTTAATAAGGTAAGATTGATATCAGGCTCATTCTCCCATACATCAATGATGGCATCGGAAATCAGTCCGTCTTCTAAGGCATTCAGGAGCGCATTGGTTTCAATCACCTCTCCACGTGAGGTATTGATAATGACGGGACAGCGTTTTAATGACCGGAAGAAAGTATGGTCTGCCAAATGGAATGTTTTGTATGGCCCTTCCTTATATAAAGGTACGTGGAAGGTGAGGATATCACATTCTGCTGCGAGTGCTTGCAAGGAACTGAAATCGCTCTCTCCTTCCTTGTCTTGCCGGGGCAGGTCATTCTTCAGGACACGCATGCCTAGTTCTTGCCCTACTTGGGCTATTTTGCTACCCACATTGCCTACGCCGATGATGCCTAATGTCAATTCGGACAGTTGTACTCCTTTGAGTTGTTGCAATAATAGTAAGGCTGATTGCACGTATTGAGCTACGGATGCTGAATTGCATCCGGGGGCATTGGTCCAAGCGATGCCTGCTTCACGGCAATATTCCGTATCTATATGGTCGAAGCCTATGGTGGCGGTAGCAATGAAGCGGACTTTACTGCCTTCCAGCAATTCCTTGTTGCAGCGGGTGCGGGTACGTATAATCAGTGCATCGGCATCTTTTACCAACTCCGGAGTGAAGTCTCTGCCGGGAGTATAAATCACGCTGTCGGCTATTTTTTCGATGGCTTCTTTAATGAAAGGTATTTTGTTGTCAACAATGACTCTCATAATGCTGCTGTTCTTTTCGACGATTTTCCATCGTGCGAAGATACGACTAATCCGTCAAAGTGGCTAAGTAATGCCCGGAAAATAATTTGGCTCTTTCCGTTTTTAAGTTTGCATTTCTGCCCTCACCGCTCTCACTCTTTTCTTCAACTTCCCTATTCATCGGCATTGCAGGGGTGGGTGAGAGCAATCGAAAAGGGTGAGGGTAAATTTTGCTCTCACCCGTGTTTTCTTCCGTTCCGCATCCTTCTTTCTTCTGTTGCATCCTTTTCATTCTTTCGTTTTACTTTTGGATTCTTCAGCAGCCCACGTTAGTGAGCCGTGATGTTCACTTGAGTGAACTAAACAGCTCACTAGTGTGGTTGAATTGGTTCATAACAGTGGGCCGATGATGAATAAAGTAGTTTTCGGGAAGGAGATAAGGTGTTTGAAGGATAAAACAATGAGCCAGTACGGATTGGGCAATGGGGATGTGCCCGACTCCGTACTTGGTTTTTGTATCAGACAGCAAGTGATTGCTCATCTTTATTTTATGTTTTATAGGTGAATTTGTGTTTTTGTCAAAAAAGGAAAGCGAAATAGACTGCTATATGAGGATTATCTTGTACATTTGCAGCTGAAACTTTTTAGAGATGAGAATAGGATACGACGGAAAACGGGCTGTGCAGAATTTTACGGGATTGGGCAATTACAGCCGGTATGTGGTGCAGTCATTGTCAGCCTTTGCTCCGGAAAACGAGTATTGGTTGTATGCTCCGGTACACCGTGAAAATCAGCAACTCTCGTCGATGGTGGCTGAAAGCCGGGGAACGGTATCGGTACATTATCCGTCTTATTGGCTCTGGAGAGGAATGACTTCGTTGTGGCGTGTGGGAGGCATACGCAGGACTTTGAAACAGGACAACATACAGCTGTTCCACGGACTGAGTAACGAACTTCCCTTGACCATCCATCGGGTACGGGAAGTAAAGAGTGTGGTGACTGTTCACGACCTTATTTTCCTGAGACTTTCACATTGTTTTTCGTTGGTCGACCGCTTGATTTATAACTACAAATGCCGCTATGCATGCAAGCATGCAGACCACATCATTGCCGTGAGTGAGTGTACCAAGCGTGACATCATACATTATTATGGAATTCCTGCGGATAAAATTTCCGTTATTTACCAAGGGTGTAGCTCTCTGTATGCCTGTCGTGTCGGTAAGGATAAGCGCAAGGAGGTGATGCGGAGTTATCGGTTGCCCGAACGCTATATCTTGTCGGTGGGCACCATTGAGGAGCGTAAAAAATGCGCTGGCCATTGTGAAGGCTTTGGAGTATCTGCCCGATGAACTGCATTTTGTTCTGGTAGGGAGACCCACAGCCTATATCCATCAGCTGAAAGAGTTTATTACAAAAGCCGGATTGCAAGACAGAGTACATTTTCTGCATGGTATCCCTTCAGACGATTTACCTGCCATTTATCAGTCGGCCGAGACTTTTGTATACCCATCCGTTTACGAAGGTTTTGGTATCCCTATTCTTGAGGCTTTGCATTCCGGCATTCCGGTGGTTGCAGCAACCGGCTCTTGCCTTGAAGAAGCGGGGGGGAAGCATTCATTGTATGTGAGTCCCCACGATGTGGAGGGATTGGCAGCGGCGATTGCCCGTACACAAGAGCCTTCTTTGCGTGCCACCATGATTGAGGAGGGATTGAAGTGGGCACAGCGTTTCACGGAGGAGCAGATGGCGCGTGAGACGATGGAGTGTTATCGGAAAGTATTAACAAAAGAAACCTAAGATATGAATTATTTGGACCGCAATGAGTTTAACTACGCACCTTCACAAGAGGTGGTGGAGGCTCTAAAGAATTTTGATATAAACAAACTCTGTTTCTATACCCGTATCTACGACGAAGGCAAGAAGAGTATTCTGTCTGTTTATCTGTCTGAATCTTACGGAATTGATGAACCGCAGGTACTATTGGGTTATGGTGGAGAAGATATATTGAAACAAGCAGTCCACTATTTCCTGACCCAAGAGGATGGGAACAAGACGATGCTCATTCCTAAATTCTCGTGGTGGTACTATAAATCCATAGCCGACGAGGTGAACGGGCGTACGCTGCAATATCCGTTGTATGAGGATGGCAATACCTTTAAATATGATTTCGCTGCTATGAAAGAGATGGTACAGCGTGAGAATCCCAAGGTCTTATTAATCGCTTCGCCCAATAATCCCACCGGTAACGGTCTGACCCCTGCAGAACTGGACGCTTTGTTGGCTGAGTTGCCCGTAACAACCATCGTTTTGGTGGACGAAGCCTATGCCTCTTTCGTATCTACTGATACGGACTATATTAAGATGCTGGTTGATAAATATCCCAACCTGATTATTTCACGCACCCTTTCCAAGTTCTACGGATTACCCGGATTGCGCATGGGGTTTGGGTTTATGAGTAAGGAGTTGGCCAGCTTTGGCAAATACAGCAACAAATATCTGGGTTATAACCGTATCTCTGAGGATATTGCTATTGCCGCACTGAAATCGGATGCGCATTACCGGAATATAGCACGGCTGATGAATGAGAGTCGCACCTGCTTTGAAGCGGAGATAGGGACGTTGCCTGGTTTCAAGGTATATGAGTCGGTGGCGAACTTTGTCCTTATAAAATATCCGATTGTCTTGAAAGAACGTTTACAGAAAGCTTTTGTCGACGAGGATTATAAGGTGAAGTTCATGAATGAACCAGACATCAATACCCATTTGCGTATTACCTTGGGGCGTCCTGAACAGAACCGTATTGTCATTGACACCATTAAAAAAAGTTGCATTACAATGAAAGCGGTTATATTGGCTGCAGGGATAGCTTCGCGTTTGCGTCCGTTGACTGATACCACTCCAAAATGTCTGTTGAAAGTTGGAGAGCGTTGTTTGCTGCAAAGAGCCTTTGATGCATTGCTGCAGAATGGCTTTCGGGAGTTTGTCATTGTCACCGGTTATAGACAGCAGCAGATTGTGGACTTTCTGGAAGCTCATTATCCGGCATTGGAGGTTACGTTTATCTATAATGAGAAATATGCTTCTACCAATAATATCTACTCTTTATGGCTTACACGGCCTTATGTAGATAAAGAGGACATTCTGTTGCTGGACAGCGATATCCTTTTTGACCCGCAGATTGTAGCCAAGTTGCTTAGATATGGTCAAGCGGATGCGTTGGCTCTGAACCATCATACATTGGGGGAAGAGGAAATCAAGGTAATAGTGGACAATGATGGCAAGGTGTTGGAAATCAGTAAGACGTGCTCCATATCCCGAGCTATTGGCGAGTCTATTGGCATCGAGAAGATGTCTGCCGCTTATACAGAAGCGCTTTTCCGGGAATTGGAGGTTATGATTACCAAAGAAGGTTTGGATAATATCTTCTATGAACGTGCTTTTGAGCGTCTCATACCGCAAGGACACTCTTTCTATGCGCTTGACACTACCGAATATTTTTCTGTGGAACTTGATACGGTGAATGACTTTGAACAAGCACAGCGGCTGATTCCTTCACAACTTTATTAATTAATGGGCTGATTTTTATGGCAGATTATGATATACGTCCTTTGCAGCTTCGTATTTTGAAGATATTGCTTGCTGTGGATAAAGTTTGTAAAGAACATGGTTTGCGCTATTATATAATGGCCGGTACTATGCTTGGTGCAGTCCGTCATAAGGGATTTATCCCTTGGGACGATGATTTGGATATCGGTATGCCGAGGGCTGATTATGATTTGTTGATGTCTCATTCCAAGGAGTGGCTTCCCCAGCCTTATGAGGCTGTCTGCGCAGAAAATGATCCGAATTATCCATTACCTTTTGCCAAGATACAAGATGCGGATACGACTCTTATCGAGCGTATGCATTTGAAATACTTGGGAGGTATTTACTTGGACGTATTTCCATTGGACGGTGTACCGCAAAGCAACCTGAAACAGAGGATTCATTTTGCCCGGTATGAATTTTACAAGCGGGTGCTCTATTTTATCTACCGCGACCCTTATAAGCATGGGAAAGGTCCCGGCTCATGGTTGCCGCTGCTGTGCCGGAGACTTTTTACTACTGCCGGCGTACAGAGGAGTATCAGAAATGTGATGACTACCTATGACTTTGACAAGTCTTCTCTAGTCTGTGATTATGATGACGGTATGCGCGGCATCATGCCCAAGGCAGAGCTGGGAACTCCGACTCCCGTTTCGTTTGAGGACGAAACTGTGTGGGGAGTACAAGATTATGATACCTATCTGACCAGAAAATATGGAGACTACATGGTTATACCGAAACAAAGCGGGCAGAGACAGCATAATTTCCACTATCTGGATTTAGATAAGCCTTACAGAGAATATGAGGTCTGATTAAATAATCAAAATTTATATTGTAATGAAAAGACTGCTATATGGGGCAATCCCTTATTATCTGACAAAAATATTTAGTTCCCATTCTCCTTCACTAAAATACTATAAGTATATTAAAGACCATAAATATTCACGTCATTTATATGAGTTCAGGGAGGAATATGATGATATGGAAGTCCATATACAGATGGATGAAAGCAGGGGATTGCACTATGTCTTGAAAGATGGCAAACGACTCTATTTCAGACGGAATACTCCTCTTGATAAAATAGTAAGGAATTATAGGGAACTTGTCATGGAACAAGATAAACGTTCCCCTCATCATTATCTGGAAAGTATAAAAGAGGTTACCGGCAAAACATTCGTTGATATAGGATGTGCTGAAGGTTATTCTTCGTTGGAAGTTGTGGAAGAGGTTGGACATGTCTATCTGTTTGAACAAGATGAGTTGTGGATAGAAGCTCTTAAGGCCACTTTTAGTCCTTGGCAGGAGAAGGTTACTATTGTCCGAAAGTATGTGAGTGATCATAATTCTGCTACAGAACAGACATTGGATGATTTCTTTAAAGACAAAGATAAGGAGCATTTGTTCTTGAAGATGGATGTAGAGGGGGCTGAACGTTATGCATTGGCAGGTTGCAAGGGACTGGTTTAAAGAGTGTAAACAGCTGGATTTTGCAATCTGTACTTACCATGAAGAAGATGATGAAGCGGTAATAACCACCTTCTTAAAGCAGTTCGGTTGCACTTATCGTAATCAAAAGGGATACTTTAGGCATAAAGTACGTAGTGTTGTTCTGCGTGGCTGTAAAGGATGTGATGTTATAGTATAGTATGTGTTGATGTATCAATGATTGAACTGCCCGGTCATTTTGAAGTATTTTTCCAATACAAGAAGGGATATCAATTGTTCCCGTTTTTTATTCTTGAATTGCTCTATATACTCATGTGCATGTTCGATTATTGCTTGAGCTTCATCAGTATGAGCCATGTAATATTGCAGTCTTTCTTCCAAATCAGAGAAGTCCGGTTTGATTTCAATGTAGTGATAGTTAGGAATTAATGTGCCTTCCATGAACCAAGTTTCACAAGTAGGACGGGGCATTACGGCGATAGAGTTGGAAGACATTACCCATTTTAGATTGCTGGCAACATCATAGCCTTCTATGGCTAGGACAAATTTATATTCAAGCTGCTCCTTAATGGTCAATTTTCCAATGCACCACGTAGGATTGATAGTATCCCGGCTGATATCTCCCAAATCGCACATGGGATGGCCAAAATACATTTTCATGAATTTGATTCGCTGCTCTTTGTCTGTTACTTTTCCGCGAAAGACAGCCATATCTTTTTTTTCTGTAAATTTTTTCTTGTCACGGACAAAAATAAAATGCCTTATCTTGTTGAGTTTCATAATAACCCCGTTGCCGTTGTTTTCAGTTATAAGACGGCTTTTTGAAATGGATGGGATTGGTGGGACGAAATCCACATCACCGGCACATAGGTTCAACCGTAGTTGTTGGGAAAACCAGCGGGTATAGCAGCGGGTATCATAGATGTAGACTTTGTGCCCTTTTAATTTATGTTCTGCAAGTGCAGGTACCGATTCGGGCAATATTGCACCCGGTAAAAGTTTGTTATAGTAGTTTACCCGGTATAAAATGTAGTCTTTATCTTTTCTGTCGGATAAAGATGCCAACTTATGATGAAGCTGCATCTGAAAGAATACATTGGGTATCAGCATACCGAGCATATTCTTTATATAATAGACAAGTTTGATGTTCTTCCCGCTTTTTAGGGCATACAATAGTTTGTAATCCATTGATTTCGTTTTTATTCAGTAGGTACATTGTATGAAATATGATGCAAACTTATATAAATAAATGAGAACTTCCAATTGAATTTATCCTTTAATTATCATATTCTTTTTATAATAAAGAGTTGCTCTGTTTTCAGATTTTGAGTAGTCTGGTTTGTTTTTTCGTTGTTAACGCTTACTTTGTGCCGAATCGCAATTCTAATAAATTTGTTATGACCAAATTCTTAATTATCCGTTTCAGTTCGATAGGGGATATTATCCAGT
>ENA-OQBL01000980-OQBL01000980.1-human-gut-metagenome-genome-assembly--contig:-NODE-980-length-12491-cov-3.231478_pt1 | contig 12491 bp, 13 predicted proteins | sample MGYA00242747_ERZ504553 | MGnify/ENA primary metagenome ERZ504553 (study PRJEB26092, sample SAMD00036240) | human gut metagenome | host: Homo sapiens | study: EMG produced TPA metagenomics assembly of...
ATTTTTAAAACTAAGATATTTTGTTACAACAGAAAAGCAACAAAAATACAACTAAAAGTAGTTAAGATAAGAGATATTTTAACAAACATCAAAAAGCTATAAATCGGAAAAAAATCTTCTAAATATACATTTGTTATATAGAAGTAACAAACAGATAGAAGAAATACACTATAATATTAAAAAATCACAATTTTATCGCCCCAAAGACTTGAAAAAGAAATTCGCGAGTAGTACAATTGTGTTAAAAGATTAACACAATATTTTAAAAGGAGCGTGTTTGAAATGGCAAGATTTACATTACCAAGAGATGTTTATCACGGAAAAGGATGTTTATCCGAATTAAAGAATCTGAAAGGTAAAAAATGCTGTCCTCGTAGTCGGCGGCGGATCTATGAAGCGTCAAGGATTCCTGGACAAAGCAGTGAACTACCTGAAAGAAGGCGGAATGGAAGTCAAACTGATCGAAGGTGTAGAACCAGACCCGTCTGTAGAGACTGTTATGAAAGGTGCAAAAGTAATGCAGGAATTCGAGCCTGACTGGATCGTAGCAATGGGCGGTGGATCTCCAATTGATGCGGCTAAAGCTATGTGGGTATTCTATGAGTATCCGGATGAAACATTCGAGAATATTATCACACCATTCAGCTTCCCTGAACTTCGTCAGAAAGCAAAATTTGCAGCCATTCCATCTACATCAGGAACTGCAACAGAAGTAACAGCATTCTCCGTAATCACAGATTATAATACAGGAATCAAATATCCTCTGGCAGACTTTAATATCACACCAGATGTTGCAATCGTTGATCCGGAACTGGTAGCAGGACTTCCTCAGAAACAGGTTGCTTATACAGGAATGGATGCACTGACACATGCAATCGAGGCTTATGTATCAACACTGAACTGTCCATTTACAGATCCACTTGCATTACAGGCAATCGAGATGGTTCTGGATTATCTGCCAGCATCTTATAACCTTAACATGGAAGCAAGAGAGCAGATGCACTATGCACAATGTCTTGCAGGAATGGCATTCTCGAATGCATTACTTGGAATCGTACATTCTATGGCTCATAAGACAGGTGCAGCATTCTCAACCGGACATATTCCTCACGGATGTGCCAATGCGATCTATCTGCCATATGTAATCAAATACAATGCAAAAGATAAAGTAGCTGCATCACGTTATGCAGAGATTGCACGCAGAATGGGACTTCCTGGAACATCTGAAAAAGCTCTGATCAACAGCTTATGTGCAAAGATTGACGAGTTCAATGCGAAGATGAATATTCCTAAGACTCTGAAAGAGTTCGGCATTAACGAAGATGAGTTTAAAGAAAAACTGGATAAGATTGCAGAACTTGCAGTTGGTGATGCCTGTACAGGATCTAATCCAAGAGCAATTGATCCTGCAACAATGGCTAAATTATTTACATGTACATATTATGGAACAGAAGTTGATTTTTAAATAACAAAAATCAGATAACGGCGGCTGTCACATAGGTTTATGTGACAGCCATTTTGCGTACTTTGGTATAAAAATTAAAATCTATTCCATATACAACAGAGCGAATCTTGAACAATTTTATCGACATTTTTTGAAAAATATGGTTTTACTTGCGAAATAGAACAAGCCGTATTATGATAATAGTAATATTGGGAATTAGGAGGAAATAAGATGTACAAAATTTTAAAAGCAGAACAATTAACTGCTAACATCTTTCTGATGGATGTAGAAGCTCCTCGTGTAGCAAGACATTGTGAACCGGGACAGTTTGTCATTGTAAAGATGGATGAAAAAGGGGAAAGAATCCCTCTCACAATCTGTGATTATGACAGAGAAGCCGGAACGATCACAATCGTATTCCAGCCGGTCGGAGCATCCACAACCAAGATGAAAGAATTAAAAGCAGGAGATTATTTCCGCGATTTCACAGGTCCGTTGGGAAATGCTTCAGAACTCGTAGAGGAAGATATCGAAGAACTGAAGAAGAAAAAGATCCTGTTTGTCGGAGGCGGTGTCGGAGCAGCACCTGTATATCCACAGGTGAAATGGCTCCATGAACACGGTGTTGATGCTGATGTTATCATCGGTTCCAAGACAAAAGATATGTTGATCCTGGAAAAAGAGATGGAAGCAGTATCCGGAAATTATTATCCATGTACGGATGACGGTTCTTACGGTCATGCCGGAATGGTAACAACAATGGTAGAAGAACTGGTGGAAAAAGGAAACAAATATGACGTATGTATCGCAATCGGACCAATGATCATGATGAAATTCGTATGTCTCCTTACAAAGAAACTGGAAATCCCTACTGTTGTAAGTATGAATCCGATCATGGTAGATGGAACGGGTATGTGCGGAGCCTGTCGTCTGCATGTAGGAGATGAGATCAAGTTCGCATGCGTAGATGGTCCGGAATTTGACGGACACCTTGTCAACTTCGATGAGGCTATGAAGAGACAGCAGATGTACAAGACTCAGGAGGGTCGTGCAATGCTGAAATTACAGGAAGGCGACACACATCATGGCGGATGTGGTCAGTGCGGAGGTGACGAGTAATGGCAGATGTATTAAAGAAAGTTCCTGTAAGAGAGCAGGAGCCAAAGGTTCGTGCTACGAATTTTGAAGAAGTATGTTATGGATATAATAAAGAAGAAGCAATGGAAGAGGCAACAAGATGTCTGAACTGTAAGAATGCAAGATGTATCCAGGGATGTCCTGTATCCATCAATATTCCTGCATTCATTGCACAGATCAAAGATGGCAATATTGAAGAAGCTTACAAAGTGATCGGACAGTCATCTGCACTTCCTGCTATCTGTGGACGTGTATGTCCTCAGGAGTCACAGTGCGAGAGCAAGTGTGTCCGTGGTATCAAAGGTGATGCAGTATCTATCGGTAAACTGGAAAGATTTGTCGCAGATTATGCACTGGAAAATGATATCAAACCGGAAAAACCAGAAAAGACAAACGGACATAAGGTAGCAGTCATTGGTTCCGGCCCGTCAGGACTTACCTGTGCCGGCGACCTTGCAAAACTCGGATACGAAGTAACTGTATTCGAAGCACTGCATGAACTTGGCGGTGTTCTGGTATATGGTATTCCTGAATTCCGTCTTCCAAAGCAGAAAGTTGTTAAGAAAGAAATCGAAAAAGTCAAAGAGCTTGGCGTTAAATTCGAGACAAACGTTGTTATCGGTAAATCTACAACCATCGACCAGTTGATGGAAGAGGAAGATTTTGAAGCTGTATTCATCGGTTCCGGAGCAGGTCTTCCTATGTTCATGGGAATCCCTGGCGAGACAGCTAACGGAGTATTCTCAGCAAATGAATACCTGACAAGAAGTAACCTGATGAAGGCATTCGATGATTCTTACGATACACCAATCGCAGCAGGCAAGAAAGTAGCCGTTGTCGGTGGTGGTAACGTAGCTATGGATGCTGCCAGAACAGCACTTCGTCTTGGCGCAGAAGTACATATCGTATATCGTCGTAGTGAAGCAGAGCTTCCTGCACGAGTAGAAGAAGTACATCACGCAAAAGAAGAAGGCGTACAGTTCAATCTTCTTACCAATCCAAAAGAAATCCTCGTCGATGAAAATGGATGGGTAAAAGGTATGAAAGTAATCAAGATGGAACTCGGTGAACCGGATGCTTCCGGAAGAAGACGTCCGATCGAGATCCCTGGATCTGAATATGAGATTGAATTAGACACTGTTATCATGTCTCTTGGAACATCTCCAAACCCATTGATCTCTTCTACAACAAAGGGACTTGAGACAAACAAGAGAAAATGTATCGTAGCAGAGGAAGAGAACGGACAGACTTCAAAAGCTGCCGTATTCGCAGGTGGAGATGCCGTAACAGGTGCTGCAACTGTAATTCTTGCTATGGGTGCAGGTAAAGCAGGAGCCAAAGGTATCCACGAATATCTGTCTAAAAAGAATGCTTAATTCTTTGTGCACAGTGAAAAGATGATGTTATAAGCACTCATAAATATGTACAACACGTAATTATATAAGAGATATACATGAGAATGATTCTGGTGTATATCTCTTTTTGCTTGCCATGCGTTCGTAAAAAGCTGCCAGTAGCAGGTCCTGCAGACAGTACATCCGGACTTGAATAAAAACAGATATATGTGGTATGATTGTAAGACACATTTAATGCTGAAAACAGCTGAAAATCAATCCTGCTGATATGTAAGGATAAAACAAAAAAAGACAGGTTGGAGATTATGACAGAATTAGATTTAACAGACGGAAAGATACTTTTTAAATAAAGTAACAGAGAAGATCCGCACACGCCTGGCCGAAGTAGATGCATCCATCGAAGCCGGACAGAAAGACATCCAGAGTATGAATGAATACTACTGGGAGAATTACACCGAGATGGATGAATACGGCTATGAAAATTATGACAACCAGCAAGCTCTTTTACACCAGGTCAATGACAATCAGGAAAAACTGAAGATGCAGCACCGGCTTCGTAAAATGCTGGAAGCTCCGTTTTTCGGACGTGTGGATTTTATCTATGATGGCGAAGACGAACCGGAGATATTCTATATCGGCATCGGTAACTTTGCGGAACGTACGGGTATGCTGCCCTTTGATCTATGACTGGAGAGCACCGGTCAGCGGGCCTTTTTTACGATTATGACAAAGGCCCTGGATCTTATGAGGCACCAGCCGGACTGATCGAAGGTGAAATTGCCGCCAAATGGCAGTACAAAGTGAAAAATGGAAAGATGGTCTATGCATTCGAAAGCGATACCAAGATCGATGATGATATTTTAAAGCAGGAGCTGGGAACGAACAGTGATGTACAGCTCAAAAACATCGTCCGTACGATCCAGAAAGAACAGAATGCGATCATCCGTAATACACATGACCGTATCCTTGCGATCCAGGGTGCTGCCGGAAGTGGTAAGACTTCCGTTGCTTTACACCGGATTGCCTATCTGTTGTATCATGACAGAGAGCATTTGAAATCCTCTAATGTACTGATCCTTTCTCCAAACAGTGTATTTTCAGATTACATTTCCCATATTCTTCCGGAACTGGGCGAGGAAAATATTCAGGAGATGAGTTTTGACCTGTTCGCATACCGGGAATTGAAAGGTATCGTTCCGGACTGTGAAGACCGCTATGACCAGCTGGAAAGAACCATGAAGCTTCAGGACCCGTATCTGACAGAACGCTTTGAAGAGAAGCAGTTGGAAGGCTTTGTCGGAATGATGGAAGGATTCCTTGCAAGACTGGAAGATGAACTGATGGATTTCCGTGCAATCGAATATAAAGGAATTCAGAAGACAGAAGAAGAACTGATCAATCTCTTTTATTTCAAATTCCAGAATGCACCTCTGCTCAGCCGGATGGATGCAATCAGAGATTATTGTGTTGATGAATACGAGACATTACTTGGACGTGATCTTTCGGAAGAAGAGCTCCTGATCGTACAGGAGAAATTCGATAAGATGTATGTAACAAAGGACATCTACAAGATATACGGCTGGCTTCTGGAAGAATGCGGATACCCGTCACTTCCGGATGTCGAATATGAAAAGCGCAAACTGGAATACGAAGATGTATTTCCTGTATTGTATCTGAAGTACCGCCTGACCGGAAAAGCTGTGCATAATCACATCAAGCATCTGGTTATTGACGAAATGCAGGACTATTCTTATCTGCAGTATGTGATCCTGAATCAAATCTTCAAATGCCGGATGACCATTCTCGGTGATAAAGCACAGACTTTAGATGAACAGATGCGTGATGTATTGCAGTTCCTTCCGGGCGTATTTGATCAGAAGATCCGCAAGATCGTGATGAATAAAAGTTACCGGAATACAATGGAGATTGCCAGATATGCCGAAAAACTGACTGGTGTCAAAGACGTAGAACTCTTAAAACGTCATGGAAAAGAAGTGGTAGAAGAACAATTCCAGACAGAAGATGCAGTTCTGGATGAAATCCTTTCAAAAGCCAAACCTTGGAGAAGACGAGTATGAGACTGCTGCCATTATTACCATGACGGAAGCAGAGGCATCCACCTTATACCAGATATTAAAAGCCCGCGGCGAAGAAGTGCATTATATCGACCGCAACAGTTCCGTATTCGAAAAAAGGACTTACCGTCACGACCTTTTATCTTGCAAAAGGTCTGGAATTCGACCAGGTATTCGGTGTGTTCCAGGATGCCGGAAACCCGATGTTGAATCAGGCAAAATATATCTGCGCAACAAGAGCATTACATGAATTATATATGTATCAGATAACAGAATAGAAGAACACTAATCACTAAGGCAGAAAAATTATTAGCAGAATAGATGTGCAGAAATTAGATTTTTCGAAAGATTATTAATTATAGTTAAAATTCAAAAAAAAGCAGAGATAGAAAGAACAATAGAATGAAGATAACATTAATCACAGTGGGAAAGATAAAAGAAAAATATTTAAAAGATGCAATCGCAGAATACAGCAAACGTCTAATCCGCTACTGTAAGCTGGAGATCATCGAGGTAGCAGATGAAAAGACTCCGGACAATGCAAGTGAGACCGTAGAAGATGGTATCCGCGACAAAGAAGGAGAGCGGATTCTCAAATATGTCAAGGACGATGCCTACGTCGTTACACTTGAAATCAAGGGAAAACTTCTGACCTCAGAAGAACTGGCAGAAAAGATTGACAAGCTTGGGATCCAGGGAACCAGTCACATTATATTTATCATCGGCGGCTCGATCGGACTTGGAAAAGAAGTGCTGAAACGCTCGGATTATGCACTAAGTTTTTCAAAGATGACATTTCCACATCAGCTGATGCGGGTGATCCTCCTGGAACAGATCTACAGAAGCTACCGGATCATCAGCCATGAACCATATCATAAGTAAAATGCCGAAATAAAAGAAAATATTATAGAAACAATTGCAGATATATAAAAGATATTATAAAAAATTCTTGTTTCAAAAGATATCATCCTTTATACTAATAAGGATGAAAATGTCAGGAGAGGATATACTATGAAGCAAGTGAATTTAAAAAATCTGTGTATGATCTTGTTGGGGAATACAGTTTATGCACTGGCGATTGTCATGTTTATTCTGCCAAATGATATGATCACGGGCGGAACGACAGGACTGGGTATTGCAATCCACCATTATTTCGGGCTTCCAATCCATACATTTGTATTAATCTTCAATACATTGATGTTCTTACTTGGAGCGGCTGTCCTTGGAATGAAATTTGCACTTACAACACTGGTCAGTACATTCTATTACCCGGTTATTCTGGGTGTGCTCGAACAGATACCGGCACTTCAGAATGTAACAGACGATAAGATGTTATCAACAATCTGCGGCGGTCTGATGATCGGAATGGGAATCGGAATTGTAATACGCTGCGGTGCATCGACCGGGGGAATGGATATTCCGCCGTTGGTTCTCAACAAAAAGTTCGGACTTCCGGTATCTGTGATGCTGTATGTATTTGATTTTATAATTCTGATCTCACAGATGCTTTTCACCAACAAAGAAGAGATTGTATACGGTATCTTACTGGTACTGATCTATACCGTCATTCTGGACAAGGTACTGCTGATGGGATCTACCAGAACCAAAGTAGAGATCATGACTGAAAAATATGAAGAACTGAACCGTCTGATCCAGGAGCGTCTTGACCGTGGAACGACACTGGTCTATACGCAGACCGGATATCTGAAAAATGATCAGCCGATGATCCTTACCGTAGTTTCCAATCGTGAACTTATGCGCCTGAACCAGCTGGTACAGGAGATCGACCCACATGCATTTATGATCATTGGAAATGTAAATGAAGTGCGAGGAAGAGGATTTTCACAGCAGAAAGTTTATAAGAAAGAAACTATCGAAAAATAAAAATACGCAGAATAATACAGAAAATAAAACCGACAGACTGTGCCCGGCGAATCTGCTTCGAATGAAGCAGATTCCCATATGGTACAGATTGTCGGTTTTCCTGATTTTTAACCTTTTTTCTTGCGCTCTATACATTTCCATTCGGAATTCTCACAGATGAAGTGCCAGTATTCCAGAAGCTTTTCAGATGTCTTTCTGTCCTTTCCGCGGACGATGAACCAGAGGTCATCTGCGAATGTTCCTGATTCTGTTTCTTTTTCATTCTGTCCGTCTTCCGGAGTTGACATCTTTACAGGTGACGCCGTTGTAAGTTTGATATCTTTGTAACGGATGATCCTCTCGATTTCATCCTGAATCTTCAGATATTGTTCTGTAATACCAAGCTGACGGTATTGCTCTGCCAGGCGGATTCTTTTATTTCTCCCGGATAAAATAACATACGTGACAACAGATGTTATGATTGATGCAATAATCACAATTGCCAATATGATTAACACAAGAAGTGGTGTAGCCATAGATAATCGCCTCCTTACATAATATGGCTCATTATAACACCGATATCCTAGAAAAACCACCGTGAAATTGTCCGTATTTTTCTCGGTTTATGAATGGATTTTCTACAAAACTACTGTTATAATAGATAAATATATCAGGCGGATATAATTACTATGTTACTTTGGTATCTGCCAAAAGATAAAAAATACGGAGGTACAACATGAAAAAATTCGGGAAGATCTTAGGTGGAATCATACTTGGAATTGTATTGATTCTCCTGGCGGCTGTTGCCATTCTGACAGCGCTGGAATACCGTCCGGATCAGATAGAGACTTTGAATACAACCAGTGGAAAACCGTCCATATCTACAGGAGATTCGATGACGATCCTGACCTATAATACCGGATATGCCGGACTTAGCAAAGACGAAGATTTCTTTATGGACGGCGGAAGTAAAGTCATGCCGGAGACGAAAGATCTGGTAAAGCACAATATGAAAGGAATTGCCGGCATTCTGAATGATGCAGATGCCGATGTCTGTTTTCTTCAGGAAGTAGACATTGATTCCAAACGATCTTATCACATCAACGAAAAAGCTTACTACGAAAAAGCACTGGGTGTAGATGGAATCTTTGCATGTAATTTCAAATGCGTATATGTCCCATACCCGCTTCCGACGATCGGTAAAGTTGAAAGCGGCCTGGTAACATATTCTGATTACAAAGTATCGGAGGCTTCCAGAATCGCGCTTCCGGAATCTTTCAAATGGCCGGTAAAAACCTGCAATCTTAAGCGCTGTATGCTGGAAACAAGAATTCCGATAAAAGGCAGTGACAAAGAGCTGGTTCTGATCAATTTTCATCTGGAAGCTTATGACAGCGGAGAAGGTAAGATCGCGCAGCGGAAAGTTCTGGTGAAGAAGTTAAAAGAAGAGTATGAAAAAGGAAATTATGTGATTGCCGGCGGGGACTTTAACCAGACATTTGATGGGATGGACACCTATCCGATCCACGATAAAGACAGCTGGGTTCCGGGAAAGGTCGGAAAAGAAGATATCCCGGAAGGATTTTCTTATGCAGTATCCGATAATGTACCGACCTGCCGCCTGTTAAACGGACCATACAGCGGTAACTATGATGATTCACAGGTATATGTACTGGATGGCTTCATCGTTTCGGATAATCTGAAGATCGATCAAGTGGAAAATATCGACACACAGTTCGAATATACCGATCATCAGCCGGTAAAATTAAATGTAACATTAAAATAATATACCAAAATATAATCTGTTTATCAGCCTGCCTTTCCCGGCGGGCTGATTTAACATAGATTTAACATATATCTAATATAAGTCGGGGAATGCTATGCTATATTAGGAATACTGGAATGAATATTTCGGAAAAGAAAAAAGTAAAAAATACACAGAGAAAGGTGAGAAAACACTATGAGCAGCATATATATGAACCGGGAACTTTCCTGGCTGAAATTCAATGAAAGAGTTCTGGCGGAAGCCAAGAATCCGCAGGTTCCGTTATGTGAGAGACTGTCGTTTGCGTCAATTTATCAGAGCAACCTGGATGAATTCTTTATGGTCCGGGTGGGAACCCTGGTAGATCAGCTGCTGATCGATCATGAAATCAGAGAAAATAAGACAAAGATGACATCGCAGGAACAGCTGGATGCGATCATTCCGGAAGTAAAGAGACTGAACCGGAAAAAAGATACTATCTATGAAGATATTATGGAGAAGCTGGAAACATACGGAATGAAACTGGTGAATTTCCAGAAAATTTCAAAGAAGGAAAGCGAATATTTAAGAAAATATTTTAAAGCGGAAATCGCACCTTTGATTTCCCCGACGATTATTGGAAAAAGACAGCCGTTTCCATTTTTGAAGAACAAAGAGATTTATGTGACAGCTGTGCTGGAGACGAAGAATGGCAAAGAAAAACTGGCTATCATTCCATGCGGCAGCGGAGTTTTCCCGCGTCTGATCAAGATTCCGGGAAAAGACGCCTATATGCTGTCAGAAGAGATTATCCTTCATTATGTACCGAGGGTTTTCAAGGGATATCATGTAAAATCAAAATGTCTGATCCGTGTGACAAGAAATGCAGACATTGATGCAGATGCTCTGTATGATGAAGATTTGGACTACAGAGATTTCATGGAAGATCTGATCAAGAGAAGAAGAAAACTTGCGCCGGTCCGCCTGGAATATACAAAGGAAATGGACGGCGAGAGCATAGAGACAATCTGCGGGTATATTGGTCTGAGTACGGACTATGTGTTCCACAGCAGATCACCGCTTGATCTTTCTTTTGTGGACGGTGTGAGAGATTGTCTGAGAGGAGAAAGCGAGTTATTCTACGAGAGAAGAGTTCCTCAGAAGTCAATACAGTTTAAGGATCACAAATCCATCATCAAACAGATTGAAAAGAAAGATAAACTTTTGTCTTATCCATATGAGAGCATGAGACCGTTCATTAATATGCTCCGTGAGGCGGCAGAGGATGACGATGTAGTTTCCATTAAGATGACGCTTTACCGTGTGGCAAAACAGAGTCAGATTGCGGCAGCGCTGATCGAAGCGGCGGATAATGGAAAAGAAGTTACGATTCTGATGGAATTGAAAGCACGTTTTGATGAGGAAAATAATATCCGCTGGTCCCGCCGGCTGGAGGACGCCGGATGCCGTGTGATCTATGGTCTGGACGGCTATAAAGTACATTCCAAGCTGTGTCTGATCACAAGAAAGACCAAAAAGGGAATCAGCTGCATTACGCAGATTGGAACAGGAAACTATAACGAGAAGACCAGCCGTCTGTATACAGACCTGTCTCTGATGACAGCGGACGACAGCATCGCAGAAGAAGCAGCGAATGTATTCCAGGCATTGTCCATGGGTGAGACGGTGCAGGAATCTGAACATCTCCTGGTTGCTCCGAACTGCCTGCAGAACCGGGTGCTTGAAATGATCGATGAGGAGATTGCTCATGCAAAAGCCGGAGAAGATGCATATATTGGTCTGAAGATGAACTCTCTGACAGATAAGAAATCATGGAAAAAGTTGATTGAAGCATCCTGTGCGGGTGTTAAGATTGATATGATCATACGAGGCATCTGCTGTCTGATCCCCGGAGTCAAAGGAAAGACAGAAATATTACCGTTCGGAGCATCGTCGGAAGATTTCTTGAACATTCCCGCATCTATATTTTTGGGCTCAAAGGGAAGAGAAAAAGTCTATATCGCGTCAGCGGACTTTATGACAAGAAATACTCTCCGCCGTGTGGAAGTAGCGGCGCCGGTCTATGATCCGGATCTGAAAATGCAGATCATTGAAATGTTCATTACAATGCTGAGTGATAACCAGAAAGCAAAAGAAGAGGATTACCGAAGGAAATTACAGTCGTCCAAAAGATCAGGACACACCATTTGAATTCTCAGGAATTCTTCTATCAGCAGGCATATGATCAGGCAATAGAACGCAGAAATTCATAATATATACAGACAAAATAATATCTCCGGAGAACGTTCCCTGTAAAAAGGAGCGGCACTCCGGAGATATTTTGCTTCAAAGAAAACAGACTAACTTGATGTTTCCATTTCACGGATCAGTTCCTTTACTCTGGAAGTGTCAATTTCCAGCGCATCTGCAATCTGATCAATGGTCAGTCCTTTTTCTAATTTCTTTTGAATGAGTTCTGATAATAGGTGTCTTTGACCTTCTATCCGGCCTTCTGCTCTTGCCTCCTGACGGTCGAGGACTCTTTCTTCCCATGCCTGCATATATTTCACACTCACTTCCGCATTATTTTGAACTTTAGTATAGCATATATAAACTTATAAGTAAAGTAACAAAAGCGAAGAAAGCAGGCAGTTCATGTTCTTTTTTTGGATAAGCGGCGTTTTATATGGATTTTAGAGAAAATCTGTGGCATAATGAAATGTAAAAGTGCCTGAAAAGAGCACAGAGTGATTTTATAATTAGAAAGGCAATATTATGAGGTATATTAGTGAGTTAAGAGAAGGCGATCAGGTTTCCGAGGTATATTTGTGCAAAACCAAATCTCCGGGAACATCAAAATATGGGAAGTCTTA
>ENA-OQBL01000982-OQBL01000982.1-human-gut-metagenome-genome-assembly--contig:-NODE-982-length-12454-cov-4.126146_pt1 | contig 12454 bp, 13 predicted proteins | sample MGYA00242747_ERZ504553 | MGnify/ENA primary metagenome ERZ504553 (study PRJEB26092, sample SAMD00036240) | human gut metagenome | host: Homo sapiens | study: EMG produced TPA metagenomics assembly of...
AACGGCGTGAGTTGCACTAGCGTAAACTTCAGTAGCACCTGCATCGATCAATGCTTGAGCTGCTAAAGTAATAGTACCAGCAGTATCGATCATATCGTCGATAATGATTGCACGCTTGCCCTTAACATCACCGATAATGTTCATAACTTCGGCAACGTTTAGCCTTTAGGACGACGCTTATCAACGATAGCGATAGGACAACCTAAGAATTCAGCAAGCTTTCTAGCACGGTTAACACCACCGTGGTCAGGTGAAACAACAACTGCGTTTTCTTCAAGATGATTACGTAAGAAGTAGTCAGCAAGAAGAGGAGCACCCATCAAGTTATCAACTGGAATATCGAAGAAGCCTTGGATTTGTGGTGCGTGCAAGTCAAGTGAAAGGATACGATCTGCACCTGCAGTTTGAAGCATATCAGCAACAAGCTTAGCAGTGATTGGTTCACGTGCACGAGTCTTACGGTCTTGACGAGCATAACCATAGTAAGGCATTACAATGTTAATTGTACGAGCACTAGCACGACGTACAGCGTCGATCATGATCAAAAGTTCCATCAAGCTATCGTTTACTGGATCACTTGTTGATTGAACAAGGTAGACGTCTTTACCACGTACAGTTTCATCAATATTAATTTGAATTTCGCCATCACTAAAACGTTCAACGCTTGACTTAGAAAGTGGAATGCCAACACGGTCCGCAATCTTTTGAGCCAATGGCACGTTTGAGTTGAGGGCAAAAATCATCATATCGTCTTTATAGGACATAATTTCCTCCGTAAAAAAACTTTAACCAGCTCTATTTTAGCAAAAGTTGTTTCAAAAAGAACTACATACTCTTTAATTATAACAAGATTTTTGCTTCAATAGTAAAAAAACCAACAAAAGCACTAACTATTAAGTCTTAAAAAAATGTTAGAATATATGTGTACTTTCGAGTACAACGAAAATATCCTAAAAAATAAGACGTAACATCTATTGGATGTACGCCTTATTTTTGTTTTCAGTACTATTAGTTGTTGCTAGTAGTAGTACCTACTTGAGCATAGTCATTAATGTTCAAAGCTTGAGTGTAACCGTTAGTTACGATTGCCAAAGTAGTGTTGTTGTTAGTAAATTGAACGTTGCTTTCTGGAACGTTGTTTACTGAAGCTACTAATTTAACAATTGCGGAAACTTCATCTGGAGTTAAGTTGCTTAAGTTAGCTACAGTAACCTTCTTACCGTCAAGCTTAGCCCTTGCACTAGTGATGTTAGCGATAGCTTCGTTAACTTGTGCAACAGTTGCGCTAGCGTTGTTGTTTACAGCAGTAGCGTCAGTAATTGCCTTGTCGTATGCACTCTTAGCACTTGATGAAGCAAGCTTGTAAGCATCTGTGTTCTTAATAGCGTTTGCTTCGTTGATGCTTGGAGTAAGCTTAGCCTTATCAGCTGCAGTAGCTACAGTAACTTCAGTTAAAGCTTGTTCTGGAGTGTTAACTGGGCTTAAAGTCTTGCCACTGTAGATAACGTCAGTAGCCTTTAAGTAGCCTCTGCCACTAGCTAACTTGTAGAACAATTCTGGAGTGCTGTTAGCTGAGGTAGCAATGTATCTTAATTCTGAAACTTGTTGCTTTTGGCCAGCACCGAATGATCTAGTTGAGTCTGCTTGACCCTTGATGTCGTAAAGTGGAGCAACCTTAGTAGTAGTTACGATTGATGCATTCAAATTAGTATCGTATGATGAGTTGTCATCTACAGTTGCGCTGCCGTCTGGTTCGTTAACTGGATCAAGCTTGCTTGAAACCTTACCAACATTAGCAGCCTTTACGAATTGATCGTCACCGATCTTGTAGTAAAGCTTAGTACCAATGTATCTTGCTTCAGTAGCCTTTACCTTCTTGCCCTTCTTAACGGTCTTCTTTTCAGTATCACCGTTACCATCGTAGATGTAGGCATTCTTCTTCATGGTAATAGTTACGCTGCTGGTTGAGTCAACGTTGCTTGCCTTAACAAATGCAGTACCTGCAACGTTAAGTTGGTAGTAATCCTTACCTTTGATAGTGTCAGTACCGTATGTATTAACAGTAGTACCCTTAGTAAGCTTTGTCTTACCGTTGTACTTCTTGATACGCTTGCCATTTTGGTCGTAAACGTATGCGTTGTGGATCAACTTAACCTTGATAGCATCCATGTCTGAATCCTTCTTAGTTGAAGTCTTCTTGGTTGAAGTGGTCTTGCTAGTAGTTGACTTTTTAGTTGAAGTGGTCTTCTTAGTGGTTGAAGTGGTAGTCTTGCTTGATGATGAAGCATTTGCACCACCAACTACATTTGTGGCCTTAATGTAAGCATTGTTGCCAAGGCTGTAGTAAAGAACACCGTTGATCTTGGTAGTTCCCATACTCTTAACAGTTACGCCCTTACCAATGTACTTAGTGTCTAAGTAATTAGTGATACGCTTACCGTTCTTGTCGTAAACATAAGCGTTACGAGCTAAAGTAATGTCGTTTGAAGATGCCTTTGAAGTAGCCTTTGATGAAGTTGACTTCTTAGCAGTAGTCTTAGTTGCTGCCTTCTTTGATGAAGTACTCTTTGAGTTTGACTTACTATCAGTAGTCTTCTTGGTTGAAGTAGTAGTCTTCTTTGAAGTGGTCTTGCTTGATGACTTAGTAGTTGTTGCAGCTTGAACTGAGTTTTGGGTGTTAGCTACAAGTGGACTAACACTCATCAATGCGGCTGCTGATACCATAATCAACTTATGATTTAATTTCATCTATTATTTACCTCAAATCTAAACTAAAAATTAAATTCATTTATATATTGTAAATCCAAAACCGAATTTTGCCAATTTTAGTACAAAAAAAGACATCTTTTCTTAACGAAAAGGTATCTTTTATTGCAAATTATTACTTAACAGTTACATCTGAAGCTTTAACGTAGTAACGGTTTGGTTGTAAAGCGTAGTACTTAACACCTTTGATAGTCTTAGTACCTAAGCCCTTAACAGTTACGCCCTTGCCGATGTACTTAGTGTTTAAGTAATTGTTTACCCGTTTACCATTCTTGTCGTAAACGTAAGCCTTGTTCTTCATAGTAATCTTTACAGGCTTAACAGCTGCCTTCTTGCTAGTAGTCTTCTTAGTTGAAGTTGACTTAGTAGTAGTCTTGGTAGTCTTTGAGTTGCTGTTTGACTTAGTTGGAGTCTTAGTAGAGGTCTTAGTTGAAGAAGTGTTTGACTTAGTGGTCTTAGTTGACTTCTTAGTAGTCTTCTTTGAAGTGCTCTTCTTAGCAGTTGAAGTAGTAGTTGTTACCTTCTTGCCGTCTGACTTAAGAGTGTATGTAGTGTTGCCTGACTTGTAAGTTACTGTACCTTGAGTTGCTGAAGCTGGAATCCAGTACTTCAAATCAGTTTGGATACTGTAGTAAACTTGACCATTGATAGTCTTAACGTTCCAAATAGTGTACTTGCCACCCTTAGTAGCAGTCTTTGAAGTCTTCTTACCGTTTCTGTCAACGAACTTCATGGTCTTAGTCATTTCAACACGACTATTCTTGCCGTAGGTGTTGTTAACGCCCTTTGCATGTGCAACTGGTGCAGCTTGTACGCTACTTGATGCCATACCTAAAACTGGACTAACGCCCATTAAAACTGCTGCTGATACCATCATTAACTTATGACTTAACTTCATAAATATATACCTACCTCGTTAAAAATATTCTGTGTAAATATATTGTAGGGCTCTTATATAATTTTGCAAATAAATACTTTAGCCTTAATACTTTTTTATCAAAAGAACCCTAGTCCGTTTGAACTAGGGTTGCTGCTTTATTTTTTATTTAAAACTATTCCCAATCTTTGTCTTTTGAAAGAGGAAGTTTGTGCCAGTAGTCTGGCTTGTTGACTTGACGACCACGAGCAATTGCCATGTCGTACTTGTCTACGTCCTTAGTGATGGTTGAGTCAGCAGCAATAAATGTATGATCAGCAACATTAATTGGAGCGATCAAAGTTGAACCAGCACCGATGAATGAGTGATCACCAACATTAGTATGGAACTTCTTAACACCATCGTAGTTAGAGAAGATGGTACCACAACCGACGTTAATATCCTTACCCAAAGTAGCATCCCCAACATAAGTCAAGTGACCTACCTTACTGTTTTCGCCAATTTCAGCCTTCTTGATTTCAACAAAGTTACCAATGTGAGCACCCTTGCGAATAACTGCCTTTGGACGAAGGTGTGAGTTAGGACCAATATCAGTATTGTCATCCATTTCAGCTTCTTGAAGAGTTGAAGAAGTAATGGTTACGTGGTTGCCGATCTTAGAATCAACAATTCTTGAACCATTAGTGATGTAACAATCACTACCGATTTCGGTGTTGCCCTTAATCACAACGTTGCCTTCAATTACAGTATCGTTGCCGATCTTTACGCCAGCATCAATATAAGCAGTATCAGGATCGATGAATGAAACACCGTTACGCATGTGTTCTTCGTTGATTCTTCTTTGCATGGTCTTAGTTGCTTGTGCTAAGGCAATACGGTCGTTTACACCAAGACTTTCACTGAAGTCTGGCATCTTGTAAGCACCAACGCGTTCGCCACTGTTACGCAAGATTTCGAGCACATCAGTCAAGTAGTATTCACCTTGTGCGTTGTTGTTGTCAACGTGCTTCAAAGCTTCGAAAAGCTTCTTGTTGTCAAAGCAGAATACACCAGTGTTAATTTCCTTAACCTTTAATTCTTCTGGCTTACCGTCTTTTTGTTCAACAATTCTTAAAACGTTGCCTTGGTCATCACGAATGATTCTGCCATAGCCAAATGGGTTAGGTGCTTCAGCAGTCAAAACAGTAGCAGCGTTGCCCTTTTCTGCGTGGTACTTGAACAATTCGTCAAAAGTTTCGGTGGTAAATAAAGGAGTATCACCAGTAACTACCAAAGTAGCACCGTCTTTATCACCTAATTCTTCCTTAGCAGTCATTACCGCGTCACCAGTACCAAGTTGCTTTTCTTGGAAAGCAAAGTCAGACTTGCCGTCTAAAACCTTTTCAACTTCGCCAGCACCTGTACCAACAACAGTAACGATCTTGGCAGGGTTAACGCCACGAGCGGCATCAACTACGTGTTCAACCATAGTCTTGCCACAAACTTTGTGTAATACCTTATATAACTTTGATTTCATTCTGGTGCCCTTGCCTGCAGCAAGAACAACTACATATTTTTCCATTAGTAATTAACCTCTTAATAATTAAAACTTGGTTCTAGTATACCATTTTAAAAACGGTCGAAATCAGTTTCATCTAAGAAGTTGCCAGGTTCTGCTAAAATAAGCTTCTTTTCGGTATCAATCTTGCTGATCTTAACCAGTGATAGATAGTTGTTGATTAACTTTTCTTTATCAAAATCAGCTTCGCAAAGTACGCACACGCCGGCAATAGTTCCGTCAAATTCCTTAACTAGTTCCTCCATACCAGTTAAAGTGCCGCCGCCTTTCATAAAGTCGTCGACGATCAAAACTTTAGAACCCTTTTTTAGTGCGCGAGTAGGCAATTCCATCTTTGATACACGAGATAAAGATGAAGAAATGTAGTTTACTGAAACTGTTGCACCTTCGGTAACCTTTGAGCGTTTTCTTGCGGTCACGAATGGCACATTAAGGTATCGGGCTATGGCTTGAGCTAAAGCAATACCCTTAGTTTCAACTGTCATTACGGCATCGACATCTTCATATGCATAGCGAGTTGCGATCAATTCACCAATACGACGCAAGTCTTGCGTGTCGCCCAAGATATCTGACAGGTAAACAAAGCCCCCTGCCAAAATTCTGCTTGGATCTTCGATTCTTGATGACAAATCTGATAAATACTTTTCTGCGTGCTTTTGACCTAAAAATGGAATGTAGCGTACGCCACCGGCTGCGCCTGCTACGGTCTCCAACACGCCGTCTTGATTGCTTGCAAGCGTATGCTTCAAAATAGCTAAATCTTCTGAAATAGATGATTTAGCTGCACCGTAACGCTTAGCAAAGAATGGTAGTGCAATTAGCGTATGAGGACGTTCCATTAAATATTTGGTCATATCCACCAATCTTTCTGAACGTTTCATGATATTTCCTTTCTAATGTTTGGTTTTATACTTAATAAATATACTCTAAAAGACAAAAAAAGTCACTAACATTTCAAAAATGCTAGTGACTTTTTGTAAATTATAATTAAGCTTCGGCTTCTTCAGCCTCATCATCAAACTCTAATGCAATATTCTTAGTTAATAAATCTGTATAACTGTAAGAAACGTGTTTAAAGTTATTTTGATGTTGATCTAAATCAACCACAAACACTGCAGGGAATGTTTCTCTTAAAATTCCCCGTCTTTTTGTAACCTTCTTACGACCCGCTTGAGCTACTACTGTTATGGTATCACCTAAGTGAGAATCCAACTTCTGTTTAATTGTCATAATTGACGTTGGCACTAAGCAACAACTCCTTCTTACGAATTCTACCATAATTATATAATAAAATCAATATTGTACACTATTTAGCAGGAATATTGCTAGCTATTTTGATAAATTGTTCAATTGTTAAATCTTCAGGTCTAACTCTCGGATCAACGCCCAATTCTTTAATCAAAGCTGCACGCTGATCATTATCTGGAATCAAAGTCTTCAAGTTGTTGTTCAAAGTCTTTCTTCTTTGTGAGAAGCACATCTTCACTACCCAGATAAAGTGTTTTCTATCGTTAATCGCTGGCTTTTCAGCAAGTGGCGTCAAAACAACTACCGCAGAATCAACCTTAGGACGTGGCATGAATGATGAGCTCTTTACTTCAAGCGCCAGCTTAACGTTCATTTCAGTTTGAACGGAAATAGTGAGTGGCCCATATTCCTTGTTGCCTAGCTTTGCTTCAAGTCGTTCAGCCACTTCTTTTTGCATCATCAAGGTTAAACTGGCAAAGTGCAAATCTGATTCAGCCAAAGCAAAAATGATTGGCGTTGTAATGTAGTAAGGCAAGTTAGCGACGACCTTAATTGGCTTACTCATATCGAAAAAGCCAGCCAAGTCTTCTTCAAAGTTAGCCTTCAATACATCCTTAAGTATCAACTTAAAGCGTTCATCTAATGGCGCATCCCCAATCTTTTTGGGTAATTCATTATGCAAAATTTCAGGCAAGCTGTCGTCGACTTCATAAGCAAACACCTTAGCTCCAGCTAAAAGCAATTGCTCAGTCAATGATCCAATCCCAGGACCAATTTCAATTACTTGATCGCCAGGTTGAATATCAGCTGACTCGACAATACCCAAGATAGCAGCTTGGTCAACTAAAAAGTTCTGTCCTAAATTTTTCTTAGCTTTAACAAAGTAACGGTTAATGATCGCTCTTGTTCTGACTGGTGAGCCAATTGGAATATTATTTGCCATTTTCAATCTCCTCTACAGCCTGCTTAAGTTCATCAAGCGAAACGCCAAAGGTATGCAGGCGATTGTAAAATTGCTTGGAATTGCCGTAGCCTACGCTTAACTTAATACCGACTTGTTCGCGTAATTTCCGTGAACCACTGCCGCCTGCTAAACCCAGCTTGCGATATTCAGTTTCAGTTAAATCGCTCTTTTGCGGATCAACTTCATGCAAATCCTTCAGGGCCCGTTCAAGCGCTTCTTTTGAGGCATGCTCAACGCCAAGGCTGCCCTTTTTATGAGGCTCGCCTTCCTTACGCGTAATAAAGGCCTGCTTAGCGTTCGGAACCGCATTAGTTACAATACGACGAATTCGTTCGCCATTAAAGTCAGGATCCGTAAAAACAATAATTTGTCTGGTCTGACTTAACTTTTTTATTTGCTTTAAAACAGCATCAGAAACAGCTGAACCGTTTGTTTCAACCGTCTCAATTCCTGGGAAAAATTGTTTTAAACGGATAGTATCGTCTTTCCCCTCAACAACGATTACCGCATCAAAATTCTTTTTATTTAAGACCATAAACTCTCACTGTATTTTTATAAGTAGCGTCTGCCACTTCTTCAAGTGGAATATTCTTCAACTTAGCGATGGCTTCGGCCACATAACGCACATAACCCGTCTCGTTTTGGTGACCGCGGTATGGCTTAGGCGTCAAATATGGCGCATCAGTTTCAACCAAGATTCGATCAAGTGGAGCTGCCTTGGCACTTTCATGCACTTCCGTTGCCTTAGTGAAAGAAACAACACCGGAATATGAGAAGTAGACGTTTAAATCTAAGAACTTGTTTAACCAATCAACGCCACCATTAAAGCTGTGCAAAATTGCCCCATATTCAAGATTGCTGTGTTTCAAAATGTCGTAGCAATCTTCAAAGGCATCCCTAGTATGGATATCAACCGGCATCTTCAAGTCATGTGCTACTTCAATTTGTCTTGCAAATACTTCACGTTGCACATCGCGAGGTGATTCGTCCCAATAATAATCAAGACCAATTTCACCCATCGCAACTACCTTAGGCATTTTCAATTGTTCAACCAGCTTATCTTCGGCCTTTTGATCATAGTCTTTAGCAACATCGGGACAGTAACCGACCATCGCATAAACATTATCAAATTTTTGGTGCCAAATCGACTGCACGCTGGTTAAAATCAGGATCTTGTCCTGCGCAAATCACCTCGGTTACACCCAAAGCTTTTGCGCGTTCAAGGTAATATTGTTCCTTGCCGCGAAACGGCTCATCGTTTAAATGAGTATGGTTATCAATGATTTCCATTAACCTAATTCAGCTCCGTTTGCGTGTTCGTCACCAACAATTGCCAACTTGATCTTGCCGTCTTTTTCACTAGACAAAAGCATGCCTTCACTTAAGTGACCAAGCATCTTACGTGGCTTCAAGTTAGTAACTGCCAAGACCTTCTTATCAAGCAATTCGCTTGCGTCTGGGTAGAACTTGCGGATACCACTCAAAATTTGACGTTCCTTACCATCGCCAAAGTCGAGCTTGAACATCAACAACTTCTTTGAACCTTGAACTGGTTCTACTGACAAAACTTGACCTACTTGGATCTTAACCTTGTCGAAGTCATCAATGGTAATTTCGTTACCCTTCTTTTGTTCGCTTCTAGTGGTCTTCTTTGGCTTAGCCTTAGCCATTTCATCCTTGATGTACTTAACTTCTTCTTCAGCCTTAAGTCTTGGGAAGATTGGCTTTGGCTTTTCGATTACCTTAGTGTCCCAAGCAAAGTCGCCAAATGATAAGCCTCTTTGGTCTTCATAGTCCCAGTTCAAGCCAAGTTGTTCAAACATCTTAGGTGCAGTTTCAGTCATTACTGGTTCAATCATAATTGCGATCAAACGAAGACTTTCTGCCAAGTTAGACATTACGTGTGAAAGTTCTTCCTTCTTGCCTTCCTTGTTAAGAACCCAAGGAGTAGTTTCATCGATGTACTTGTTAGCACGAGCGATAAGCTTCCAAATACTGTCTAAAGCTTGTGAGAAGTGGAGTGAATCCATGTATTCTCTGTATTCGTCGATTACGCTAGCAGCAGTATCTTGCAAATCCTTGCCAAACTTGTCTTGTGCGACAGGAACTGGATCAACGTGGCCATCTTGGTATTGGTTAATCATTGAAACAGTACGGTTCAATAAGTTACCCAAGTCATTTGCCAAGTCGTAGTTGATTCTTTCAACGAAGTCTTCTGGAGTAAAGATACCGTCAGCGCCAAATGGAAGTGCACGCATCAAGTAGTAACGAAGTGGGTCAACGCCGTAACGGCTAGTAAGTGATTCTGGGTAAACTGCGTTACCTTTAGACTTAGACATCTTACCGTTCTTCATTAATACCCAGCCATGACCAATAATGTGCTTTGGAAGTGGCAAATCAAGAGCCATGAGCATGATTGGCCAATAAATAGTGTGGAAACGAACGATTTCCTTACCTACCAAGTGAACATCTGCTGGCCAGTACTTCTTAAACAATGAATCATCGTCTGAGCCGTAACCTAAGGCAGTGATATAGTTTGAAAGAGCATCGATCCAAACGTAAACAACGTGCTTAGGATCGCTTGGTACAGGAATACCCCAGTCAACTGTAGTACGAGTAACTGAAAGGTCTTCAAGGCCTGGCTTAATAAAGTTGTTGATCATTTCCTTTTCACGAGAATGAGGCAAAATAAAGTCAGGGTGTTCCTTGTAGTATTCAACCAATCTATCAGCGTATTTGCTCATCTTGAAAAAGTATGAAGGTTCCTTAACCAAACGTACTTCGTGACCACTTGGAGCCTTACCGCCGATTACGTTACCGTCATCATCCTTATAAACTTCGGCAAGTTGTGATTCAGTGAAGTATTCTTCGTCTTCAACTGAGTACCAACCAGTGTATTCGCCTAAGTAGATGTCGCCCTTCTTTAAAAGCTTTTCAAAGATCTTTTGAACAGCCTTAACGTGTTGTTCATCAGTAGTTCTAATGAACTTGTCGTAAGAAATATCAAGGCTCTTCCATAATTTCTTGTAAGAATCAGCCATCTTGTCAACGAATTGTTGTGGCTTGATTCCTTGTGCTTCAGCCTTTTGTTCGATCTTTAAGCCATGTTCATCAGTACCTGTTAAGAAGAAGGTGTCATAGCCTTGTGCGCGCTTGTAGCGAGCCATAGTATCAGCTGCGATTGTAGTATAAGCATTACCAATAGTTAATCTACCGGATGGGTAGTAAATAGGGGTTGTAATGTAAAAAGTATCTTTATCAGCCATTAATATTCATGCTCCTTTATTGTCTAAAATATCTATTCTATCTTACCACGAAAACAATATTAAAAAGGAATTGGAAATAATCCAATTCCTTTTTTCTAAAATTTTCCATTTTTCAAATATATTTTCTTCACGATCGTGTTAAGCAAAATATAAATTATTTCAAGAACCAACACAACCAGCATAAAGCTGAATGGCAAATTCGTCATCCCTAAGCTTGAAGCGATGCTGGAAGATGGCAATGCCGAACCCCAAATTGCTAGTGAAAAGGTAACCAAGAAGACGATTGGTGTTGCATGTTGACCAAAGAATGGAAATCTTTCGTCACGCAAAACGTGGATTGCCATTTCTCTTGTCCACAGTGATTCAATAAAAATCCCTGAGTAAAACAGTGAAATGAAGACCCAGTGATGGTAGTTTGAACCAACCAAATATGGACAAACCACGTAAAACATCATTGCCATCGCAATAAAGTCGATAATCGCAGGAATCGGGCCAAAGGCTAAAACAAACTTAGGCCATTTTCTGATCGACCATTTCTGTGGCTTTTTAACATAGCTCTTCGAAACACTATCGAATGGAATTACCAAAACAGCTGATGCTGTAGATCAAATTAAGAATCAACAATTGCAGTGGCAATAATGGTAAGAATGGCAAAATCAGTGAAGCCACAACCATGGTGATGATACTGCCGAGGTTGGTTACAAGGAAAGGTCTTGATGTACTTCATCGTATTGGAGAAGACCTTTCTCCCCGTAATCACCATTTCTTCAAGCAGCTGCAAATCTTTTTGTTTAAAAATGATATCTGCAGATTCTCTCGTAATATCAACTGAGTTTTCTGAGGTAACCGTCACGTTAGCCACCTTCATGGCAAGAGCGTCTTTATTGCCATCGCCCATGTAGCCAACTGTATGACCATTTTTCTTTAACGCTTCAATGATCCTGGTTCTAAGTTCTGGCGTTAAATGAACAAAGATATCGCACTTTTCAACGATCTCAGCTAATTCTTCTGGACTCGCCTTTTCGATTTGTTCACCATCGTAAACAGTATCAACGTTTAAGCCCACCTGCAAAGCAATCGCACGCGTTACCGCCTCATTGTCACCGGTAAAGATTTTGACATCGATATTGTCATTTCTAAGAGCTTGTAAGGCTTCCTTAGTACTTTCCTTTGGTGGATCTAGATATGCAAGATAGCCCACAATGGTTAAATCATTTTCATCCTTAGCTGAAAATTCTCCAACTGGAGCTGGATTTAACTTGTAGCCTACTAAAAGCACACGCAAGCCATCATCGTTTAATTCATCGATCTGCTTTAAGATCTTTTTGCGCCAGTCATCGGTCAACTCTTCACTTTTACCGTTAATTTCTACTTTATCAGAAATATTGAGCATCCCTTCAGCGGCGCCTTTTTGTAACCAACATGTGCTGGCCGTGGTGTTTCATCGTTATCAACCACCACGACGCTCATTCTTTTGCGTGTATAATCAAACGGAATTTCGTCGATCTTGTTGTAGTCACGCTGGATTTCATTGACGTCAAGCTCGTCACCCGCCGCATCGATTACGGCCTTATCAATCAAATCCTTCATTCCAGTTTGATAGTAGGCATTCAAATACGAGAACTTCAAAATTCGCGGCGTTTCTTGCATCTCCAAGTCATAGTGCCGCTCCAGCACTACCTTGTTTTTGCGTAAAGTCCCCCGTTTTATCGATACAAAAAGTTCAATTGAGCCCTAGATTTTGAATTGGCATCTATCTGCTTTGACTACGAACA
>ENA-OQBL01000983-OQBL01000983.1-human-gut-metagenome-genome-assembly--contig:-NODE-983-length-12444-cov-2.239912_pt1 | contig 12444 bp, 13 predicted proteins | sample MGYA00242747_ERZ504553 | MGnify/ENA primary metagenome ERZ504553 (study PRJEB26092, sample SAMD00036240) | human gut metagenome | host: Homo sapiens | study: EMG produced TPA metagenomics assembly of...
CAGACGTCCACAACTTTCTCACCAGACAGAAGTTCCACCCTGACCCGATAGAGATCCTGGCGTCCAAACCCTCTTGGCCACCACAGCTTCGGTTCCTCAATCAGGATTTCCCTCTGCCCTTCACCGCAGACAAACGTCTTCCCGTCCGGGTCGGTCACAGTAATCCGACAGATCAGGGAAGCTTCTCCGGATGTGTGAATCCCGGAACTTCAGCCGCACCTGACCGTTTTTCGTGGAACTGGCGCACCAGCACATCCCCGATGCGCCCTTCCTCCTCGCCGAGCAGAACCACCTCGCGGAAAATTCCCATATCCGGTAGCTTCGGCGCCCAGTCCCAGCCCGACATATAGCTGGCCTTGCGCAGATAGCAGAAACCGTCCACCGTATCCCCGTTGCAGGGAATCGATCCCTGTTTCTCCACCTGCTCCTCCATATAGCGGAGCGGCGAATGGAACTGTACCTCCAGAAGATTTCCCTTCTGCTTCAGCAGTTTCTCTGCGGGAAACTCCCAGACACGGTGCATATTATATGTATTTCCGATTGCAACGCCATTGAGATAAATATCCGCCAGCGTATCGATTCCCTCAAAGCGCAGCCAGATCTTCCGGCAGCTCAGAAGCCGCCCGGATACGTCAAATTCCGTCTGATACCGGCAGTCCTCTCTCGAACAGGGATAGGCTTCCTTTTCATTGTCCCGATCATAGGGATCCTCAATCTTATGGTGCTTCAGCAGATCCCCGTACATGGAAAACGGCACCTCCGTCTCCAAAAACTCATTGTTCCACAACAGCTTCCAGTTCTTTGCAAGTTCCTGTCTCTCCATCCGTCTTCTGTCGGCCTCCTTTTCCTCTGTTTTCCGTTTCGGAATTCTGCTATGCCTTGTCTGTCAGTTTCACCGTCATGACTTCATACGGCCGGATCACGAATTCCACTTCATTTCCCGTCACCTTCGCCTCCTGCTCCTCTTCCTCCAGCAGATTGCAGATATATGCCTTTTCAAAGGCCCTGCAAAAGGTCAGCTTTCCTTTCGTCTTCGCGGTTTTCAGACTCATACATACGCACTATGACGCCCCGTCCGTCCTCCGCTCGTTTTATCGTCTCCACAATCACATTCGGCTGGTTTACCGACGCCAGCGAATACCTTCCTTCCGGCGCATTTCCTTCCCTCACAAGCGCCGGCTGATTCAGGTTATAACTCTCTGCAACGGGTTCCCGCCGCTCTCCAGTTCTCCGCGTGGGGATAGAGGGCGTAGAGAATATCATGCGCTTCCTGGTCGCTTACCGGATTCGGTTCGATGCCGGACTTGATCAGGGTCAGAGCCATGCTGCCGCCTCTGACGGAATGTCCGTACTTGCAGTCATTGAGCAGACTGACGCCGTAATGGCCCTCGGATACGTCGATCCACTTCTGCCCGCAGCTTTCAAACCGGGCCACATCCCAGCTTGTGTTCTGATGGGTCTTTCTTGTGAGATTTCCGAACTGGACGTCAAAAGTCGCTTCATCTGTATGCACATCCACCGGGAAGTGTACCTTCAGCAGAGTCTGATGCTCTTTCCAGTCCACATGCGTGTAAAAGTCAATTCTTCTGCTGTCCGCATAGAAGCAGATCTTCTGGCGGATCGCAGAGTTGGAAGCTTTCCGCTCAATTTCCAGCGCTGCGCGCACCGGCCCCAGTTCTGTCCACTCCATACGCTCCACAGAATCGATATCCCAGTATTTTTCCGTATAGAAAATGTCGATATCCCAGTTGTCATAGTGCATCGGCTTGTCTTCGTACATGCGCATCAGATTCAGCCGCCCGCCGTCCTGCACAATCTCCCGGTCGTTTTCTTTGTCGTAGATACTTGTGAACAGTCCCTGTTCATCCAGGCGGATGGTATAAAACGGTGTTTCCAGGCAATGATCATCCGGCAGGCAAAACGGTGAGGCAGCAGCTTCCGTTCCTTTCCCGTAACCCTTCTGGAACGTCTGATACCCTTTCGGCGGAAGATTTTCCACATAAGCTACCGCGCCGTCCGCCGTCTGCTGTACAGGCCATGCATTTCCCTCTCCGTCATACAGCGCATCCGCATCGCAGGCGCCCAGAGCGACGATATCGTTTCTTCTGTTTCCGGTCGTGTTGAAAATCGTAATGCCGTCTCCGTCCTCCACCAGAGCTTTCTCCCGTTCTCCGGAAAGTCTTCCAAGTTCTCCGGCAAGCTCAGCGTACTCCCGTTTTGTCACCTCATAAACCTCATGGATCGCAGATCCCGGAAGGATATCGTGGAACTGGTTGATCAGAACCTTTTTCCACATGGCCTCCAGCTCTTTTGCCGGGTACGGAACCTTATCCTCCGCAAGCACAGACAACAGTTCCAGATCCATCAGGCCAAACTCGGATTTCCGGTTGGAACGTTTGTTTCTTCCCATGGAAGTCAGCGTTCCTCTGTGATATTCAAAATAGAGTTCGCCTTCCCATACCGGCAGCCGGGGGCTGTCCCCCACACGTTCCTTCAGCTCATCAAAGTAGGTCCGGGCAAATTCCTGACGGACCATCGGAATCCCCCTGATTCCTTTTTCCATGCGCAGGGAGGTCTCCAGCATCTCCCGGGTCGGCCCGCCGCCTCCGTCCCCATAACCGTAGGAAACCAGGATATCATTGTTGATGTCCTTGTTCTGGTAGCGCATCCATCCGCCCATAATCGCGTCCGGGTGCAGCCTTCCGTTGTAAGTGGTAAAAAAGTTATGGATCGGCTGATGTACATCGAGAGTTGTAATCAGGTGGGTCAGCACCTCGCTTCCGTCAATTCCTCTCCACATCATCGTATCGTAAGGAATCTTATTGAACTGATTCCACGCCAGCTTTGTGGTCATAAAGTAATCGATCCCGCATTTCTTCATGATCTGCGGCAGGGCTCCCGAATAGCCGAATACGTCAGGCAGCCACAGAATCCGGTTGTCAACGCCGAACTCCTCTTTGAAAAAACATTTTCCGTACATGAACTGGCGCACCAGGGACTCTCCGGAAGTCAGATTGCAGTCCGCCTCAACCCACATGCCGCCTTCCGGCTCCCAGCGTTTCTCTTTCACACGCTCTCTGATCTGCCCGTAAAGCTCCGGATATCTCTCCTTCAGGAACACATACAGCTGCGGCTGGCTGGACATGAATTTGTAGTTGGGATATTCCTCCATCAGCTTCAGCACGGTGGCAAAGCTTCTTCCGGTCTTCTCCTTTGTCTGTTCCACGGTCCACCACCAGGCCACGTCGATATGCGTATGGCCGATGCAGGTTGCAATCACATCTCTGTATCCCGCCATATCCGAATACAGCGCCTGATCAATGTAATCAGAAGCCTCCTGCAGGGTCCGGTAAAACGCATCCGAATAAGGAGTTCTCAGATCCAGATAATTGATGGTACGATTCAGAATATTCTCAATATCCTTCCGGTTTTTACCGTCCTCCTCCATCCGGGAAAATGCCGAGAGCGGCACCCACAGATCGTAGTACAGCTTCTCGATTTTGTCGTCAATCTCCTGCATATCTGCAAACAGATTGAACTCTGTATGTTCTGTCCCCGTATAAGCCTGAAGTTCCAGGGTCAGCGTCTCCCCTGCCTTTGCTTCCGGGCAGAGGAACACATCCCTGTGGTTCAGGTCGATGCCCTGTACCACTGCGCCGTTCACAAACAGAAGGAACTGTGGATTTTTTGCGTCAAATCCCTCTTCCACCTGTGTCCGCACATGCAGCCACATCCGTTTTCCATTCAGCTCCCCGGGCACCGTATACTCGGCGCGGAACCAGTAGTGGCGGTCCGGCCCATACCAGTGCATGGTCCGGCAGTCAAACGTCTCCCACGGAACCGGATCTGCGTCGGCGTCCTCCGGGCGGATATAATTCCCTTCTTTGTACTTCCAGTGCTCCACCGGAAAACTCTGTTTTACTTTCAGTTTGTTCAGCTCACTGCAGATCACGCTGACCCTCTTGTCCAGAAAATACATAGCTCCTCCTTTCACTCCCCGCAGCCATTCAGTCCATACATACTTTGTCGCCGTGTCATTACAGTTCATCCAGGTCTGTGCATCTGCTGCACAGACCGTATGAAAGTATAGTGCCTGCGGACATCCGGCCCATCGCGAAGCGATTTTCAATAGCCGGATGCCGTAACAGTTCAGCCGCTGACTGTTATGGCGTGTCACTGCTTTCTCAGATCTTTCACAGAATCCCTGCGTATGATTTTCCCGGGAACCCGGTACACATCGCCTCCCTGTTTTTCAGGGTGTTCCATATATCTTACGATACGTCCTGCGGCAATTTTTCCGATCTCTTCAATATTCACAGAAACCGTCGTCAGCCCGGGCTCACAAAGCTCCGCGTAAATGTCATCGTCAAAGCCCGTAACCGCCAGGTCCTCCGGAACCCGGATCCCTTTCCGGCGAAGCGCCTTCACCAGCCGGAACGCCGTCTCGTCGCAATTGCACACAAAGGCCTCCGGGAGCGTTTCCGGAAGCTCCGGCTCAATGGCCGTTCCTTCGCCGTCCCGGTCCGGAATACACCACTCCTGCTTTGGCTGCAGATGATGTTCCAGCAGCGCCCGCTGATAGCCCAGATACCGGTCCGTGATACTTGTGGTCGCCCCGATCGTCCCCACAAAGCCAATCTCCCGGTAACCCATCTGAATCAGATAATCCGTGATGTCATAAGCGCTGTAAATGTTCTCCGTTACCACCGAATCGGATTTATGGGTCTCGTCATACACATCCACATAAACCTTCGGCAGGGAAACCCCGTCAATACTCTCCCTGACTTCCCGATCCAGAATGCCCAGAAGAATCAGACCGCCAAACATTCCCTTTGTTTCCAGCGTCTCAATATCCCGCTTCAGACTCTCATGGTTCGGCGTGATCATCATGCTGGAACAGGAAACCTTCCGCAGTTCATTGATAATCTTTTCATACATGCCCATGTAGAATTTTCCCACATCTCCGGAATTAAACCGTTCACTCATGACAATCCCGACTTTCTTTGTCTTTCTCTGGCCATAATCCGGCAGCATATACCCATAACGTTCCGCGACAGCAAAAATTTTCTTTTTCAGTTCTTCGCTGACTCCGTCTTTTCCGTTCAATGCTTTGGAAACCGTTACCTTGCTGATGTTCAGCTCATCCGCAATATCCTGCATGGAAATCGAATTTTTCTTTGCCATCGCCGCTCCACTCCTTTCATGTTTCCTAACACGTCGCATATGTAGCTTAACTCTTTTTTCATTATGATGTCAATCTCTTTCAGCAATTCCTCCATTATTTACAGTTTTTCCCGCACAATTTTATCCATAATTCACATAAATGAATGTTCTTCTTTTCTTCTCTCAAAAACCTGGACACAAAAATGTCCGCGGCATGGCCGAAAACCAATGCCGCGGACTTTTCCGTTATCTTTCTGTAACCGTTCAGCCAGCTGAACTGTTACATGATATTCATTTCATACAGCTGCGCACCTTGCTTCTGATTCTCTGCAGCGCATTATCGATTGCTTTCGGAGTTTTCTCCATCTGCTGGGCAATCTGCTGATACCCATACCCTTTCAGATACAGATCCAGCACCTGATACTCAAAGGGACTTAACACCTCCCGGATCTTCTCATGCATTCTGTCAACGTCTTCCTGATTGATCAGAATGGCCTCCGGCGTCTCCTCATCAATCAGACGAAGCTCCTGTTCGGAGACCGGTTCGCTGAGGGAGACAAAGCTGTTCAGCGGCTGATGCTTCTGTCTCTGGGACGTGGAAATCGCCGAATACATCTGCCGGTCAATACAGAGCGCGGCCAAACGTGGAAAAAGGCAGCGTCCTTATCCTCCTGATATCCCCGGATTGCCCTTGAAAAGGCCCAGCATTCCCTCCTGGATCAGATCTTCCTGATCTCCGCCGGCCAGATAAAGAGGACGCGCCTTCTGACGGACAAGATATTTATACTTATCCACCAGATAATCGGCAATCTCGCTCTCGCCGGCTCTCAGTCTCCGCAGCAGTTCCTCATCCTTTTCCTCTTTATATGCGTCATAATTTTCCAGACATGTTATCCTCTCTGTCTCACAATCTCATACGCCAGAATTCCTGCCGCAACCGAAGCGTTCAGAGATTCAATCTCACCCTTCATCGGAATCGTCGCGACATAATCACATTTCTCGCGCACCAGTCTCGAAAACGCCGTCTCCCTCGTTTCCGATCACAAGGCCGATCGGACCGCTCAGATTCAGGTCATACATGGAATCTCCGTGCATATCGGCGCATACGAACCACAGGCCGCTCTCTTTCAGCTGCTCAATGGTTTTCGCCATATTAGTCACCCGGGCCACAGGCGTATAATTGATCGCTCCGGCGGAGGTTTTTGCCACAGTGGCCGTAAGGCCTACCGCGCGATGTTTCATGATAATCACTCCATGGGCGCCGGCCACATTGGCAGTACGGAGAATCGCCCCCAGATTATGCGGATCCTCGATCCCGTCCAGCAGAATCAGAAACGGATCCTCCCCTCTGGCTTTTGCCCTTTCCAGAATCTCCTCCACCGAGGCATACCCATAGGACGCCACCTGCGCGATCACTCCCTGATGGTGGCCGGTCCGGGACATTCCGTCCAGACGGTCTTTTCCCACATAATTGATCACTGTATCATGCTTCTTCGCCTCACGAAGAATCGTCCGCACCGGTCCGTCCTGATTTCCCGGCATCACATACAGCTTATCCACGCTTTTTCCGGAACGGAACGCCTCCAGCACCGCATTGCGTCCCTCGATCATTCCGCCCCGGTCTCTTTTTCACTCATTTTTCCCATTGTGTACCTTTCTATCCTATCTCTTATCATGAAATTTCCGCAGCCGTTCCGTCAGCCGAACGGCTGCGGGATTGTAACAGTTCCTCCCTGCGGACTGTTATGCGGGATTCTCAGACACGCTCCAGCGCAAGCTCCACCAGATCCACAATCCTCCGGTAATCTCCTTTCAGGTACAGATATCCGATCACCGCCTCCAGGCCTGTGCTCTCCGGTAATCCGTTATCGAAGCAGTTTTCGCCTTCGTCGCCGCCTTCGCATTGCGCCCGCGCTTGTAGACATGGGCTTCCTCCCCGGTAAACACTTCTTCCAGCACTCAACCAATTTTTGACTGATGCTCCGCGGACACCAGAGATGAGGCCATCCGGTGCAGCTTATTCACCTGCTGGTTGGCGCGGCGTACCAGCACCGTTCTCACCACCATCTCGAAAGCCGCGTCCCCGATATAGGCCAGGGTCAGCGGAGAGTACCTGTTCAGCTCCTGCTGCGGCAGTCCGAACTTTGCAGTAAGATATGCCTGGGGCATATCCGCCTGCTCGTTTTCCTTTTCCTCAGTTTTTTCCGCTGTTCTGTCTGAAAGCTCTGAGCCGTTCCCCATTGCATTCTGTTCTGTTTCGTTTAAGCTCTTTCCATTTTACACCTTCTCTGGTATCTTCCAGAATAATTCCCTTCGCCAGCAGTTCGTCGCGAATGGCGTCTGCCCGGGCAAAAATCCTTTGCTTTTCGCGCAGCCTGACGCTCGGCGATCATCGCCTCAATCTCATCGTCCAGAGACTCCTTCTTCCGGTCCACGATCAGTCCCTGAAATTTCGCACAGTTCGCAGATTTCCTGCAGAACCCGGTCTGCAAACGCCTTTGAGGAAGTTTCTGTCACCTCTGTATTGGCAAACTTCACCAGTTCAAAGATTGCCGCCAGTGCATCCGCCGTGTTCAGATCGTCGTCCATCGCCTCCTCATATTTGGCGCGGAACTGTTTCATCTCTTCCAGTCTGCCGCTCTCCTCTTCCGTCAAAGTTTCTGTCTTTGCCGCAGAAGAAAGCTCCTTCAGCCGGTCTGCCGCTGTGACGATTCTTTCATAGGCGTTCTTGGACGCCTCCATAATATCGGCGCTGAAATTCAGCGGGCTTCTGTAATGAGCGCTGAGCATAAAGAAACGAAGCACCTGAAGATCGTACTTTTGCTCCGATCTCACGAACCGTAAAGAAATTCCCCAGAGATTTGGACATTTTCCGGTTATCGATGTTGAGGAATGCATTGTGCAGCCAGTAACGTGCAAACGGCTTTCCGTTGCAGCATTCACTCTGGGCAATCTCATTCTCATGGTGCGGGAAGATCAGATCCTCTCCGCCGGCATGGATGTCAATCTCCTCACCGAGATACTTTTTCGCCATCTCCGAGCATTCAATGTGCCAGCCCGGACGGCCTTCTCCCCACGGAGAAACCCCAGAACGGCTCTCCTTCCTTTTTCGGGCTTCCAGAGCACGAAATCCAGCGGATCTTCCTTCTGATCCTCTCCGGAAACCAGCAGCGAACGGCCGCCGGGCAACGCAGATCATCCAGATTCTTGTGGGAAAGCTTTCCATACTCGCTGAACTTTCTGGTACGGAAATATACCGTTCCATTCACATCATAGGCGTATCCCTTCTCTATCAGCGTGGAGATCATCTCAATCATTCCCGGAATCTCCTGAGTTGCAAGCGGATGGGTCGTCGCCGGGCGGACATTCATCGCCTCCATATCCTTTTTGCACTCCTCAATGTAACGGGAAGAAATCTCCTGGGCGCTCACTCCCTCTTCCAGGGACTTTGCGATAATTTTGTCATCCACATCCGTAAAATTGGAAACGTAATTTACTTCATTACCCTTTATATTCCATATACCGGCGGGCCGTGTCAAAGACAATCATCGGACGTGCATTTCCGATATGAATAAAGTTGTAAACCGTCGGTTCCGCAGACATACATCCTGACCTTTCCTTCCTCCAGCGGAACAAACTCTTCTTTCTTTTTCGTCAGCGTGTTATAAAATCTCATGTTTTCCTCCTTCTTGACGGGCCTGCTGCGTCATCCGGGCAGCTCTGAAAGATAACCTCCAGACTTCCACTGATACAGCCGCAGCATCATCCTGTCTGATCTGGAACTTACTTCCAGTCTTTCTCTTTTTTTCATAAATTTCAGTTCTCTCTCAAGCTCCAGGACACGGTTTGTAAGCTCCGTATTTTCCTTCTTGAGCGTTTCTATATCATCAAATACCGGATCCGGCAGATGAATCTGATCCATCGTGTTCCAGGTAACCCGCACATCGTTTCTCTTGACAATCCTTCCCGGGACGCCTACCACCGTACAGTTCGGCGGCACCTCCCGAAGCACCACGGATCCCGCGCCGATCTTGGAAATTTTTCCCCGATCGTAAACGAGCCGAGAATCTTTGCTCCCGCGCTGACCATCACATTGTCGCACAGCGTCGGATGCCTCTTTCCTGTCTCCTTTCCCGTTCCTCCAAGCGTGACTCCCTGATACAGTGTCACATTATCTCCGATGACGGCGGTTTCTCCGATAATCACCCCTGACCCATGATCGATAAAAAGACCTTTCCCGATCGTGGCCCCCGGATGAATCTCAATCCCCGTCTTCCGCGCCGCCCTCTGGGAAATCCAGCGCGCCAGAAAATAATGTTTCTTCAGATACAGCTTATGCGCCCGCCTGTATTTGAGCATAACACGAAACGACGGATACAGCAAGACCTCCAGCGGAGAATGGATCGCCGGATCCCTCTCCCGAATCACCTGAAACTCCTCCTTGAAATACTTCAGAAAGCCCATCCCAAAATCCCCTTTCCATTTTCTGTTCCTACACTTCCGGTTCCTTCGCCGCACCTGCAGAGCAAAAAGGAATTTTTCATATAACAGGAAACTGCGTTCCCTGTTATATGAAAAAAAAGCACTTCATCAAAAAAGACGAAAATGCTCTCGTGGTCCCACTTTTCTTCAAGCCCCGAAGGGCTCCTCCAAGCACTTAACGCGCGCAGTACGTCCCCGGCTACCCACAGTCCTGCGTTCCGCCTCACAGAACTTCCGACTGCTTCACCGGGGCAGCTTCCGGATGCACTTCAAAAAATCCTCCTGGTCCGGCTGCTCTCACCCGCTGACAGTCGTTCTCTGGAAACCGGTGCTGATTTTCTACTCTTTCCGTTCTCTGCCTTTTCCTGTTCTTTATAGTCTATGCAACTTCCCGGAATTTGTCAAGGTTTTCATGAAAGTAACAGTTTTGAAATCTGGCTGAACCGTTATCCTTCCGTAAATGGCTCGTCTGCCGGATATCCTCCCGCCAGTTTCTGCATACACCGCTGAATCGAGTCTTTGGAATTTCCCCAGCTCTTGTCCTTATTCCGGTAATCATACTTTTCAGTGAACCAGGTCACCTCCTCCTGAAGCCGCTGATAATTTTCCTCCATCAGCCGGAACAGTACCGGATAAAACTCTTTCTTCTGCTTATCGTTCAGTTTTTTCTCCGCCGTCTCCACCAGATCGCCAAAATGCGGCAGGCAGAACCCTTTGCTCTCCTCAAACAGCTTCACAAATTCCGGACTGCTCTTGTACAGATCAAAAAACGTGTCCAGATATCTTTCATAATTTGCCTTGAACTGGCTGCACACAAAACAGGAGCTCTCCTCCTGCTGAACCCACTGTCCAAGAGACGTCTCAGGCACTTTTCCGTTCAGAGAAGTCTTCTGCATCCGTTTCATAAACGAGCTTTTTCCCGGCGTAAAGCTGTCCATCTGCTTTTTCATATCCTGATTCAGCCGCTTCATATGTGTGCTGAGAATCAGCGCGCTTCCCAGGCGGTTTCCGTAATCGTACATCATCTTGTAATGATGACGGCAGAACCCCTCCTTATCTGTCATTCCCCGCACATCCTCTTCCATATAAGACGCGCCGCTTCCCAGCGCATAGGAAATTGCATGCTGTTCCGCTTCCCTCTCCAGAAAGCAGAACGGGCATTCATCCTTCGCCTTGAACGCATCCATCAGCGGTATCGTATGAATTGATTCTTTCATTCCCGTTTCCTCCCGATCTTCTGTCTGCCATCCATCCGTTCTTTCTCTCCCGTTTCCATATGTCCCGGCGGCAGTCTGTGATGAAACTATTTTACCATAAATGTGCTGTTTTCCATAGCGCTTTCGAAAAAAACTCTTTTCAGACGAGTCACCTTTCCGCCTGTGGTAACAGTTCAGTCAGCTGAACTGTTACGGCCTGTAACCGTTCCGCCGGCGGAACGGTTGCTCAAACACGTTCCAGCGTGATAATTTCATCATACCTGCCGGAAAACTGCTCCAGATTGTGATGAGAAATATGTACGACACAGCAGGGCAGACTCAGCAGAAACTTTTCAATCTGATACTGGGATTCTCTGTCCAGCGCTGATGTGACTTCATCCACCAGCAGAAGATCCGGCCGCCGAATCACTGCTCTTGCCAGTGCAATCCGCTGACGCTCCCCTCCGGACAGCTCATCATTTTTCAGCGTTTTCCCGCGGAATTTTTCCAGACCCAAAATGTGAGATCAGACGATCCGTCTCCTGCTCCGGATATGTTTCGTAGAGCGTGATATTGTTCTCTAACGTATCGGGAAATACAAAACTGTCCTGAAATACCATCGTCATATGCGAATAAAGGGACCCCCGGTTATATTCCCGGATATCTTTTCCGTTGTAAAGGATTTCTCCCTGGTATTCAGAGAAAAGCTGAAAGATTACTTTCAGCAGCGTACTCTTTCCGGAGCCATTCTCCCCGGTAAGCAGATATTTCCTTCCTTTCCGCAGATCCAAATGAAGATTTTCCAGGATCCGGTGTCCATTCATGGAAAAGCTCAGATTACGGATCCGGATCTCGTCCATCGCCTCACATTTCGCTCCGCCCGTCTGAACGGTTCCCTGTTTTTCCATTCGCTCCAGCTTTTCTTTGATCGGCTTTACGGCAATCATTGCATTGATATAGTAGGAGACCGTCGTAATCGGATTCGCCAGCAGATCGGTAATCTGCAGCATTGCAAGCAGAGAACCGGCCGTCAGCCTTCCGGATGCGATAAACGCCACACCGACAATGACGATGAGATAATTACACAGGTATCCGGCTGTCATACTGAACAGATTCGCAAACATCTGCAGCTTTGTGTCCCTGTATTCCGCCTGATTGACCGACTGGCTTGCCTGGTCCGTCTTCTTCTGCATAATCGTTTCGCACAGATACGTCCGGATAAGATGAATCCCTTCCATATAATTTCTGATCACAAAATTATACCGTGACCGGGAAGACGATACCTGCGCTTTCTGTTCCTGCATCTTTTTCCGGAAAAAGACCGGGTTCAGCGCCAGCAGACACAATCTGGGCAAGGATCACCAGCAGAATCCAGAAATTCAGCGTCAGCAGCGCTCTCAACGAAAAAAGAATCGTCGCCGCCGTCTCCACAATATTCAGTATATTGTTGTAATATTCCTCTGTGATCATCGGGATATCGTTGTTAAAGCAGGAAATATATTCCGCCTTCTCTGTTTCCGACGGAATCACATTCCGGGTTTTCAGCATGGCTCCTGTGACTGTCATTCTGTATCTGTGTGCTGTCTGATTCAGAAATTTTTTT
>ENA-OQBL01000984-OQBL01000984.1-human-gut-metagenome-genome-assembly--contig:-NODE-984-length-12426-cov-4.000732_pt1 | contig 12426 bp, 12 predicted proteins | sample MGYA00242747_ERZ504553 | MGnify/ENA primary metagenome ERZ504553 (study PRJEB26092, sample SAMD00036240) | human gut metagenome | host: Homo sapiens | study: EMG produced TPA metagenomics assembly of...
CCATGGTCGAAGGTTTAATTAAGTTATTAATGGATATAGGCGATTGTAATTGATTGTTTTCGATCAACCCCGCATTTGCGGAAAAATTACCGCACAATCCGAAAAATAAACCGTGATTAAGCGATACCAGGAACCTGCTTTTCAGTGATTTCGATTAAGGATATGGAGCGCAAGCATTGTCGCTCAAGAGAATGATTAGAAAGAAAACTTGTTCTCTCGGGTTTTTTAGGCAAGAAAAAAAGCCAGACCCTAAAGCCTGGCTTTGGTTTTTCAGTCTCTTGTTAAGTGAGATTGAAGACCGACAATTTTACATAACGCGGCTGCGGTATTCGTCGGTTCTTGTGTCGATTTCGATCTTGTCGCCGGTGTTGACGAAAGCCGGAACCTGAACGATGTGGCCGGTAGCCAGTTTGGCAGGTTCATGACTTTGCCGGAAGTATCACCCTTAACTGCAGGTTCGGTGTAAACAACTTCACGAACCAGGATTGTCGGGAGTTCGATGGAGATAGGACGGCCGTTGTAGAGAACAACTTCAGCCTTCATGCCGTCTTCAAGATACTTGAGGACGTCTTCCATCACTTCAGCTTCAACTTCGTACTGGTTGTATTCGTCGTCCATCCAAACATACAGAGGATCGCCGAAGTAAGAGTAAGAAACTTCCTTCTTGTCGAGGATAATGTCTTCGAAACGGTCATCAGCACGATAAACAGTTTTCGGTACCGCCGTTGGAAAGAAGGTTCTTCATTTTGAGTTTGACAGTGGAGGCACCGCGGCCGCCCTTGCTGTATTCAGACTTCAAAATGACCATCGGAGTATTGTTGATCATCACGACGTTGCCGACGCGAAGTTCTTGTGCTGTTTTCATATTAATACTTAAAAAATGAAAGGTTAATGTCTGCAGCCGTTGTGAATAACGGCCGATCTCAAAATTTTTTAAATGCAAAGATTTTAGCTTTAAAAACAGTGACTTCGTCAAAATTTTGGTACCGTCTATTGCAACTTCTAACGATCTTTCAAGATTGGTCAACGGAGGACCGACGAAAGGAGAACCGGTCCGTCTTCGACCAAAAGTTTTCCTGAAGAAACAACGTTAAATTTTGCATTTTCACGAAGCGAAGCAGATTATCTGCGAGGGAACGCAGAGAAACTAGATGGTCTCTCCAGCGGAGGGCGGCTTCTTTAATGAGAGGCAGCTCCTCACACCATCGATTCCAGTAAGGAGCCAGATCACTCGAAGATTTATTCCAAGATAGATTCATGTCTATCCAGGCTTGATAGCTCGCTCCGTAAAAAGGACGGATTCTCTCGCCGAATGCTTCTAATTTCTTAATGTGCGTCTCTTCTGTTTGAGGATAGATGTTCCAAATGAATGGCTTTCCGGATAACTGAGCTCTGACGAAAGAGTCTTCTCCCGAATGATTACAGCATCCGAAGCCCATAAAAATTTGTCAAATTCCGATTGAGGAACCATCTCTGAAATTCCTAAATGAATATTTCGAGAAGGATGTTCCTTATAAAGCTTGGACAAAATCTCAGTAGCCGCTCCTTTTGGAAGAAGCAAGTTGATATCTTTGCCGCGCTTCTGAAGTGCTTTATAAAATTTGGCCAGTGGTACGCTTGGGTAGCAGAAGACAAAAGTTGTAAATACTTCGGGGTCTAGGTTAAAAGCCTCTAAAAATTTATTCCTATCCTTAGAAAAGTGTTTCTGTCTAATAAATAAGTCTTTCTCAATCATCAGGCCCCCGGTCTTCTTTGTGACGCCAGGAAAGAAATAATATTTATTGACGTTTAACGACGGATGAGGAGAGGGCAGGCTATGGCAGCCTTCTACCCAGTCTTCAGCAGATAAATATTCCAAATTGATCCAAATCGGCTGCGGACGTGCAGAGGCGATTTTTTGTTCGAATGCATAGGGAAGACGACAGCCGAATGTTTCTATGACAACTTGTGACGGCTCACTAGTTTCCGCGTCTTTCCAATCGTGAATCTCAATGCCGTCGACTAGGCAGGGCAAATTTTTCGGATCAAGCCCTGAAGTAATTTTCGACAGCGTCTGTGCATCATTAATGTAGAGCTTCACAGGAAAACCGTGCTCGCGGGAAAATATGGAGGCTAATCTCCAGCAGACACCGGCATCACCGAAGTTATCGATGACGTCACAGAAATATCGATGGTCATACCTTTATAAGTCAATTGATTGGAAAAGATTCTGCAATCTTAATATCAGCCGACCGAAAACAAGAGGAAGGCTAAGCGTCGCAACGATTGGTTACGCCAAATTTTTGCGATGTTAGATACTATTTTGTCCTTTAGACCAAAGTGATACAACTCAGAGCACCAGCATCTGGCTGCTTCCTATAATTTAGGGAATGTTGATTGGCTGTCGACACGTATTTAATCAAATCCGTTTTCAAGTTCTAAAAAAACCTACCAAAGGTATATGGAAACTGCTCTTAAAGAAACTGAAGCAAAACTCGTGAATCTGCCGGACAAGAAATTTGATTCGGCCGAGTTTTTAAAGAATCTGCCTCATTTGCCGGGCGTTATCGATATTTTGATAAAGACGGAAATTTACTCTACGTCGGTAAGGCAAGAGATTTGAAACGCCGCGTCTCCAGTTACTTCCAAAAACTTTGGCGCCGCGCACCAAATTGATGGTCGACCAGATTGCGAGCGCACAAATCACGGTTGTGAACAGTGAAGCTGAAGCTCTGATTCTTGAATCGAACCTCATTAAGACGCAGGATCCGCGGTTCAATATTCTTTTTCGTGACGATAAGTCCTATCCGTACCTGAAATTAAGTTCCGGAGAGTACCCGAGATTGTCTTATTACCGAGGCGCACTCGATAAGCGAAATTCATATTTTGGTCCATACCCAAATGCGAATGCTGCAAAAGACACCATGTTGTTGCTTCAGAAGGTTTTTCAGCTGAGAACCTGCGAGGCTTCCGTTTTCAATAACCGTTCCCGTCCTTGCCTGCTTTACCAGATCGGCCGCTGCAGCGGCGGATGCTGCGAAAAAAGTTTCTCCCGAGGAATACGGGAAATCGGTGGATCTGGCAAAAGAATTTCTTAGGGGAGATTCTCAAAAGGTTCAGGAAGACTTAACCCGCAGAATGAACGAGTACTCGCAGAAACTCGATTTTGAACGGGCCGCAGTAATGAGAGACCACTTGGCTGCGATTTCCAATGTCGTTCATCAGCAGTCTATGGAAGCTACGCCGGATGCTAACGCAGATATCATTGCCGCTGTCGCCTCTCAAGGCGAAGTATGCGTGAACTTAGCGATGGTTCGCGGCGGCCGCCATCTCGGCGACAAGGCATCTTTCCCGTCCTTAGGCCGGAATGCTGAATTGCCGGAGCTTGAGGAAGTCCTTGAGGCCTTTATTACCCATCACTACACGCAGATGGATGTGCCGCCTGTTGTCATTATAAATCTGGAGGAGCGTTCTCCTCGAATTGAAGAGCTTCTCAATACGATTGCCGGCAAGAAAGTAAATGTCATCTATCGGCCTCAGAATATTCGCAGAAAGTGGCTCGAACTCGCAGTAACTAATGCCAAAGTTTCACTTGGGCGCCGGGTTGCAGAGGAAGGCAGTCAAAAGAGAAGAATCGGTGCCCTCGTTCAGGAATTAGGACTCGATATTCCGGAGTCCGAATATGAAGATTTCCGTGTTGAGTGTTTCGATATTAGCCATAGTTCCGGCGAGGCTACTCAAGCTTCCTGTGTTGTATTTGCCGGGAACCGCATGGACAGTTCACAGTACAGAAGGTTCAACATCAAAGATGTCACGGCAGGCGATGACTATGCGGCTATGAAACAAGTCTTGACCCGCAGATACCAGAGAGTTGCAAACGGAGAGGCTGCTCTGCCGAACATTGTTCTCGTAGACGGCGGCCGCGGACAAGTGAAAATGGCCTGCGAAGATTTTTGACGAGTTGGGCTTAGATAAAAACGTCATTGTCGGTGTTGCAAAAGGTGAGGGACGTAAAGTAGGTCTGGAAGAATTGGTGTTTCCGGATCCGAATAAAGAACCTCTCAAACTTGGTCAAGAGTCTCCGGCTCTGATGCTGATTGCCCAAATTCGTGACGAAGCACACCGATTTGCTATTACAGGTATGAGAGCAAAGCGGGCTAAGGCAAGAAATTATTCTAGAATTGAGGATCTTGAGGGAGTCGGACCGAAGAGAAGACAAAAACTTCTTGAGCGGTTCGGCAGCTTGAAGGTGTTGTCCAACGCATCCGTGGAGGACATCGCGAGTGTAGACGGTATCTCTCAAACTTTAGCCAGACAAATTTACGCACAGTTGCATGGACAAATCAGTTAAAAAAGGTACGAATCAATATTCCGATGGTCCTTACTTGGACCCGCATTGCATTGATTCCTTTAATCGTCGGTGTTTTTATGATTCCGACCTCAATCCTTAGTATGCATTCACAGAACTTACTCGGATGTATCTTCTTTATTGTGGCGGCCGTTACGGACGCTCTAGACGGATTTATCGCCAGACGTTATGGAATGGGTACAACATTGGGGGCGTTCTTGGACCCTGTAGCTGACAAGCTCATGGTTAGCGCAGCGTTAATCGTCCTTCTTGCTTTCGGACGTGTAGATATGCTGGTTGCCCTGGTGATTATCGGAAGAGAAATTACCGTTTCGGCCCTGCGTGAGTGGATGGCCAGAGTAGGAGAGTCCAGGAAAGTGAAAGTCAACTGGTTCGGAAAGATCAAGGCAATTGCGCAGATGGTTTCTATTCCGATGCTTCTTTACTTTGATCCGATCGGGGCTTGGAATGTCTACCTGACTGGAACGATTTTGATTTATATCGCAGCAATCCTGACAATTTATTCCATGTTCGTTTATTTGAAAGCGGCAGCTCCGTTCTTTTCAAGCGAACCGAAACAAAAATAACATTCATTGAGAAATACCTAAGAGCCGAAGTCGAATAAGACTCCGGCTTTTATTTTAAGGGGAAAGGTTGCATACGAAATTTTACATTTAATGCAACATTATGAATTTAAAAGATAATGTTAACAAATTCTAGAAAACTGTAGTTATACAGCGTTGACAAGAATAATTTATGTCTGGATAATTCGTCCTCGTTCGAAACGGCGAGTTTCGGATTATGAAATAAGATTTTACATTTTGAAACGAACTGTCGAGTTGACAAGAAGTTTGAAGTCTGTAAAATGCTCAACCTTCGCTCATGAAACTGAGCGGCGGCGAAAGCCGAAACGATCTTTAAAAATTTATCGACGACCGATAAGAGCGGGCACTAAGAAGTCTGCAGTGAAAACTGCAAATTTAAATTGCTCGATCTTATTGGAGATGAAGGAGTAGAAAATACTCCGTCAAACACCAAGCAAGAGTAATTCGAGCGACAACAGAGATTAAACAATAGAGTTTGATCCTGGCTCAGATTGAACGCTGGCGGAACGCTTTACACATGCAAGTCGAACGGTAACGTGGGGAGGAGCTTGCTCCACCCCGACGACGAGTGGCGAACGGGTGAGTAATACATCGGAACGTGTCCGCTCGTGGGGGACAACCAGCCGAAAGGTTGGCTAATACCGCATGAGTTCTACGGAAGAAAGAGGGGGACCCGCAAGGGCCTCTCGCGAGCGGAGCGGCCGATGACTGATTAGCCTGTTGGTGAGGTAACGGCTCACCAAAGCAACGATCAGTAGCTGGTCTGAGAGGACGACCAGCCACACTGGGACTGAGACACGGCCCAGACTCCTACGGGAGGCAGCAGTGGGGAATTTTGGACAATGGGCGCAAGCCTGATCCAGCTATTCCGCGTGTGGGATGAAGGCCCTCGGGTTGTAAACCACTTTTGTAGAGAACGAAAAGACATCTTCGAATAAAGGATGTTGCTGACGGTACTCTAAGAATAAGCACCGGCTAACTACGTGCCAGCAGCCGCGGTAATACGTAGGGTGCGAGCGTTAATCGGAATTACTGGGCGTAAAGGGTGCGCAGGCGGTTGAGTAAGACAGATGTGAAATCCCCGAGCTTAACTCGGGAATGGCATATGTGACTGCTCGACTAGAGTGTGTCAGAGGGAGGTGGAATTCCACGTGTAGCAGTGAAATGCGTAGATATGTGGAAGAACACCGATGGCGAAGGCAGCCTCCTGGGACATAACTGACGCTCAGGCACGAAAGCGTGGGGAGCAAACAGGATTAGATACCCTGGTAGTCCACGCCCTAAACGATGTTAACTAGTTGTTGGGATGTAACAATCTCAGTAACGCAGCCAACGCGAGAAGTTAACCGCCTGGGAAGTACGGTCGCAAGACTAAAACTCAAAGGAATTGACGGGGACCCGCACAAGCGGTGGATGATGTGGATTAATTCGATGCAACGCGAAAAACCTTACCTACCCTTGACATGTCAGGAAGCTCTTGTAATGAGAGCGTGCCCGCAAGGGAGCCTGAACACAGGTGCTGCATGGCTGTCGTCAGCTCGTGTCGTGAGATGTTGGGTTAAGTCCCGCAACGAGCGCAACCCTTGTCACTAGTTGCTACGAAAGGGCACTCTAGTGAGACTGCCGGTGACAAACCGGAGGAAGGTGGGGATGACGTCAAGTCCTCATGGCCCTTATGGGTAGGGCTTCACACGTCATACAATGGTCGGAACAGAGGGCAGCGAAGCCGTGAGGCGGAGCCAATCCCAGAAAACCGATCGTAGTCCGGATTGCAGTCTGCAACTCGACTGCACGAAGATGGAATCGCTAGTAATCGCGGATCAGCATGCCGCGGTGAATACGTTCCCGGGTCTTGTACACACCGCCCGTCAAACAATGGGAGTGGTGTTTTACCAGAAGTCGTTAGCCTAACCGCAAGGAGGGCGGCGACCACGGTGAGCACCGTGACTAATGTTAAGTCGTAACAAGGTAGCCGTACCGGAAGGTGCGGCTGGATCACCTCCTTTCAAGTAAAGCAGTATGAGCTCAGAAGTTCTAAGTGTCCGCTCTTATCGGAAGTCGATAAAGACTTTGAAGACAAGCCCGAGACCGTGGGTCTTTAGCTCAGCTGGTTAGAGCACCGTCTTGATAAGGCGGGGTCGATGGTTCGAGTCCATCAAGACCCACCATGGCACTTCTTGAGCTGGGGTATAGCTCAGCTTGGGAGAGCACCTGCTTTGCAAGCAGTGGGGTCAACGGTTCGATCCCGTTTACCTCCACCACGAGATATACGGGCAAGTCAAAAACAAGATGAAAGAGCTTTGCGGAGCATTTTGATATTGTCTTTTGACAATGTGTTCTTTAACAATTCGGAATAATCAATCTAACGTTTAAGCTGATTTGATGAGAGTCAGCGAGAACGGGTAGTGATAAGAAATCTTTACAAAGAGAGAAACTTTGAGATTTCTCAAGCAAAGACATACAAGCATATGGCATGAGAACGAGAGTTACTTGTGACCCGGCCGGGCAATAGGCGGCAGGGTTATAGGATCAAGTGACTAAGTGCATGTGGCGGATGCCTTGGCGATCACAGGCGAAGAAAGACGCGGCAGCCTGCGAAAAGCTGCGGGGAGCTGGCAAACGAGCTTTGATCCGCAGATATCTGAATGGGGGAACCCACACCGCAAGGTGTATCCGTGACTGAATACATAGGTTACGGAGGCGAACGAGGAGAACTGAAACATCTAAGTATCCTCAGGAAAAGAAATCAACCGAGATTCCGGCAGTAGCGGCGAGCGAACCCGGAGGAGCCTAGCTTTTGATAGTACGAACTTTAGCCGAAAGGTCCTGGAAAGGCCTGCTATAGTGGGTGATAGCCCCGTAGGCGAAAGAGTTCGTATGGTACTAAGGAAGCGAGAAGTAGAGCGGGACACGTGGAATCCTGTTCGAAGATGGGGGGACCATCCTCCAAGGCTAAATACTCGTGATCGACCGATAGTGAACCAGTACCGTGAGGGAAAGGTGAAAAGAACCCCGGGAGGGGAGTGAAATAGAACCTGAAACCGCATGCATACAAACAGTAGGAGCCTCGTCAGAGGTGACTGCGTACCTTTTGCATAATGGGTCAGCGACTTACATTCTGTGGCGAGCTTAACCGAATAGGGGAGGCGCAGCGAAAGCGAGTTCGAAATGAGCGTCCAGTCGCAGGGTGTAGACCCGAAACCAGATGAGCTATCCATGGCCAGGTTGAAGGTGTGGTAACACACACTGGAGGACCGAACCGACTAGTGTTGCAAAATTAGCGGATGAGCTGTGGATAGGGGTGAAAGGCCAAACAAATCTGGAGATAGCTGGTTCTCCCCGAAAACTATTGAGGTAGTGCCTCGTGTGTCGCTCCAGGGGGTAGAGCACTGTTTTGGCTAGGGGGACATGGAGTCTTACCAAACCAAGGCAAACTCCGAATACCTGGAAGCGTAAGCACGGGAGACAGAGCACCGGGTGCTAACGTCCGGACTCAAAAGGGAAACAACCCAGACCGCCGGCTAAGGTCCCCAATAACAGCTAAGTGGAAAACGAAGTGGAAAGGCCGTGACAACCAGGAAGTTGGCTTAGAAGCAGCCATCCTTCAAAGAAAGCGTAATAGCTCACTGGTCGAGTCCTTCTGCGCGGAAGATGTAACGGGGCTAAGCTGTTAACCGAAGCCGCGGATGCACTGATTATTCAGTGCGTGGTAGGGGAGCGTTCTGTAAGTCTGCGAAGGCGGTTCGAGAGGACTGCTGGAGATATCAGAAGTGCGAATGCTGACATGAGTAACGTTAAAGCAGGTGAAAAGCCTGCTCGCCGTAAGCCCAAGGATTCCTGCTCTACGTTCATCGGAGCAGGGTGAGTCGGCTCCTAAGGTCAGGCCGAAAGGCGTAGCCGATGGGAATCAGGTTAATATTCCTGAACCTGCGTCAGATGCGATGGGGGGACGGAGCATGAAAGATCATCCGGGTGTTGGATGTCCCGGTTGACGAGCGTAGGAGGTCTGCAGGCAAATCCGCAGACGCATCTCCAAGGCAAAGACACGTGCCGCCACGGCGGCGAAGTGATCGGAAGTGCTTCCAAGAAAAGCCTCTAAGCACCAGTCTGGCGCGGACCGTACCGCAAACCGACACTGGTGGGCGAGCTGAATATGCTCAGGCGCTTGAGAGAACTCGGGAGAAGGAACTCGGCAAATTGACACCGTAACTTCGGAAGAAGGTGTGCCGTAGTACCGTGAGAGGAGAGACACCTTGAGCGGGAATCGGTCTCAGAGAATAGGTGGCTGCGACTGTTTATTAAAAACACAGCACTCTGCAAAGTCGAAAGACGACGTATAGGGTGTGATGCCTGCCCGGTGCTGGAAGATTAATTGATGGGGTGAGAGCCCTTGATCGAAGTCCCAGTAAACGGCGGCCGTAACTATAACGGTCCTAAGGTAGCGAAATTCCTTGTCGGGTAAGTTCCGACCTGCACGAATGGCATAACGATGGCCACACTGTCTCCTCCCGAGACTCAGTGAAGTTGAAATGTTTGTGATGATGCAATCTACCCGCGGCTAGACGGAAAGACCCCATGAACCTTTACTGCAGCTTTGCATTGAACTGTGAACCGATTTGTGTAGGATAGGTGGGAGGCAGAGAAGAGGCCACGCCAGTGGTCTTGGAGCCGACCTTGAAATACCACCCTGATTTGTTTGCGGTTCTAACCACGGACAGTGATCCTGTCTTGGGACCGTGCATGGTAGGCAGTTTGACTGGGGCGGTCTCCTCCTAAAGGGTAACGGAGGAGTACGAAGGTACGCTAGGTACGGTCGGAAATCGTGCTGATAGTGCAATGGCAAAAGCGTGCTTGACTGCGAGAGCAACAACTCGAGCAGATGCGAAAGCAGGTCATAGTGATCCGGTGGCTCTGAATGGAAGGGCCATCGCTCAACGGATAAAAGGTACTCTGGGGATAACAGGCTGATACCGCCCAAGAGTTCATATCGACGGCGGTGTTTGGCACCTCGATGTCGGCTCATCGCATCCTGGGGCTGTAGTCGGTCCCAAGGGTATGGCTGTTCGCCATTTAAAGAGGTACGTGAGCTGGGTTTAAAACGTCGTGAGACAGTTTGGTCCCTATCTGCCGTGGGCGTTGGAAGATTGACGGGGGCTGCTCCTAGTACGAGAGGACCGGAGTGGACGCACCTCTGGTGTACCGGTTGTCACGCCAGTGGCATTGCCGGGTAGCTAAGTGCGGAAGAGATAACCGCTGAAAGCATCTAAGCGGGAAACTTGCCTGAAGATGAGTCTTCCCGGAGGTAAAACCTCCCTCAAGAGTCGTCCGAGACCAGGACGTCGATAGGTCAGGTGTGTAAGCGCTGTGAGGCGTTGAGCTAACTGATACTAATTGCTCGTGAGGCTTGATCCTATAACCGTGTTGCTTGTGACCGGTATGCGTTGTAGGTTATCTGCAAAGAGAAAGATCGAAGACTCGAAGTAAAGAGAGTCACTCAAATAGAAGAGATTATTCCGAATTGACCAGTTTTAAGCCCGGAGGCCATAGCAGGGTGGAACCACTCCTTCCCATCCCGAACAGGACAGTGAAACGCCTCCACGCCGATGATAGTGAGTTGTATTTCTTGCGAAAGTAGGTAGTCTCCGGGCTCTCCATAAAAGACAAACCTCTTGGACCTAACCGTTCAAGAGGTTTTTGTTTTTTTCTGTGAACTTTTGCTAACTACGCCGCCTTTTTATGGTCGATCTCAACGACAAATAATAAGTAAAAACCCTTAATGAAGGCGGATGAACTAAAAATTTTCTTATCAATAAAAATATTTATAATCAAATAGATAAAATCAGTCTAAAAAATTAGGCTATTTTACTTATCAGTAAAAACCCTAATAAACTTTATAAAGTATCGACGCAGAATTGAATTTAGCGTATCTTCTTATCCGCAAATTTACAAACTTATACAAAGGAGATACGAATGGCTCAAGCCCCTGAGTTCAAATATGCACCGATGTTCCAAGTCGGGGAAGATACCACAGAGTATTATCACCTCACCTCCGAACATGTCTCTCTCGGTAATTTTGAAGGCAAAGAAATCCTGAAGGTTACGCCGGAAGCATTGACGATGCTTATCGAACGCGCCTTTACGGACGTCAACTTTATGCTTCGCCGTTCTCATAACGAATGCGTAGCAAAGATCCTGAAAGATCCGGAAGCTTCTGACAATGATAAATACGTTGCTTTGACAATGCTTCGCAACGCCGAAATCTCTGCCAAAGGCATTCTGCCGATTTGTCAGGATACCGGTACAGCCATTATTCATGGTGAAAAGGGCCAGAGAGTCTGGACCGACTTCTCTGATGAAGAAGCTATCAGCCGCGGTGTATACAACACTTACACCAAGAACGCTCTCCGTTATTCTCAGAACGCTCCCTTAACACTCTATAAAGAAGTCAATACTCGCTGCAACCTTCCTGCACAAATTGATATCGAAGCCACAGAAGGTGAAGAATATCGCTTCCTTTGCGTTGTTAAGGGCGGCGGCTCTGCCAATAAGTCTTATCTCTTCCAGAAGACTAAGGCAATCCTGAACCCGAAAGCTTTAATCCCCTTCCTTTATGAACAGATCAAGGGCTTGGGAACTGCCGCTTGCCCGCCTTATCACATTGCAGTAGTCATCGGCGGAACCTCTGCTGAAAAGACTATGCTGACGGTAAAACTGGCTTCTACGAAGTACTACGACAATTTACCGACAACCGGTGATGAAACCGGACGCGCTTTCCGCGATGTAGAACTCGAAAACAAACTTCTTGAACTGGCCAACAACATCGGCTTTGGGCGCACAGTTCGGCGGCAAGTATCTTGCTCACGACGTTCGCGTGATTCGTCTGCCTCGTCACGGCGCCAGCTGCCCGATCGGTATCGGCGTCAGCTGCTCTGCAGACAGAAACGTTAAGTGCAAGATCAACCGCGAAGGTCTGTGGATCGAAAAACTCGACGACAAACCTGCTGAACTGATTCCAGAAGAATTCAGAAATATGGAAGAAGGCGAAACCGTTAAGATCGACCTGAACCAGCCGATGGAAAAGATCCGCGCTGAGCTGTCTAAACATCCGGTTTCTACACGTGTTTCTTTGACCGGCAAGATCATCGTTGCTCGTGACATCGCTCACGCTAAGCTTCAGGAACGTCTCGATAAGGGTGAACCGCTTCCGCAGTACATCAAAGACCATCCTGTCCTATACGCAGGTCCTGCTAAGACTCCGGAAGGCTACGCCTGCGGTTCTATGGGCCCGACAACTGCCAACCGTATGGACCCGTATGCCGATCCGTTCATGGCTGCCGGCGGCTCTCACGTCATGATCGCCAAAGGCAACCGTACAGACGTCGTTACCGAAGCCTGCAAGAAACACGGCGGCTTCTACCTCGGCACGATCGGCGGTGTTGCTGCCGACCTGTCCGCTGAGTCCATCCGCAGCATCAAGTGCATTGAGTATCCTGG
>ENA-OQBL01000986-OQBL01000986.1-human-gut-metagenome-genome-assembly--contig:-NODE-986-length-12421-cov-2.232227_pt1 | contig 12421 bp, 17 predicted proteins | sample MGYA00242747_ERZ504553 | MGnify/ENA primary metagenome ERZ504553 (study PRJEB26092, sample SAMD00036240) | human gut metagenome | host: Homo sapiens | study: EMG produced TPA metagenomics assembly of...
AATCGAACCGCTGGATTACATTGAAGGAAAATCCGATTGGATTGATATGCGGGCTTCGGAAGAAGTAACTTTAAAAGCGGGAGAGTTTGCACTGATCCCGCTTGGCGTGGCAATGGAACTTCCAAAGGGATATGAGGCACATCTTGTGCCGCGCAGTTCCACATTTAAAAACTGGGGAATTATCCAGACAAACAGTGTTGGAATTGTAGATGGTTCCTATGCGGGGACAACGATATGTGGCGGATGCCGGTTTATGCAACCAGGGATACGTGATCCACGTAAATGACCGCATTGCACAGTTTCGAATCGTGGAAAATCAGCCGGAGATTGTATTCGAAAAGGTGGAACATCTGACGGGGAAAGATCGCGGTGGCTTTGGCAGTACCGGATTATCATAACAATAACAGCAACAGGAGAAGGAGGATTATACTATGGAAGATCGTATGATGAAATTTTATTCAAAAGAAAGCAACATGCTGGCGCTGCATGCCATGCACGGACATTTTGCAACGAGTCATTCCCACATTAATTATTATGTGGATGTGACAAGTATCAAGACACGTGTGGCGGAAGCAAAACAGGCGGCACATGTACTGTATTCGAGAATTCCAAAGACAAAATACGTGGATACAATTGTATGTATGGATGGTACGGAAGTGGTCGGTACGTTTTTGACAGAAGAAATCCAAAACGGTGGAATTATGGGAACGACCAACCAGCATGAGACGGTGTATGTAATTTCTCCGGAGATCAACAGCAACAACCAGATGCTGTTCCGTGACAATAACAAGGGTGCGATCAAAGGAAAGCATGTGGTGCTTCTTCTGGCAACTACGACAACCGGTGAGACGATCCGCAGAGCACTGGAATGTATCCAGTATTATGGAGGAGAGATCGAGTGGGTAGCTTCTTTGTTTGGAACAATCAATTCCGTAGACGGGGTAGAAGTGGAAACTTTGTTTGATGAAAATGATGTTACCGGATATGCGGCATATCCAGTGACGGAGTGCCCGTTGTGCAAACAGGGACAGAAAATTGAGGCGATGGTGAATGGATTTGGGTATTCCAAATTGTAATTTTCGGGGACATTGTACACAGAAAATGTGGGCAATGTCCTCGTTCGTTATTTCGCCAAGAAACCATGTAAATATTTGGACGGATTGACGGTGGTAATTTCAGACGAATTCCGTTATCATACAGTTATCAGGAAGTTCAAAGAAACTTCATCTAAAGAAAAAATAACGAAAGCAAAAATCAGGAGGTTTTTCAAATGGCAAGTTTATCATTAAAAAAGTGTTTGCAAAGTATATCCAAACGGATTTGAGGTCAGTAAAGGATTTTCAATCTGGATGTTGCAGATAAAGAGTTTATCATCTTCGTTGGACCATCTGGATGTGGTAAGTCTACAACACTTCGTATGATCGCAGGTCTGGAGGAGATTTCTTCTGGTGATCTGATCATCGACGGAAAAGTAATGAACGATGTAGAGCCAAAGGATCGTGATATCGCAATGGTATTCCAGAACTACGCTCTGTATCCACATATGACAGTATTCGATAACATGGCATTCGGTCTTAAGTTAAGAAAAGTTCCGAAGGATGAAATCAAGGCAAAGGTTGAGGAAGCCGCAAGAATCCTTGATCTGGAGAAGTTACTGGATCGTAAGCCAAAGGCTCTTTCCGGTGGACAGAGACAGCGTGTTGCCATGGGTCGTGCAATCGTTCGTAGCCCTAAGGTATTCCTTATGGATGAGCCTTTATCAAACCTTGATGCAAAGCTTCGTGTACAGATGAGATCTGAGATCGCTTCTTTACATAACAGATTAGGTGCTACAATCATCTACGTAACACATGACCAGACAGAGGCTATGACTCTTGGAACCAGAATCGTTGTATTAAAAGATGGTGTTATCATGCAGGTTGATTCTCCACAGAAGTTATACAATGAGCCTAACAACTTATTCGTAGCTGGATTCATCGGATCTCCACAGATGAACTTCATCGATGCAAAGTGCTCTATCCAGGGTGACAAGGCTACATTAACATTTGGTGACTACTCTGTAGTTCTTCCAGATTACAAGGCTAAGAAGCTTGAAGAAGGCGGATACAATGGAAAGACTGTTGTATTAGGTATCAGACCAGAAGATATCTCTGATGATCCTGAGATGATCCAGAAGAATGGTGACTGTGTCATCGAGTCTGATGTAACAGGATACGAGTTACTTGGTGCAGAAGTATTACTGTACTACTCTGTAGCTGGTGCAAACATGACTGCAAGAGTAGATTCTGATACACCTGCTCGTTATGGCGATCATATCAAGCTTGCATTTGATCCTCATAAGATTCATGTATTCGACAAGGAAACAGAATTGACAATTACCAACTAGTCCGTTAAAATTATATAGTTGTAAATCTTGAGCCCGGGTGTTTGTATTTACACCCGGGTTCTTTCAAATAATAGGAGAGTATATGCTTTCAAATCAGAAATTACAGAATTCATTAAACGAAATTAAAGAGATCAGCCGCATGGATACGGCGTTGTTTACAGCCAAGGGGAAGCTGGTAGCACACACGGAAGACATGCCGTTACCAGAGGCGTTAGAACAGCAGGTGGTCGTTGATTTCGCAGAATCGCTTGCTGAAAAACAGACCTATCAGGATTATCATTTATACAAAGTGATGGTGGAAGGGGAAACGGAATACATATTAGTCTGTCTGGTGAATGAGGAATCATTTCTTGTATGCGCACAGATGGCAGTCTGTCAGATCCGGAATCTGGTTATGAGTTTTGCGGAGCAGTTTGACCGCAATAATTTTATGCAGAATATCCTTCTGGGGAATATGCTGATTGTAGATATTTACGGAAAAGCCAAAAAGCACCATATCCAGGAAGTGCCGCGTGTTGTTTTCGTCATTGATACAGGAAGTAAAAATAACGATGTGGCGATGGAACTGGTAAAAAATCTGGCAGATATTCGTTCAAAAGATTTTGTGACCTGCGTGGATCAGCACAGTATTGTACTGGTAAAAGATGTTTCTCATATAAAAGAGGAGGAGATGGAAGATCGTCTGTCAAAAATTGCAGGCAGTCTTGCAGATAATTTACATATGGAAGCAATGATCCGTGTGCGTGTCGGCTATGGAAATGTTGTGACACAGCTGCCGGAAATTGCGGAATCGTATCAGGAAGCGCGGATGGCACTCGAAGTCGGCCGTGTTTTTTATGCAAAGTATGATACTATTTCTTACGGAAAACTTGGCATCGGGCGTCTGATCTATCAGCTTCCGATGAGTTTATGCAATATGTTTATCAAAGAGGTATTTGGGGAGAAAGTTCCGGACATCTTAGAGGATGAGGAGGCTATGTCGACCATCAACAAATTCTTTGAAAATAACCTGAATATATCAGAGACAGCGAGACAATTGTATGTGCACCGCAATACGCTGGTGTATCGGTTGGAGCGCATTGAAAAAGCAATCGGACTGGATATTCGTACGTTTGATGATGCGATGACGTTTCGTATTGCCGTGATGGTCATTGCTCATATGAAAGATCAAATGTAATTATTATAGATGACGGTAAGGAGAGGAAGAAACATGTCAGGATATGATGCAAGCAGTATATCGGTACTGGAAGGACTTGAAGCAGTCCGGAAACGTCCGGGAATGTATATCGGAAGTACCACGACCAAAGGACTCAATCATCTGATCTATGAGATTGTCGATAATTCTGTAGATGAGCATCTGGCGGGTGCCTGCGATAAAATCTGGGTCACCCTTGAGGCAGATGGTTCCTGTACGGTAGAGGACAACGGACGTGGAATTCCGGTTGGCATGCATGCGAAGGGAGTATCGGCTGCCCGCGTTGTATTTTCTACGTTGCACGCAGGAGGAAAATTCGATAACAATGCTTATAAGACAAGTGGAGGACTGCATGGAGTCGGATCTTCTGTAGTGAATGCGCTTTCTACGTATATGGATGTGGAAATCAGTCAGGGTGGATATGTGTATCATGATCGCTATGCACAGGGACATCCGGTGGTAGAGCTCGAAGATGGACTTCTTCCAAAGATCGGAAAGACCAAAAAGACCGGAACAAGATTAATTTTCTTCCCGATCCGGAAATCTTTGAAAAGACCAGATTCCGGGAAGACGATGTGAAAAGCCGGATGCATGAGACTGCTTATCTGAATCCGAAACTGACGATTATTTACGAGGATCGCAGAAAACCGGAAGTGGAACATATAGAGTTTCATGAACCGGATGGAATCGTTGGATTTGTCAAAGATCTCAACAACAATCTTGAGGTACTGCATGATGTCATTTATTTCAAAGGGGAAAGTGAAGGCATTGAGGTGGAAGCGGCATTCCAGTATACCAGCGAGTTCCATGAGAATATCATGGGATTTTGTAATAATATTTATAATTCGGAAGGTGGTGCACACCTGACCGGATTTAAAACTGCGTTTACGACGATTATCAATTCCTATGCCAGAGAACTTGGCATTTTAAAAGAGAAGGATGCAAATTTCAACGGTACAGATGTGCGAAACGGAATGACCGCGGTGATTTCCATCAAGCATCCGGACCCACGGTTTGAGGGACAGACAAAGACCAAGCTGGATAATCAGGATGCAAACCGTGCAACTGCCAAAGTGACAAGTGATGAAGTTCCGCTGTTTTTTGATAAAAATTTAGAAACCTTAAAGATTGTGATTGGCTGTGCGGAAAAGGCTGCAAAAATCCGCAAGGCAGAGGAAAAAGCGAGAACCAATCTGTTGACCAAGCAGAAGTTTTCCTTTGACTCGAATGGGAAATTGTCCAATTGTGAGAGCCGCGACGCGTCAAAGTGTGAGAATTTTTATCGTGGAGGGAGATTCTGCCGGCGGTTCCGCAAAAATGGCGAGAAATCGTATGTATCAGGCGATTATGCCGATCCGCGGAAAGATCTTAAATGTAGAGAAAGCAAGTATCGACAAGGTGCTTGCCAATGCGGAAATTAAGACGATGATTAACGCATTCGGCTGTGGTTTTTCGGAAGGGTATGGAAATGATTTTGATATCAGTAAGCTGCGCTATGACAAGATTATTATCATGGCAGATGCCGACGTGGACGGGGCACATATTTCCACGCTGCTTCTGACACTGTTTTACCGGTTTATGCCGGAACTGATTTTTGAAGGACATGTTTATGTGGCGATGCCGCCATTGTACAAAGTGATTCCGTCAAAAGGGAAAGAAGAGTACCTTTATGATGATGCGGCACTGGAAAAATACCGGAAAACACATACCGGAAGTTTTACGTTGCAGCGTTATAAAGGTCTCGGAGAGATGGATGCGGAGCAGCTGTGGGAGACTACGTTAAATCCGCAGACACGTGTCATGAAGCGCGTAGAGATTGAAGATGGCCGTATGGCATCGGATGTCACCGCCATGCTGATGGGCACGGATGTGCCGCCGCGGAAGGCCTTTATTTATGAACATGCAAACGATGCGATCTTAGATGTATAGATCTGATCAGATTTTCTGGGAGTGAGGAAGAAACAAAATGGAACAGAGTATCATTCGTACCGAGTATTCGGAATTGATGCAAAAATCATATATTGACTATGCGATGAGTGTCATCATTGCCCGTGCGCTGCCGGATGTCCGTGACGGATTAAAGCCGGTGCAGCGTCGTACCCTTTACGATATGTATGAACTGGGAATCCGCTATGACAAACCGTATCGTAAGAGTGCACGTATTGTCGGAGATACCATGGGTAAATATCATCCGCATGGAGATTCTTCCATCTATGATGCGCTGGTTGTTATGGCACAGGATTTCAAAAAAGGACTGCCGCTGGTAGACGGACATGGAAATTTCGGCTCCATAGAAGGGGATGGCGCCGCTGCCATGCGATACACAGAGGCACGTCTGCAGAAAGTGACACAGGAAGCGTATCTGGCGGATCTGGACAAAAATGTTGTAGATTTCATGCCGAAATTTTGATGAGACGGAAAAAGAACCGGTTGTTTTACCAGTCAAGGTGCCGAAACCTTTTAGTCAACGGTGCGGAGGGAATTGCTGTCGGTATGGCAACTTCCATTCCACCGCATAATTTCGGTGAAGTGAATTGACGGAGTGATCGCCTATATGAAAAATCCGGATATCACGACCGCAGAGATGATGCAGTATATTCCGGGACCGGATTTCCCGACCGGAGGCATCATTGCCAATAAGGATGACCTGCCGGCAATCTATGAGTCCGGCATCGGCAAGATCAAGATTCGTGGCAAAATTGAGATCGAAAAGGGCAAAGGTGGCAAAGACCGCATGGTAATCACGGAGATTCCGTATACCATGATCGGAGCCAATATCGGGAAGCTTTTTAAATGACATATATGGTCTGGTAGAATCCAAGGCAACGAGTGACATTACCGATATTACCAATCAGTCATCCAAAGAAGGAATCCGTATTGTTCTGGAGCTGAAAAAGGGAGCAGATATCGAGGCTTTGGAGAATCTGCTGTACAAGAAAACCAAGCTGGAAGACACCTTTGGTGTCAATATGCTTGCGGTAGCGGATGGCAGACCGGAGACGATGGGCGTCGTGCCGATCATCCGTCATCATGTGAAATTCCAGTATGAGATTGCAACCAGAAAGTACCAGACCCTTCTGGCGAAAGAACAGGACAAAAAAGAAATACAGGAAGGTCTGATCCGCGCCTGCAATGTCATTGATCTGATCATTGAGATTTTACGCGGCAGCCGCAGCATCAAAGATGCAAAAGCCTGTCTGACAGACGGAAATACGGATCATATTACCTTTAAGAATCCATCTTCAAAGATCATGGCACAGCAGTTAAATTTTACGGATCGTCAGGCACAGGCCATTCTGGAAATGCGTCTGTATAAACTGATCGGTCTGGAAATTGAAGCATTGATGAAAGAACATGATGAGACACTGGAAAATATTGCAAAATACGAGGATATTTTAGAGCATCGTTCTTCCAATGGCAAAAGTAATCATCAAAGAGCTGACCGCTTTAAAAAAGCTTATGGCAAAAGAGCGCAAAACCGTGATTGACAATCTGAAAGAAGCTGTAGTTGCAGCAAAGAAGATCGAGGAGCAGGATGTTGTCTTTCTGATGGACCGCTTCGGATATGCAAAGATTGTGGATACTTCTGTCTATGAGAGAAATAAAGAGGCGGCAAACGCGGAATACAGGCATATCTTTACGTGCAAAAATACGGATAAAATCTGTATCTTTACGGACAAGGGACAGATGCATCTGCTAAAAGTGCTTGATCTTCCATATGGAAAATTCCGGGATAAAGGAACACCGATTGACAACCTCTGCAATTATGACAGTAAAGAAGAGATGTTGTATATCTGGCAGGTCTTGAACATGTCAGCTCGCACCGGATGTTATTTGGCACAAATATGCCATGATCAAAGTTGTGGACGGTATGGAATTTTGTGGTCGCAAAAAATGACAACGGCGGCAACAAAGCTGGGAGAGGAAGATGAAGTACTAACGGTATGTCCGCTGGAAGAAAATGATACACTGGTGATGGCAACAAAGAAAGATATGTTTCTTCGGATTGACTGTGCACAAATTCCGCAGAAAAAGAAAGGTGCGGTTGGCGTGCGTGGCATGAAACTGGCTGCCGGGGATGAACTGAAAAGTATTCATGTGCTGCATGAAGGTGAGGAGAAAGAGGTCGAGGTGAAAGGAAAGCCGGTTGCCCTGCATCGTCTGCATGTGGGAAACCGTGATACCAAAGGAGTAAAGAAATAATGAACACCATTTTGTTTGATCTGGACGGAACGCTTATTGATTCTTCCGAGGGAATCATAAAATGTGTTTTATATACGCTTGATTTTTACGGAATTAAGGAGCCGGATACGGCAAAATTATACCGGTTTATCGGGCCGCCGCTTTCGGAGAGTTTTGAAAGATATTATGGATTTTCGCATGAAAAAGCGTATGAGGCTGTGCAGAAATACCGGGAACGGTACAATACGACGGGAATTTTTGAGTGTAAGTTATATCCGGGTGTGGAAAAGTGTATCCGTACATTAAAAGAACAGGGATACCGGATTGGCATGGCATCTTCCAAGCCGGAAGTATCCTGCAAACGGATTCTGGAACATTTCGGGATTCTTCCGCTTTTTGATGATGTGGTAGGTGCAACATTTGATGGTACACGGGATAAAAAATCCGAGATTCTTAAGGAAGTCATGCACCGCTGGAGTCATATTCCAAAATCCGAGATGTGTCTGATCGGGGATACGATGTTTGATGTCAACGGGGCGAAAGAACTTGGAATTTTCTGTATTGCAGTCAGTTATGGGTTCGGGGATGTGGAAGAAATGAAAGCAGCAGGAGTAGCAGGCATGTGCGATTCCCTAGAGCAGCTTCCGGAGCTGCTGCGTAAGCTGCATACATGTGACGTGCATAAAAACTGTTAAAAAATGAAGCGGTTGTAAACGCTTAACATAGAAAACAATTGGAAAAAGAGAAACGGGAGGATATCGTATGGAATTTTTTAAGGAGATTTTAGGGAAAATATGGTATATTCTTTACCCGTTTCTTTTTTATTATGCGGTGATGCTGATTATTATGACAATTGCGCAGTGGGCATTTGGAGGAGATGCCACACATTATGTGTTCTGTCAGCTGATTGCCACTGTTTTTACAATTCCATCCATGCTTCCGTTTTATCGTCAGGGACAGGCACTGGCAGGGATTGCAAAGCAGCCGTTTGGAATCAACCGGGAGCGTATCTGTCATGCGCTTTTTGCGGCTGGGATTATGGCGTGCCTTGGAATTTCCCTGAACAATCTCATATCCATGACGAAACTGACGGAAATTTCGATGGGTTACCAGCAGGCAAATACCGATTTTTACGGAAGTACAATAGGAATGGAAATTCTTTGTCTGGCAGTGTTTACCCCGATTCTGGAGGAACTGGTATTCCGGGGGATTCTTTTTGGAAGATTAAAACGATATGCTGTCGAAACCGTTTGCGGTTGGAAATTTTCGGCACTGATTTTTGCAGCCGTGCATGTTAATATTGTGCAGTTCATTTACGCACTGATTCTCGGTGTGGTGCTGGCACTTCTGATGGATCGCGCGGGAAATGTCTATGCATCCATGATCGGACATATAATATCCTCGCATCCCGTAGATACTGTATGCCATCGCATCTGCTGTCGGTATATGGATCAAGGGCTTGCCTAACGCAAGCCCCAAACCTTTTGCTGTTGCAGATCCGATCCGAAGTCCTGTAAACGATCCCGGTCCTCCCGCAACTGCGATCGCATCAATCGTGTTCAAATCCGCTTCTACCATTTTCACCATTTCATCAATCATCGGCAGAAGTGTCTGTGAATGTGTCCTTTTTATAATTTATTGTAAATTCCGCAATCGTCGTGTCGTCCTCTACTATTGCAACCGTAGCTGTCAGACCCGAACTATCTATTGCCAAAACTCTCATGCTTTACATCCTGCTTTCCTTTTCGCTTTCTTCCGGCATTCGTCCGCCATTCTTCATTCATAACCGCAGTTCACTGCCGCCAAACTTTATACCGTCTTATCCGGTCTTATCCGATCGAACCTCACTTCATCTCATTGATTATGATCTTCCGATAGTCAAACCCTTTTTCCAAGTCTTTTTCTATGATAACTTCCGTCCGGTTTTCCGGAAGAATCTCTTCGATCAGATTCGCCCATTCGATCAGCGAAACACCGTCGCCCATAACATATTCTTCAAATCCCACTTCATCCATCTCTTCGATATCCCGATCCGGTACACATCAAAATGGTAAAACGGCAGACGTCCTTCCTCATATACCTGGACGATCGTAAAGGTCGGACTGTTTACCGCTTCCCGGATTCCAAGCCCCCGGGCGAACCCCCTGAGTGAAAACCGTCTTTCCCACTCCCAGATCTCCGACCATCGTATAAATCTGACCGGGCCGCGCCTGGCTGCCGAGAAATTTCCCCCCAAGCGCCGGGTTTCGCGGGCGTTCGTTGTCTCTATCGATCATAATTTTCTCCTGTTTCGTCTGTTTTCCTCCTGGGGCGATCCGACAGACCGGAACCGCCCCGGGACTTTTTTGCCACGAAATTATTTTAACATACCCGTCAGAACGATACAATGGAAATAAAATTCTGCTTGCCCTGAGAATGCAAAACACTTATAATCGAACTATAAAAACAAAAGGAGAAAAAAGAATATGGCAAATCCTATCGTTACTTTTACGATGCAGAACGGCGGCGTAATCAAAGCGGAACTTTATCCGGAGATCGCGCCCAATACCGTCAATAATTTTATCAGCCTTGTGCAGAAAGGATTCTACGACGGCCTGATCTTTCACCGTGTCATCCGCGGATTTATGATTCAGGGCGGAGATCCGCAGGGCACAGGAATCGGCGGCCCCGGTTATTCGATTCCCGGAGAATTCGCTCAGAACGGCTTTCTGACCAACAATCTGGCGCACACCGAAGGCGTCCTTTCCATGGCCCGGGCAATGGATCCGGACTCCGCAGGTTCCCAGTTCTTTATCATGCACAAAACCTCTCCGCATCTGGACGGCGCCTATGCCGCTTTCGGAAAGGTAATTGAAGGAATGGACGTCGTCAATGCAATTGCGGAAACCGCCACTGACTTCCGCGACCGTCCTCTGGAGGAACAGAAACTGGCATCCGTAACCGTGGAAACCTTCGGTACAGAGTATCCGGAACCGGAGAAATGCTGATGCCATAAACAAAGAATTGATGAAAAAAATATCGACACCCTTCGCGTGCGTTTCCGCCTCTGAGGGTGTCGGTGTTTCGTGACAGTTCAGCAGGCTGAACTGTCACAAATTTTTTCTGTACCGTTACATTCTCTTCTCATCTGCCAGATCTTCAAGCGTCCGGCCGTCCACCACCTGGCGCACCACCTGGTTCAGCTCTTTCCCACAGCCGCAAGGTCGTACAGTGTTCTGCCCGCGGACAAAGATTCTTTTCGGCCTCCAGACATTCCACCGGAGCCAGATTTCCCTCCGTCAGGCGCAGAATTTCACCTGCCGTATACTCCTTCGGTTCCCTCGTAAGAATGTATCCTCCCTGCGCGCCCCGGACGCTTTTCAGATAGCCCGCCCGGGTAAGAACTGCTGCAATCTGCTCCAGATATTTCACGGAAATTCCCTGTCTCTGGGCAATCTCCCGCAGCGCAACCGGACGTTCCCGTCCCTGCTGTGCAATGTCCACCATCATTCTCAGCGCATATCTGCCCTTCGTTGAAATCTTCATGCATCTGTCTCCATTTCTTCTGATCCTCCCGCCGTCTCCGGACGGTTTGTCTCTTCCGCAGGGCGGCCGTTATTCCGAACAGCTGCAAAACGCTGTCTCCAGATCTTCCAGAATATCATCGATATGTTCTGTTCCCACAGAAAGCCGGATGGTATTCGGCGCGATTCCCTGCTCCCTCAGCTCTTCCTCGTTCAGCTGGGCATGGGTTGTGGAGGCCGGATGAATCACCAGAGATTTCACATCCGCCACATTTGCCAGCAGGGAGAAGAGTTTCAGATGATCGATGAAATCTTTTGCCTTTCTCTCGTCTCCTTTGATTTCAAAGGTAAAAATCGAACCGCCTCCTCTGGGGAAATACTTCCGGTACAGCTCTCTCTGACGGGGATCTTCCGTCACCGAAGGGTGATGAACCGCTTCCACCTGGGGATGGCTGCTGAGGTATCTGGCCACCTTCTCTGCATTCTCCACATGACGTTCCACGCGCAGGGAGAGCGTCTCCAGACCCTGCAGAAACAGGAACGCATGAAACGGCGAAAGCGTAGCTCCCATGTCCCGAAGAAGAATCGCCCGGATCTTCGTCACAAACGCTGCCGGGCCGGCGGCTTTGACAAAGCTGACCCCGTGGTAGCTGGGATTCGCCTCCGTCAGCGACGGGAATTTTCCGGAGGCTTCCCAGTCGAAGGTTCCGCCCTCCACAATCACACCTCCGATCGCCGTGCCGTGACCGCCGATGAATTTTGTCGCCGAATGTACCACGATATCCGCCCCGTGCTCCAGCGGACGGATCAGATACGGCGTTCCGAACGTATTGTCAACCACCAGCGGAATGCCATGTCTGTGCGCAATCTCCGCCGCCTGCTCCAGATCCACCACCTCCGAGCGGGGATTTCCCAGCGTCTCGACAAAAATCGCCTTCGTCTCCGGCCGGATCGCAGCCTCCACCTGTTCCGGCTGAAAAAATATCCACAAAAGTGGTTGTAAATACCCATATTCCGGCAGCGTGTGAGCCAGCAGATTGTAAGTCCCGCCGTAAATATTGCATGCAGAGACAAAGTGATCCCCCTGCGGACGCAAGATTCTCAAAAGTACAGGCAAGCGCCGCGGCTCCCGAAGCCACCGCCAGCGCTGCGCTT
>ENA-OQBL01000987-OQBL01000987.1-human-gut-metagenome-genome-assembly--contig:-NODE-987-length-12400-cov-3.098346_pt1 | contig 12400 bp, 15 predicted proteins | sample MGYA00242747_ERZ504553 | MGnify/ENA primary metagenome ERZ504553 (study PRJEB26092, sample SAMD00036240) | human gut metagenome | host: Homo sapiens | study: EMG produced TPA metagenomics assembly of...
AATCTTGTATCGGTAAAATGTGGATAAACTTGTGAATGAAGGCTATCTGGAGCGGAAAAGTGTAGAAGGTGACCGAAGAAAAGTCAATCTGATCTGTACAGAAAAGTCAAAAGAGATTATCCAAGAAGGACAGAAACTTCAGCAGTCGTTCGTTGAAAAACTAATTTGAAGGAATGGATGAAGATACAAGAAAAGCACTTCAAAAAGGAATGGCGCATATGGAAGCGAATATAGAGAAGATGTTGGAGGAAAAGAACTAGATGAATACAATATTAATGATTATCGTAACATTTTTCGCGGGGATGGGAGCCGGACTCGGAACCGGATTTGCAGGAATGAGTGCGGCGGCAGTGATCAGTCCGATGCTGATCACATTTCTTGGAATGGATCCATATATGGCAGTCGGAATTGCACTTTCATCAGATGTACTTGCAAGCGCAGTATCTGCCTATACATATGGAAAGAATAAGAATCTGGATGTGAAGAATGGTCTGATCATGATGGTCAGCGTACTTACCTTTACCGTTGTGGGAAGTTATGTGTCCAGTCTGGTACCATCTACAACGATGGGAAATTTCTCGGTATTTATGACATTCTTGCTCGGCATTAAGTTCATCGTAAAACCTGTCATGACAACAAAAGAAGCCATGGAAAAAGTATCGCCGAAGAAACGTGCGGTGCAGTCGTTAATCTGTGGTGCCATGATCGGATTTATCTGTGGATTTATCGGTGCCGGAGGCGGTATGATGATGCTTTTGATCCTGACCTCTGTCCTGGGATATGAGCTTAAGACGGCGGTAGGAACGAGTGTGTTCATCATGACATTTACTGCCTTTACCGGTGCAGTTTCGCATTTCGCAATCGGGGGAATGCCGAATATAGCGGTGTGGATCTTATGTATTGTGTTCACACTATTGTGGGCAAGGATTGCGGCAGTATTTGCGAATAAGGCAACACCGAAGACATTGAACCGGGCGACGGGTGTGATATTAGTGGTTCTTGGGATTGTGGTTATGGCGTTTTCTATTTTAAATTAATAGAGAGCAGGAAGAAATTAATATTATAGGAGAGAATAAAAGGTATTAATAGAAAAATAATATGATGTTTTGTTTATTATGCATTCTACAGGGACTGCCGGTGGCAGGTCCTGTAGAAAGAAAAACGTTGCTTATGATTCTTTAATATTTCCTTTCTCTATATTTTCTTTGAGTATCTGGTCTGTTACTTTATATAAAGTCTCAGATCCCAGCTGCGTTTTCCGTTGTCTTCCGTATACCTGTTCGGAAGTAACCTGATGCTCACGCCAGTCGCCACCGCCGTTACTGTTATTGAGAAGCAATGGCTGCAGGTTATCCAGGGAATGTGCAAATTTGGATTCCGGTGTCTGGTAATTTTTCGAATTCATCAAAGAATGAAGTCAGTTCTTTTTTCTGATCTTCTGGTAACAGTGAGAAAATCCGTTCTTTGGCAGCATCTTCACGTGCTTTCTGCGTCTTTAATCCTTCTGTATCGTAGGCATAAGTATCTCCGGCGTCAATTTCCACAATGTCATGGATCAGGCACATGATCATAACTTTTGCGATATCGACAGGTTCATTGGCATAATCTTTTAACAGGTATGCCATAATTGCCATATGCCAGGCATGTTCCGCATCGTTTTCACGTCTTCCGTGTCCGGAAAGGTGGGTTTGTCTTAATATATTCTTTTCTTTATCAATTTCGAGAATGAAATCAAGTTGTTGTTTTAATCTTTCATTCATGTTGAATTCCTCCTTGTATGATTGGTACGAACAAACTATAAGATAGTATAACATAAATGAAAGTAGGATGAAAAGCAAAAACACAGAAAACATATAAAATATATTTACTTAATAGGAAAACGGTGTTAAACTCCAGTTATTAAAAGATAAAAGAGAGAAAAGCTCAGAAGGCAGGTGCAGGAAGTAATGAAACAGATATTATGTTTTGGGGATTCGAATACGTGGGGGTTAGATGGAGAGACTGGAAAGCGTTTTTCGTGGGAAGAACGATGGACCGGAATCTTACAGGAAAAACTGGCGGACCGAGATATTAGAATTGTTGAGGAAGGTCTGTGTGGAAGAACGACCATATTTGAAGATCCGCTTCGCCTGGGAAGACGGGGAACAGAATTGCTTCCGACATTATTGGAGACGCACACGCCGGATGCAGTCGTGTTGATGCTTGGAACGAATGACTGCAAAACTATATTCGGAGCGTCAGCAGAAATCATCGGAAAAGGAATTGCCAGGTTACTGGAGCAGATCAATCAGTATGCAGATAAGATGAAGGTTCTTGTGATATCTCCGATCTATCTGGGAGAAAAGGTATGGCAGGACGGATATGATCAGGAATTTTCGCCAGAATCCGTAGAAGTATCAAAGAAATTAGAACCGGTATATGAAAAAGTGGCCGGAAAGTATGGCAAACGATTCATGCGGGCAGCAGATTATGCGAGTCCGTCGGAAGCAGATCAGGAGCATATGGATGGACAGAGTCATAAGATTCTTGCAGATGCGATTTATAGAAAATTAGAAGCAGAGATTTTGTAGAAAAGATAAAAATCCGTTGTCAGTCAATGGCATCTCCTGTTTTACTGGATTTTCAGTAAAGGGAGCATATCATGACAAGACAACGGATTTTCTGCTATCTTTTGGATGTAACTTCTGCAACGGATTTTCCGGTGATTAATTCCATTACCGTACTTTTGGCATCGATAGCGGTAAACACTCCTGCAAGAATGAAAATGGCCCCGAGATATCCCATCTTTGTGAGCTTCTCATGCAGGAAGATGAAGGAAAAAAATCGCTGCAAAGATCGGTTCCAGGGAGAACAGAAATCCGGTATTCTCCGGTGTTGTATATTGCTGCACAACAGTTTGTACAACGAATCCGTAAGCTGAGGACAGGAGAGCAAGTCCGAGAACGGAGATCCAGTCCAACGCGGTGCTCGGAAATATCGGGGATCCGAACACCAGCAGACCGATTATGGAATAAAGACAGGTAAAGCCCTGCTGGTAGACTCCGAGTGCAAGTGGATCTACCTGTCTGGTAAAATAGCTGTTTAATACAATATTGATTGAATAACTGAAAGCCGAAAGCATACAAAGCAGCGTTCCGGGCTTGACAGCAAATATATCACCGCCGTTGATCAGTACCATTCCGATCAATACGATAATGATTCCAAGCCTGACATGGTGCTCCGGAAGTCTCCGGGAAATAACTGCATGAATGACCGGAACAAGCACAACGGTGGTGCTGAGGATGAATCCACTCTGAGAAGCAGTGATCGTATTTAATCCGTAAAGGATGGGCGTAAGGTTTGTAAAAAGCAAAAAGCCGGTGATGGCACTGTAGAGTAAAAGTCTTTTATTAACTTTCAGTAACCTTTTGAAAAATATAAGTACCAGAATCAGAAATGCGATTCCTGTACGCAGAGCCATCAGCATCAGAGGGGAAAGTCCCTCAATTCCAAGTTTCATAAATATATAAGAAGTTCCCCATGCCATAGAGCAGGTTGTAAGAATCAGATTGGCTTTTTTTGTCGACATAATCGGCGATTCCTCCTATGTAATAGTTTTCTTGTTTTTTATTATATAGTAGAATAGAATATAAGTAAAATGCTTCGGTAGCGGTGAAGAAATTCCTGCAGTTTGTAAGAAAAAGGGAAAATCTTTGATTCGTGTATTTTTAAGTAATAAAATATGGAGAAGTGGATAGTGTATATCTATAAATAACAACATTTCAGAAAGGGAGCCTTAGAAATTGCTGGAAAATTAAGAGAACTTGGAATCAGAGATGATCTGATCCGTGAGATAACAGAATATAGGGAAACATACCCGGTAGAACAAGAATATGGTTCAAGAATTCCGAAACTGGAACAATTTTACTATGGAAAAGAAGTCTGGGAGCAGGCAATTACCGCAATTTGTGTGGAGAGAATATTCTGTTGGCAGGTCCGAAAGCAACGGGAAAGAGTCTGTTTGCAGAGAATCTGGCGGGAGTATTTGCAAGACCACGGTGGGATGTGTCGTTTCATGTGAATATGGATGCAGCTTCATTGATTGGTATGGATACATTCCGTGGGGGAGAGGTATCTTTCAGACCGGGGCCGGTGTATACAGCGGCAAAAGCCGGTGGATTTGCCATATTAGATGAGATCAACATGGCAAAAAGTGAAGCAATGGCAGTACTTCATGCGACACTGGACTTCCGGCGGACGATTGATGTTCCAGGATACGAACGTATGGAATTACATCCGGCGACAAGATTCATTGCAACGATGAACTACGGATATGCGGGTACAAAAGAACTGAATGAAGCACTGGTATCCAGATTTGTCGTAATCCAGATGCCGATGATTTCAAAGGAAAGTCTGATTAAATTAATAAGAAAGCATTATCCGGATATCAGGGAAGAAGGAGCAGGAGAACTGACATTTATGTTTCTGGAATTACATAAGAAATGTGAAAATGGAGAGATATCTTCCAAGGCTTTGGATCTGCGTGGTCTCTTAGGAGCAGTCGGTCTGATGGAAAAAGGACTTGATATATTTACGGCACTGGATATGGGAATTACCAATAAAACATTTGATACCTATGAACAGACCCTGATTCGTGATACGATCCGTACAAGAATCTCGAAGAAAACGGTGAAGAAAGATTTGTTTGTGAAGTAGCAGGAAAGTAGTGTGTTATAGCATGGCGGAAATAGAAGAACAAGAATTAAGAGAAGCAAAAAGGGCATGCAATTTTATATGGGCGGCGGCAGAAAATTATGAACTTGAACCACTTTTCCTTGCATTTGCATCGAACGGAACGGCAGATATGTATCTGAATCTGATTATCGGTCTGACTTACAAATGGTACGATCAGGAGAAAATAGATGATTTTTTTAATCAGCTGGGAGGAAAAGACCGGGAACTGTATGAAGGTCTTCTTTGGATCGGACTTGAGAATGCATTGTACCAAAAAGAAAGAAAAATAAGATCAGTAATGGAAGAACTGCGAAGGGAGTATGCGCTGGATAATCTGAACCGTTACAGGAATTATAAAGAATATGCAAGGATAGAACAAATCCGGAATGCACATTGCAGAGAAATTTTGGGACAGCCATCCGAACTAACTACAGAAGAGGAAGAACTGTTGCATGCATTTTACTATACGGAAGAGATGACAACGGATGAGATTCTGGAACAGACACGAGAGAATCTGTGGAAATATTTTTCTTATCGTCCGTCAAAAGTTGCGAAAAAAAAAGGTGTTTATTTTCTTCAGAAAGTTGCCGGAGCATTCCATTCTGTTGGAAAAGTGAGTGCCACATATGTACGGGCGAAGCATTATGAAGATAAAGACGTTGGCAGTGAGGAAAAAAACAGGAGTTATAGAGCGGTCAAAGCATTATCTGGTGCAGTTCTCATTAAAAAAATGATCCGGGGGAGGCAAGAATATATGTAGAAGCCTGCTTTGGCAAGAATATGTACCCGCAGACTGAGCAGGAAAGAATAGAGCGGGAGATATGTGTGGATAAACATAAGAATTGTCATGTACTCTTTACAAGAGGAAGATCAGGATGGAAAGAAAAGCAGAAGAGCGAAACAAAATTAAAAGAACTTTCGGAAATAGAAAGAAAACGAGAACGACAGGAAATCCTTGAATTTCAAAAAGAATCTGCCCAGCAATATGAGAGAAATAAACAGTATTATGAGAAGAATCGTGCAATATACAGAAACAGTATAAGAAAACTTACAGAGAAATTACGCATCTGTCTGGAGACACAGGACGAGACATTTCCAGAAATGGCAACGCACGGGAAGATCAATCCGAGAGAAGTATGGAAAGCAGTTTATCTGGATAATCCAAGAGTATTCGAACGGAAAGAAGAAGTGGAGATTCCGGGATTTTCAGTCGATATGCTGATCGATGCATCGTCTTCCAGAAAGCAGATGCAGGAACAGATTGCGGCGCAGGCATATGTCCTGGCAGAAAGTCTGGAAGAGTGTGGAATACCGGCACAGATATATTCCTATTGCAGTATCCGGGGCTTTACGGTGATGCGGATCTTTAAAGATTATGAAGAAGAACAGGTTGGAAATGAATTATTCGGATATGTTGCGGCAGGAAATAACCGGGACGGACTGGCTCTGCGTGCAGCAGGATATTTGATGGAAGCAAGTAAGAAAGCAAAAAGAATTTTACTTGTACTGACGGATGCAAACCCTATGGACGACCAGAATATCGGTGAGGGAGCTTTTTATACGAACAAGGAATATACTGACCAGCCGGCAATAGAGGATACAGCAAGGGAAGTTCAGAGGTTAAAGCAAAAAGGAATCCAGGTCATAGGAATCTTCATGGGAAGTGCAAAATCCAGAGAGGCAGCAAGAGAGATATTCGACCGAGAACTGGTGCAGATTCAGAATATTAATGATTTTGCCGGGGCAGTGGGGCGAGTGCTGGGAGAAGTGATGACGCCATAGGGGACGTGAAAAAGTGGCTTTTTCAGTGTCCCCTATGGCTTACAAAGCACATATATTAATAACAAAAGCATCTGGAGTTAATGTATGACCAGTCAGAAACTAGAAAATCTTTTAAATCTTGCACTGAATTCCGCGGAAGATGAGCGGGAAAAATCCTTGAATTTAAATGTTGGATATGATCCGCTTGAACGGGAATGGGATCTGATCATCAAATATTCCGTAAATCTGGACCGAGTCAGGAAGATAGCATCCAAAGTAACAGAACTTCAAAATGAATATGCAGTCATCCGAATTGCAGAATCCAGAATCGACATCTTATCGGAAATTCCGGAAGTTGAATATGTAGAAAAACCAAAACGGCTGTTCTTTCAGGCAGCAGAAGGAAGGCGTGTGTCTTGTATCAATGCGGTACAGGATACACGCCTTTCTCTGTATGGACAGGGAATATTGGTTGCAATCATAGATTCGGGAATCGATTATGCGAATATAGATTTTCGAAATGCGGACGGAAGCACGAGGATTCGGTATCTGTGGGATCAGTCTCTGAATCCGGCAGATGGGGAAACAGCACCGGTTGGATACAGCATCGGTGTGGAGTATACGAAAGGACAAATAGATGAAGCATTAAATGCACAAACTGTATCAGAACAGAGAAGGCTTGTGAGAAGCCAGGACATTTCCGGACACGGTACGGCAGTGGCGGGAGTAGCAGCAGGAAATGGAAGCAACAGTGGAGGACGTTATGCCGGAGTTGCCATGCAGAGTGAATTGATCGTTGTAAAACTTGGTAATCCCATACAGGAAGGATTCCCAAGAACGACAGAGCTAATGATGGGGATCGATTATATAATAAGAAAGGCACTGGAGCTTCGGATGCCTGTAGCTGTGAATATCAGTTTTGGGAATACATACGGCGGACATGACGGGACGACACTTCTGGAGCGGTATATCGATGATGTGTCCAATATATGGAAGAGTGTATTTTGCATCGGAACCGGAAATGAAGCGGCAAGTGCCGGGCATACTTCCGGTAGAATTATTTCAGAAGGAGAAGAGACAATCCAGTTTGCAATTCAGAGCAGACAGTCATCGATCAGTATCCAGATATGGAAAGAATATACGGATCAAATAGAGATTTCGATCATCAATCCATCGGGAGTGCGGGTCGGACCGGTACCGGAGATATTGGGACCACATCGCTTCCGAATTGGTCAGACAGAAATACTGCTTTATTATGGGGAACCAAGTCCTTACAGCATTTCCCAGGAAATCTATATAGATCTGCTTCCGGTAGAAAGTTATCTGACAGAAGGAATATGGAGAATTGTTCTAAGTGCCGGGAAGATTGTGACAGGACAATATGAAATGTGGCTTCCAAGCGACAATGTATTGAATCGTGGAACAGGATTCTTGTTTCCAACAGATGCTACGACGCTCACAATTCCATCTTCTGCCAGCCGTGCAATATCCGTAGGAGCATATGACGCAAGGACATTTGCATATGCGGATTTTTCGGGAAGAGGATTTACCAGACTTACGAATATGGTGAAACCGGATCTTGTGGCACCGGGAGTGGAAGTTATGACAACAACAGTGGGCGGAGGATATGCAGCATTTACAGGAACATCCTTTGCCACGCCATTTGTGACAGGAAGTGCAGCGCTTTTGATGGAATGGGGGATTGTGAGAAAAAACGATCCATATCTATATGGGGAAAAAGTGAAGGCGTATCTGAGACGTGGAGCGAAAAAAGTACCGGGATTTGACGAGTATCCGAATGAGGAAGTGGGGTATGGGGCCTTATGTACAGCACAAAGTATCCCCCAAATATGAAAACGGCTGATCTGAAAAAGTAAATTTCAGTGCCCGAGTAATAAGGATAAAAGGTACATTTTTTTAGTGGGATAATGTTTCCAAAAGTGCTAAAATAAAATCATCATACATAAAGCGAGGCGTAAAACAATGAAAAAAATCAAGTGGGGCGTTATAGGAACTGCCGGAATTGCCAGAAGTTGTACCATTCCGGGAATGATACAGGCATACAACTGCGAATTATATGCAATTGCCGGAAGAAGCATAGACAAAGCTGAACAATTTAAAGAAAAATTCGGATTTGAAAAAGCCTATGGAAGTTATAAAGAATTGTTGGATGATCCGGAAGTGGAAGCGGTATATATTGCGCTGCCAAATACTTTACATTATGAGTGGGCCGTGAAAGCTATGAAAAGCGGCAAACATGTATTGTGTGAGAAGCCGCTTGCACCGTGTGAAAAGCAGGTAAAAGAATTATTTGACACGGCAAAAGAGAATCATGTATATCTTATGGAAGCTTTTGCGTATCAGCACAGTCCATATATCACTGCAATTAAGAAAGAGATAGAAGATGGAACGATAGGAGAAGTTCGTTATATAGATTCCGCATTTATCACATCGGACTATAATAAGGAAAATATCCGGATGAGACGGGAGACTCTTGGAGGGTGTACATACGATCTTGGAGTATACAGCACAAGCCTGACGTTAGGACTTCTGAATGAAGAACCAGAAAAAGTCGAGGCCTCCGCAATCTTTTCGGAAGAAAAGATCGATAAGCTGACTTCTGTGGTCATGGAATTCGCAGATGGAAAGAAAGCAGCATTTACCTGTGGCATGACACTTGCAACGGATCAGGACAGGAGACTGGACCGTCTGGAGATAGATGGAACGAAGGGAAGCATTACCGGAACCAAATTTTCATTCAATGGTGATGGAGAATTAAGCTATACGATTCGTACGGCTGAGGGGCAGGAAGAAGTAAAGATGGTAGAAGTTCCACAGAATTATCGCCTGGAGGTAGAACAATTTGGCAGATGTATCGATGAAAATGAGAAGCCGGCGGTTACGGAAGAAATTTCGCTGAAAAATGTGAGACTTGTTGAGCGGATTCTGGAGGAGATCGGATATTAAGATGAAAAAGAATGAAAAGATCAGGACGCCGTTAGGAATCATTTCTGTTTTCAAGAATGAAATACCTGAAAGATATCATTGTGCAGCGGGACCGGAGATTTTACGTATCAGTGAGACGCATATACGGATTCGGACAATAGATCAGGCCGTATCCTGGGGAGAAGAAGTGTATTCACCAAGACTTCACCAGAACTGTATGAATCCTGAAAATATTACACTGTATCCACTGGAGATTGAGTGGAATGGGGATAAAATTACGGTTTCAGATCATTATGGGATGAAAAGGTGGATAACCGGGGAAAAGTTACCGGAAATTCAAGACTGGAATCTAAAACTGAAAAAATTTAAGATGTAATCCCTGCAGAAACTGTGGAAGATGTTAGGAAACGAAAGAAAGAGGGGAAAATATGAATTATTCAGAATGTATAGAAAATGCAAGAACACGTATTGGAAATTATTGTAAAGCCTGTCGGAGTGTAACGGACGTGCCTGTAAGAACCAGATGCCGGGACCGGGCGCAAAGGGAGTAGGGGATACAGCTATCCGCAATTATGACAAATGGAAGGAAATCCGTGTACAGATGGATACAATTGCCGAGAATAAACCGGTGGATACATCACTGGAGCTCTTCGGGAAGAAATTCAAATATCCGATTTTTTTGCAGGGTCCGGTTGGTGCAGTAGGATTACATTATGGAGACTGCCTGGATGATGTGGCATATAATGATATTCTGGTGTCTTCCTGTGCAAAATACGGAATTGCTGCATTTACAGGAGATGGCGTGGACAGTAATGTGATGGTTGCAGCAACAAAAGCGATTAAGAAAACAGATGGAATCGGAATCCCGACTGTGAAACCCTGGAATCTGGATGTGATTGCCGGGAAGATGGAGATGGTACATGAATCGAAAGCCCTCGCAGTGGCGATGGATATTGATGCAGCAGGGCTTCCGTTTCTTAAGAATATGGAACCACCGGCAGGAAGTAAGACGGTAGAAGAACTCCGTCAGATTGCGAAGATGGCAGGCACACCATTTATTGTGAAAGGTGTTATGACCGTCAAAGGAGCATTGAAAGCAAAAGAGGCGGGAGCATCTGCAATTGTAGTATCGAATCATGGCGGCCGTGTACTGGATCAGTGCCCGGCGACAGCAGAAGTTCTGGAAGAGATTGCACTGGCAGTAGGTGATTCTATGAAGATATTCGTAGACGGTGGAATCCGCAGTGGTGTGGATGTATTTAAAGCACTTGCATTGGGAGCAGATGCAGTGATCATTGCAAGACCATTTGTGACAGCTGTATACGGAGGCGCAGAAGAAGGCGTGAAATCTTATATCGAAAAGCTGGGAACAGAACTGGAAGATACGATGAAAATGTGTGGAGTGACGAGTCTGGAAGAGATTGACAGGGATTGTGTGTGGACAAGATCCTGATCTGCTAATCCCACATTTTTAGAAAGTCCTGAATCTCCTCCGGGAGTTGTTCTTTTCTCCATGCCAGCAGGATCTCTGTAGTAAGATTTGCGCCTGAGATCCTGCATGATGTAAGTTTTGAAGAAAGCGTCTGCATTGAAGCAGGAAGGATAGCAATACCAAGCCCTTTTTCTGCCATGGTCATAGCAGTGCGGGCATCTCCGCAAGTGAAATATATATCACACATCAGTCCGGCGCGTTCAAAGGCTGCCAGCATATATTTACGATAGCGGTATGAAAGAATCAGCGGCTGTCTGGAAAGCTCTTTAAGCGGGATAGAAGAACGTTCCTGAAGAAGCGGGGAATCAGGAATGCTCATAGCCATAAGGCTTTCTTTTAAGAGCGGCTTTGTTTCACATCCGTTCAATGCAATGGGAGTCCGCAGAGTAGTAAGGTCGATGATCCGGTTTTCCAGCTGGTCTTTGAGTGTAAAGGTTGAGCCTTCGTGTACATCAAAACGCACTTTGGGATACTTCTTTGCAAAATGAAGAAGATGATCGGACATCATTGATACGGTGGAAGGGGTCATACCGATATGCAGAGTGGCAGACTGGCTGGATTTTATCACTTCACGTTTGGCGAGGTCGGAAAGCATCAGGAGATTTCCGGCCTGTTCGTAAAGTGTTTTCCCGGCTCGGTTAAAGTGATTCTTTTTTTACCACGAAGAAAAAGCGGCACCTGTAATTCCTCTTCCAGCATTTTGATCTGATAGCTGAGAGGAGGCTGTGACATATTTAAATGTCTGGCTGCTTCATTAAAGCTATGTGTATCTGCAATTTGTCTAAAGTATTCTAATTGTCTAAGTTCCATAATCCATCTCCATTTCTTGAAAGCTTCCAAAACGTATGTAACACTATATTATAATGAAGGTATTACAAATGCAATATAAAAAATATATTACAAAGCAATAAAAGGAATATTATGCATATTACTGAATATGCGTTATAATAGGCATAGATTCGTGAAACAGGAAGAGAGAGGAAAATAGAGACATGAAAAGTTTGGCAGTTTATCTCAAAGAGTACAAAAAAGAAAGTATTCTGGCACCGCTTTTTAAGCTTCTGGAGGTTGTTTTTGACCTTTTAGTTCCGGTAGTTGTGGCACAGATTATTGATGTCGGTGTCGCACAGGATAACCGAAGTTATGTGGTTCAGATGTTTTTTGTATTGATCTTAATGGCGGGAGTCGGACTTGCCTGCAGTTTCACCGCACAGTTTTTTGCTGCGAAGGCAAGCTGTGGATTTGCGGCAAAATTAAGACAGGCAATGTTTGATCATATTCAGTCATTGTCATTTACAGAATTAGATACCATGGGAACTGATACCTTGATCACACGTTTGACAGATGATGTGAATCAGGTTCAGAATGGATTGAATCTGGGTCTGAGACTTCTGCTTCGAAGTCCATTTGTCGTACTTGGCTCCATGGTCATGGCATTTACAATCAATGTAAAATGTGCATGGATATTTGTGATTGCGATTCCGGTAT
>ENA-OQBL01000988-OQBL01000988.1-human-gut-metagenome-genome-assembly--contig:-NODE-988-length-12391-cov-4.611138_pt1 | contig 12391 bp, 13 predicted proteins | sample MGYA00242747_ERZ504553 | MGnify/ENA primary metagenome ERZ504553 (study PRJEB26092, sample SAMD00036240) | human gut metagenome | host: Homo sapiens | study: EMG produced TPA metagenomics assembly of...
ATCTCACCGACATATGAAATATTTTTTTATTCCTTATAAACTTTTTTCATTCTTTATACACATAAGATATAAATGATATTTATTACCTTGTCTCTTTCATTAAGATTATTCCTATATCCCGTGATATCATTTTATAATCTTACTTCATCCATTCTCTATCTTTACAATATACTTTACGATATCTAATATTCGATGCATTACCAAATACTTTATACCTATATATGCATTTTAGATTTCTAAATGAATCGAAACTCTGATAATAAAAATTCTCTTATAAAATATATGCTATAGAATTTTCAAGATTCCCTTTCTCGTCAGGAGTCCTTTTTGTTTATTTCGGATTTCCTTTGGATTGATTACATAATATCATCCGCATTTTGTTTTGTCAATACTTTTTGCGATTATTTTCTTTTATTTTTCATTATTTTATTTTTTACGTTAAATTGTCTGATTTCTATATATTTATTTTAATGTTTGCACAATACTATACAGTTTCTCTGTAACCATATTTGTCAACATATCACCTTTTCAATTGTTAACCACGTCAAATGTGTAGTTGACATTTTGCACATTTCATTTTATACTGCTTTTATATTTTGATATGAATCTAAAGGAAAGGAGTTCTGCCAGCCGGCAGACAATTACTACTATGAATAACACAGCAAACAGCACAACAACGAAAAGACTCTCCACCCGTAAACTGGTTCTGATCGCCCTGATGACTGCGATCACCTGTATCTTCGCTCCTATGGCGATTCCGATCCCTGTCAGTCCGGTACCGATCAGTCTTACCAACCTGGTGATCATGATCAGTATCTATGTACTTGGATTTAAAGATGCAACGATCAGCTATATCGTATATCTGTTACTTGGCCTTGTCGGTCTTCCTGTATTCTCTGGTTTCACCGGTGGATTAGGTAAGCTTGCAGGTCCTACCGGCGGATATCTGATTGGTTTTATCTTCCTCGCACTGATCGCAGGACTGTTCGTTGACAAATTTCCAAAGAACAGAATCCTGGCCGTTGTCGGTATGCTCATCGGTATGGCGATCACTTATATCTTCGGTACAGAGTGGCTTGCAATTCAGTTAAAAATGTCCTTTGTTGCAGCACTTTCTGTCGGAGTTATCCCTTATCTTGCCGGTGACGCAGTGAAGATTATCATTGCGATCATTGTCGGACCTGTGCTTCGCAGCCGTCTGAGTCATATGCAGTAACAGTTACATCTACAGAACTTGCCACTGGCAGCTTCTCTTGCATACTTTGGTATCTAAAAAACACACAATACCGATTATATGATTCCTTCTGTTTCGGTATTGTGTGTTTTATTTTCCCTTCTGGAACCTCGACTATAAAACTTCCGGTTTTACAATATAATATCTCCCGTTTTCTTGCCGGTATCCATATCATAAGCCTCGATAATATTTCCACTGATCACGTATAATGTATCTTCTATATAAATCCCCCGGATACCTTGCGAAGTATTTCCACTAATCTCTTCTTTCAGGATTGTTTCAAACTTTTTCTCTTTTCCATTATAAGTCAGCAGGCAGTACGTTTCCCCATTCTGGCTATAGCCGGAGAACCCGATCCTATTTTTCTGCTGATCGGCCAGAACAGATTTGTAATCGTATGCTGCATTTGTTCCATACAGATCATCCAATACAAGGGTTGATTCTTCTTTTACATCCGTTCTGTCGGTAATATCGAACATGGTGATTTTTACACCTTCCGACACCCCTGATTCTTCATCGGTTGACATGCCGATTCCAAGTAATTTATCTTCTCCATAGAAATGCAGATATTCTGAAAATCCCGGAATTTTTAATTTGCCGAGGATCTTTGGTTTCTCCGGATTGGATAGATCCACGCTGAACAGCGGGTCTACCTGCTCATATGTCACGAAATATCCTGCCTCTTTCATGAATCTTGCAGAATAGATGGATTCCCCTTTTGCCAGATTCTCGATAGAACTGATCTTATCCAATTTCTTATCTAAGATTGTTACCAGATTTTCATCATCATTGGTTGTAAATAATCTTAAGTTCCCTTTATATTCATCCAGTGAAAATGTATCATTCAGATATCCTTTTACTTTTCCCTGAGCTACGGCCTTTAGCTTGCCCTTTCTATAAGAAATCTTGCGAAGTGTCGTCACAGTCTGATTATCCTGCTGCCATTCTGATTCATAATAGTAGATATTTTTTCCACTTACATACATTTGACCGCCTTCGGAGAGAATTGCCTTATTATCCACTGTTTTATCCGGTTTTGCTGATGTCCATGGAACTGATCACTTCATACATTGTTCCACAATTCACCGGCGGCAGACAGATACTGGTCTGGCTCATCTCTTTGCCATTCACCAGAGGCACATAGGTGACCGGTTTATCTTTGACCACGTCGCCACCTGTATAGTATTCACTGAACAGATACAGATATCCGTCTGCCATACGAGACGAATTGTAAGTACCACTCTGTGTTACCTCGCCTTCTTTTACCGGCTTTTTAATATCACGGATGTCATAAGTGACCGCCGCTGTTTTAGTCTGATTCCAGGTATCTGTGTTCGTCTGCTTTTTGTTACTTTTATCTGCACATTCTTTCTGACATACAGCCACCAGTTTCTTTTGATCTGTATTTACATAAAACTCCTGTATTGTGTATTCTTTTCCAAGCGTAATCTCGCTGTATTTTTCTATATTCGTTCCGCTGTTTCCTACGTCTACAATATCGATGGTCCGGCCATTATCTTCCCGCACATATAGATAAGTCCCGTCTGTTTTGGCAATATCTCCTTCATCTACACCGGACTGTCGTACATTGGTCTGTGAATAACTGCCATCTGCTGTTGCCACACCGGTATCTGCCGAGGCCGTTTCCGTTGAAGACGCCGTTGATCTTCCTGTTGAAACCGAATCCTCTACGGCTGCTGTTTCATTTACATTTCTTGCATACATTGCAATGCCGGAGTTATCTTGTGAACGTTTGATATATTTATAGATTTCGTCATAACTTTGGGCTGTCCTGATCTTCTTACTGTCGCTGATCTTCTTTACTGTATTACTATTTCCTGCACTGCTGCCTGCATTGCCACCTGACACATCCGGAGAATTTATCGCTCCTTCATGTATCCTTCCATACTGCCACACTACAGTTCCCGCCACAACTGCCACGCAGGCCGCCGCTACAAGCCCGATTTGATACGGACGGAAATGTTTCTTCTGTTTTTTCTTTTCCAATAATTTATCTATATTCTCCGATCTCAGACTATCCGGGACTTCTGTATCTTCTGACATTCTTGAAATCTGATCTACGATGTCCTGTTCACAATATTCTTTATGTTCATTCTCGCGCTTCATACCTTCTCACTCCCTTCTTTCCTTCTCATCTTTGCCGTAACTGCCCAGCACACATTCCATCTTCTTAAGTGCCCGGCTCCGCTTCGACCGTACCGTGTTCGGATTCAGCCTCATCATCTCACCGATCTCCTGACTGCAATACCCGCCAAATACGGATAATCCAACTAATATCTGTTCCTCTTCCGACAGCACAAAGAATGCTTTCTTAACATCGATTGCAAGATCATAATCCGGTGCTGTCGCTTGTTCCGGAAGTTCTTCTTCTCTTCCCGGTGTTTCTTTTAACGCTTTCTTCAATCTCTTCTTACATTTATTCGTAAGAATTGTAAATATCCAGCTTTTGAATGCTTCTTCTTTTTTTCAATTTATGTATGTTCTCGTATGCTGTGATAACCGCCTCACTCACCGCATCTTCGGCTTCCTGCGGATTCTTCATCAGGCACAGTGCGTAACGGTACAGATCACGGTAGACAGTCTCGTACATTTCCGAGAATTTCCTTTATACTGCATTTCATATCGTGTCCTCCCTCAGATATGAGTTTTCATGGTTTTTCTTCTTTTCTCTATCATCTACATATATAAGAGTCTTTTACTCCAGATTCTGTTGCACTAAATTGAAAGTTTTTCTATCTTACATTCATGTTCCTTTGAGTCCTTCCAATAACCGATTCCAATTGCCAGAATGTCACCCGTGTATATTTCGTCATCACCCAGTTTTCCCTGAAAACGTAACGCATAACCCTTTTCTTTGATCTGACGCACTGCTGATTCTGCTGTATCATCAACCTTTAGATCTCATCATATGGACCAGAATTTGTCCAATAATTTCCCATTCGGATTCACCGTATCCGCAAGATACTTCTCATATAGCCCGTCTACTTCCTCTTCTATAAATCCAAATATTTTTTCCAGCATCAATGTCTTATCAATAAAATATCGTGACTTCGTCTCCCCTTCGTACAAAACATATGGTGCTCTACTGTTAAGATAAAATCCCATCTTTGTGTCTCCTTCCGGTAACACTGCTTTTTTCCATCGTTCTCTTTTGTTTTCTTCCATCCATTATCCTCCACTTGCAGTTCAGGAGGATCTATACTTTTTCAGAAATCCTCCCGCTCATTTTAATATGTTGTGAATCTTAAGCATTGAAAATCTCTGATATGTATTTCGCTTGAATATAGAAACAGTTTTTCTGCTTTAGAAAATATAGAAATATAATGCTTGGATATATTCTAGCATAAGGCACTCAGGTTGTATATAGTAAATTTAATTTTATTTTTCATCTACCTATTTTATTATGACGTCAAAAAACTCCTCAAAATCCCGACAAATCTTTCATGTCTCAGAATTCTGAAGAGTTTTTATTTGTTTATATTGGAGAGAAAAAGGGTTATTAAATAATTCTAATTTATTTGTTCACTTTTTTATAAAGTTCGATCATTTCTTCTGCCAAAACCTTGAATACTTCCGTACTCATCATCTGGTCTTCTGCATGTGCAAGGATGAGACTCATCTTCGCGTCTTCACCGGCCGCTTCTTTCTGCACCAGATCTGTACATCGTCCTGTCCCAGGAACATTCCGACTTCTACGATTGGTACAGGAATCTCCTTGGTAATCGACACTGTCGTAAATACATAATGGACTTTTGAAAAATCAAAACTTTCCGGGCTGTCTATCAGACCTCCCGGAGTGTTTCTATCTGTCTTATTTTCTGTCTTTCTTATTCTCTATCTACCTTATTCTCTATCCTCTATAATAATTGATCAGGCATCCTTTTAAGATAATCTCTCTCTCCGCATCCGTCATATCACCGAGCTTCAGAGTGATCTCTTTCAAAGTATCTCCAACCACATACGCCTTAATTTCAGCACTCTTATCCTCGATTTGCTTTTCTGATCTCCCGGCACGAAGATATAATCACCGTTCTTGAAGCTTAAGTTCTCATGATCTTCCTCTGTAATAAATGGAAGCATACCCCAGTTGATCAGGTTCGAACGGTATCTCTTGGTTGCGTATTCGTTCGCAATATTTGCCCAGCCGCCGAGTACCTTCTGGCAGGATGCTGCCTGTTCTCTTGCGGAACCGTCTCCCGGTTTTACTGCGAAGATCGTGCTTCCGATTCCAAGGTTGCCTTCTCCTGCTTCCGGATACGTCTTGCGTACATTTTGCCATAACTGGTTTCAGTTCGTCTAATACTTCTAACGGACACTGTCCTGCCTCGATTGCTTTCTCGGCTTTCTGCACTTCATTTTGCACGGCCTACATAAGCAGGGTCTTTTCTGGATAATGCAAATTCTGCAAGTCCCAGAGGATTTGATCTATAAGAAGATGTCTCTCCTGACGGAATCAATTCGTCTGTTGTTGTAACCGGATCGTGGATCTCGGATACTACTTTCAGGAGTAAGTTCTCCGGAAGTGCTGCCATTGCCGGCCAGTCTTTGATGTTCGGTCCAAATTTGATCTCTACAGATGGATCTGCTACGCCGTGGCTGTCGAAGACACGGTTTGCGTAAATATTTTTGTCAAAGTGATATTTCTGTCCTTTGTATTCCACATCCATGTCAGTTGCAGGTGTAAGGAATCCCTTATTTGCTGCTGTTGCTGCGATGGAACGTGCATCCATAAGTGCAACGGATGCGATCTGTCCGCTCTGAAGCTTAGAGCCTTCACGGTTCGGGAAGTTTCTGGTTGAGTGACGGATGGAGAACGCATTATTGGCAGGTGTATCTCCGGCACCGAAGCAAGGTCCGCAGAATGCTGTCTTCACGATCGTTCCCGCTTCCATAAGGTCAGCAACTGCACCGTTCTTTACAAGTTCCATGTAAATCGGTGTACTTGCCGGATATACGCTGAATGTAAATTCATCAGAACCAATGTAATGTCCTTTGATAATGTCTGCTGCAGCACAGATATTTTCAAATCCACCACCGGCACATCCTGCGATGATTCCCTGATCCACATATAACTGTCCGTTCACAATCTTATCCTGCAGAGAATAATTAACTGCTCCGTCCAGGCTTACGAGAGCTTTCTGCTCTACATCGTGAAGGATGTCTTTTAAGTTCGTTCTTACTTCGTCAATCGTGTACACATTAGACGGATGGAACGGCATTGCGATCATTGGCTTGATCTCGCTTAAGTTCACATATACCATACCGTCATAGTAAGCAACAGCTCCAGGATTCAGCTCTTTATAATCTTCGCTTCTTCCGTGAATGTCGTAAAAATTCTTTGATCTTGTCGTCGGTCTTCCAGATAGATGACAGACAGGTGGTCTCGGTTGTCATAACATCGATACCGATACGGAAGTCAGCGCTTAATTTGCTTACACCAGGTCCTACGAATTCCATTACTTTATTGTTAACATAGCCATTTCCAAATGTTGCACCGATGATCGCAAGTGCTACGTCCTGTGGTCCGACACCTTTCATTGGTTCGCCGTCTAAGTAGATTCCGACTATGCCCGGCATCTTGATATCATAAGTCTTATTCAGAAGCTGTTTTACAAGCTCCGGTCCGCCTTCTCCCATAGCCATGGTTCCGAGTGCTCCGTAACGGGTGTGGCTGTCTGATCCTAAGATCATCTTGCCGCCGCCGGCTAACATCTCACGAGCAAATTGATGGATGACTGCCTGATGAGGCGGTACATAGACTCCACCGTATTTCTTCGCGCAGGTAAGACCAAACATGTGGTCATCTTCGTTGATGGTTCCTCCAACCGCACAAAGTGAGTTATGACAGTTCGTAAGTACATAAGGAATCGGGAATTTTTCAAGTCCGGATGCTCTGGCCGTCTGAATAATTCCGACAAATGTAATGTCATGGGACGTCAGCTTATCGAACTTGATCTGCAGACGATCCATATTTCCTGAGGTATTATGCGCTGCCAGAATGTTATATGCCATCGTATTCTTTGCAGCTTCCTGTGGAGTCACATCTTTACCTGTCTTTGCAGCAACTGCTTCTTTTTCTTCCACAATCTCTGTTCCATTCAGTAAATAGACTCCCTTGTCATATAATTTCAGCATGTTTTGTCCTCCTACTATCGTGTTATAAATATATTGAAATGTCTGAATTCAGACACTTTCTAACAAAATTACTGTTTCATATATTTCATATGATCCGCTACCATCATAGCAATCTTGAATGTCAGTGCATCATCAAATACACGAACATCCAGTCCAGTCTTCTTCTGAATCTTCTCCAGACGGTACACCAGTGTATTTCTATGCACATACAGGCGCCTTGCCGTCTCTGATATATTCAGATTATTATCAAAAAATGTATAAACAGTCGTCAGTTCTTCTTCTTCGAAAATATCTGCTTTGCCATCTTCGAACACTTCATTCAGGAACATCTCACAGAGTGATGCCGGAAGCTGATGGATCAGACGCCCGATCCCAAGTTCATTGTATGCAAGAATTTTCTTCTCTACATAGAATACTCTTCCAACCTCCAGTGCCATATCTGCTTCCTTATATGATCTGGATACATCCTTTAACTCCTCTACAATTGTTCCATATGCTGCTCTTACACTTACCATAGCTTCCATGTTCAGTGTTGTGACCAGCTCTTTGGCGATCTGTTCTACCTGCGGATAGTCATCGGTCGACTGCAATGATTTTCACCAGAATGATATGTTTTCATCAATTGCGGTACGAAATCCTTTGTTCCCGTCGCATACAGACCTTTCAGTGTTTCCTGTACCAGAATGTCTCCTTCATTCTTCGGTTCGATTACAAATACAACCCTCTTAATTTCTGCCGGAATCTTCATCTTCTTTGCCTGATTATAGATATCGACCAGAAGCAGGTTATCCAGAAGCAGATTCTGAATGAACCGGTTCTTATCCATCCGTTCTTTGTATGCATAAAGAAGATTCCTAAGCTGGCTTGCTCCCATGCGCCCCGCCAGTTCCATACCATCTGCATTTCCCTTCAGCATCAGTATATAAGTCGGATCACTGTCCTCATAGATGCGGAACATTCCCATCTCATCCAGGATCATCTCATCCGGCTCTTCTTCATCATCACGGAAATCCTGAATCTGAAGCTCATACTCTGTCAGATTCTCATTCGTCCTTACAAGACAAAGTCCCTGCATATCCCATATTGCACAGTCAAATCCGGTGATCTCCCTGATATCCTGCGCTGTTTTGTGTAATATCTGATTTGATAACACTCATTGTCCTCCATTTCCTGTCCGCAATACTGTTCTTTGTGTCCTCTTGCATACTTGTATACATTTTAACACGCTAACGAACTGCATTACGAATACATTATAACAGATAATAACGCTTTGACAAAGTAAAATTTTATTGTCTGCATAAAAAATGCAAAAGACCGGACGCTGTCTCACGCCCGGCCCCTCTTATATTCATCTGTTCCCCACGATTACCGCGGTCTTTATTCCTATCTGTAATTACAGACTAGTTAGTGATTGTAACCTGTGTCTCTTTATCAAATACGTGAATCTTCTCAGCATCCAGAGCAAATTTCACATGGTCACCTGTTCTTGCTGTTGTTCTAGGATCAACTCTTGCTGTCATGCTTGATCCTTCATAGTCAAAGTATAAGAATACTTCTGCACCAAGCATCTCATATACACGGATCTTAGCTTCGATCACTGTATTAGGAGAAGTTTCGATGAACATCTGCTCATCATGTACATCTTCCGGACGGATTCCGAGAACAACTGTCTTTCCTGCATATCCACCTTCGATCAGCTTCTTAGCTTTTGCCGGTGGAAGTTCGATCTCTGAAGGTCCTGCTACTAAGTATACTTTATCTCCGACAACTTTACATGTAGCGTCAACAAAGTTCATCTGTGGTGATCCGATGAATCCGGCTACGAACTGGTTGCATGGATGATCGTACAGAGTCTGTGGTGTATCTACCTGCTGAACGATACCTGCGTTCATAACTACGATTCTGGTTCCCAGTGTCATAGCTTCTGTCTGGTCATGTGTTACGTAGATGATAGTTGTACCTAATCTCTGATGTAATTTAGAGATCTCGATACGCATCTGTCCACGAAGTTTTGCATCCAGGTTTGAAAGAGGCTCGTCCATAAGGAATACCTTAGGATTACGAACGATCGCACGTCCCATTGCAACACGCTGTCTCTGTCCACCTGAAAGAGCCTTTGGTTTACGGTCAAGCAGTGGTTCCAGATCAAGGATCTTAGCTGCTTCACGAACCATTTTGTCAATCTGGTCTTTTGGTACTTTTCTTAATTTCAGACCAAATGCCATGTTATCGTATACTGTCATATGTGGGTACAGAGCATAGTTCTGGAATACCATTGCGATATCTCTGTCTTTTGGCTCTACGTCATTTACCACTCTGTCTCCGATCTTTAATTCTCCGGAAGTGATATCTTCCAGACCGGCGATCATACGAAGTGTTGTAGATTTACCACATCCTGAAGGTCCTACGAAGATGATGAATTCTTTATCTTCAATCTCAAGGTTGAAGTCTTTCACTGCTTCAAATCCATTTGGATATGTTTTGTTAATGTGTTTCAATGATAAACTTGCCATTGCTATAATTCCTCCTGATTTATAATCATTTTTATTCCAGTCGTTATCTGTTTCGTTCTGATAAAAGTATATAAAAAAAGTTCAACCCGGGTAATGCCCAAGTTGAACAATCTTTTTCTCATTTTCTATACAAGTTGACGAACAGCCTATAAAAGTGCCTGGTAAATATCTCTTTTTCCTACACCTCTGTCTTTTGCCACCTGTTTCATCGCAGATTTTTTGTCCATTCCCTGTCCGAGATAAAGTTCCATATGTTCTTCGATACTCATCTCTTCCCATCTGGCTTTTTCCTCATTGCGGATCTCTTCTCTGCTCTTTCCTTCGATCACCATGACACATTCACCCTTCGGCTCCTGTACATCATAATATGCCAGCGCATCTTCGATCGTTGTGGCAAATACGGTCTCGTGCTTCTTCGTAAGTTCTCTGCAGATGCTGATACGTCTGTTACCGAGAGTCTCCTGAAGCGTCTTCAATGTACGGACCAGTCTGTGCGGTGCTTCATAAATGACCATAGTTCTCGTCTCATCTTTCAGTTCCTCCAGAACGGCCTGTCTTTCTTTCTTATCCGTTGGAAGAAATGCCTCAAATGCGAACCTTCTCGTTCCAAGTCCGGATATCGTAAGCGCCGTGACACATGCACAGGCTCCCGGAACAGCTGTAACCGTGATCCCTGCTTCCTGACACATCTTCACCAGTTCTTCGCCCGGATCAGAGATTCCTGGCATCCCGGCATCCGTGATCACTGCAATGTCCTCACCGCCTTGCAGACGTTCTACAAGTTTGTGTCCTTTTTCTATCTTATTATATTCATGATAGCTGGTCATCGGTGTCTTAATCTCAAAATGATTCAGAAGCTTGATACTGTTTCTGGTATCTTCTGCTGCGATCAGATCCACTTCTTTTAATATCCTCACCGCCCGGAATGTCATATCTTCCAGATTCCCTATCGGTGTTGCACATAAGTACAATGTTCCTGCCATCTCATACTCCTCCATCTTATGTTTGGTACCTGCTCTGTACCTATCTGCCCGTTCCATCTGCTGCCATGGCTTTTGCGCCGTGATATTTTCCTTACTTACGACGGACTCATTCTGTAGAGTGCAAGCAGTTCCTCCGTATAACTTCCATCTTTCTGATATACAACCAACGGCGGTTCTACCTGCATCCTCGGATTTCCGCCCTTCATTCCCTCGATCAGAACCATATTCGGTTCTTTATCTATATACGGATATACCAGCCGCATACGCTTCGGCTCAATTCCATACGCACACATCTTTGTCATGATCTCCGGAAGCCTGAACGGTCTGTGGACCATATAGAATCTTCCTTTGACTTTCAGTATCTTCGCACTCTCTCTTAAGATATCATCCAGTGTACAAAGTGCCTCATGTCTTGCAATATACAATGCTTCATTCTGATTCTTCAGTCCGTGGTCTCCGATCATATACGGGGGATTGGTTGTAATAACCCCAAAAGAGGCGGCTCCGAATATGGATGCTGCCTCCTTGATATCTCCCGTTACAATGTCGATCCGTTCTTCCAGCCCGTTATAACTGACACTGCGCCTTGCCATATCTGCACTCTCTTCCTGGATCTCCAGTCCCGTATAATGCAGTCCCGGATATTTTGCCTCCAGAAGTATCGGAAGAATTCCTGTTCCCGTTCCGAGATCCAGTGCTTTTTCATTCTTCTTTACTCTGGCAAATGCTGACAAAAGCACTGCATCCATTCCAAAACAGAAACGGCCCGGACTTTGAATGATCTCATATCCTTTGATCTGCAGATCATCCAGTCTTTCATTCGGAAGTAATTTAGTTATCATCTAATTTTGACGCTCCGTTCTTTTCTTCTAACGCCTTCAGTTCCTTCATCTCTTCTTTCGAAAGTCTTACGTCTTTCTTCTTACGTCTTGGTTTGAACTTCAGTTCTGCTGCCGGATATTCACGGATCTCTTTCTCGTCATTATCCAGCGTCACAACAACCTTAACCAGCTGGCGGAGCACGTTAACTGACTGTACATCTCCTCTTAATCCTTCCGGTGTCGTCACATGATCTCCGTTCGCCGGAAGATGACTGTTCAGTTCTTCATATGTCTCTTCTTCATTCGTCAGACAGCACATCAGTCTTCCGCAGACTCCGGATATCTTTGTCGGGTTCAGTGAAAGATTCTGTTCTTTCGCCATCTTGATCGATACCGGTGCGAACTCGGATAAATACGTGTGGCAGCAAAGTGGTCTTCCACAGATACCGATCCCGCCGCGGATCTTCGTCTCATCACGCACTCCGATCTGTCTTAACTCGATTCTGGTACGGAACACACTCGCCAGATCCTTTACAAGCTCACGGAAATCAATTCGTCCGTCTGCCGTAAAGTAAAACAGCACTTTATTATTATCAAATGTATATTCCGCATCGATCAGTTTCATCTCAAGGCCGTGTTTGTGGATCTTGTCTAAACAAATCTTGAATGCTTCTTTTTCTTTTT
>ENA-OQBL01000991-OQBL01000991.1-human-gut-metagenome-genome-assembly--contig:-NODE-991-length-12340-cov-2.409809_pt1 | contig 12340 bp, 13 predicted proteins | sample MGYA00242747_ERZ504553 | MGnify/ENA primary metagenome ERZ504553 (study PRJEB26092, sample SAMD00036240) | human gut metagenome | host: Homo sapiens | study: EMG produced TPA metagenomics assembly of...
TTTTCTGCCTTCTTGTAACAGTTCAGCCCGCTGAACTGCTTACGCTTTTCTTTCAATTATCTCGGCCAGCGCTCTTTTCTCTCCATCAGCGGTTCAAAGGGCTGATGGGGCTCTGTCTGATACCAGTAGGCAACGCTGGCAAGATCATCCTGCCGTTCAAACAATCCTCCATGGGAGACTCCTATCTGCTGGATCGTCACCCGGAGGTCCTTTTCAAACAGAATCGGATCCGGAAGATGCCAGCGGTAAAAGCTTCTCTGAGGAAGATGATCGTTCGTGTGGTAATCGTTATGAACCCTCATGTCATGACAGGAATAATAGGGATAGCCGAGAAACGGGGTACAGAAAGTGTTTTCCACAGTCTTTCCGTTTTCCTGAGACGCGAAACTCCAGGCCCCTCCAAAGTAATCCTCCATACCGGTTCCGCAGATCGTCGGATACTCTGTGTCGCCGTCCAGATAGAATTTCACTTCTCCTTCTCCATACCAGTAACGTTCCAGAGCTGTCAGCGCAATATAGGTTCCTATATACTGACCTTTTCCTTCCACCTGATCCAGAATCACGTAATCCTTTGTCTTTCTGTCATCCTGCTCCGTCTCCACCGGGCATGAAAATATCCCATATCCTCCGGCAGAGAATGTTTCAGACAGTAATCAATCTGATAGAAGAACGCCGGGATATCCTCGTCGCACTGATTTTCCAGCGTGATCCGCGCGCTTCTCCGGAACGGCATGGAAAAGTAGCAGTTAAATCCGCGGGTCGGATTTACCACGACAGGAAGAGAATTCACCGTATATGCCTCTCCGAATCCGCAGCAGAAAAAGTCTCCCAGCGGTGTTTCCACCGAGGGTTCTGTTTCGCCGTCCCAGTACATTCTCAGGACAAGATCCCTGAGAACGTATCGGTTTCTGTCGCTGACCTTGTCCGTGACGGTCATCCAGATATGGCGAATAATCCCCGTCCCTTCTATCTGAGCCAGCGTCACCGTTTCATGGGCATGTACACAGGGAATACAAGGCGAGCCTTTCCTCGACGGTCCGAGTACACTCGCCGCCATTCCTCCCTTTCCTTTTTCTCCCGTTCGATTCTCCCAGTTAATGCTGCGCGAATATCCCTCCTGCAGCCGGGCTGCCTGATCCATATCCCAATACATTTTATTCCTCCCATATGTATTCCTGACCGTTCATCCACTGAACTGTCGCCTGTATCCTGCTATTCTCCGGCGATCTCCACATCCCATACACGGATGCTGCCTTCCGAGACAAACCATCCGAGTCTCTTTCCTGATTCGTTATACATGCGAAATCCAAAAGCAACATCCTTATTTACATATAATACCGCAAGAGAATCCTGAATGTACAGTTCCAGTTCATATTCTTTTCCGGCCACCAGCTGCAGAGGCCGTTCCATTTCCACTGCATAGGGGAACATCTGTCCACCCTGTTCATACATGCGGAGTCCGGAGCGGAATTCAATTCTCTGAAAGTTCGGCTCGAACATCAGATAGTAGCCTTTGTCAAAGTTCTCATCCACATGGAGTGCCATGCCAAAACGCGTCGGTTCTCCCTCATAGCAGATTTTCGCTCTGACTACCCCCTGACGGGGAAGGCGGTCACACAGCGCAGCTCCATAACCGTCCGGAGAACTGCAGAGCGCCTTCTCGTCCCGGCGGCTCCATTGTCCTGTAAGAAATTCCCAGGAAGTCTTTTCACCCTGTCCATATGCTTCCGCCACACTATCCACAGGGCAGACTCCAAGCGTACCGTCCTCATGTTGGATCAGTTTATGGACAACGATAGATCCTCCCCAGTTCCATGAGCAGTAATCCTTTCCAAAATCCTTTCCCGGATCAAATCCCCAGCCGTTTTCTCCGCGGGTAGGATTCCACCCATAGACATATCGGTTCGTACCGTCACTTCCTGTTTTTGCAGCATAAAACGCTCTTCCGTCGAAGGTGTCTACTGCCGGTCGGATCCATGGGCCATTAAGGCTTTTGCTCATACGATAGTAGGTACAAAAGCCATCTGTGTAGTTGGAATACACAAGATAATACCAATCTCCCATCCGAAAAATGATCCGGGCATTCATTCGCCGCCTGGTGAGTTCTCGGCGCATAAAGGGGCTTTCTGTATTCCCAGTAGGAAAGATCGTCCGAAACGCAGAGTGCAACGCACCCATTTCGTTCTGTCACGCTGTTTTCCCTCGCGGCAAGCAGCATCCACCATTTTTTCTCGTCCGGATTCCAGAATACAAACGGATCCCTCCAGTCGGACATCCGGTAAATTTCTCCGTCGGGTCCGAATTTGTCCTCCGGAATATCTTCCCAATGTGTCAGATCGTCGCTGACCGCATGTCGCGCCCACTGCGCCGGCGGATTCTGATCAAAGGTACAGTAAAACATATGGTAGGTTCCATTTACTTTGATCACAGAACCTGTTCCGCCGCAAATGTTGACAGGCACTTCCTGATACGTCCTGTTATCCGCAGTCGTAATTTTATGCCATCCGTGAACCACCAGATCTCCCGGAGCGTCAGGATTCCAGTTTTTCAGATAGTAGTTGTCAAACTGTTTTGTCTCCTCATTGTAAAACGGAATGACGTCTCCCGTCTTTGCGTATTTCGGTGTATAAAACAGATCCATAGATGATGAAGCCTCCTTTACTATTCCTGAGATGCGGCATCTGTCCCCGACGATGTGGATTCTGCTGCAGATGTCGTATCCGTCGATGTGGATTCCGCCGCAGGTGTTGTCTCTGCCGATGCGGATTCTGCCGCAGACGTCTGTCCTCCTGCTTCCGCATAATTGGTCAGCTCATAGAACATGTCAAAGCCTTTCTGCTTCAGTTCCAGCAGTTCCTGAAGTCCCATGTCATCCAGCTTTTTCAGATATGCATTCCACTCGTCATCAGAGATTCCATTTTTTACAATATCCGCTTTTGTCTGCTCTGCATACGTTTTCAGATCTGTCTCAATTTCTGAAATTCTGGTGATATCCTCCTGTTCCATAAAGGCTGCCGGATAATTATAATCACTGCTGATGTACGGAGAGTAGATGTTCTTAACAGTATCAAATCTCATCGCGTCGGAATCCAGCATCCGGTCTACATATACTCCATAGTAATCGGAAAGAATCGCAAAGGTGTCATACAGATTCTGGTCGCTGCGCACTTTGCTGTCAGAAGCGCCTTCGTCCGTCCAGTGCAGCATACCGTCTTCGTCCATAGTAAACACGTTGGTATAGTTTTCATCATCATAAGTTCCATAGCAGTTCTGAATCGACATGGACGGCTCAAAATACTGGTCCAGATATGCGCAGACTACCGAAGGATTGTCGCATGCGCTGGTGACTGCAGTTACACCCATGTCGAAGCTGTAATAATTCTGACGGGGTACATTAACCGTTCCGTCCGGTCCCGCCAACGGCGGAAGGGCCTGATACTCATCGGTATAATCGCCTGCTGACTCTCTCGCCCACTCATAGAAAAGACCAACTCGTCCTGACGCCAGTTTTGCAGAGTAAGTGGAAGCATCCTGAGAGAAAATTTCCGGGTCGATCAGTCCTTCTCCATATAATTCATGAATCCACTCCAGACCTTCACGCGCCTCCTCAGACGCCAGGGAATAGTAGACTTCTTTGTCATTTGTCACCATATAGTGATCCGTATTGTCTCCGCAGCCAAAAGAACCAAGTGTTACACCAGGATCCTGATTTACCTGATTGATACGGAAAGACATGGGAATTACGTCTCCGCTTCCGGTTTGATATTTTCCGCAAATGCCTTCAGTACCGCTTTCAAGTTCATCTGTGGTTGTCGGCATTTCCAGATTCAGTTCCTCCAGCCAGCTGACATTAATATACGGAATCGCACCGATTACATTAATATTCTCTTTACTGTCTTTTGACCATTCATTGATAAACGGCAGAGTGTAAATATGTCCGTCTGCAGCGGTAATCGCAGCTTTGACTTCGGGTCTCTGCTCCAGAACTTTCGTCAGATTCGGCATATTGGTCTCAATATAATCTTCAAGGGGAATAAACACTCCCTTTCTCGCATAGCCGAGGATATCATACGGCTTAATGTACATTTTCGTCACTACGTCCGGCATGTCGCTCTTGGAAAGCGCGAGTTTGAATTTGTCATCAAACTGCTCATCCGGGATAACCTGCCAGTCAACCGTAACATTGGTTGCATCCTCCATCCGCTGTACCAACGCCTTTTTGCTGAAATCCTGCTCTGAATCCGAAGCCGCTCTGGTCATCATAGAAAACTCATAGTTTTCTTCCAGCGGAAATGCAACCTCTTCCGCCTGTGCTTCCGAAGTACTGCTCCCGCCGGACGATGCGTCTGACTGTCCGCAGCCGGCAAACGTACCCGTCATAATGGATGCCGCGCAGACAATTCCCATCAGCTTTCGCAATTTTTTCGATTTCATCATTACATGTACCTCCTTTGATTGATTTTAACTTTTTCATTCCGTACTTTCGTACAGAAGATTAACCTTTTACAGAACCGATCATAATACCTTTCTCAAAATATTTAGAGAAGAACGGATACATCAGAAGCAGCGGCACACTGGAAATTACAATCGTGGAATATTTCAGAAGATCGGCCAGTTTCGCCGTTTCTGCCATTTTTTCCATATCGGCAATCAGGTTCGGATTGATCTGATTCTGCACCAGTATTGCACGGATCACCAGCTGCAGCGGCTGCATATCCTGTTTATCCAGATAAATCATTGCGTCAAAATACGAGTTCCACATAGCCACAAACTGATACAGGCAAAGTACTGCAATGATCGGCTTGCAGACCGGCATAAGAACCTTAAAAAGTACTGCATGTCACTGGCGCCGTCCACGGCAGCCGCTTCTCTCAGTTCTCCCGGAACCGTTTTATAATAGGATCTCGCCAATATCAGATTCCACACATTCGCTGCACCTGGAAGCAGAATCGCCCAGATTGTGTTAATCAGGCCCAGCTGATCCATCAGAAGATATGTAGGCATCAGACCGCCGCCGAAAAACATCGTAAACACAAAGAAGGCATTAAAAAACTTCCTTCCCATAAAATCTTCCCGCGACATGGGATACGCGGCAAACATGGTGATCACCACAGAAATGGCCGTAAAAGCGATCGAATAGAAAAAGGAATTTGCAAAACCTCTCCATATATTCTCGTCCTGAAAAACTCTTTCATAACCTTCCAGCGTCCAATGGCTGATATCAAAAGTAACTCCTACACTGCTTCTTGTCGCCGGATCCATGATCGAGCACAATAAAATATAAATAATAGGTATGATGATCAGAAGAAGAAAGATCGCCAGCAAAAGATTTCCGATTACTGTTATCACATGATCCTGTGTAAAAATTTTCTTTTTCTGTCTTACCTTCATGGTCGTTGCTGCCAATTTTTTCCTCCTTCCTGACGCATCCGCTGCGTCGCCAAGACAGATTTGGAAGTAAACCTCTGGGGGTTTTTCTCCCTCTTTACAAACCTTCACCCTCATTCAGCTTTTTCACAATCATATTAACAGCAATCAACAGAATCAGATTAATCACGGAGTTAAACAATCCAACTGCCGTAGAATATCCATAATCTCCCATTTCAAGTCCAAGACGATATACATACGTCGGAATGATATCGCTTGTCACCTTATTCAAATCCGTCTGCATGGCGTATACTTTCTCGAATCCGATACTCATAATATTTCCTGCCGAAAGAATAAACTGGATAACAATTACAGGCTTCAACGCAGGGAGTTCAACATGGCGTATCTGTTGAAGAATCGTGGCTCCATCAATCTTCGCTGCATCGATCAGTTCCTGGCTGACGCCGGACAACGTCGCGGTATAAATAATAGACGCCCATCCTGCTCCCTGCCAGATGCCGCTTCCGATATACAATGTCCGGAACCAGGAAGGTTCTGACATAAAATCAATGGTAGTTCCGAGAATTGAATTAATCGGACCCACCGAAGAAAAAAACAAACGTATCATACCGGCCAGAACGATTGTCGATATGAAATACGGCAGGTAGACAATCAGCTGCGCTTTCCTTCTCAAACCGGCGCGGGAAATCCGGTTCAGCAAGAGGGCAAGGATAATCGGAGGGAAAAAGCTCCAGATCAGGTTATATCCGCTAAGCTTTAACGTATTCAGAAAAAGTCTTCCGAACTCCGTAGAGGAGAACAAACGCTTAAATTATAAAGGCCAATCCACTGGCTTCCAAAGTATCCCTGCAGCGGACTGTACTCTTCAAATGCAATAATAATTCCGAACATCGGGAGATACTTAAAAATCAATGTCAGCAAAAAGGCCGGCATTAAAAAGATCAGATACAGCTGCCAGTTCGTTTTTTACATATTTTTCCAAATCTGTAAAAATATGGCGCCTGCGTTTTTTCTGTCTTTCACCGTAAGTTGCTTCATATTTTCACCTCCGAAAATTAACAAATGTTAATTTTATGCATTTAACATTTGTTTGTTTTGTCTGACCTGATTTTACTTCTTTTATAAACTAATGTCAACGTTTTTTATCATTTTTGCTTATTTCAATAAATTATCATGATATATTTTGGCGATTATTGCCAATGTTCATCTTTTCTCTTTTTCTACTTTTTAACATTTGTTAACTTTTCTGGAAATATTAATCTTTTAGACATTGTACGACATCCGAATCCATGATATAATCATACTGTCTCAGGCGGTTCTTACTGCCGGAGGAAACATGATAAAGAGGTAACTTATCTATGGAAAAAAAGAGAGTCCTTGTTCAGGATATCGCAGATTCCCTTAATCTTTCCCGTACAACGGTATCCAAGGTATTGAACGGAAACGCCGGCGTTTCTGCAAAAACCCGAGATCGTGTATTAAAAAAAGCCGCGGAACTGAATTATAAACATATATCCGATTTTTCCAAATCGCCTATATTTTCTGTCAAACAGAAGTCTTCCGATCCAATCAATGGCAATATTGCATTGTTATATCACAAATTTCCCGATAAGCAACATTCCGGTTCTTCCGTTCTGACTGTGGTAGAAAAATATATCAGCCGTCAGGGATATACCCTGTCCTTATATTCCATTTCCGATCAGGATCTTTTACAGTGCAGACTTCCGGGCACTTTACAGCTGGATTTCGTCGACGCCATATTCTGCATTGAAGTTTTTGACAAAAAGTACTGTCAGATGCTGAGCGAACTGAACAAACCGGCATTATTTCTTGATTCCTATCCGGGAATCAGCGAAGATCATCTTTCTGTAGATCTGTTAATTTCAGAAAGCAAAAATACACTGGCAGCAATGGTACGGACCCTGATCCGTCAATATCACCTGAAAAGTGTTGGGTTTGTCGGGGCATTTACACATTGCTTTTCTTTTCATGAACGTTGGCTTGGATTCTGCACGGCACTTTACACATGCGGTCTCACGGTAGACAGTTCCCTGTGCATTACAGAACAGGACGATATAAAATACTGGGATTCCGCCTGGATGATGCAGACGCTTCGCCAGATGAGACCACTTCCGGAACTTTTTGTCTGCGCAAACGATGCACTGGCCATTCAGCTGATTTCATGCCTGAAAAGAATGCAGCTTTCTGTGCCGGAGGATATTCTGGTGACGGGTTTTGACAATTCCCCTGCCTCCTGCGTGGTAGACCCGTCGCTTACAACGATTGATTGTCACAATGAAGAATTAGGGATTATTGCAGCAAAACAATTAACAGACCGGATCCAGAACCCGGATCTGCCCTACACGGAAACTTTATTCAATCGGAAATTCTTTACAGAGATTCCACAAACCGCCGAAAATAATACTGACAAAACGGGATTTTTGCCCCCGGAGACGAAAGGATACTGTCAGCCTAAGCTTGTATATCCTGTTTGTCCCAGGAGTGAAAAATCCCGTTTTTTATCAGTGATTATTTCTTTATTCTTTTACTGCAAAATTGCTGTATCCGCCCGACTCTCTGCGGATTCTCCAGAGGCATCGTCAGCATCGCTCCGATCCGTTATCCCCGGCCCTATCCTGTTCCCGGTCACTGCAATCAGATATATTTCTGCCATCTCATACCTCAATTCTCATAATTCTCTGGCCGATCCCCAGAGCCGCCAGATAGATGCCCAGACATACCGTCATCACGGACACGCCCAGAAGATTACCGTACAGTACATCCATGAATTCCGGAAAAGAAATCTGAATATACAGGATAATTCCCAGCGGAATCACATTCATAATCGTCTGTTCGTATTTTCTGGATGCGATACTGCTGGCAATTTCCCGTTCCGTATCGATTTTCCCGCTGAGAATCCTCCACGTATTTTTCAACACCGCCTCCATATTCCCTCCGGTTCGCTTGGAAATCGTCAGCACATTGGCAAACATCCGGATATCCTCCAGGCCGCTGCGCGCCGCCAGATCCATAAACAGCTGCTCCACCGGGATGCTGAGCGCAATCTGGTTTTTCCATGAATTTCAGTTCTCTTACCAGAACATCTTTCTCGCCGTAAGTCTGCCGGAGATCCCGGTAGGCTTCCCGCACGGCATTTTCCAGAGAATACCCGGCACATACGGCAAACTGCATGGCCGCGGTCAGATCCCGGAAGTGGTAGTAGAGTTCCTGTTTCCTCTTCAGCGCCGCCTGCTTTTTCCTTCTTCTGATCCAGAACCAGGCGAAAGGCAGCCAGAGGACGGAGGCAGCGACTGAGCGGTAAAACAGGAAATTCATTCCTGCCGCAATTCCGATACTTTCCAGGACCCAGCGGAAAATCTCCCTCCTTTCCGGACAATAGGTTTCATAATCCACCTTCAGTTCCGGAGACGTTCCAGCTTTTTTCTGTTTTTTATTGTTCCACATGGCATCAGTCCTTTCCTCGGTTCCCACTGAAACAGCGGATGGATTCCAATCGTTCCGTCACAGATCCCGTCGATTTCCGAAAATCTCCTCCACGTGTCTTTTCCCGTCCACGTCTCGCTCCAGATGCACAAGAATCTCAATTCCGGAGACAATCTGCCTGCGGATGGCTTCCGGCGGAAGCTCCATTCCCATCAGGACCATAGCCTCCAGCCGCCCGATCATATCCTTTTGTGCTGTTTGCATGCGCCGTTCCCAGCGAACCGCTGTGCCCTGTATTGAGCGCCTGAAGGAAATCCCAGGCCTCTGCTCCTCTGACTTCTCCGATAACAATCCGTGACGGCCGCATCCGCAGCGAAGTGCGGATCAGTTCCCGGATCGTAATACTCTGCTGCCCCTCCAGATGCGTCTCCCTGGCCTCCAGGCGCACAAGGTTCTCGATCCCCTGAATCTGGAGCTCCGCGTTATCTTCAATAGTGATAATCCTCTCCCACGGAGGAATGCAGGAACTCAGAGCGTTCAGAAATGTGGTTTTTCCGGTGGAGGTTCCGCCTCCTACCAGAATGGAATAGCCTGCGCGCACCATATCCTTCAGAAAATCCGCCGCCTCCCGGGAAATGCAGTTCCCGGCAATCAGCTGCGCCATTGTAATCGGGCGCTCCGGGAAACGCCGGATCGTCAGAATCGGTCCGTTCAGCGCGACAGGCCGCAGCACCGCATTCACACGGTCTCCGTTTTCCAGCCTGGCGTCCACGATAGGATTCTGTTCATTGACCACCCGATTGCAGCTTCCTGCGATCTGCTGGATAATATCCTCCAGCTTCTCCCTGGACGTAAACTTCTTCTCATAGTGAAAAATCTTTCCGTGCTTTTCCGCAAAAATCGTATCGCAGCCGTTCACCATGATTTCCGTCACCTCCGGGTCATCCAGAAGCTCCTGCAGAACATCAAGCCGCCGCACAGAATAGAACAGTTCCTGGCGCACCTCCAGCTTACGTTTCACCGGAAGTCTCCTGGTGATCTCCTCCTCCAGAATCAAATGGTCAATCAGCTCCAGGATTTTCTCATCCTCAGGCTCCTTGGTAATATCAATCTCTTCCATCAGCAGCGGTCTCAGCGCTTCCGCTTCCTTCATCCGCCATCCTCTCCGCGCAGTATCTTCCTGACGTAATCTCCAAGCTCGCTCCATGCCAGCTCTTCAAACCATGCCTTCCCGCTTTTTCCCGCCGCATAAAGGGAATTCTGATCTTTTCATTTTTCCAGAACAGAAACGGAATCCCACATCTGCAGTGCATTTTCGAACTGTTCCAGTTTAGCCAGAGACATCAGATCCTGACGGATCGGCACATATATTTCCGTACAGTAATCAAGAATCTGGTACAGATCCGTAACCCCGTCGCCCAGATCCAGAATCAGCACCTCATAATTACTGTTCTGTTCCAGCTGGCGGAACAGCCATATCCATTCTTCATATTTGTTGTCTGAATATCCATCGGGAAAAGAGCCGGCGGCAGGAAATCAAGATTCTGTACCGTCTGAACAAGACTGGCAATCTTATAGACAATGCTGCTGTTTTCCTGCCTGGCGTAATAGAGAATATCGCTGAGCCCTTTGTCAAAATGTATGTCCAGAAGCTGCTCAAATCCGGAATAGCTTTCCAGATTCAGATAAAGCGCCGCGTGATCCCTTCCGAGAATCTGTCCAAGCGTCAGAGCAAACGAAGTCTTCTGCGTTCTCCCGATGGGAGAATAGACGCCGATCACGCGCATATTTTTCTTCACCACTCCGCTCTGCAACCCTGTCACTTCGTTTTCTACTCCGTAACAGGCCATCACCTCACGAATGACCTTGTCTGACGACTGGTACTTGTACACGGCAGGGTACTGGTCCAGATCCGGGCTGTGTACTCCTTCAGACAGTATGATAATCTGACGGACCGGCAGGCTGCGGATCTCTTCATTCATCGCTTTGTCGGAGATCAGCAGAATTTCTATTTCGTGGTTTCTGGCGAAATCTGTCAGGACCTCCGGACTGGTAAACGCCTGAATCTCAAACGGAATATTCTTCTTCTGCATCAGATATTCCATAAAGTTATACGCATATTCAATTTCCGTATCGCAGACCGCAAAACGTTCTTTTTCTTTGCATGAATCAATAGAAGCCTCCTAACCAGAGCAAAACTGACAGCAGGATGGGAACCGAAAAATGGATGCACTCCATCCCCCACTTCCCGTCGCGATAGGGAACCGGAACCACAGCTTTACCCTGTAATTTTGGTAAAATATAGTGTTTGAAATAAGTGGTGAATTTTAAAAGACGTTGACGAATGTTTCCGCAGATAAGTAAAATGCCCGCAGATAAAATCGCACCAAAGATAAACGACAGACAAATACATTTTAAGATTGCCGCAGGGCCAAGAAAGCCTCCGAGAGCAGAAAGCAATTTGATATCACCTGCCCCGATCATCCGGAAACAGAATAACCAGAAAAGTGTAAGAATCGGCAGAAGTGCGCCGGTCAGAAATGTAAGAAAACCGACAGCGCCGCGGCTCATTCCCCCGGCGGCAAAACCGGCGAGCCATAATATCACAATCCAGCCATTTGCTATTTCTCCTGTTTTCAAATCCATCAATACCGCACCCGCTGCAGCCGTCAGCACCAGACAATGCTGCAGGTTCAATTCGTATCACCTCCCGCTGTTTCTGTTTGACTGTGACGTCATTATAAGCGTCGGTTTCCGGTTTGTCCAGCATTTTTCCGCAAGTTTTTCCGATTTGTGAATTGCCGACAAACGGCCGGAAAATATTTGATGAGATATTTTGTCTCTGGGGATGAAAGGTTTCGTTGTTTTTCTGCCCCTTTCACTTTTTCAGCGAAAAGATATCCAAAATTCGGCGCGAAAATTTTGTTTTGCATCCTTTCCATTTCACCACAGAGACAATCTCCTTTTGAGTTCTCTCCCTCCTGCGGCAGCCGTCATTACGACGGCTGCAGACCTGTTCCGCAGTAATTTTTGCTGTTGCAATTTTCATCCTCCCCCATTACAATGAAAAGTAGTTTTACAGTTACAGGTTTACGATTCGCAGGAGTGTATACATGAATGAAAAAAAGTGTGACGACAATCACCTTAAAGAAAATCAATAAAAGAAATGTTTACCGGTATATTTACAGAAATCGTCTTGCCTCCAAGCTTCAGATCGTGCAGGATCTTCATATGGGTCTTTCCACCGTCAGCCAGAATCTGAACGTTCTGGAGGAAGAAGGACTCATCGAGCGGAAAGGTTCCTTTGATTCTACCGGAGGCCGCAAAGCCCAGGCGATCCGGATCGTTCCGGACAAAAAAATTTTCCCATCGGCCTGGGAATTCTCAAACAGATGTATCATATCGTGGCTGTGGATCTGTATGGGGAAAACACTGTGCAGAAAAACCATAGCGACGCCATACAGCAATACGGAAGAATACTACCGCCAGGTCGCTGAGAACACAGAAG
>ENA-OQBL01000992-OQBL01000992.1-human-gut-metagenome-genome-assembly--contig:-NODE-992-length-12318-cov-4.580346_pt1 | contig 12318 bp, 10 predicted proteins | sample MGYA00242747_ERZ504553 | MGnify/ENA primary metagenome ERZ504553 (study PRJEB26092, sample SAMD00036240) | human gut metagenome | host: Homo sapiens | study: EMG produced TPA metagenomics assembly of...
CTTGACGTTCCTTTAATGCAGTTTCAGCCTGATCTTTAAATTCAAATAATCCAGATATTTCTGATGCATTTGAGTGAAATATGCCTCTTCGTATCCAGAAAGAGGATTATATCCATCTGCATATCCATTCTTTTTTAGTCTTTGATACATGAATCATATGTGGCAATTTTAGTTTTTAATTCTGCAATGCCGTATAATTTCCAATCTGTTTCATACGCTTTCATGATTGCTTCAGACTGAGTAAAGTATCCAAATTGAGATGGAGCATCTCCCATTTCAAGCTGCATACCACAGACAGTAAAGTCAGAACTTCCTGTAAATGCCACATCAATAAGATGTGATGTTAAATTGAAAGAAGTATAAACTCTGGTCCAAGAAGATGTGATGTTATAAGAAATATTCTTTCTGTCCTCTCCGGTGTTATTATAACCAAGATAAAATGTACCGGATCCTTTTACAAAACAACTAAGAGTATATCTCTGAGATGGTTCGATACTAATATTGTGTTGATAGATACCACCATCTGTACCGGTTACTTTAACTCCGCGAGTAATTCCGTATGCAGGTGCGTCATTAATTTGTACTGTTTGGAACGAAGAAGTTCCGGAACCTACCATATACCAATCTTGACCTAATACAACTGGATTTACACATGAGATGATGTTTCCCTTACCGAAACCCTCTATAGTTTCGTCTTGAGCTTGTAACGCAGCCACAATGGATGGAAGAGTATAGTTCATGATTGATTCGTACATAGGCCAATCGGATGAGTTTTTCAAATCTTCAAGATCAAAATTTCCTTCTTCATCAACATGAATAGACTCAAAACCTTTGATTATAGCCATGTTTGAATCATATGCATCTTTTAGATCTTCAACTTTTTGTCCGAACCAATTTGTCTGAGCAGTATCAATAGGGACTCTATTCATCAATTCAGCAAGAATGTCAAGATTTTTATTATACTCCCTAGATAAATTACAGTATTCATCTCTTCTTGATTCTATGTATTTTTGCCAAGCTGTATATTTTTCTTGTAGGACAATGTTCATATATGGTTCACGACAAAAATGAGAACAATCTGTAATTACAGAGTTTCCAAAATTTGCAAGATCGATATTGTAATCGTCAAGTCCATCAACATAAAATTGTGTTACCAAACTGTCGTCTCTTGATATTGTTACACTATCTTGAATATTACGAAAACCAAGTACTACATTTGTATCTTTACCTAAACTATCCGGCTTATATACATTAATTAATAAATTTTCGGTATCAAATTCAAAAACACATTTATATGCAGGAGCAGCAGTTTGGGTGAAAAATGCATATACATTTTGATCGTCCACATCGAAATTACAAATTTCATTCGGAAGTAATACCTTATCATCATCCAGAGTGATGTTATCTACATATCCGATCTTCCATCCAGGTACATCCGCATGTTTCAGCACAATATGTAGAAAACTTAGGTCTTCATTTTCTGGATTATAAAATTTAATTTGATAAAACTTATTAATATCATGATTTTTTTGGTACATCATTTCATAAGAATCTTCTTCGCCCATGTTAATTTTGAAAAATTTTTTTAGTTTATATTTGAGTAAGAGAGATTTCATATGATTCGGCGGTAATATCCTTTGTACATTGCATTCCGTCATTTGTCTCTGTTGGAGGATCCATAATTTTATACCAGATTCCGTCACAATACAATTCCATCATTTCATCGAGTTCTTCATATCCCTGAGATTCTACGCCATCTACATATTTATCAACTGTAAAAGTTAATTCTGCAGTATTATTAGTTCTTAACGTAACAGAAACAGTAGAAGTATCAATTCCACCTAATGCACAAAAGAATCGTTTTCCAGGTTTAGCCAAATAAATGATTGCAGATTCTGTATTTCCATAAATATCATAATTATGAATCATTCTCATGCAAAGGCACCAACCTTTCGTGGTTCTCTATATGAGATTTCAAATGTCGCGTCACCTGTAAATTCAAATATATTTTCTCCATAAGCAAGACGAGGCCAATAAATGTCATCTATATCCTCAATCCCTAAATCTTCAAATGAAACAATTGACTTTGTGATGTCGTAGATTTTTAAATTTCTACAATCTATATAGAAATCATCACTTTTTAATGCATTAATTTTCATTGTTCTACCATTATCGGTTTATTCTTTATAGTAATTATCCCATGAGATTTTGGAGAAACTTTAATTGTGGGGTATACATAATCTTTCCCAACAATCAGAATTGTTCTGAATAGAATATTCTCTAGGAAGAGTAGAAGAGGAAGTTGTTTTACATAAAATAAGAGGAGTATATCCCCATTGACTATCACAAGTTACTGTGTATGTTAGTTCATATGGAAGAGATGCATGTTCTGTAGATACCTCTGTAATTGTAGCAAAAAAGTTCGATTTCTTCTGAAAAATAATCGTCTCCAATAAATTTAAGAAGCCTTGGATATTGAGGGGATGTTAACCATGCATTAATGATTCTAATATTATTTGAAGTTAAATAATCAGAATCATTTGGAATAATAATTCCATTTTTTAATATCAGCTGTATAATTCATAGAAAATTTTAAAATTCCAATTATCTAAATATGGAGTATATGTTGGATCGTATCTTAAAATTCCATTTTTTAATTCTGGAACTACATTTTGTTTCTGCATGGATTTCTCATTACGCCCATTTTGAATGAATAATTATCACCATATAATGTTCCGAACTGATTTTCTTTTGGCCGATATTTGTTCTTTTCTCCTAATTGCAAAGAACGATTTACAAGAGTATCATTTTCTTCTATTCTAGTCACAATCAATCCATATTCATCAGAAGTATGACCATTAAATTCAAATTGTAGCATTTTTTCACCTCTTTCATATATTTTAATATTAAAAGAGCTGTCTTAAAGACAGCCCTTTTAAATTAGCGAACTTTTTTCCAGTCACGTTTATTACGTTCAGTAATAATATCACCAATTTGATAAGCAAGTTTCTTAATATCTTGCTCATTATTGATTTTATCAACATTGATTGTAATATTACACTCACTATTCACACTCGTATCATTTGAAGACGATGGTAGAATAGTGGTAATTGGTTTCGCCATTCTAGCATTAAATTCATTCAGAGTAGCAACTGTAGGTTTCAGTTGATCTGTAAATTCTTTTGTCAGAACAGTTTCACCCGGATTTGCACCGATTAGCATAGAATCTCCACGCGGTATTAAAGCATCTCCGCCGATCATATCAAGTATGTTGGCAGGAATACCTTTCCGTACAACACCACCTTTAGAGAATCCGTAGGATTTATATGCCTTCAGGATTTTATTTTTCAGAGTAGATCCCCAAGAATCATATTTCTTAACACCCGGAGTATTGATCTGAAGAATATCTGCAAGCTGTTGCATTTCTTTTGGTCCGACTTTCTTACCTTTAGCATTAAAATATCCTATCAAAGGACTCACTCCGGCAGGAACGTCTGTCGCACCGTCTGGACGGTTAGGTAGAGAATTTGTCCAGTCCTTCAGATATGCTTTTTTAAATCCTTCAACTGCGGTATATGATTGATTGCTATGGTTTGCGCCGTTTTTATAAGCATATTCCATGGCATCTCTCAGATTATTACCTGAAGTCTCTTTGATTCCAGCTTTATCTGCATAATCCTTGATCTTCTCATAATGAGAATCCGGCATTACATGAACGGTACAAGTAGCTTTAGCAAGACCACCACCGCCAATAGCAGTAATGATACATTTTCTTGTTTTAGACTCATCACGCGCCATTAAACCGTTCTTATTAAGACCTGAAGACACACCGCGAACTGTACCATCAGAAGAAACTTTCGCAATAGATTCATCAGAACTTTTCCACTCGATATCAGAGTGTTCTGGTTTCTTTGGTGACCATGTTGCTTTAAGCTGTTTCTTGATATGACTGTATGTCAGATAAATATCTGTATCACTCAGCTTCAGAGTATAGTCTGTATCTGGTTTAATATTTGGACTTCCAGCAGTCTGAGAAGATCCTGCGTTATTCATTGCGCTATCAAATGCACTATTACCAGCAGATGAACCGCCATAAGGCTTACTGGTGTCAATTTTTGTAACACCTTCCCATGCTTTTGTTGCATTTACAGCAGCAGTATTAAAGTCAGCTGCCTTTGTGATCATTTGACTATAAGTTTGAGAAACTTTCATGCCATACTGATCCATTACGTCGCCCAGATGTTTATAGGTACTGTCGTAATTTGCTTTTACATTAGAAAGCATGCTGCCAATAATAGCTTCTTGGAAAGCTGCATTTTTCTTAACAGCATCAAGAGTATTGTCTAACGCCTTATTTGCCTCATCTGAAAAATTCTCATAGCCGGTATTTTTCATATCGACTTCATGCTGATGCATTGTATCGGCCATATCGTCTTCTGCATCTGCAAGTTCCGCACGTAATTTCTCAAGACGAGCTTTTGAGGCTGCATTTGATGTTCCTTCAAGTGCAGCGATCTGTGCTTTTAATGCATTGATATCTTTAGTTTTCTTCTTTAGAGTTTTGTCATAATCGTAATATTTCTCTTTAGCAGAAAGAGCATCTTTACGTTTTTCAATATTCTCCTGTAACAGATCGTTCTCTTTAGTAACTTGAGTGGTATACATATCAAGAAGGTTCTGTTTAAGATCAGCAAGAGTAGCAGACTCTTGTTGCAAACTCTTAAGCATTTCATCGGTTTTAGTCTTATAATATTCTGGACCAATTGCACCATTTTTATACATTTCATCCAGCTTATTTAATCCCTCACGATAATTTGCTATTTTATCCTTAGTGGCGTCAATCTGTTCTTGAACCAATAAAATATTGGTCAAACCGTTTGTAGAGAAGGCTCCATCATCATTATAGAAACTCTCTGTATCACCAAGTAACTTCTGAGCAGTCTGAAGCTCAGATACAAGATTTGAAAGTTTATTCTGCGCTTCATCAAGAGGTTTAAATCGAAAATCAATTTCTTCTTGAGCTAATTGTTGCATCGCCTCTTTGGATTTAATAATAGAAGCAGTGAGGTTATCATATTCCTCGATTTTCTTCTGCATTTCCTCATTGCTCCAAGCTCCACCGTTGGCTTGATTTGCTGCAATTTCTTCTGCAAGAAGTTGTCTTTTCTCTTCATCAGCACGAATAATTTTATCATAAGTTTTCAAACGCTCTTCATAATCATTGGTTGAAAGCTGATAATTAATATCATCAGCATTCTTTTTATAACTAAGAGAAGCGTCCTGCTTATCACCAGCTCTTTCCCAACGATCAATTTGCCATTGCTTTAAGTTCTCTCTAGTTTCTTCAAGAGCAGCTTTAGCTTCTTGGATGTGTGTATCAGCCTCAACAATAGACGTATTCAAATCAGTTAGATTTTTCTTCATTTCCTGATAAGCTTTATCTTTTTTGTTATGACCATTCACATTAAGATAATCTGTCATGCTTTGCTGAACTTTATCTCTTTCTTTTAACATCCAGTCTTTCTGATATTGAGCATAACTTACTTGTTTTTCAAGATCTTTCCAATATACCGAACCGACTTTTTGAGATTTTCCGCTCTTTATACGATTTTCAGCTTTAGCTGCATAATAGTCCTCTTTAGCTTTACGCTTACTGATGATCAGATCATAGGAATCGTAAACATTATCAACTTTAGATTTAGCTAAATCAAGTTTCTGAGTTTTCTTATCTCTATATTTTTGAACGGCGTCAAGATACTTGTCGTACCACTGTTTATATGCTTCTACGGCAGCTTTCTGATTTGCATCCAATGTTTCTATATTAATAGTGCCATCTTGAACTTTTTTCTTCAGAGCAGGAGTAAGATATTTGCTTACTTCGCCATTGTTTGCAACTTCTTCGGACTTCCTTTTATAAACAGAGATGCTTTCTTTAGCAGCCTTGATTTCTTTATCTGTATTTTCAAGAGCTTTATTATAATACTTTTGAGCTTTTGTATAATGACTATAATCACTTTCGGCAAGATCTGTATACCTAGAAGTTATACGATCAAGACGATCCATAGCAATTTCAACCCAATCCATAGCATTATCATTCAGCTTTTTGATTACATTTTGAAGAGCTTCGCTTACTTCATCAGCCGCGTCACTTGTATCATCACTATTGTTTGATACCGCATCTGTATTATCTTCGATTGCATGTTGAAGACCAGAATTACCGGAGTTACCAGAATTTCCAGATCCGGCAGGTTTAACAGTTGCAGCCCCGCCTTGGAAGTGGAATCCCGGAGTATTACCAGCAGCAGCATAGGCTTTCATAACGCCTGGAGAAGTAACAGTGCCACTTGCATAAGCTCTGGCATGTCCTTGAATAGCCCCATGTTTAAGAAGAGCATCAGTTTGAGTAGTAGAGAATATAATGTCGCCCTTTTTCAGGTTCTCTATATGAGCACCGCCAGGAATTAAACTCCAAACACCATCACGAACAATTGATTCAGCGTGACCGTTGACACCCACTTCATTTACAAGAGCTTGCTGATCTTGTTTAATAGCAACATTTGTCCCACTTGCATGAGCTGGTGTGATGTTTAAAACATTGTAAGCGCTTCCTGTAGACTTAGCTTTGAACGTACCACTTGAGAGTTGAACTTCTTTACTCAAACCACCACTTGGTCCACCTGAATTTATCCAATTAACAGTTCCGGTAGCAGTGAATGAAGTTTGAACGGCAGAAATATCATTTCCCCAATGAACAGTACCATGAGAATAATGTTCGGTAGCAGCATAAACATCTACTAAACCTGTTTCATTAAACCATTTTACTTTTCCTTCGCTTTTTTCTCTTCAGCAAGGTAGGCATCTACTTCGTGATGTTCTGGTTTGAAAGTTACAGTTCCTTGGCCTTGTTGTTCTTTTGTCAATGCTTGGAATTGAGTTTCGTCAATTTTAACCGATATAGCAGGTGTATCACCTGATAAAGATTCAAGACTTGAACGTAGTTCATCGATTTTAGCTTTACCATCTTCGGTATTGACATCTACGTCCAATTCAGCTTTTTGAGCCAACTCTTCATCATTAAGAGATAATAACTTATCAATATCACCGGTTTTATCTACTGCAATCTGAACATGCATTTGCATTTCACGTTGATCAATCATAGATTGAATTGCTTTATATTCAGATGAATCTACGTCAAAATTTACTTTAATATGCTCTAATTCACCAATTTGTGATTGTAGTTTATCTACAGATAATCCTTCTATACTACTATCCACATCAAATGAGAGTTTAATATCCCCATCTGCTTGCATCTGACGCAATGAAGCCATTCCGTCCTGAGTAGCTTGATCCAATTCATCCAGCCCGGTCATATCAACATTAGGATCAATATTAACAACACCTAAAGCTTCAAGAGCCGGTAGAAGAGCAGTTGCCTGTTCTTTTGTTAGTCCAAATTGATCTGAAAGTCCCTGAAGAGCATCTTCAACATTACGAATACCCTGATCTTCAGATTCATAAGCTCCATTGCCTAATTCAATCTGGTTTGCTTCATTCCATTGATCTTTATCCAATGAATTAACAGCATCAATAACGTTCTGTAATGCTTCACTTTTCTGTTCCTGAGCATCTTTGATCTTATTAACCAATTCAACATCAGAATCTGTATAATCTCCAGTGTTACCACTTTCAATTCCTTCGTTGACATCCTGGAAGTGTTTGATCTGTGAGCCTTTAGCTTTCGCTTCATAACTCTGGATCATTTCATTATAAGCAGCCTCATCAACTTCAAATTCAGGTGTTAATTTAATGCCAGCCTTCTTAGCTTGTTCCTGAATTGATTCGATGTATTTCTTACCTAAATCGGAATCTTTATCAATACCATTATCTTTTATGTACTGATTCAATTCGTCAATAGAACCTTTGGCATCCTTGATATCCTGAATCTTACGATCAACAGTACCATCTTTGAAGTCAGATATAGCCTGAGTAATACCAGTTTTTTGTGCAATTAAATTGTCAATAACTGCTTGTTGATCGTCCAGAGCGGATTGATTTGCACCACTGGCTTTCAGTTTTCCCATTTTAATCTGAGCATCAATGAGTTTATCGTCAATCTCTTCAGATTTCAGGGCACCTTCTTCAAGAGAAGATACAAAATTATTTGTATCGCCATAATCTTTCAATCTACCAAACATAGATTCGAATGATTCAAGACTCATACCCATAGCATCTGCCGCTTCTTGAGTATCAGTGAAAGAGTACATCCATTGCTGATTTCCATCCTCAAGAGTTTTATAAGTAGCTAATCCCTTAGCCTCAAGATCGCTTAAAAATCTCTTCGGACCGGAAGCATCATCAGTGTAATAATTCTTAAGTTTGTTGTAGTTCTCAATGAAATTATCAGCATCTTCAAAACCATTCTGAGAGAAATATTTTGCAGCTGCTTTAAACTGAGGGGTACCAACTAAGCCTTTATCATACAGATCTTTTGCGTTATCCAGATAACTCTTAGCTGTAGTATATTCATTGCCTTCAGTAGAAAGATTGTCAGCATTAACCATAGCTTGGAAATCAGAGAACTGTTTTGCAGCCTCCTGATACTGAGCAAAATACTGTGCCTGCAGATTTTTAAGATTTTCTAATCCTTGCTGAGTATAATCTTTGTTACCTGCTGATAATTGATCCTGATAATCCTGAATCCGTTGTGCAAAATCAGAATTCATGAATTCATTTTGCTGTTCCAGATAATCCTTCATTCTTTCTGTGTTGATTTTCAAACCTTTTGCAGTGCGATCGAATACATTATCAACATGAGCATCTTTTAGATTACTGAATTGTGTTCTAAGACTATCCATTGTATCAGATGTGAGTCCTGTTTCTGTCTGCATTTCGCTAATAGCTGATGTAAGAGCAGTAACAGTGTTCTGCATATCAGTTACAGGAAGATTAAATGCTGTTTTTGTCCAATCGGCCTGAGAAGCCTTCATGTTTTCAATAGACATCTGAGAAGCTTGAATCTGATCTTGCCACTGCTTAATCTGTTCGTTATCTTCATCAGAAAGAGGAGATAAGCCTTTGCTATTTTTCAAAGCATCGATATTATTCTGATATTCTTTAATCTGATTATTAAGATTCTCAATCTGTTTGTCACCATTTTCAATTAAATTGGTGTAATCTGAAGCAGTAGCTTTCATATTATAAGCAGATTTATTATTCAGTCTTGTCTGCTGATCGGAAGCATCAGTCTGAAGACGAGTTAGTTCTTTTGAGAGATTATCCAGATTTTTAGCTGAAGTATCCAACTGAATCTGTACTTTAGTATCTTCAATTTTGGATTTCCAAGTGTCGAGATCAGCATTTGCCATTGATGGATCAAGTGACAATTTCATAATTGCTTGAACTGCAATTTCATCATTTCCATATTCTGACATTAACTGATTTACAAGGTTTGGTGTTGTAACAGAGGCCATATGTTTGTCTGCTAAATTCTTTGTTAAATTACCAAGAATTGCAGACTTAGCATTGCTCATATCAAATCCGCTCAGATCCATAGTATCCATAATACTCTGAATATATTTATCAGCAGCAGCAAGCTGTTTCGGATCAGTTACATCTTTTACAGAATCTCTGATTTTACCGATAGCATCACTTGCTTTATCAAATGCTAAATTCTGTAATCCCTGTTGTAGATTATCAGTCTCTGTAGCAAGTTCCGGGAACTGCTGAATAAGATCAGTAATATCTGAATTCTGGAATGTACCGGATTTGATAGAATCCATTGAAGACTTGATATTTGACATATCTGTCTGGAAATTGTCTGTTATGGTATCAAGATCTGTTGCTGTATCTTCAGCAGAGTTCTTGAAGAGAGAAGAGAAGGTTTTTGATTCAGCTTCAATTTTGCTTTTTCTTGTGATTTATTAAAATTGGAAGCAAGATCCATATAATTCCAATCAGAACCATCTAATCCTTGATCGCTATAATAATTCCAGAAATCTTCTATTTGCTTATCAGTTTTATCCTTAAAGAAATTATAAAGATTTCCTGATGGGCCAACAAAATTATCTCCTTCGTTTAAATCAGCGCTGATATCAAAAATATCTTTCAGATTTTCTTTTATACCTTCAAGATTTTTCTCATCTGGTCTAGCAATAGCCATAATGTTAGATGCAAGTGTATCAGCACTAATACCAGCATTATCTAAAGCTTCTTGTAATCCGTCGATTTCTGAGATCTTGGCTTTAACAGCATCAGTACCACCAGATTTTCCAGCATTTACTAATTGATCTTCAACACCGTCAAATTTTGCTTTGGCGAAAATATTGTTAATGCGATCTGTTTCTTCCTGAGCTGAATCTGTTACACGACCATATAATGAAAAAATGATCTTCTACAGATTTTGCAGTATCTTTTGTTTTAAGATTAATTAATGCACCTGTATTTTCATCAAACAATCTATCATAATCATCAGATATTTCATCCATTGCGTCTGCAATTTCGCTCTGTTTCTTAGAAACACGATCATCCATTTGGTTTGCAATATTTTGCTGTTCAGTAAATCCTTCATCATCAGCACTCATTTGGTCTAATTTTTGGTATGCAGCATCACGTTTTTTCTGTAATTCAGCTAACTCATTGACTTTTCTTGTAGTTTCTTCAACGATATCTTCCTGTTTAGCAACAACACTGTCACTATATTCATTTGCAACAGCTTGACTTGTTGTATATTTTTTATTCAGATTCATATCTGCGTCAATAGCTTGCTGTTGGGCTTTGGCATCAACAAGTTTTTTCTGTACAGAAACTTGTGTTCCAAGTAGAGAATTCTCTTTCGTTAACTGAGAGAGTTCAGCATTTTCATCAGAGGTTCTATTCTGTGTAGCACGAAGCTCATGAATACGATCTTGATTAGTATCATACTGAGACTGCTTTGTACTAAGCTCTGTTTTTGCATTTTGGTATGCTTGCGCTGACTCATCTGAATGCTTTTTGGCTGTAGCTTTTGTAATAGTAAATTTATCATCTGCCCATTTCCATGCAGCTGTACCTGCTGCAATTCCGCCAACAACAGCTAATACAGGCCAAATTGATTTGAGGAATGCACCAAGACCTGCAAATGTAGATCCTACAGAGCTAAATTTAGAAGCATTTCCAACTTTACCCGCTCCGTTTGCAGTATACCCAATTTTAGCAAGCATATCTTCTGTTAATGATTCTTCCGGAAATGCTTGTTTAAGAGCTTGATATGCTATACCAGAATCCAAAACTTTCCCGTATTTAGAAATCCAATTAACTCCAGCCGACATATTCCCTGCCGCTCTTAATGAATTGGATAAACTAGAAATACCTGTTGCAATATCTCCGCTAGTAGCAGCAGTATTTAATAGTTTGACAGCATTACTTACTTTTCCGATTTTACTTAATGACATGAGCTGTCTTTAATGTTATAATCAAACTATAAATGTATTGGAGGTAATATTATGGCTCTTATTAAATGTCCTGAATGCGGGGGCCAGGTGTCTGATAAGGCTCCGGCCTGTATTCACTGTGGTTATCCGTTACAGGAGATTGTCTCAAAAAGTACATGTATAATCAATTATGCAGAACAAGATGTTACTGACATTAAAAAAATATATTCTGTCTTTATCACCAGAAGATCAGCAATATTTCGCCCAATTTCTTCAATTACAATATGGATCATCTAAAATGCGTCCACCTATCAGTAGTGCGCAATATGCAGAGTTTCATGAAAAAATGGGAGAATGGGCCAATACATATAAACTGACAAACGAATTTGCCGCAAAGATGATTCTTGATTGTATGGCGCATAATTTTGAAAAGTTTACTTTTGAACAAGTGCGTTATGTTCAACCCAAATCAAATTCCAATGTCGTTCGTTGTCCACGTTGTGGTTCTACATCAGTCACAACAGAAGAACAAGGTTACGGACTCTTTGGATGGATTGGTGCATCTCAGAAGAAGAATTTCTGTCAGAAGTGCGGCCACAAATGGTGGCCAGGAAGGTGATTAGCAATATCCATCTACATGATTTAATGCAGCAATAACTTGATTATTTGCATTATGGTTTTATTATTAGATAAATAATCATCTACTGTAGGATATTCTATATTTTCCTGCTGTTGTTTTAACTCATTTGTAACCATCTGTAATATTTTATATGATTCATTATATGTACAATTGTTTTCATGAAGCAATTGCGTAATATCTACAACAGTTGATAAAATTTTATAATTTGTATTCATTTTTAATCCTTTCTTATGGAGGTAATAAGTATGACGTTAAATGAAGAAATTGTGT
>ENA-OQBL01000993-OQBL01000993.1-human-gut-metagenome-genome-assembly--contig:-NODE-993-length-12308-cov-2.787702_pt1 | contig 12308 bp, 23 predicted proteins | sample MGYA00242747_ERZ504553 | MGnify/ENA primary metagenome ERZ504553 (study PRJEB26092, sample SAMD00036240) | human gut metagenome | host: Homo sapiens | study: EMG produced TPA metagenomics assembly of...
GATATGGATTATGAAGTTACCAGGTCGGATATTAAGATTTTAAAGCAGATTCACAGCCTTGGAGATGCGCAGTATAAACGATTGATGGCGTATATGAAAGCCTTGCAGAAGTTGGAACAGATGGAGAACATGGTGGAGGAATAGAGATGGCAAATAAAATAGTTAGGGAAATTATTCACGCAAAAGGAATTGATATTGGGATTTACACGAAAGATTTTGAAAATGAATATATTTCGTTGACAGATATTGCAAAATATAGAAATGATAATGATCCCAGATTTGTCATTCAGAACTGGATGCGAAACAGAAATACAGTTGAGCTTTTTGGCTGTTTGGGAAGAACTTCATAATCCAGAGTTTTAACCGTGTGCAATTCGAGGCGGTTAGAAGTGAGGCAGGATTAAACAGGTTTGTTATGACGCCAACCAAATGGATTGAACAGACCAATGCTATTGGAATAGTGTCAAAAGCAGGCAGATATGGTGGAGGAACTTATGCACATAGCGATATTGCAATGGCATTTGCTACATGGATTTCTCCGGAATTTCAACTGTATATTATGAAAGATTACCGCAGGTTAAAACAAGATGAAAATAGTCGATTTTCATTGGACTGGAACTTGAACAGGGCTTTATCAAAGGTGAACTACCGTATTCACACAGATGCGGTGAAGGAAAATTTGATTCCACCAGAGTTAACACCAGAACAGATTGCTTATACATATGCCAGTGAAGCAGATCTTTTAAATGTTGCTTTATTTGGTCAGACTGCAAAGCAATGGAAAAATAATAATCCGGGTAAAAAGGGGAATGTGCGTGATGATGCAAATTTAAATCAGTTGTTGGTGTTGGCAAATATGGAAAGTTATAATGCTATTTTAATTGAGCAGGGGAAATCTCAATCAGAAAGACTTATATTGCTTAGAAATTTGGCAATCAGGCAGATGGATACATTAGTCAGTATCAATCTGTCGGCAGTTTCGGCACTTCCTGGAGGTGGTATGTAAATTGAAGAAAGAGAAAATCAAAGTATATTTATACACCCGTGTCTCGACAACCATGCAGATAGATGGCTATTCTCTGGATGCACAGAAAACAAAAATGAAAGCGTTCTGCGACTATAATGAATATGAAATTGCCGGTGAGTATGAGGATGCAGGAAAATCCGGCAAATCAATAGAGGGAAGAGTTTCATTTAATCAGATGATGGAGGATATTAAGTCAGGAAAAGATGGAGTATCTTATGTTCTTGTATTTAAACTTTCCAGATTTGGAAGAAATGCGGCAGATGTACTTGCAACATTACAAGTAATGCAGGATTTTGGAGTGAATCTGATTTGTGTGGAGGACGGAATAGATTCATCCAAAGATGCCGGGAAGCTTATGATATCTGTTCTGTCAGCAGTGGCAGAGATTGAACGTGAGAACATTCGTGTTCAGACAATGGAAGGAAGGATGCAGAAAGCCAGGGAAGGTAAATGGAACGGTGGTTTTGCACCATATGGATATTCTCTCATTGATGGAAAACTGGAAGTCAATGAGGAAGAAGCAGTTGCCATCAGAATGATATTTGACCAATATGTAAATACGGATTTGGGTGCAAATGGAATTGCAAAGTATCTTGAAAATCATGGAATCCATAAGATAGCCAGACAGAATGGTAAAAATCCGTTATTTGATGCTGCTCTTATCAGAAGGATTATACAGAATCCGGTTTATAGTGGGCAAAATCTCTTATGGAAGAAGACGGACAGAAAAGGTTCATGGTACAAGAAATGAGTATAGGCAGGTTAAGAAAGACGATTACCTGTTAGTAGATGGTCTGCACGAAGCTCTTGTATCAGAAGAAGTATGGGAGCAGGCGCAGGTCAAGGTGGCGGCACAGGCTAAAAAGTATGAAAAGGTCAATCGTGACAAGAGAGAAAAGATTCATCTATTATCAGGAATTTTGAAATGTCCTGTCTGCGGTGCAGGAATGTATGGCAACAAGTCTATTAAGAAACGCAAGGATGGAAGTAACTATAAGGATTTTTATTATTATGGCTGCAAACACAGAAATATGACTAGAGGTCATAAGTGTGATTACAAAAAACAGGTGCATGAAGAAATGCTGGATGCTTCTGTTGCAGAGGTGATTAGTAAACTGGTTAGTAATCCTAAATTTTCGGATTTAATCTGCAACAAAATAAATATGGAAGTAGATACTAGTGCATTAGATCAGGAAATAGAAAATTATAAAATACAATTAAGAAAGCTATATCATAATAAAGATACTATTTTATCAGATATGGATTCTCTTGATTATGAGGATAAGCATTATCAGCGAAGAAAAACAGATTTAGAGAACCATTTGTACAAGACTTATGATAAAATAGATGATGCAGAGGAACTGCTGGTATCTGCAAAGGCTAAGAAACGCTCTCTGCTGGCAGATAAGATTACAGGGGATAACATTTACAAGGCACTCGTGTTCTTTGATAAATTGTATGCTCAAATGAACGAAGCAGAGAAACGGGAGTTCCTGTCGCAGTTAGTGGATAATGTGCAGATTTATGAAGAACGCAAAGAGAATGGTCAGTGGCTGAAATCTATAGAATTTAAGTTGCCGATTATAGAAAAAGAGTTTACACTAAGTTTGGACAATGATACACAAAATGAGACGGTTGTTCTTCTTTCCCAAACTCCGTCAGAAGCCGGATGATTATATTGATGTTGCTGAATTGGAAGGTACTTCAGCAGAGACAAAGGCAACCTATGAAAAGATAAAGAAGTATGTTGCAGAGCATAATGATGGGATGAAGGTTTCGAATCTCTATATTGCTCAGGTAAAACGGAAATGTGGTATTGAATTGGCTGAGAATTTCAATTTGCCAAAGTCGGAGGATGCTAGACAGCCACGGTGCCCGAAGGAGAAGGAAGAGGCAATTGTGGAGGCACTGAAGGCGTTTCAGATGATATAAACATACTGGAGCAAGTTTATTTATAATTAAAATTGAGGTTTTCATATATTAAGATGGAACTTATACTTAATCAGAAGAGGTGATTTAAATGTGGCTAGAAACTAATAGATTGATTATTCGATCCATACAGCGCGGAGACGAGATTATCTTTTCTGGTATGTCTCAAGATGGGAGTCTTAGTCAAGTTGGGTTTGATGCTAATTGTTCAGAGTGGATCAATGATTGGATTGAAGAGGCTTTAAAATTAACAAATAATGATAATCCAAGAGAAAATTATATACCTTGCACTGTTATACTAAAAGAAACAGAAGAGGTCATAGGCTCTGTTGGTTCTACATATTATGAAGATGTGGATAAGGTTGGTATTTGTTATTTTATAGGAACACCTTTTAGGAAAAAAGGATATATGACAGAGGCGATAAATGCATATGTTCAGTTTTTCTTTAAACAATATAGTGAGTCTGAAATAATAGCAACTATTCTCGATGCGAATACACCATCATGGAAAGTAGCAGAGAAATCTGGTTTCAACTTAATAGAAAAGAAAATGTACAAAGATATTGATGATGAAAAAGAAGAATTGTATCGCTTTTATGTAATACGAGGCCAGGAGGATAAATAAATGGAGATAAGAGTAGTTAATCATAATGATATCGAGGAGCTTGCCGGAGTAATGGGACAGGCATATTCAGAGGAGCCTTGGAATGAGGCTTGGGTTCAGGAAAAGGCAGTAAGAAGAGTGCAGTCCATTTTGTGTGGATTTGAAGCCCTGGGTTTAGCTGCAGTAGAAGACGGTGAAATTATAGGTGGTCTTTTGGGATTTGTGGATCCTTATGCAGACTATGATATGTTCTTTGTTTCAGAAATTTTTGTTGCTCCAAAGTGGAAGAGAAAAGGAGTAGGGCGTAAGCTGCTTAGTGCCTTAGAAGAGCAACTTAAAGTAAAGGATATTCATACGATAGAACTTATTTCTATAAATGATAATCTAGAGTTTTATAAAAAATGCAGACTAAATAATGGTGATGTTAATTGCTTGGGGAAGTCTTTTTAATAAAGGAAAGGGGCATTTTATTTATGAAAAAAAGATATGTTTTTGCTCAGTAGTCTGAGCTTAAAATAAAAAGAATAGTTAAGCTCAGATGAATCCTAAGAAATTATATTTAGGAGGATACTATGAGCTATATTAGAGCAGAAGAGGTTCTGCCAAAAGAATTAATAGAAACTATTCAGCAATATGTAAATGGAAAAGCAATATATATTCCCAGCACATCTAAAAAGGAGTGGGGAAGTCATACTGATACAAGACAATATCTGATACAGCGAAATCACGAGATTAGCCAGAAATATCAAGGTGGTAGTTCTATTGCCAGTCTTGCCATGCAGTTTTCACTTTCGGAGAAAAGTATTCAAAGAATCGTTCGCGAAGGAAAGAGAAAATCTGGCAAGTTGTGAAGAAAAGTGCAAGTGGGATTTTTAAGATATAATAGTGCTGAATTTGATTAAGAATTAGAGATAAGGTGGGCTATTTTAGCCTGCCTTTCATATTATTGGAGGATATTAACAATATGAACAATTATAGAATTATAACATTAAGAGAACGGCCGGAATTAGTAGCTATTGCAGCTGAGTGGTTTCATAGTAAATGGGGTGTGCCGGCAGAGGCATACCTGGAGTGTATGAAAGCGTATTTATCAGGAAAAACCGAGTATGGTTGGTATATATGCTTATATGATGAATCCATTGTCGCAGGACTTGGGGTAATAGAAAATGACTTTCATGATAGAAAGGATTTGACTCCAAATGTATGCGCCGTATATGCTGAAGAAGAACATCGAGAAAAGGGACTAGCTGGGAATTTGCTAAACAAAGTTGTTGATGATATGAGAAATAAAGGAGTAACGCCTTTATATTTGGTGACGGATCATATTGGCTTCTATGAACGATATGGATGGGAATTTTTATGTATGGTTCAAGGTGATGATGACCCCAAAATGACAAGAATGTACATCCACAGATAAAAATGATTGACAAGCGTTACAAACAAGAGTAATCTTAACATAATAATTTTTGAAAGCAATTATGAAATGAAAAAATCTAAAGCCCGGAAAGGGGAAGAAGATAAGAGAGAGCTTTGCCAAAGAATATCAAAGTTCCATAGCTATTTGCACGAAATGAAAACTAAATATGCACCAAAAAGTGTAGAGGATTCCGATTGGAGTCCTCTTTTTAAGTTAGCGGTAGATGATTTTGAAACAGTGGATTATTACTATGAGCTTTTTATTTTGGAATCCACGGAAGAAGAACAAAAGAAAATTTATGAGGAATTGAAAAAGGAGATTGAAACTATTGAGAGAAGACATTTTAACTACAGAATTGCAGAAGGTGAGCAGCGAGTCGCAGAGAAGAGAGCTGTATAGCATGGATTGGCTGGATGATAAAGATAAAATAATTGAAGGTGCATTTGCCGAGTGCTATTTAAAAATGCATCCTATGATTTGTATTCATGGGATTTTATTTACAATTGATGGCATTGTATCTGATGAATCTGGAATTAAGAATGATATTTATTCTATGGTCCGTCCTTATGTAACATCGGGGCTTGCAAGAAAAGTGGAACAATTGTTGCAGACGATTAAGCTGGAGGCGTACTCAGAACCACTGCCACTCCAGACGGATAGGATTCATGTGGCAAATGGAACCTTGTTCTTGAATGGGGAATTTTCAGAACAGAAAGATTTTTGTCTTAACCGATTACCAGTAATATATGATCCTGATGTGGAAAAGCCGGCAAGGTGGCTTAAGTTTATGGAGGAACTTTTAAATCCGGATGACATTTTGACGCTTCAGGAGTACATGGGATATATGTTATTGCCAACCACGAAAGCACAGAAAATGATGCTTATCATTGGAAAAGGTGGAGAAGGAAAATCTCGAATCGGTCTTGTACTTAGAGAATTGTTTGGAAATAATATGTATTCCTGTAGTTTACAGAAAATAGAGGTAGATAAGTTTGCTAGAGCAAATCTGGAATATATGTTGATTACGGTGGATGATGATATGAAACTGGAAGCTTTGCCTCAGACAAATCATATAAAAAGTATCGTTACACTGGAGGATCAGATTGATTTGGAGCGTAAAGGCCAGCAGAGCTTTCAGGGTGTGGTATATGCCAGGCTGATAGCATTTGGTAATGGCGGTCTTCATGCACTTTATGATAAAACGGACGGCTTTTATCGTAGACAGTTGATACTGACTACGAAGGATAAGGTTGATGGTAGGGAAGATGACCCTTATTTTATTGATAAACTTAGGAAAGAAAGGGATGGGATTTTTCTTTGGGCACTTGAAGGATTACAAAGACTTGTTTCGAATAATTATGTGTTTACGGAGAGTGTGGATGCCAAGCAGAATTTGGTGGATGCACAGGAGGAGGGAAATAATATCCTGGCATTTATGAAGTCTGAAGGTTATCTACAATTTGAAATCGGGAAGAAGATTTCATCAACGGATTTTTATAATATCTATGTAAGCTGGTGTGAAGATAACCTTGAAAAACCGAGGGCTTCTGCCGGCTTTTTGCATTATATAAAGGAGAATCAGAAAAGATATGGACTTATTTATGATGCGAAATGTATTGGTAATCGTCGAGGCTTTCACAATGTATGCAAAGCGGAGTTTACGCCGGTTGCCGGCAAAACACCGTTTGACTGATATAGGTAAAATACCTGCTCATGCTGCTCAGCCTGATATATATGGAGCAGTGTGAGCAAGATGAGCGGACTTTTTAGAACATTAATTAGAAAATACGGAGGAAAATAATGATTAGTATGACAAGACAACAGCAGGGAGACTTTAATCGCTGCTGTGATTTTTTAGCAAGAATGATTGAGAAATATGGAGATGGCATAGAACTTGGAACCGCGCAGAAAGTAGCATTGATATATGAGTGGACTAATGCGTCTGGAGACAGGCAGGATTATATACTTAATCTTGAATATTCACGTGTTGCGTGATAATATAATATTGACGCTTAGCGTGAAAGGAGCAAAGATATGGCAGATTATATTATGAATGATGATAGAGACGCAAAAGATATTTTAATTGAACTAAGGGAAAGTACCGGCATGAACAGGCATCAGTTTTGTGAGTACTTTGAAATTCCCTATATGACAGTTAGTGACTGGGAGCATGGAAAGAAGCGTGTTCCTAAGTACTTTCTGCGACTGCTTGAGTATTATGTGAAGGCAGAGCAGATGAATAAGGCGAAGGAGGAACAGAATAATGGCTAAGAATAGAGTTATTACAGTTCAGGGAATACCGGTTACGGTATCGTATGAAGACATAGATGACTATATCTGTATTACAGATATAGCAGCTGCTAAATCGGATAATTCGCGAGCTGCGGATGTTATTCGAAATTGGTTAAGAAATAGAAGCACTTTGGAATTCTTATCAACATGGGAAGAAATATATAATCCGAATTTTAAAGTGTTACGAATCTGAACACTTTAAAAAAGAGGCAGGACTTGTTACGTTTACACCAAGCGTATCAGAATGGGTAGAAAAAACTATGCAGTTGGACTGTATGTTAAACGTGGAAAATACGGCGGAACATTTGCGCATAAGGATATTGCATTTGAATTTGCTTCTGCTATCAGTCCGGTGTTCAAATTGTACCTGATCAAAGAGTTCCAAAGACTAAAGGAAGCTGAAAATGATTTGCAGAAGTTGGAATGGGATGCAAAGAGATTTCTATCCAAGAATAATTATTTAATTCAAACGGATGCGGTTAAGAATTATTTGATTCCTGTATGCAATTATCGTGAGGATTTACAGTGGCTTCCTTATGCAGAAGAGGCGGATTTACTTAATGTAGCATTATTTGGTTTTACTGCAAAAGCTTGGAGAGAGGCTAATCCAGAGCTTGCAAAAAGAGTAATGTTAGGGATTATGCAACAATAAATGAATTAACTGTTCTATCGAATCTTGAATCGCATAACGCACAAATGATTCGAGAGGGAATGGATAAGAAAGATAGATTCGAAGCGTTGAAGGAGATTGCAGAGTATCAACTTCGAGTCCTAAATGAGGCTGAAAAAATCAGCAATAGGATTGAGGAACAATAGTATTCAACCATTTTGTCGGCATTGGCAAAATGGTTGATATATATTTTGGAGGAGTGATTATTTGAAAAAGCAACGATGTTACATATATACAAGAGTATCTACTGCCATGCAGGTCGATGGGTTCAGTTTAGATGCTCAGAAGGAAAAACTTAAGAAATATGCTGATTATCAGGACATGGTTGTAGTTAGAGAGTTTTCTGATGAAGGTAAATCCGGTAAAAATGTTGATGGCCGTCCACAGTTAGGAAATGCTTGAACTAATTGAAGCAGGCACAGATGATATTGACTATGTTCTTGTTTTAAGCTTCTCGTTTTGGAAGAAATGCCGCTGATGTACTTAGCTCACTGCAAAAGATGCAGGATTTCGGAGTCAATCTGATCTGTGTTGAGGATGGCATTGATTCTTCTAAGGATGCCGGCAAGCTTATGATTTCGGTTCTATCAGCTGTTGCAGAAATTGAAAGAGACAATATTCTTGTTCAGACTATGGAAGGTCGTAAGCAGAAGGCCAGAGAAGGAAAATGGAATGGTGGTTTTGCTCCATATGGATATAAGCTTGTAGATGGATCATTATTTATTGCGGAAGATGAAGTGGAAGTAATAAAAATTATCTTTGATAAATATATCAATACAACTATGGGAGTAGCAGCAATTGCTGCGTTTCTCAACGAAAGCGGTTATGTGAAAAAGAAACGCCAGAATAATACGATTGATGGCTTTGCGGCATCCTTTGTCAAAGGTGTAATTGATAAATCCTGTTTACTGCGGTAAATTAGCCTATGGAAGAAGAAAAACAGAGAAGGTCCAGGGAAAAAGAAATGAGTTTCATGTTGTAAAACAAGATGAATTCATGGTTGTAGACGGAGAACATGAAGCAATTATCAGTGCAGAAGAATGGAAGGCGGCTCAGGATAAGAGAAAAACTACGGGAGTGAAGCGCGTTAAGACGCATAGCCTTGAACACGAACATATTTTGACCGGTATTTTAAAGTGCCTGGGATGTGGTGCCAATATGTATGGTAATGTAAATCGTAAGAGACATCCAAAAGGTGGCACTTATAGAGATTATTTCTATTATGCCTGTAAGCATCCTACTGGGACCACGGGACATAAGTGCGATTACCATAAGCAATGGGGACAGGATATTGTAAATGATGCAGTAGCTGAGCTGATTAAGAAAATGGTTACTTCTCCGGACTTTGAAAAGGGTATCAGAGAGAAGATTGCAGCCAGAGTTGATACCTCTGAACTGGAGCAAGAGCTTGATGGATTAAAGAAGAAAATGAGGCAGCTTGAGGTGTCAAAGGACAAGATAGCTATCCAGATGGATAACCTTGATGTGACAGATTCCATGTATGAGAAGAAATATGATGACCTGCAAAAGCGATTTTTATGATAAATATGATGAAATGGCTCTGACAGAAAATCATATGGATGAAATACAGAGTCGCCTGGCACATATTCGAAGAAAGCAGTTGTCAGGGGACAGAATCTACAATTTCCTAATTGCCTTTGATAAGTTATATGATAAATTATCAGATGCAGAGAAAAAGGAATTCATGGGAACCTTCGTGGAAAGCATTGAGCTTTATCCGGAACGCCTTGAAAATGGCAAGTTTCTAAAACATATACACTTCAGATTCCCAGTATATTATAATGGTACTGTGATAGATGATATAAGTTGGGAAAATGAAAGTACCGTTGAGACGGTTGTCTTACTTTCCAAGGGCGCTAAAGGTCCGGTGGACCTTTGCTCAGCGCGAACCGAAGTGGAACGGAGAATGGCCGACAGCAGAAAAGTGAAGGTTGACTTCTCCTGGAGGATATGGATTTATCTGAATTTAAGGGAAAAGCAACTTATGAGCAGATAAAGGCATATGTACTTGAAAAGACAGGACTGAAGGTTTCATCACTGTATATCGCACAGATTAAGAAGAAGTGTGGATTAGATGTCGGTGAGAACTTCAATCCGGCTAAATCAGAGAATGCGAGACAGCCACAGTGTACACCGGAGAAGGAAGATGCGATTATGCAGGCATTTAGACATTTTGGAATCATATAGATTGTGGATAAGCAGTATCATGTGTTAAAAATATAGTGAAGTATGGAAAAAAAGGACATTCCGGAACTGTAGATTTTACAGGTCAGGGGATGTCCTTTTTACTGATATGGAAGTGTTCAAGGGACAAGGTAATGATACTTATCTTGCATCCGTAATGGACTTATATGATCGCAAAATCATAGGATGGGCATATGGTAAAAATATAACATCTGAGCTTGCCACACAGGCTGTAAAGAATGCATGCCTTAATATCCCTGATACAACGGGAATAGTGCTTCATAGTGATCTAGGAAGCCAGTATACCAGTGAAGAATTCGAGAAATACTTACAGGATCAGGGAATGCTACATTCATTCAGCAGGAAGGGTAACCCCTATGATAATGCCTGCATCGAATCCTTCCATTCTGTATTCAAAAAAGGAAGAAGTATACACAACTACATATTACACATTTGAGGAGGCTAAATCAGCACTCTTTGAATATATAGAGTCATTCTACAACCGAAAAAGGCGCCATAGTGCTCTTGATTACAAGACACCACAACAGGTTGAAGATGAGGCTCTAGCAGCCTAAGAAATAATTCTCTCGGCATATGTTATGCTGGGAGAAAAGTTCAACTTTTTGTGTCCAAAGTATTGACATAGATCCAATTCCCTGTTATGGTACGACTCATGCGGATTATTTCTACGGAGAAATCCCCTGTGTGAGATGTCTGACGAAGGAAGAGATTAACTCTGCTTACGAAGAAAATACCGGACACCTGATTGTTTCGGAATTTAAACGCATGAAGAAGGATGTAATGGCAGTTCCTGCAGTGTTGTGCAAGAATCATGGTCCTTTTTCCTGGGGCAAGGATGCAAAGGAGGCCGTCCACAATGCGGTGGTTCTTGAAGAGGTTGCTAAGATGGCATATCGAACCGAGCTGATTCATCCGCAGGTAGCACCTGCCCCGCAGGAATTACAGGATAAGCATTATTTCCGTAAGCATGGTGCAAATGCATATTACGGACAGAATTAACAGGATATCGAGAGGGTATAAAACAGATGAAGATGAAAACAGCACCTATGGGGTGGAACAGCTGGGATTGTTATGGAGCGGCTGTTACAGAAGATATCGTACGACGGAACGCTGAATTTATGGCTGAGCATCTGAAGGAGTACGGTTGGGAATATATTGTGGTGGATATCCAATGGTATGTGCCTTATGCTGCAACCAATGAGTATCATCCTTGCAAAGCTGATTACAGCAATGACAAAAGAAGGAAAATTTAAGGATGCCATTCAGGATAAGATTGGAGCGACTGTTGACACAACGGACCTGAAAAAACAGTTATCTGTATTAAATGCAAGTCTTCATCAGGCAGAGACTATTAAAACCCGCCTTGAACAGCAGATGGATAATCTGGATGTTACGGACACTCATTACGTAAAAAAATATCAGATTTACAGAGACGATTGGATGCTCAATATGATAGAATAGATGAAGCGTATTCAGAATGTACGGATGCTGAAAAGAAACAGTTCATGCAGGCTTTTATTGAACGCATTGATATATTCCCGGAAAGACGGGAAGATGGAAATTGGATTCAGAATATTAAGTTTCAGTTTCCAGTACCGATTATTAAAGAAGGCAAGGAAGTAGCACAAATCAAGGGAATTTCTTTGGACAAGGAGAAATCAAATGAGCATATGGTTTCCTTGGAAAAGTTATCAACACTTGAGACAATAGTATCACTAAATAAAACTGCAATATAATTAAATATATGGGGGGAAAAAATATGTTTAAGATAGCAATATGTGATGATGAACGTCATTTCAGGGAGCTGATTCATAGAATTCTGGAGGAATATATGGGTCAGACGGGAATGGTTTATCAGATTGATGAGTTTCAATCCGGAGAGAATTGCTTTGTCAGGGAATAGAACTTGTTAAATATCAAGTTGTTTTTCTTGATGTCAATATGACGGGGTTAAATGGCATTGAAACAGCCCGGAAAATCCGGAAAATCAGTGAGGATATATATATTGCATTTATAACGGCATTTATGACATATACGCTGGAAGGGTACAGAGTAAATGCTGTCAGATACATTCTTAAAAATACTGTCAATATGCCACAGATGATTTTTGAATGTATGGATACAATTATTTCTAAGCTGAATT
>ENA-OQBL01000994-OQBL01000994.1-human-gut-metagenome-genome-assembly--contig:-NODE-994-length-12302-cov-2.436715_pt1 | contig 12302 bp, 15 predicted proteins | sample MGYA00242747_ERZ504553 | MGnify/ENA primary metagenome ERZ504553 (study PRJEB26092, sample SAMD00036240) | human gut metagenome | host: Homo sapiens | study: EMG produced TPA metagenomics assembly of...
AAAAAAGTGGAAGGTTATTTGCAGCACATCGATTATGGGAGAAAAATACTATGGAAATGCTTGTCTTTATTTTATATTGTGTGCTGAGCTACTGGGCGGTTGGACAGACAATCTATGCTAACAAGATTCAGATCGGGTCATTAAAGGATATCTTCTTGACAAGATTTGTTCATTGGTGTGCTGCTGGGATTGATTTTGATTCCAGTGGCGATTCTGAAAAAGCTGTTCATCCATTGAGATTGGAGGAAAAACCATGAAAGAGCTATTTGAAATCCATGATGGCAGTGTAAGTAACGAGCAAGTGCATTAAAAATCAATAAGATTAAATCCCGCTGGATTCCTGCTGCGGAGTCCAACTTTTGCCCAAAACGAAGGATATGGTTTACTGACATTGGCTCATATACTGGATCAGGTCTTGTTTGTAAACCTTCCAGAGTTTTCCCATCTTGAAGGCGGGAATTTCGCCGCTGTTCAGAAGACGCAGCAGTAGATTTCTGCCAACATGCGTAATTTCCATGACCTGCCGGAAGCTCAGGACATCAGGATAGTTGTCTAGCATTGAAAATCAACTCCATTCTTGTAATCTTGATGAATTTTTGCGCTTCATTGCACGGATCATTTTTTGTTCGCTCAAAGCCCTTGTACCCTTGTGCATAAGGGCGCACATGGGAATCTGCCGCATTGACGATCGTTCAGGATGCGGCAAGGGATGATCACATCGTTGATCTCTATTTTTTCAAAGCCTTTGAGATTTTCTTTTTATGATGTATCTTATCAGTCAGTTCCGGCTCATCCTGCGCTGCGATATACGCAGCGACAAGTTCTTTGGTATCGTCATCAAGGTTGCTCGTTTGTACGGCTTTCAGAGCAGTTGGAACGTTATACCACGAATGCTTGCCAAAAAAATCGACGGCATACCGATATAGAAAGAACGGAATATCATCGCTGATTTTATCAAAATAATGAAACAGCGCATGATTCCTAAACCGGAGTTTTGAAGATTCCAACTTATCGTGTTCAAATTCTTTCAGACTGGGGCGCTTTAATTGAATTTCATATCGAACCAGATTTTTTGAGCGTTCCAAATCATCTGGAGAAATCGGATAGCTCTCCTTTTCACAATTCAAGAGTTGCTGATGCTTGTCATAGAGTGCAAAATCGTACCACGTTTTTTCAAATTTACAGCTTCGGATCTCATTGTGCTGGTTATAGTGCAGTGCGCGACCTTTCCTGTACGGGTCAACGCTTCCTGCATAACGAATAATTTTTACCATCAGCGAGGGATCGCATTTCACATAGAAGTCTTGTGTAATATCCAACCGATGCATTTTCCATTTAACAGACTCCTCAATTTCAAGGAGTCCAAGCTGCTCCAATTCATCCAGAAATGCCTGCTCTTGCATGACCAAACCTTCTGGTGATAAGTCTGTTAAACTTAAACGAGATGGATCACCTGCAATCCGAGCGAGGTTCACACCAGATAACGTTATGTATCGCTTCTTAAAATCTGGAATAATCTGCCAATGTGATGGTCAAACCGCCATCTTTTCTTTTATAAGAGTAGCCATTTTTTCGAGGAGCCATGATACGGAATCCGATAGTATTTTCCAGCGGATACCACTTTTTTGAATTGCCATAAATACAGTACGCTTCGCTTCGCAATCCGTGTACGTTCCATTCACTTCAAACGTATGAATGGAAGGTGCTAAAAGTGGGAGCTTCTTTGCCATTGTCATAAAAAACACCTCAATTTTGTGATTTATCAGGATGTTATGAATCAAATAGAAACTGATCGGGAGGAACAACTACTATAAAAACGCATAGCATTCTATCTGGTGATTTATGACACTGTTATCCATAGATCGAAATCTAATAGGATGATAATAAACTGCTTTTTGGGATTTCTTATAGGGCGATTTGAGCAAAGGCAGCGTATTTTCGATCTCTGCCCTTCAAATTCATTATGCCGAATGAAAAAATCATTATAGAATGCAATAAATCCAGTTTCGACATTTGGGATGGATTTTTCTCCAATCAGACAGGTCTGGTTTTCTTTATCAAGAGCCAGCGGGCATTTTGTGTCTTGTTTGTGAGTGGAAAGAAGGTACAATAATAGCAAATGACTCACATCTGCGAGGTGATACCATGAATGATATTTACGCATACGACCCCGATACAGAGGAAGAAGCGGGCCAATGCGTGGATGAAGTGATTCAGATTGCAGAGGAAAGCGGCGCCGAAATTCAGTTCTACTAAAAGATAATCATAAGCGACCATGAGGCGGAGCATTTTGCGCAGATAAAATGCTGCGGGAAGCTCCGCTTTTTTGTATAAATGAAAACTTTTTACTCTTCGGTTTCGCTATATAAAACTTATATAAGAATGAAATTTTCTAAAATGCTGGAATAAAAACAGAAAATGAGCTATAATAATAACAGAAAGGAGTTGAAAGAATGCTTTGCCAGTTTTCTTTTCAGAAATTTTAAGTCTTATAAGGATGAAACGACATTTGATTTCCGTGCAATGGCAATTCCGGAGTTTCAGGATGCCTTGATTCGGCAGGAGAAAGCGGAAGATTTGCTTCCGGTCAGCGCGGTCTATGGCCCTAATGGTGGCGGTAAGACAAATCTGCTTCAGGCATTCTTTTGCCTGATTAACCTTGTCGTAAAGCCAATCCATGCACTGGAGAAGAATCGACAGTCTATGATCTTCCAGCAGGGCAGCAGTGTGGCTCCTTTTATGCTGGATGAAAACTCTGTAAATGAGCCTACGATTTTTCAGGTGTTTTTCCGTGTAGGCGAGAAGGAGTACCAGTATTATATTTCTCTCAAGGAAGAAATTGTTTTGAGTCTCTGCTGTGGCGCACTCTTGGCGGCAAGAAGACGGGCCTGATTTTTGAGCGAGACGGTCAGAAGATTGAATTGGGCGCGAGCATCAGTAAGGCGAGCATCAATCTGGATGTCAATCCGAAGATGCCGTACCTTTCTTTTTTGGGCAATCAATTATAATATTCCTGTGATTGCAGAAGTGCAAAATTGGTTTGAATCCTGCATTACGCAGAGCTACGCGAACCCTAGAGCAGAAAACATTGTGCTGGTGTCCAAGAGTGAGACGACTAAGGAAAGCCTGATTCATGCACTGAATGATGTAGGTATTGATTTGTCCGGTTATCGCTATGATGAGGACAGCAAGCACCTGTTCACGCAGAGAACGATCAATGGCAAAGTCTACGAACTTCCATTTGAAGCGGAATCGGATGGAACCAAGAAGATGATTGCAGCCTTGCCGGTTCTGATGGTAGCATTGCAGGAAGGCCGCACAGTGGTTGTGGACGAATTGGATGCCAAGCTGCATCCGAAGCTGCTCCGGTATGTGATTCAGATGTTCAAGAACCCGGAACTGAACAAGAAGGGCGCACAACTGCTATTCAGTTCTCACGACCTGACTACGATGAAGAATACTGTTTTCCGCCGCGATGAAATCTGGTTTGCAGCAATGAATGATAATCATGAGAGCGAGATTTATTCGCTTTACGAATTCCGGCAGGAGGACAATACTCACGTCAAGAGCACAGCGGCCTTTGATAAGCAATATCTGGAAGGCCGATATGGTGCAGACCAAGTATGTTGCTTATGAATGGATGAAAACTGCTGAAAATTTCTAGGATTATTGCCACAGCTCCTTTATTTCACTAGAAAATCAGCTATAATAAGACTCAAGACAGAATGAAATTCTGAAAATCGCATGTTGGAGAGGAACGTTACTTATGAAAATCAAGACACTTACATTAGAGAATTTTATGATTTTCGATTCGATTGACGTGGAGTGGTCTCCGAACATCAATGTGATTTTAGGTGAAAATAGTACCGGAAAAAACTACTTTGCTAAAAGCTATGTATTCGCTTGTAAAGCCATACGGACGTAGCGATTTCTTGAAATGCACACAGATGCAGCAAGAGGATATGATCGTTGGTAAAATGGTGGGGGGTTTTTCGTCCGGACGCAAAAAAAAGATTGGACGAATGTCTAGTCGCAGACGTGGTGCACCAAAGAATACCAAAATGAAGGTTTGTACCGCAGAGGGGGATATCATAGAGGTTTCATTTTGGGAGCCGCAGAGAAAACCATGCGGATGTCTCAGTGCGGCATTCAGCAAAAAAGTAAACTATGTGATCCTGTATATCTTCCGCCCAAGGAGATGATTTCGGCAACAGAACATTTCCAGAGTTTGTATGAAGAGTATCATATTGACTTTGAAGAAATGTATTACGACCTCACGAAGCTACTGGATAAGCCGCTGAAAAAGGGAGCGTATACCAGCGAGCAGAATGAAGTCCTTTCAAAATTTGAAGATAGCATAAAGGGAAAAATTGTCCAAAAAGATAAAAAATTCTATCTGAATGTAGAGGGCGAGGGCTCATTTGAAATGGGGCTTGTGTCCGAAGGCTATAAAAAGTTGGCAACAGTTGTCTATCTAATTCAGTCGGGAAGCCTTGGAAAAGGATCTGTACTGTTCTGGGATGAACCAGAAACGAATATGAATCCCAAAATGGTAGAGCCGATAGCGCAAGCATTAGGAGCGCTTGCAAGAGCAGGAGTACAAGTCTTTGTTACGACACATGACTATTTTACTATGCAAAGTTTTAATCTGATGGCAAAATATCCACAGGGCAAGCCTATAGAGGTACAGTTTGTTTCACTGTATCACGCAGAAAATGGAAAAATTGCGATGGAAATTGGAAAAGAACTGGCTGACCTTGACCATAATTCGATTATGGAGGAATTTGACGAGCTGTATAATCGGGAACAGGATTTAATTTATGGTACTAACTGAAGGAGAACTGCAAATTTACGTTTCCGGGAGAAAGGGCTATCAAGTTTGATGATACCGAATTTTATCGGAAACGGTTCAATAAACTGACAGGCGCAAAAGGCGTGGACTTTATCTGTGATACGGACAAATTTTTTGATATTACTTGAGGTCAAGGATTGCCTTGGCAATGAAGCGGAAAATGGTTGGAGAATAGCAATAGATAATACAAAAGTAGACACTTCGCCAACGCCAGTCGATACGGAAGGCAGAGAAAGTTTTGATAATGAAGTGGCGCATAAGGTGGCTATGACGATCTCCTGTCTGCTTGGTGCGCAGACTTTCGGTGAAAATCGTCCATTCCAGCAGGGAGAATTGATTCCGTATGCAAAGGCATTGGAAAATGAAAAAGTTGCACAGCGAAACAAGACCATTTTTGTTATTCTGCTGCTGGAGGGGGACTTCCAATCTGGTACTCGAACCAAGAAAATGAACATGGACAGAATCCAACTCAGCATTGAAAAGAAGTTAAAATGGCTGAATTGCAAGGTCTCGGTCGTAGACGCTGGTACATACAGGAGCGACCTCTTTGAAGTAGAGCGTATAACCTGAAAAGACACTTTATTGTATTAGGTGTGCCGGAATTCTACTTGCAGGAAGAAAATTTGGAGAAAATCATTGCAGGAATGGAGTAATGCGAACTGAAAAATCATGAATGATGTACCATCGTTATTCCGAACGCTCTGTGATTTTGGCACCTGCCAGGCTGCGATTAAGTCTCCCGGAATAAAATCTGGTAGGGTAAAGAAGATAAAAGCTCTTGGCTTCTGTAATGGAGGCCAAAGAGCTTTTTTGCATCTTGTTTTGTAAGCGGAAAGCGGTTACAATAATAGAAAAGAAAGCGTATATCAGTCGAATAAGGTGGTAGGCCTATGAAGTTTTTCGAAGTGGTTCCCAGTGAACTTTTCTCGCCGTTGGCTTCGCCCAACCGTATTTTATATGCGGATGCACTGGACGTACTGTACGCAGCATACCAAGAAAACCTGAAAATACGGGAAGATGTCTTGTATTCCATGCTGCGCGGCAGGCTGGAGCAGGAACTGGCGGATGCTACGTTTGAAGATGAAGACATTGACGAAGAGGAACTGAGGGATATCTCTGGCCGCGCCCGTTTTTTGATCCGCAAGCTGTGTAGTAAGGGGTGGTTTGAGAAGGAACGTGGGGATGATTTTGAAGAGTATATCACGATTCCTAATTACAGCAGCCGCTTGCTGGAATTATTCCACCAACTCCGCGATGATAGCCCGGCTCGTGGATATTCCTATGTGTTCGGAACGTTCTCTGCATTAAAGGTCGCTGACGATAGTGACAATGCTTACGAAAAAATGACGGCGCTTTACAGTGCATACGATAACACAACGGCACTGATTAGTTTGTTGCAAATGGTCTATCATAACGTAAAGCATTACTTTCAGATGCAGATCGATATGCAGGATGTCAACCAGGTGCTGGCTGCACACTTCAATGACTTCGGACAAAAAGTTGTGGAGGCATACATCCGTCCGCTGAAAATCAAAGACTCAGTGCCGAAGTATCGTGTCCCAATTCAATCTATACTGAAACGGTGGGAAGAAGATGACGCGCTGCTGATGACGATGGCAAATGAAGCATTGCGTGATAAGCGGGGCAAGACATTGGAAGACTGCCGTGCCGATCTGCTGAGGAAAATTTTCTGGATCGAAGAACGCTATGACAATTTAGAGAAGGACTATCTTGAGGAAATTGATACGCAGGTCCGGCGCTATACCAGGGCAGCAACACAGAAAATCGAGAACCTGACGAACCGAGATCAAAGCGTGCGCGGCAATTTGAATGTTTTGCTGACGGCACTGTCCAGAAACCGCAGGGCGTCTGAGCTGGTGGACCAGATACAACCGGCATTTCAATTGTATGAGCAGTCTTTTTTGTCAGAAAAAAGTCTGTGGTACCGTAAGCGCCCCGAAAAACGGACAAAAACCGCGTCGGTGCTGATACAAGATGATCAGGCACCGAATACGGAAGAACAGGTCAGAGCGGCACAGTTACTGCAATCGAAATATGGCCGGGCAGCAGTAAATGCTTACGTGCAGGGATGGCTGGGAGACGCTGACATTCGTTGCTCGGAGGAGCTCTCGCTTGAAGAGGACAAGGATTATATCATGAGTTTTCTGGCAATCCTTGGAAGCAAGGATGCATCTGCCGGTTATGTGGTCCAGGAACTCGATGGCATTTTTTGCAAAAATGGCTATTCGATCCCGCAAATGCAGATCCGGAGGAAGGAGAAGAAGCCGTGAATTTTGATTTTGTTACCAATGCAACGGCAAAAGAACTGGAACAATTCAAATCTGTCTGCAATCAGCTGCTCAGCCGCACATACATTGTGCGAACCATCTACCAGCCGGGAAAAGGCAGGGTGGATAACCCAGACTATCTTTTTCTATCACGGCACTATGAGGCTGTACAGGAGTACCTGAGCCTGCTGGACTGGGATTTGCGCAGGGATGAACTGAACGGATATTTTTATGTGTTGAACGCAGACGAGGCTAATCGTTGCAACCTTAATAAAAAAGAAACGGCGATTTTGCTGGCATTACGGCTGATCTACGAAGAAAATATGGAGCGTTTTGGGTTTGGAGCAGGATGCCGTGTGTACTGTGCGGGATGTGCTGGAAAAAGTGGTGACCGACTATCCTGTTTTTTCCAGCTAAGCCGAATATGGAAGAGGTGAAACGCGCCTTTACGGTGCTGGAAAACCATTCCGTGATCCAGCGGCTGGAAGGTAAATTCAACCAGAGCAGCTGCAGGATCGCAATACTGCCCACCATTTTATCTGCGGTCTCCAGCGAAAAGCTGAACTTGGTGGTGTCTGTTTTGAAAAAGGAGGAAACAGATGAAGAAGCTGAAGAAGATCCTGCTGATCAACTGGCTCTATTTCAGTAAGGAACTGATTGAAGTGGGCGATATCAATTTCCTGACCGGAAAGAACGGCGCCGGAAAGTCAACGGTTATCGATGCACTGCAGATCGTGCTGCTGGGCGAGACAAATTCCCGCAATTTTAATCAGGCAGCCAACGAAAAGTCGCAGCGCACATTGGAAGGTTATCTGCGCGCCGACATGGATGATAACAGCCCGTATTCCCGCCGTGGTAAGGACTTTTCTACCTATATTGTCTGCGAATTTCAGGATGAGATGGAGGGTAGCAGCTTTGTGACGGGCGTTACCTTTGACTGCCGCAGCGATGGAAGTTACCGTGATACATTCTTTATTTACACGGGGACACTGCCGGAAAATTGCTTTATTGAGCAGGGCGAGGCAATGGAGATTTCTGCACTTCGCCGATTTTTTGAAGCAGAACTATGCACGGGCAGGAATTTTACGATACCCAAAAAGAGTATCGCCGCAACATGCTTGCAAAGTGGAACGTCCACAACGAGCAGGTCTTACGGATGATGAAGAAGGCTGTTTCGTTCCGGCCAATTGTGGATATCCGAAAAAATTTATTACGGAGAACATCTGCGATATTCCGGATAAACCCAATATTGAGCTGATGCAGCAAAACATCCGGGATTATAAACGGCACGAATTGCTGGCGCAGCGTCAGCAGGAAAAGCTGGATACGCTGCAGCAAATCAGCAGGCTGTATCAGGAGATGAACCAAGCCATAGACCGCTGCCAGATCCAGAAGTTTCTGGTACGGTGGGCCGAAAAAGAAGCTGCGCAGACAGAGATCGACCAGAGGGAATTGGAACGAACTGAATGCAAGGAGAATCTTGCAAATGTGAATGAGCAACGGGAGGAGCTTGAGCGGCAGATCGAACAGAAAGAAACGCGCCGCAGTGAGCTGGAGCTGGCCTACAGGCAGAGCAACGTTTTCCAGGAGGAAGAGCGTCTGCTCAACACGGAAAAAGCTCTGAGAGATGAGCAGAAAAAGCTGGAACAGGGTCTGCAAAATCTTGAAGTGGAGATTAAGCGAGAAGCACGGCGTTTGCAGAGATTCTGTGGGGAGATACAAGAACTGGAACCGGAAGAACTTCTCATACCGGTGCAGGAAGCGGCGAACACTGCGCAGAAAGCATATGCTGCATTTACTGGTGACGAGAAGGGATTGTTTGCCCGGCCTGTGGAGTTGTTTGAAACGGGGCAGCAGGCAGCGGCCGAATTGTCGGATGCTGTCCGCAGTGCGGCTCATAAAACAGAGGATCGTATTGCAGAGCTGAAGAAGCAAGCCGACCAGAAAAGTGCGGTGCTTGCAAATCTGCGCAGGAACATCAAAGATTATCCCCAGGGGCTTCTGCTGTTCAAAGACCGGCTGGAAAAGGATCTGGCGGATAAAACGGGGCATGCGGTTCCCGTTTATATTCTGGCTGATGTGCTGGAAATGGCAGATGAGCGCTGGCGTGGAGCGGTAGAAGGCTACCTAAATAACCAGAAATATTATCTGCTGGTAGAGCCGGGACGTTATCAGGATGCACTTAACATTTACGACCGGCTGAAGCAGGAAGCAGAGTACCGTGCGTTTGGTCTGGTAGATATCGGAAAACTGCGGGAAAAAGAAACACTTCGCCCGCTGCCCGGCAGTCTGGCAGAAAAGGTGGAGACAGAAAACAAGCTGGCACGCAGCTATGTGGACTATCTTCTGGGTCGGGTGATATGCTGCGACACGGCAGAACAGTTGCGCTGCTATAAGACGGCAATTACGGCAGAAGGAATGCTGTATCAGGGTTATGTGGCCCGCGCACTTCGGAAGGACCGGATGGAAGACGCATTCATCGGGCGGCGTGCGGTACAGCTCCGCATCGACCATCTGGAAAAGGAACTGGCTTGTCTGCAGGAAGAGCTGCGGCATTGGCAGCCGCTCCAGAAGCAGCTGACCGGCCTGCCGGATCCGCTTTTTACCCAAAGATTTGTCCGAATCGATGTGGCGCAAAAGCAGGAGGACTACCAGCGCGTCCAGACGATCATCAAGGAAATCGCAGAAGTCAAAAACCAGCTTTCCCAGCTGAATCTGTTCTGGTTGGATGAGCAGCGACGCATCATTGAACAGTTGAAAGAAGAAATCCTTGCATTCAATAAGGAAAAAGATGCGAAAAATGTGCAAAAAGGGAAGTTGGAAGGCCGCATCCATCAGCTGGAATATGAGATCCTGCCGGAAAAATACCAACGGTATGAGGCCATCGAAGATGTTTTAAACGAGGAGTTCACGAAGGAATACCGAGAAACCATCGGCGTTCCCCGCTATCGGCAGGAGCTTGTCCGCTTGAAAAAGGCAGATGTCATCCGCAAGAACTTCGGCGACAGTTTGGCGCAGAGCACAAAGGCGATGGACGGGGCTCAGAAGAAACTGCTTGCAGCACGCAGAGAATATGCAGAACGGTTCAAACCCTGTGCATTCCAGATCGAGGTGATGGATAACACCGAATACGAGGAAGAACGGCGTACTCTGCAGGAAAGCGAGCTGCCCCGATACAAAGAAAAGATCCGGGCGGCACGGGAAAGCGCAATGGAGCAATTCCAGAACGATTTCCTTGCCAAACTGAAATCCAGCATCGACCAGGTGCAAGAACAGGTGCACAATCTGAACAAGGCCCTGCGCCAGGCACAATTTGGCACAGACAAGTACCAATTCCGCGTAGGGCCAAACCCGGATTATCTGGATTACTATAATATGATCACGGCAGATGAACTGATGGAAGGCGAATCCGGTCTATTCGCACTGCCCTTTCAGCAAAAATACGGTCCATTGATCGAAAAACTGTTCAGCCAGATCACAATGGCAGACGATACGCAGCTCAATGTCCGCAAACAGAGCGAACTGCAGGAGAATATCGTCCGCTATACAGACTTCCGGACGTATCTGAAGTTTGATTTGGAAACGACCGATCAGAACGGTTCCAAGCAGCTGCTTTCTCAAACACTGAATATGAAGTCTGGCGGCGAAACACAAACGCCATTCTATATTGCGGTGCTGGCCTCGTTTGCCCAGCTGTACCGCGTCAACGACGCTACCCGTTTTGGTAATACGGTGCGTCTGGTGGTGTTCGATGAAGCTTTCAATAAAATGGATAGTGACCGGATCACGGAGAGTGTACTCCTTCTCCGAAAGATGGGGCTGCAGGCGATCATCTGTACGCCGCCGGATAAGGTCTCGGACATTATGCCCATTGCAGACCGTACATTATTAGTGGACAAATCCGGATACCGGATGCATATTATTCCATTTGGAAAGGAGATGCAGAATGAAGGAAGCACAGGTGATCCTGAATCGTCTGCTGGATAAGTTTGAAAACAGTAAGCATCTTTCTGAACCCAACACATCCAGACGTCGGGTAATGCTGCGCATTGATAAAAGGGAGCTGCCGGAGTATCAATACGAAGATGCGGTGGTTCGGGATGCTTACAATATTGCAGCGCGGGAGCTGGAGCAGCAGGCTTTGGTGCGTCTGGAATGGGCGAGAAAGCAGAGTGTTCTCTCCTGCATTGTGCTGGATCTGGAACGGGTCGCACAGTGCTATGAATGCGCCGACAGAGTGCATCCGCGAAAAAAGGCAGAAGAGGTTGCAAACATCATCATGCAGAAGCTGGCAGACAATCCCGTTCCATGGATCGCGGCATGGAGGGATGCTGTATGTGCTCAGGTGCGGAACAGCATGAAAGTGCCGACGTATTGCAGGGGAAACGACGGTCTGCTGCAGGAGCTTTTGCTCACGTTTCAACGATATGCGGAGCTGTCCGGCAGTGTGACGATGCGTGCATTCAGCAGCCAGTGTTTTCACGATACCAAGTATTTTGAGCGAAATGTACGGGAGCTGTTTCTTACCATTGCACGAAAGTACAATACCCAACTGGCGGCGGCCTGTACAGAAGCGGAACTTGGTGAGCGAGATCAGCTTGCATTTCTGGGAGTCTATGCCCGCCCGGAGCTTTACGAACTCTCGGGCGATTGCGCAATCTGCTTGAAGAAGGGAGAACTACGGCTCAGCGCAGCAGAACCTTATGGATTGGCTTTGCCCAGTACACTTGTGTCAGAGATTGTGGACATTGAACTGAAAACATCTGCTACATTACCTTTATCGAAAATAAAACGAACTATGATGAATATTTGCTGGCGGAAAAACAGCCGGAAGAACTTGTTGTTTATCACGGCGGCTTTCTGAGCCCGCGGAAGAAAAAACTTTTTTTTGAAAAACTGGCTGCTGCGGCAGGGGAAACCATGCAAATTCGATTCTGGGCAGATATTGATCTGGGCGGCTTTTTGTATGTTTGAAAACCTGCAAACGGTGTTTCCACAGCTTGAACCTATGCGTATGGAAGGGCGCTTTGTGGAACAGTACCACAAAAATGGCCTGAAGCGGCCGGAGCAGTATCTGAAGAAGCTGAAGAAAGAGCGGAATGCGGGAAGATATACGCTGTTTGTTGATGCAATTGATAAGATTTTGCAATATGGGGTCACAA
>ENA-OQBL01000996-OQBL01000996.1-human-gut-metagenome-genome-assembly--contig:-NODE-996-length-12283-cov-2.210596_pt1 | contig 12283 bp, 13 predicted proteins | sample MGYA00242747_ERZ504553 | MGnify/ENA primary metagenome ERZ504553 (study PRJEB26092, sample SAMD00036240) | human gut metagenome | host: Homo sapiens | study: EMG produced TPA metagenomics assembly of...
TCTTTCCCCCATTTTAAGTGTCTGTAATAATCACACTCTGCTCTTCGCAGCATCTGTATATCTCATCTGAAATTAATATAACACAAAAAGTCCCCGGAAAGAATGTCTTTCCAGAGACTTTTTGTTAATGCGTACCTGTATCACCCTTTTACAGCTCCGGCTACAACACCTTCGATAATATATTTCTGGCAGACCAGATATACAATAATGATCGGGATGATATCAATCATAATACTTGCCATCATCGGTCCCATCTGTACATGTCCAAAGCTTCCACGGAAGTACTGAACTGCCATCGGAATGGTACGATATTTTTTGATATCCAGAACCAGGGTCGGCAGAAGGTAGTCATTCCATACCCACATCAGTTCCAGGATTGCAGTTGAAATAATAGTAGGTTTTAAAATCGGAATCAGCACTTTGAAATAAACCTGCAGCGGACTACATCCATCAATCAGTGCTGCTTCTTCAATCTCAAGCGGAATACCTTTCACAAATCCGGTAAACATAAATACCGCAAGACCTGCACCAAATCCAAGATATATAATACAGATGTTATATGGATTATTCAGATGTAATGTATCTGCCGTTTTTGGCCAGTGTAAACATAACCATCTGGAAAGGAACTACCATACTGAACACACAGAGATAGTAGAAGATTTTGGACAGTTTACCATTTACACGAACGATATACCATGCTGCCATGGAGCAGCAGATCATAATAAGTGCAACTGACATTACTGAGATAACAAGGCTGTACCAGAAAGATTTCAGGAAATCCATCTGCGTAACACTTGCTACAAAGGTTTACAAGTCCGTTCCATGTTTCACTGGTAGGTAGACTGAATACTCCAGAAGTAGTGATAGCTGCTTCTTTTTTCCAGAGAGTTGAGCAGAATCAGTACGATCGGATACATCCAGAGAATGCAGATAATTGTCAATATAATAGTCGCAACAGGACTTTTCCTTTTTCATTTTCCATTACTGCTGCACCTCCTTAGATGATGTTGCACGAAGCTGGATTAATGCGATCACAACAACCAGTACAAAGAATACAACTGCTTTTGCCTGGCCGATACCCTTCCATGCAGGGCCGCTTCGTCCGTAGAATGTATCGTAAATGTTCAGTGCCAGTAACTGTGACTGTTTTCCAGGATCTCCGCCTGTAAGGGAAAGGTTCTGGTCGAACATCTTGAATCCGTTTGTAAGAGTAAGGAATGTACAAATTGTAACAGATGGCATGATCATCGGAATCTTGATTTTAAACAGGATCTGTGATGCGGTTGCGCCATCAATCTGTGCAGCCTCAATCAGATCCGGAGATACGTTATTAAGACCAGCCACATAAATGATCATCATATATCCAATCTGCTGCCATAACAACAGAATGATCATTCCAATAAAACCATTTGTTGCAGACAACTTCAGAAGAGGCTGTCCCCACATGGAAAGCAGACCGTTTAACAGTGTCTGCCAGATATAACCAAGTACAATACCACCGATCAGGTTCGGCATGAAGAATACAGTACGGAACACGTTTGTTCCTTTGAATCCTTTTGTCAAAGCCAGTGCAATGGGAAAATGCCAGCACATTTGATCAGAATACTGGAAACAAATGCGAATACAACGGTCAGCCAGAATGCATGACTGAAGTCACCGCCGATAAAAATTTTCTGGTAGTTGGAAAGTCCAACCCAGACTACATCTTTTACAGTTGAAAATTTACAAAATGAAAGATAAATACCCCAGATAAACGGCCATAAGAAACCGATAATAAATGCAGCCAATGTTGGCAGAACAAATACCGGCCACCAATTTTTTCAGAGATTTTCCTACCAATTTTTCACTCCTCCTTTTTCCTGTTATGACACCTTTGCGGAAGGCTATCCGCCGCCCAAAAACATTACATCATTTTCCCATTTAAAATGGGGAGGCTGTATTTCGCCTCCCCACCCTGTTCACCATTCTATATTATGTCCTGAATTTCTTCCGGACATATTATATGCTGTTGGAAAGAAATTTATTACCTGTTACGATTATTCGGAAAGAGCTTTCTCAGTTGCCCAATTGTCAACGAATGCGGAAACTACATCATCCCAGGAACCGCTTCCTGCTGCATATAATGTAAGTGCTGTACCAAGACCGTTCTTCCACTCTTCAGATGGCATTGTTGTGAAGTTCCATGATACAGGTGTAAGACCAGCTGCTGTATACTCTGCATCCTGTTTTACAAATACGTTAGTAGGTTCTTCTGCTGTTTTGAAAGGAATTGTAAAGCCCATGTCTTCTGACATAGCCTTTGTTCCATCCTCAGAAGTTACGCACCAGTTCATGAAATCAAGTGTTGCCTGGATATCTTCCTCAGAAGCTTCTTTGTTTACACACCAGAAGTTCTCTGTACCGGTTGCAAGGCCTTCGTTCTCATCATCAACACCGAAGTAAATCGGAATCATAGCCAGCTCGTCATCGCTGTATGTTTTTGGACAATTCGCCATATTCCCAGGAACCATTCTGATAGAATACTGCATCTCCGTTGATGAACTCGTTACGGGAGTCATCTGCTGTCTTAGCAGAAAGCTCTGCTCCATCGCAGGTAGAATCTGTAATATAAAGATCAAATACGTTCTTATAGTTATCAAGGTATGTTCCCTTGATTGCATCTGTATCATCGATGCCATCTGCCTGATACTCATAGTAGATTGGAAGGTTTGCAAGGTGTGTTTGAATCTCCAGTCAGAGGATCCGTCCATACCAGCGCTTGTGAAAGCACCTTTCACTCCAAGCTCATCTTTTCTTGCCTGGATGTCATCAGCAACCTTCTTCAGATCATCAAAGCTCTTGATGTCATCTACTGTGTAACCAGCTTTTTCCAGTAAGGTTTTGTTTACGATCAGTCCATAGGACTCGATTACGTATGCGATACCATCAACTGCATCACCGTCTTTTACAGTGTAAGCATCAGATGTAAGCTGTGAATAGATATCAGATCCGGACAGATCATAGCAGTAATCTTTCCAGTTCTTAAGTCCTACTGGTCCATTTACCTGGAAAAGTGTAGGAGCATCGCTCTTAGCCATCTCAGACTGAAGTGTGGTCTCATATTGTCCGGAAGCTGCTGTAACAACTGTTACCGGAACGCCTGTCTCTTCTGTATATTTTGCTGCCAGGTTCTGCCATGCTTCATCCTGCTCTGGTTTGAAGTTTAAGTAGTAAACCTTTCCAGCTGCATCATCAGCCATAACCGGTAATGCCGGTACCATAGAAGCTGCCATAACTGCGCTAAGTCCCATTGCTGCGATTTTTCTCATCTTCATAATTTTACTCTCCTTTTCTTTGAAAACCGTTTCTTAAGATGTTTATATAATACTGATTTTCTGTTAAAAAACCATGATAAAAAATCAAGAAACATGTTCAATTTTTTTAGAGAGTGATATTTGAATATGGATATTTTGTCGCAACTTGTATAAAGCATTACAATTTTTATCAGATCCAGACTTTGAATAATAATTCGGGTCACAAGCCAGAACCTATTGGAAAAAACAGGCTGTGAAACACTTCATATACGCAAAAGAGGACTGCTTACGCAGTCCCCTTTCTCGTTCCGCATGTGCGGAGAAAAATCATATTCAGGCTTTTCCAACGGATCCGAAGATTTCCATTTTCTCTTTAACAGTAGCCTTGATTGCATCGAAGCCAGGTGCAAGAAGCTTACGTGGGTCATATCCTTTACCCTGCTGATCTTTGCCTTCCTCGATGTATTTACGTGTAGCTGCTGCGAAAGAAAGCTGGCACTCTGTGTTAACATTGATCTTGGAAACTCCAAGGTCGATAGCTTTCTTGATCATGTCTGTAGGAATACCTGTACCACCGTGAAGTACTAACGGCATATCACCTGTAAGCTGCTGGATTGCATCCAGAGTCTCAAAGCTTAAGCCTTTCCAGTTAGCCGGATATTTACCATGAATGTTACCGATGCCTGCTGCCAGGAAATCGATACCAAGATCAGCGATCATCTTGCATTCCTTAGGATCTGCGCACTCGCCCATACCGATAACGCCATCTTCCTCACCACCGATGGAGCCAACCTCTGCCTCTAAGGACATTCCATGCTCTCTTGTGATCTTAACCAGTTCTTTAGTCTTAGCAACGTTCTCTTCGATCGGGTAATGAGATCCGTCGAACATGATGGATGAGAATCCAGCCTCAACACATTTCAGGCATCCTTCATATGAACCGTGATCCAGGTGAAGTGCAACCGGAACAGTGATCTTCTGCTCTTCCATCATACCTTTAACCATTCCAACAACGGTCTTATAACCAGCCATGTACTTACCAGCGCCTTCGGAAACGCCCAGAATAACCGGGGAGTTCAGTTCCTGTGCTGTAAGCAGGATAGCCTTTGTCCACTCAAGGTTGTTGATGTTGAACTGACCTACTGCATAATGTCCAGCTTTTGCTTTTTTCAGCATTTCTGTTGCATTAACTAACTCATACATGATAAAATTCCTCCTATCTTTGGAAACACCTTAACTATTTCCATTGTCTGTAGTTTAGCAGATTTTTCCCCATTCGTCTACCTCTTTGCAAAAAAAATTGAGTTATTGATTCTTTTTTCATTCATCTGGAGCGTGCAGATTGCGGGAATAATTTTTCAAACACGCTCTGGCATACAAAATATCCAAAAAAGCTGAAAAATATCTTGCAAAAACTTTCTTCTTTGTATATAATAAATTCGTTCACGGATGGATTCCCGAGTGGCCAAAGGGGACAGACTGTAATCTGCTGGCGATGCCTTCGAAGGTTCGAATCCTTCTCCATCCACTACTACTTCCAGAGCATATTCGCTCTGGAGTTTTTCTGTCATACGCCAAAGCGGTTCGAATCCTTCTCCATCCACTACTACTCCAGAGCATATTCGCTCTGGAGTTTTTCTGTCATACGCCAAAGCGGTTCGAATCCTTCTCCATCCACTATATTCTAAACTCCCAGATATTTTTACCTGGGAGTTTTTTATCTCTCTTCTCTGTATCAGCAGCGCAGCGCCCTGATACCAAACTTTCTCTTTCCGCCTTGAATACTCAGCCGCGAGGAGGGGCCTATGGACTGGCGGCCATTGCGAGGATTCCAGGGATTTTCCATATACGCGCAGGAGGTGGAGCACTGTCTGAGGCCACCATGTGGCCGAGTTTGCTCCACCTCCTGCAAATAAGCGTATATGGAAAAATCCCGGAACCGCAGCTCTGGCCGTCAGCCCATAGGTTCCTCCTCGCGGCGTCCCTTAATCTTCCACAAATATAGTCGGATTCTCACACTTATGATACAACACCATCGCCCCAAACGCTGGCATCGGCACCCTGATCACACCTGCCTTGGCTGTATATTCATATTCCTCCGTAGTATATCCATCACGGTAAGACAGCATGATCCGCTTCAACACAGAATCCTTCAGTCTGCTGATTCCCGTCTTCCAGACCTCAATCTCAACCTCCCGATCCTCATTCCGGTTATTCAGAATCACGATCATTCTTTCATCATGGGAAAATCTTCCGAAGCAAAGTCCCTGATAATCATTCCAGAGGAACACAAGGGAACCATTACTTAAGAAATCATATTCCTTATGGATCTTAATCATATCTCTGTGGAACGCAATCATCATCTGATCCTCATGTCCCCATGGATAAGTTCTTCTGTTATCCGGATCTGTAAAGCCACAGACACCTGCCTCATCACCATAATAAACAGTTGGTGCTCCCGGCCAGGTCATCTGCACCACAACACCCTCACGCATCACTGCAGGATTGATGTTCTGGGAAGCAGCCTCCGCACCGGCATAGGAAATCCTTCCCACACGGCGGTTTGTTCTGGTGAGAAATCTGGAATGATCATGATTGGACAGCTCATTCATGGACGTATAAAGTGCAGACATATGAAGTGCCCTCATATGAGTCTTCATAGCCCCAATAAAGGCATCACTGTTTCCATAAAGGTCATCCCTGCACTCATCACTGTGCTTCTCCATGCCCGTCAGGAACCAGGTCAGAGGTTCCATAAAGGCATCGTAGTTCATAACCGTATCCCACTCATCCCCTTGCAGCCAGCTCTCCGGATTTCCGTAATGCTCTGCCAGAATGATCGCATTGGGATTTGCCTCCTTTACAGCTTTCCGGAAATCCTTCCAGAACTGATGGTTAAATTCGTTGCTGTGCCCAAGATCTGCCGCCACATCCAATCTCCATCCATCTACATTATAAGGCGCAGAAACCCACTTCTTACCAATCTCCAGAATCTTATCATACAGATCCCTGGAGGCTTCATAATTCAGCTTCGGCAAAGTATCATGAGTCCACCATCCATCATAGGTAGGATTGTACGGCCAGCGGTTCTCGTCATAGAAATTAAAGTAATACCTATATGGACTGTCTGCAGAAATATACGCTCCCTTTGGATATCCCTCCTGGTTCTCATAGATCCGCTCTCTGTCCATCCATTTGTTAAAAGATCCACAATGGTTAAACACACCATCCAGGATTACTTTCATGCCTCTCTTATGGATTTCCTCCACAAGCTTTGCAAACAGTTCATTACTTGCCTCCAGATTCCGCTTATCGGTCACACGCTTAATAAATTTCCGGGCATGGGCATTCTCGCGGTCCCCCTCATTCAGAAGGCCATCATCCATATCCTCCACGATCTTGCCGTAATGGGGATCCACATACTCATAATCCTGAATATCGTACTTGTGATTACTTGGAGAAACAAAAATCGGATTCAGATAAATAACCTCAACTCCCAGATCCTGCAGATAATCCAGTTTGTTCATAATTCCCTGCAGGTCACCGCCATAAAACTCCCGCACCCCCATTACTGCCGGAACTTTTCCCCAGTCTCTTACCCTGGAAGCCATATCGCCAATATAAAAATATTCACGATCCTCCACATCATTCGTCGGATCCCCATTGCAGAAGCGATCCACAAAAATCTGGTACATAACAGCACCCTTCGCCCACTGGGGTGTATCATAATCCGGATAAATCTCAAACTCCAGACGCTCCTCCGGGTTCATGGAAACACCCTGATAATTATAATAACAGGTCACCCATCCGTATGTGATCTCAAAATGGTAGCGGACAATCTCCTCTCCCATAATAATAGAAGTCTCATAATAATCAAATCCATTAGATTTTGGCCACACGCTCCATCTGTTGACGCTTACCATCGTATACTAAATAAACCATATCTACGTTGTTCCGCTTGGTGCGGAAGCGGATACGGACCTTGTCTCCTGCTTTGGGATTTGACGGACAACGGTAATAATCAGAACCATCGCTGAACAATGCCTCTGTATTCAAAACCGGCCTCATATTCAATATATATTGCAATTTTTTTCATTACATCTGCATTATTATGATCCATAACATCCCTCTTTCTAAAAATTACACTCTATATTTTAACTGAAAACGTTTCTTCCCACAACTGTTAAAATTCGGCTTATTCTCCAAACTTCCGCCCATCTTACCGACGATTTCACCAAAGAACTCCCACCACATTTCAAACACACTCTAAAATACCTTATTCATTTAACGTAAAAAAGACAGCCGGTAAAAGCTGTCTTTTTTGGAGAAGGTATTTCTTCTTATGGGGTGTAGCAAAAACTATATAATGTATTGGGGGGTTTTTACGATGTATATAGTACCATGTGTCCACCAAAAAGTGTGCACAAACTTCACAAAAATCGCTATTGCTTTTTTGTGCATGTTATATGCTTTCATTTGATTCACCCGATTTTTCCATTGTAAAAAGTGCTTCAAATTCATCCCGATGAACTTTTTCCTTCTCGAGAAGAAGCTTGGCACAGCCATGAAGAACCTCCATATGCTCAGAAATAATCTTCTTCGCATTGTCATGACACTCCTCAATGATACTGTGAATCTCACTGTCAATTGCCTTGGCAACATCCTCGCTGTAACCGCGGGTGTGCGCCAGATCCCGTCCAATAAATACCTCATCGTCATCATCTCCATAGGAGATCAGTCCAATCTTATCGGACATACCATACTTGGTCACCATAGCTCTTGCTTCGCTGGTAGCCCGCTTGATATCGTTGGATGCACCAGTTGTAATATCGCCAAAAATCAGCTCCTCTGCCACACGTCCTCCAAGAAGTGTGGTAATATCCTGAAGCATTTTACCCTTAGTATTAAATATTTCGTCATTCTCTGGAAGAGGCATGGTATAGCCAGCTGCTCCCATTCCGGTAGGGATAATGGAAATGGTGTAAACAGGCTCCATATCCGGCAGCACATGGAACAAGATTGCATGGCCTGCCTCATGATAAGCGGTGATCCTTTTCTCCTTCTCGGAGATCACCTTGCTCTTTTTCTCTGCACCGATGCCAACCTTGATAAAGGCATTCTTAATATCTTTCTGGCGAATAAATACATGACCTTTTCTGGCTGCAGCAATAGCCGCCTCATTCATCAGGTTCTCAAGATCTGCACCTGTAAATCCAGCTGTAGTCTGAGCGATCTGTTTCAGGTCTACATCCTCGCCAAGAGGTTTATCCTTGCATGAACATGGAGGATTTCTTCCCTTCCTTTAATATCCGGACGACCTACGCCAACCTTGCGGTCAAAACGTCCCGGACGAAGAATTGCAGGATCCAGAATATCCACACGGTTGGTAGCGGCCATTACGATAATGCCTTCATTTACCCCGAATCCATCCATCTCTACAAGAAGCTGGTTCAGAGTCTGTTCCCTTTCATCATGACCGCCTCCCATGCCGGTTCCACGCTGTCTTGCAACAGCATCGATCTCATCAATAAAGATGATACAAGGTGCGTGACGCTTGCCCTCTTCGAAAAGATCTCTTACACGGGAAGCACCTACACCAACAAACATTTCCACGAATTCAGAACCGGAAATGGAGAAAAACGGAACGCCCGCTTCCCCGGCAACAGCCTTGGCCAGAAGCGTCTTACCAGTTCCTGGAGGTCCTACAAGGATAACTCCTTTCGGGATTCTGGCCCCCACCTTGGTATACTTCTGGGGATCCTTCAGGAAATCTACAACCTCCTTCAGTTCTTCTTTCTCTTCCTCCAGGCCCGCTACGTTCTGGAAAGTCACTTTCTTATCATCCGGCATGGACATTCTCGCCCTGCTTTTGCCGAAATTCATCATCTTGGCATTGGTGCCACCACCCCCACCTGACATCTGACGGTTCATCATCAGCATGAGGAAGATGATAAGACCACAGGTAAGAAGTACCGGGAAAACAGAGTTCATAAATACACTCTGCTTCGGCACATCCTCAACAGCAGGATCAAGCCCGCTCTCTCGAAGAAGCTGCTCTGCCTCATTTACATCTGCCACATAAATACGCTTCTGTCCCTCGCCGCTTATATTCACGATCACAGAACCTGTTGGAACCTCACTGTTCTGATGAATCGTGGCACTGGTCACCTTACCGTCTGTCACTGCCTGCTCCAGCTGTCCATAAGTATAATCACTCTGGACAGCTACCTGATTGTTCAGATACAGGTAACCTGCGATCAAAGCTACGATCAGGACAAGATACAAGCCAATTCTGCCTGACTGCTTATTCACTTGTATAATTCTCCTTTCATTCGAACTCTACCACTCCGATGTATGGCAGATTTCTGTATTTCTGGGCATAGTCAAGACCATAGCCCACAACAAACTCATCTGGAATATTGAAACAGCAATAATCCACATCAACCCCTTTTACCACTCTGCGGTCCGGTTTGTCCAGCAAGGTGCAAAGTTTCACGCTGTTTGGATTACGTCTCTTCAGAACGTCCAGCAGATAGCTTAAGGTTCTTCCGGAATCAATAATATCCTCCACAACAAGAACTTCTTTATCTTCAAGAGGCTGATCCAGATCCTTGACGATCTTTACAACTCCGCTTGATTTGGTGTCATCTCCATAACTGGAAACAGACATGAAATCAAGAGTTACCGGCACTGTGATTCTCTTGGCAAGCTCACACATGAAAAATACTCCGCCCTTAAGAACGCAGATCATGTGGATTTCTTTTCCCTTGTACTCTTCACTGATCTGGGCTGCTACTTCGCAGATACGCTTCTCCACAGTCTCCTCATCCAGTAAAACTCTGATTTTTTCACTCATGATTATCTTTTCCTCCTTGGTATTGTATTTCCAATATTCTCCTGGTTCTGGGAGCTATTTTATAATTCTCATTTATTCTGCCTCCCACCACCCACAAAACCTCAGAACCGGTACATAGAAGCAAGATGCTGTCTCTTTCCTCTGATGGGATCTTCTCATCTATAAAATAACGGTTCAGCTTCTTGCTGCTCCCTTTGTCATCTACAATGAGAAAATCTCCCGGCTGTCTGGTCCGGATGGACAGTTCCTGTTTTATTTTATCATAATCTAGCCATTTCGTATACTTTTTTTCTTCAATCTTCTGGCCTTCATTAGAAAATATTTTCAGATGAAAACCATTATCTGTAAAAAGTACCTGTTCACAAACAGCTTCCAGCTCCTTTTTACTCAACTGAACACTTTTTTGCAGTGCATTCCTCTCCTGAATTTTTTCCAGATTTCACTGGATCGTACTCTTTTGGACTCAGATTTCTATCTGACATTCCCAGTAATTGTCTTTCTCCCAGTAAAATTCCTCCATAAGTTCGAAGCGCCGCCAGATCATAAGGCAGATTGATCCGTCGTCCCACCTGAAGCTTCAGAAGGCTCTCCACACTTTTTACATGAGCAGCTGTAAAATCCTTACGTTTCCCAGCCAGGTCTTCAAAAACCTGAAGCACTCCGTAAGAAGCTATGGCAGGCTCATCCCGCCAGAATGCTTCTGACAGGAAAATTCCCCGCTCCCTGGTTTTCCCCATACTTTTTCACAAGGCGTTCTCCCTGACGGGACAAATACTCCTCTGCCTGACTAACAAGACTGGCCGTCTCCGCCATATGGCGGACAGCAGAAGCATTCACCTGTTCTTCCAGAATAGGCAATATCTGATGTCTGATCTTATTTCTTGTATAATCATCTGTAAGATTGGTACTGTCTGTTACATAGGGAATCTGTTCTTTTATTAAATAATTGACAATTTCCTGTTTATTTAAACACAAAATGGGCCGAATAATTTCATCCCGCACCGGCAAAATAGAAGCCAGACCTTTCAGCCCCGTTCCTCTGCAAAGATTGTGGAGCAAAGTTTCCGCCACATCATTTTCATTGTGGGCCAGAGCAATACGGATCCGTAATTTTCCTTCTCTGGCGGCAGAGACTCTTCCCCCACCCTGGAGGTCAGCCGTTTCTGATTTTCCAAAATAATCAGCTTCTGCCCTGGAAAACGCATCCTGTCTGACTTTTCTTCCTGTCTCTTCCAGTCCCATTTTCCATTTCTTTGCAAGCTCCGGTACCGGGTAATGATAGGATAAAAAGGAATCGTCCATTTTTCGCAGGTCTCTCTTACTACTCTTTCATCCCTGTCAGCTTCCTCGCCGCGGATTCCATGATGCACATGTACCGCACACAGCGAAAAAGCTGCTTCAGCCTGATATCTTTTTAACATTTCCAGCATAGCCATGGAGTCTCCTCCTCCGGAAACTCCAGCAAGGACCACATCCCCATCCACTACCATGCCATGTTCTTTCATATATGCTTTCACTTTCTGATACATACTAGCTCTGCCTCTGATACGTTACTGATTCTTTCGTGAACCGTAACAATATTACTTCTTTCAAATATATTTCATATGCTCATATGATTCCATATCTGCTTTTTTGCTCCAAAAATAATTATTCTATTTCTTCCACATTCCAGCTACAAGAACCGTCATATCATCCCGGGCGCAGTAATCGCTGTATCCCAGCACCCGCTCCAGAATGCCCCCGGCTCATCTCCTTGGGCGTCTCTTCATGGATATCCATAATGATCTCTTTCATGGTCTCCTCCTCCCGCATGGCTGGCAGCGCATCCAAAACGCCATCTGTCATCATGATCAGATAGTCCCCGTGATACAGCTTCCTTGAAGATGTTTCAAAATCCACCTGCTGTATCAGCCCTGCTGCCAGACTCTCTGAAGAAATGGCCTCCACCCAGTGATCCCTCTTGATAAAAGTGGCGGAAGCTCCCGCTTTCAGGAAATTACAGATTCCCGTATATAAATCCACTGCACAGATGTCCACTGTTGAAAAAATCCCTTCCTGTCCCTTCATCACAAGAGCAGAGTTCACCATTTTCGCCGCCGTCTCCTGGGTAAAACCGGATTCCAGAAATTGTTCC
>ENA-OQBL01000998-OQBL01000998.1-human-gut-metagenome-genome-assembly--contig:-NODE-998-length-12249-cov-3.639746_pt1 | contig 12249 bp, 11 predicted proteins | sample MGYA00242747_ERZ504553 | MGnify/ENA primary metagenome ERZ504553 (study PRJEB26092, sample SAMD00036240) | human gut metagenome | host: Homo sapiens | study: EMG produced TPA metagenomics assembly of...
CGAGCTGTCGCTCGACGAGATCGGCGACGTGCGTCTGCGCGACGTGGACGTGGCCGACCTTCTGGGCCGCGAGGAGATCATCCTCAACACGCGCGCCGTGTCGGGCTACATCGCCGGCGAAACCGTGCTGGTCACGGGCGGCGGCGGCTCCATCGGCAGCGAGCTGTGCCGCCAGCTGTGCAAGGTGGCGCCCGCGCGCATCGTCATCTTCGACATGTACGAGAACGACGCCTACATGCTGCGCAACGAGCTGCTGGCCGAATACGACGACATCGACCTCGTCATAGAGATCGGCAACGTCTGCGACGAGGCGCGCCTGAACGAGGTGTTCTCGAAGTACCGACCCGGCGCCGTGTTCCATGCGGCCGCCCACAAGCACGTGCCTCTTATGGAGCAGTGCCCGCGCGAGGCGTTGCACAACAACGTGTTCGGGACGCTCAACGCGGTGCGCGCTGCCGACGCCTACGGCGCTGCGCGCTTCATCTTCATCTCCACCGACAAGGCCGTGAACCCCACCAGCGTCATGGGTGCCACGAAGCGCATGGGCGAGATGGTCATGCAGTACTACGCGCGCACGTCGAAGACCATTTTCTCCGCCGTGCGCTTCGGCAACGTGCTGGGCAGCCACGGCAGCGTCATCCCCGTGTTCCAGCGCCAGATCGCCGCGGGAGGCCCCCTCACCGTCACCCATCCCGACATCGAGCGCTTCTTCATGACCATCCCCGAGGCGTCGCGCCTGGTCATCCAAGCAGGCGGCATGGCGAAGGGCGGCGAGATCTTCATCCTCGACATGGGCGAGCCGGTGAAGATCGTCGACTTGGCGAAGGGCCTCATCCAGCTGCAGGGCCTCACGCCCGACGTGGACGTCAAAATCGTGTTCACGGGCCTGCGCGAGGGCGAGAAGATGTACGAGGAGCTGCTCATGGACGAAGAGAGCACGCTGCCCACCGACAACCACTCCATCCTCATCTCCACCGGCCAGGAGATCAGCTACACCGAAGTGGCCGAGAAACTGGACGAGCTGGAAGCCGCACTCACCCTCACCGACGAGGAAGCCGTCCACGTGCTGGAGAAAACCGTCTGCACCTATCGCCACACCCCCAACAAAGCATCCTAAAGAGGAGCGCTCCTTTCGAGACGCGTTCGAACATGGACGCGTCGCATGCCCGGCGCATCATCGCCCGAAAAAGCACGGAAATCGCCCGAAAATGCGTGTTTTTTCCGGGCGATGATGCGTGCGTAGCTAAATCTTGGTAAGGTCGAGCCGATACGGGAGCCTTTTCCCACCTCCGGCTCGTCATGTTCGTCGTTCAGATCGCCGAACCTCAGGTTGTACGAACTCCCTGTCAATGCATTCTCGAATTGGGATAGCCATATCGGTTGGATCTTACCAGGCATGCGCAACCGACGTCGCGTCGCGCGCAGTCGGGCTGCGAGGTCGGTTGCGGCTTGTGAGGCGAATCCGGCCTCATGCGGTAAAGATCGATCGGTTTGGCAACCCTGAAGGGGCTCGAGTCGCCGTCTCGACGGTCGAAGATTCTTGTCTTCGCGCGTTTTGCCAGGTCGGAAAACCAGTGCGCGAAGAAAGCGGAGGCAGGGGGATTACCAAACCGCTTCGATTTTACCGCGCGGGCACGGTTTTCTCGACACGAGGCCCGCGGTGCGGTAGCGCAATGGGGCGGCGTTGCTTGGGAACCCGGAATCCGGGCAGAGAATCGCGGTTCGGGCGCGGTGTGGGGGCATCGCGCTTGCGCGTCGGCCCGCGCGCCCGGCCCCTCGCGTTCGCGCGCTGGTCCGCGCGCCCGATGCCTCACGTGCGCCCCTCCCGCACCTCTCCGCACCCCCGCACCTCTCCGCGCATCCCACACCCCCCTCGCACCACTCGCCCCCGCGCTCGATCCTCGTCCGGGCGGTTTGATTCTCGTGTACCATAATACTTGAGCGCCGCCCCCCATGTTGCTAACAGCATTTTTCTTTCCTCCTTCACGGATTTTTCTGTTCCCAGTATACCAAACCCCGCTGCTTTACGCCATCAACTATCGCGTACATTTTCGCTTACATCACAAAAAACGGCCTGTCTGCGTCATTCCCGCAGACAGGCCGTCTCCTTTAAATCCGCTTAAAACTGCTCCAGTATTGCCAGCAGCTTGTCAAGGCTGCGCTCGTTGAACTCCAAAATCAGAATGTCGCACCCCGGGTGCCCGGCCACATCCATCGTAAAGGTGTCGATATGCTCGCGCCAGCTGTTCGTGAAGCGCGCCTGCAGGTACGGCATGTAGTACTCGCTGAACGAATCCCCGATGACCCGCACGGCACGGCTGTCCTTCTCAAACATCCGGTCATAGCCCGGCACTACGTAGGTCTCCTCGGCGGGCAGACTGGCGTAGAGCGCCGCCACGTTTGCCATGTCACCGGTGGTCGTGCCGCCGGCCTCGACGGGGTAGCTGTCCGCCGGGCGCGTCGGCATGTCCAGCGCCTCAAAATGCCGTCCAGCCCGATGAGCGCGCCGACGGCGTTCCAGTGGGTGTCCGTTTTGTAGTACAGCAGCCGGTCGGCGTTCTGCCGCGCCTGGCTGCGCAGCATGTCATACCGCCAGACCACCGGCACTGTCGTGTGGCTCTGCAGATAGGCCGCCAGCAGGTCGGTGCGGTTTTCCTCGTTCACAATGGGATAGCCGTCGGGCATGTACTCGCGGTAGATGCGGTCCTTGCTGGGCGTCAGATCCAGCACCAGCGTGCAGCCGTTTTCGGCCAGCTTATCACTCAAGATCTGCAAGCCCGCGCTGGCCTCGGCCAGTGTGTCGGCGTTGTCGTTCAGCTCGGCCAGCCCCTGATAGTTTGCCATCGGCTGCGCGGCGTTGGGGCCGTCCTTGTAGAACAGCCAGCCGTCCTTGCCGGGCAGCACCTGGTCGCTCTGGCTCGTGCCGAACAGCGCGTAGTCCAGCCCGGCGTTCACCAGCACAAACTGATAGCGGAACGGCGAGTTATCGACCAGAAAGTTGTCAAGATTGCGCGGCAGCTCCCGCAGCGGGCTTTGCAGCACCTGCGGCAGGCCGGTCATCAGGCGGTTTTCGTGACTGTCCATCGACAGTTGCTTGGAAAAAATATTGAACACCGGGAACGCCAGCCCGATGACGGCGCAGAACACGCCGATAAAGCCAATTTTGACCGCTTTACGCATGGCTCTGCACCTCCCTTAAAATTGAAAATAAATAAACGCGCTGTAGGTGCCTGCCGTGACGCGCATAAGTCCCAGAAACAGCAGCACGAGCAGCCCCGCCATCCCGGCAGGGGACGGCGCCTTTTTCGCGTACAAAGCCGCCTTCAGCTTGGGGCACAGCGCCTGCACGGGGCCGCACAGCAGGAAGGACGCCGCTAAAATCAGCAGCAGCTTGGTGTCCGCAAAGGCCGCCAGCATATAGCCCTTGGCCCCGCTCTGCCATGTAAAAATGCCCTTGAGCACGGCCAGCCCCTCGGACAGGCCCGGCGCACCGAAGATCACCAGCGTCAGCCAGAGCAGCACCACCGTGTACAGGTGCCGGAACAGTCGCGGCAGCTGCTCCAGCGCCCGGCGCAGGCCCAGGCGCTCCATGCACAAAATTATGCCGTGCAGCAGACCAAACACCACATACTGCCACGCCGCGCCGTGCCACAGGCCGGTCAGCGCAAAGACGATGAGCAGGTTCAGGCAGGTGCGGCGCAGGCGGCAGCGGCTGCCGCCCAGCGGAATGTAGACGTAGTCGCGGAACCAGCTCGACAGCGAGATATGCCAGCGCCGCCAGTATTCGCCGACGGAGCAGGCAAGATACGGATACTCAAAGTTTTCCGGCAGCGTGATGCCGAAGAACTCACCGATGCCGATGGCCATATCGCTGTAGCCGGAAAAGTCAAAATACAGCTGCATCATGTAGGCCGTGTAGCCCAGCACGAGGATCGGCGCGGGCAGCGTGGCCGCCGGGACCGACGCGACTTTGGCGTAAATCAAAGCGATCTGGTCGGCGATGATGGCCTTTTTTGCAAGGCCCAGCACGAGCCGCTTGATGCCGTAGCAGAAGCGGTCCGCCGAGACGCGGCGCGTCTCGCTGCCGGGGTCCAACTGCGGGGCCTGCTGGCCGTACCGCACAATGGGCCCGGACGGCCCGTGGCCGAAGAACGCGAGGAACACCGCAAAACGGATAGGGTTCTTTTCCGATTCCACCTTGCCCGCGGCCACATCGGCACAGTAGCCGATGGCCGTAAACACGTAAAAGCTCAGCCCCAGCGGCAGGGCGGGGGAGAGCACCGGCAGCAGACCCGGCACAAGGGCGTTGACCGTCTCCGCCGCAAAGCCCGCATATTTAAAGCCGCCCAGCACCGCCAGATCCAGCAAGATCAACAAAATCAGCAGCGGCCTTTTGTGGGCCAGCCGCCCCAGCAAAAGCCCGCCCAGCCAGTTGATACCGGCCAGCAGCACCAGGATGGCCGCGCCCTTTAAGCCCGCCCACGCAAAAAACAGCAGACTGAACGCAGCCAGCACGGCATTGCGCAGCCACTTGGGGCACAGCCAGTAGACCGCCAGCGACAGCGGCAGAAAAACGAACAGAAATTGCACCGAAGAAAACGCCATAAAAAACACTGCTCCGCGCGGCACAGCCTGTGGCGATGCCGCTTCATAAAAATTTTGACATCTGTAAACATTATAAAGGGTATGACAAAATTCGGCAAGGTCTGCACACAAAAAAAGGTTATTTTTTCCGTCGCTCCCGCGCATTTTGCAGGAGATGGCCATAGACATCTACCCCAAAAATGACTATAATAAAGATGTATATGTGTGTAACGGAGGGGTCTGCCCATGGAAAATCTGATTTTCGGCGCATTCGCCACGCTGGACGGCTACCGCGAGGGGGACGCCGCCAATCTGGGCCGCACGGTCTATGACCGCTGCACCGTCGTGGCGCTGTGCAGCGCCAAGGCGCAGAACCCTGCCTGCACAGTGGCCCTGCTGACGAATGCTCCCGTGCCGGAGCCGTTCCGCAGCCAGCTGACGCAGGGCGGCGTCGAGATCTGGGACTGCCCGTTTACCACCTACCGCGTGCCCGCCGACACCAATTGGGCACTGGCCTACTACAAGCTCTGCGCCATGGCGTGGGTGCTGGAAAACCGCGACTTTGCCCGCGCGGTGATGCTCGACCTCGACACCTTCACCCAGCGCCCGCTGGACGATCTGTGGCGGGAATGCGACGAAGCCGTGCTGCTGTATCAGGTCCCCCACGCCGCCAGCCAGACGATGACCGCCGCCATCAGCCGCTGCTTTGATGCGGTGGAGCCGGACGGCGCACCGCACGTGCTGACGCACTTTGGCGGCGAGCTGGTCGCGGGCAGCAGGGCGCGGCTTGCTGATTTTATATCGCTGTGCCGTGATTATTTTGAAGATCTGCAGGCAAAGGACATCACTCCGAGGGAGGGTGACGAGGCCATCTGGTGCGGTGCCGCCTACCGCAGTCTGCTGGCCGGTAAACCCGTGCGCGCTGCAAATGCCTATATCTTCCGCTACTGGCTTGGCGGGCATTTCTACTATGTATCGACAAATTATACACTCGACCCCGTCTGCATCCTGCATCTGCCGGGTGCGGCGAAGGACCGCCAGCTAAAACTGATTTACAATGGCTATGCCAGGCGTGGGGTTTTCCCGCCGCTGAACAAAATCTACCGCCTGTGCGGCCTGCCCGCCGCACATCCGCCGCTGCTGCGCACCGTATGGAGGCGGCTGCTGGCCAAGCTGTAAGGAGCTGCCATGTCCAGAAGAAAAAACGATTTGAGCCAGCGGCTCGAAGCTGTCATCAAAACGCTGGTGCCCCAGCAGGAGCAGAACCCCGACGACCTCGGCCCGATGATGCGGGCCATCAAGGCCGTGCACAGCATCAGCGATCACACCTCGACGACGCCCGAGGATCTGGAGCGCCAGCGCGCCGCGGAGGAGCTGTTTGCGCGGCTCGTCACGCCGGGCATCGGCATCCGCAGCGACAGCCTGACCGTGGGGAGCATCCCCGCCGAGTGGGTCAGCCTGGAGCACGGCCATGACCGCCGCCACGCCGTTTTGTACTGCCACGGCGGCGGCTACACCTGCGGCCAGCTGGGGTACGCCCGCATTCTGGCCAGCAAGCTGGCGCTGGCTACCGGGTTTGACGTGCTCTCGTTTGAGTACCGCCTTGCGCCGGAACACCCGTTCCCTGCGGCCATTGAGGATGCCGTGGCGATGTGGGATTATTTAATGTATATGGGCTACGGTGCGCGGGACGTTATCGTCGCGGGCGACTCCGCCGGGGGCAACCTGGCGCTGGAGCTGGCTTTAAAGCTGAAGGAGCAGGGCCGCGCCCAGCCGCGCGGGCTGGTGCTGTTCAGCCCATGGACCGATATGACAGCCAGCGGAAAGAGTTACCGCACCTGCAAGACACTGGACCCGATGCTGACGATGGAGTACATCGCCGCCGTGCGCGAGGCCTACACCGGCCCCGATGCCGACTGGTCGCGCCCGTGCTACAGCCCGCTCTTTGCCGACCTGCGCGGTCTGCCCCCGACGCTGGTACAGGTAGGCACAAACGAAATTCTGAAGTCCGACAGTGAGCGCCTTGTGGAGAACCTGCAGAAGGCCGGGGTGTACGCCCAGCTGGAAGTCTACCCCGAGTGCTGGCATGTATTCCAGCAGATGCCGATCCGTAGAGCCGCCGTCGCAATGGAGAGCGCGGGGCGATTTGTGCAGAGGATCATTTGAGCGGGCTATAACCCGTAAAGAAAGTAGCAGTTCCCGGAAGGCAGCCGCTCCCGTACAGCCACAAAAGAAAGGACCATGCTCATGTCCGATTCCTGGTATAAAGTCGATAACGTCGCCAAGGTGTTTCTGGCTACGGCGTCCCAGCGCGACCCGCGGGTCTTTCGTATCTCCTGCACGCTGAACGAGGAGATCGACCCCGATACGCTGAATGAGGCCCTGCGCAGCACCGCACAGGAATGGCCGCAGTTTCAGGTCACGCTGCACCGCGGTCTGTTCTGGCATTATTTTGAGTCCACCGACCAGCTGCCCACCGCCCAGCCGGAAACCAAAGCCCCCTGCGCACCTCTGTACACGCCGGAGCGCCGCAATAAGCTGATCTACCGCGTAACGTATTTCGGGGCGCGGATCAACCTGGAAATGTTCCACGCCATTACGGACGGCAACGGCGGCCTGCTCTACTTAAAGTCCATCGTGCGCAACTATCTGGCGCTGCGCCATCCCGGTGAAATGGAGAACGTTCCCTCGCCCAACAGCGCCTCTGCCGGGGATATGGCACAGGACAGCTTCCGCAATTTTTATGAGGGCACCAAGCGGAAGAAACCCGCTGAAAGCCCAAAGTGTACCACCCGCATGGTTTTCTGCCCTACAGCCAGCTGCAGTTTTTTGAAGGACATTTAAGCTCTAAACAGGTGCTGGAACGTTCCCACGCGCTGGACGTTTCGATGACAAGCTACCTGGGCGCGTCTTTCATGCTGGCCATCTACCACGATATGCCCGCACTGGAACGCAAAAAGCCGATCTGCATCAGCCTGCCCGTCAACCTGCGCAACTACTATCCCAGCGAGACCGCGCGCAACTTCTTCAACTCGGTCTGCATCGCTCATACGCTGACGCCCGAGGACACGCTGGAAACCGTTGCCCCGGTCTTTAATGCCAAGCTGAAAGAGGTTTTAAAGCCCGAGAACATTCGCGCCCAGATGGATGCGTATGAAAAGCTGGAACACATCCCCGGCATCCGCCCGGTTCCGCTGGTCATCAAAAACGCGGCGGTCAAGTTTTTCACCGAGCTGGAAGACCGGCATGTCTCCGCCGTTGTCTCCAACATGGGCCGGGTCAGCATCCCGGAGGGTATGAAGCCCTATATCCACGATTTTGCAGCGTTTTCCAGCTGTAAGACGCTGTTCACTGTGGTCTGCTCCTACGGGGACGACCTTGTGCTGGGCACTGCTTCTGCCCTGCGCAGCACCGCCATTTTGCAGCGCCTTTACCGGGAGTTTGCCAAGGATGGGCTGGATGTTACCCTGTACGCTACGGAGGTGGAAAGATGAATACCTGCCCGCATTGCCATATCAGGGTCGGCGGGGACACTGCCTACTGCCCGCTGTGCCAGAACCGCCTGTCCGGCCCCGCCGGAGAGCCGTATTTTCCGGCAACGGCCCCGCGCATCCACCGCGCATCCCTGCTGTATAAGATCGTGGCGTTCGTGCTGTCAGCGCTCATCGTCGTAGCCGGTGCCTTTGATTTCCTGCTGATGGAAGACACGCCCCACCGTCATTTCAGCATTTTGATGGCCGTCTGGGCCGTGGCGGTCCTGCGGGTGCTGCGCGCCGTGCTGCGCCGCCGCTTCAACGGCCCGCGGCAGATCTTCAATCTGCTGCTGCTCGTCTCGGCGCTGCTCGTCTTTACCGACTGGTTCAACGGCTACACGGGGTACAGCTTGGACCTCGTCGTGCCGATTTTGTGCTGTGTAGCGCTGGTCTGCAACTTTATTTTTGCCTTCCTGCGCAGCCGCTTTACAGCAAACGCGCTCGTGTATCTGCTCATGAACATCGGCATCGGCGTTCTGCCGTACATTCTGCTGTTCTTCCGCATTGACTATTCCGGCAGGCTGGACGCCCACAGTCTGCCGTGGGTCATCTGCCTGATCATAAGCGTCATCACGTTTCTGGGCCTTGTCATCTTCCGCGGCAGAGCCCTAAAAAACGAAATCGTAAAGCGTCTGCACATGTAACCATACCCCGCGTCGGCACAGTTCACACCGGCTGACGCAAGCGGATGCAAGCCTCCGCCCCTGCACGAGCCAAATAAAAAAGCTGCTGTCCGCTTGAGACAGCAGCATTTTTTATTTCTTGTCAAACGCTTCCCGGCGCTTTGTGGACAGGCGGAACATTTCCTCCAGCCCCTCGCGGTCATCGCGGACGAGCTTTTCCCGCATATCCTGCAGGGCGCTCTCAAACATATCGATTTCGGAAATCAGGTTGTCCTTGTTCCACAGGAACAGCTCCGCCCACATTTTGTCGTTGATATGGGCAATTCTCGTCAAATCGCGGAAGGAGTCGCCCGTGTAGTTCGCCAGCTCCGAGTTATCGGACGCGCACATCAGGCTGACGGCAATGGCATGGCAGAGCTGGCTGACATAGCCGATCATGTGGTCGTGCTCGGCGGGGGTCAGCACGCTGATGCGCTTGAAGCCCAGCTCCGCGGCCAGGTCGCGGCACCAGTCGATGCCCGCCTGGCTGTTCTTTTCCGTCGGGGTGATGATGAAGTTTGCGGGGGCAAAGTTGACCTCGGCGCTGTGGGCGATGCCGCTCGTCTCGCGGCCCGCCATCGGGTGGCTGGCGATAAATTCTACACCCTCCGGCAGGGCGGCCTGCACCGGCTCGACCACACCGCGCTTGACGCCGGACACATCCGTGACCATCGTGCCGGGGCGGATGAGTGGACCGTACCGTTTGACCCAGTCCAGCAGCACGGTAGGGTAGAGGCCGAAGATGATGCAGTCGGCCTCCCTTACCAGATCCTCAAAATCCGCATTTTTACCGGCGCGGATGTAGTCATGCTGCAAGGCATAGTCCAGCGTTGACTGGCTGTGGGTGATGCCGGTCACATTGTAGCCCTTCTGGCTCAGCACCTGCGCGTACTTGCCGCCCAGCAGGCCCAGACCGACGATCAGGTAGGTTTTGCTTTTATCCAGCATAGGAAATCACGCCTTTATGTTAAATTCTTCTTGTTTGTCGGTGTTCAGCTCCACCTTGGCGCCAAGACCGCGCAGCACGCTCCAGAACGCGGGCCAGCTCTTGTCCACGGCCTCGGCCCCGCAGAGCAGGGCGGGCAGGCCGCTGGCAATCGCCGCCACAGCCAGCGCCATGACGATGCGGTGGTCGTTGTGGCCGGACAGCGGCGCGTTCGGCGCGTGGAGCGCCACGCCCTGGATGTGCACGGTGTCACCGTCCACCTCGATGCGCGCGCCCATCTTCCGCAGCTCGGTCTGCATGGCCTCGATGCGGTCCGATTCCTTCAGGCGCAGGCGGCCCGCATTGCGGATGACCGTCTCACCGCTGCAAAAGCAGCCGAGCGTGAACAAAATCGGCCCTAAATCAGGGCAGTCCGCCAGGTCGATCTCCGTCGCCTTCAGCAGGCTGCGGTCAAAGTGCAGCCCGCCCTCGACGGGCTTGAATTTGCCGCCGCAGCGCTTTAAAATGTCCAGAATGACCTTGTCGCCCTGCTGGCTGTCTGGGTTCAGCCCCGTGATCGTGATGCCGCCGATGACGCAGCCCAGCACGGCCAGGAACGCGGCCTGGCTGTAGTCACCCTCGACGGCAAAGTCGCTGGCCGTATACCGCTGCGGCGCGGCCACGCGGTACATCACACTGCCGTTTTTGCGTGCGCGGCTCGTGACCTTGACGCCGAACTGCTGCAAGGCGTCAACCGTCATATCCACGTAGGAGCGGCTCTCGTAGGGGGCCAGTACCTCGATGCTGCTCTCGGACTCCATCAGCGGCGCGGCAAACAGCAGACCGCTGATGAACTGGCTGGACACGTCGCCGGGCAGGGTGAACCCGCCGGGACGCAGCCGTCCAAAGATCGTGATGCCCTCGGGCGTCTGCTCAAATTGCAGGCCCTGGCGCTCAAACAGCATCTGGTAGATGGCCTGCGGGCGGTCAAACAGCCGCCCCGCGCCGGTAAAGCGCACTTTCTGGGCCGTCAGGCTGAACAGCGGGATCATGAACCGCAGTGTGGAGCCGCTCTCGTTGCAGAAAACCGGGCGTGTCACCGTCACAAAGCCGCCCGCCGTCCCGTGCCCCTTGATGGTCACGGAGTGGGCCTCCTCGGTGATTTTTGCGCCCAGCTGGGCCGCCGCGCCAAGCGTGGCGCGGATGTCCTTGCTGTACTCGATATTCGTGATATGGCTGGTGCCCTCCGCCAATGCGGCGCACAGCACCGCACGGTGCGCTGCGCTTTTACTGGGGGGCACCGTGGCCGTTCCGCCTAAGCGGCTGACATGAATTTTCGCGTCCAATTTACATCTCCCGGCCGATGGCGGCAGCGACCTTGCGGCACTTGGCAATCACATCGGCGAACTTATCCGGCTTCAGGCACTGGGCGCCGTCGCTCCAGGCGTGCGGCGGGTCGTTGTGGACCTCGATCTCCAGACCGTCGGCTCCGGCGGCCACAGCAGCCAAAGCCATGCTCTCGATGTACTTATAATCACCGGTGGCGTGGCTGGGGTCAACGATAATGGGCAGGTGCGTTTTTTTCCTTGATGACCGGCACGGCGGACAGGTCCAGCGTGTTGCGGGTCGCACGCTCAAACGTGCGGATGCCGCGCTCACAGAGGATAACGTTCTCATTGCCGCCGGCCATGATGTACTCGGCGGACATGATCCACTCCTCAATGGTATTCGCCAGGCCGCGCTTGAGCAGAACGGGCTTGTGCATCTTGCCGACGGCCTTGAGCAGCTGGAAGTTCTGCATATTGCGCGCGCCGATCTGCACAACGTCCACATACTCCTCGAACTCGGGGATGTGGACCTCGTCCATCAGCTCACTGACGATAGGCAGGCCGGTGATCTCGCGGGCCTTGACCATATCCAGGATGCCCTCGGTGCCCAGACCCTGGAAGGAGTAGGGGCTCGTGCGAGGCTTGTACGCGCCGCCGCGCAGGAAGTTGGCACCGCCCGCCTTGACAGCCTTGGCCATCTTGATGGTGTGCTCCTCGCCCTCAATGCTGCACGGACCGGCCATAACGGCGATGGGCGCATTGCCGCCGACCCTGACGCCGTTGATGTCCACGACGGTATCCTCCGGGTGGAACAGGCGGTTGGCGCGCTTGTAAGGAGCGGACACACGGGTCACATTCTCGACCCAGGGGTTTGCCAGCACGTCCTTCTCGGCAATTTTCGTCGTATCACCGACAAGGCCAAAGACGTTGTAGTCGGTACCGCGGATCAGCGTGACAGACAGGCCCTGCTTCTCGAAGTTATCGACAATGCGGTCCAGCTCGACCTGGGGCGTACCTTTTTTAGTGGAAATAATCATGGGAGCCTCTTTCTTATATACTTTTTACTCTATGAACCATTTTAGTTGTAGGGGTCGATGCCAAGCATCGGCCCGCCGCCTGAAGACTCCCCCCTCGGGGAGGCATGTCCGCCGCAGCGGACTGATGAGGGCAAACCTTGCGGGCACTGCTCCTTCTCGGCGGGCCTCGGAAGCTCTGCC
>ENA-OQBL01000999-OQBL01000999.1-human-gut-metagenome-genome-assembly--contig:-NODE-999-length-12238-cov-4.881017_pt1 | contig 12238 bp, 10 predicted proteins | sample MGYA00242747_ERZ504553 | MGnify/ENA primary metagenome ERZ504553 (study PRJEB26092, sample SAMD00036240) | human gut metagenome | host: Homo sapiens | study: EMG produced TPA metagenomics assembly of...
AAAGTGGAGATATTATAAAATCGCATACGTTGCAGAATAATGGGGTTATTTCTCAATTAGCTGAGGATAATCAAGTTTGTATGCCGAGGACATCAAGACATAGTACATATCCCATGGATAAAAAAAGGGGCATTGAGCTAGATATGGTTGGCAAAAACGTCGCTACAACATTTAAAGGTTTTTGTAAGGAACATGATGATAAGCTTTTTGCAGATATTGAAAAATCCAAGTGGCGTCCTGATGATAAGAGTGCCTTTTTATTTACATATCGTACTGTTTGTTCTGAATTACAGAACAAACAAGAATTTATGAAAAGAATAAAGTATGTGATGGATAAAAGAGGGTTAATATATGATAAATTACCTGGATATGTACAAGAAGATTACAATTCATATGAATCCGCAATAACGGATTTGAGACCGTAAAATAGTTTGTGTAAGGATGGATAATTCCTTAAATTAATTTCTTAAAACATTAGAAAAAGGAGTTCCTTTCTCGTATGATTGGTTTGAACAAAAAAACACATACAGAAAGAAGAACTCCTTCATGAATGATTTTACCAAAAATATGGCACAAGCTCTATTCAATCAAGACAAAATAAACGATTTATTGCGCAAAGAACTCCAGCAAGCAGTTAATGACCTATTAGAGGCTGAACTGACTGCGTTTTTAGGCTATGATCCTTATGCCAGAGCTAGCTGGAATACAGGCAATTCACGCAATGGTGCTTACTTTCGCAAGGTTGATACGCAATTTGGCGAGATTGAAATTCAGGTGCCTAGGGACCGCAACGGCATGTTTCATCAGCACACGCTCCCTGACTACAAGCAGCACTCCGATGTCTTGGAAAGCATGATTATCAAGCTATATTCCAAAGGCGTAACCACCAGAGAAATAGCCGATTTAATTGAAAAGATGTATGGCAGTCATTACAGCCCAGCTCAGGTATCTAACATCTCCAAGCAGATGATTCCAAAAGTTGAGGCCTATCATCAACGCAAGCTTAGCGATAAGTTCTTTTGTATTTATTTGGACACAACTTACATTCCTTTGCGTCGCATAACCTTTGATCGTGAAGCAGTTTATATTGCCATTGGCATCAAGCCTAATGGTCACAAGGAAGTCATCGATTACCGCATTGCTCCCAGCGAAAACGTCGAGAATTGGACGGAAATGCTTCAAGACATGAAGTCTCGCGGTCTAGAACAGGTTGAGCTCTTTCTTTCAGATGGCGTTGTGGGCATGAAGACAGTGCTGGAGCAGACTTATCCGAAAGCTCATTTTCAACGCTGTCTAGTTCATGTCATGCAGCAATATTTGCGCTAAAGTACGCGTAGATGATCGCGAAACGATCATAAATGAATTCAAGCAAATTCATCAACAGCCAAATAAAGAAGCTGCGATCAAAGTCTTGCACGCCTTCTATGATAAGTGAAACAGAGCGTACAACCATGTCATCAGAAATCTCAAAGAGATTGAACCAGATCTGCTGGTCTTTTACAGCTATCCTAAGCAGATCAGGGCTTCAATTTACTCTACCAATATGATCGAATCCTTTAACAACGTTATCAAGCGTAAAGCTAAGCCTAAAGCAGAGTTTCCAACTGAACAGTCGCTTAATACTTTTATTGGCATTCAGGCAATGAGCTACAACGAACGCTATTTCAATCGAATCCACAAAGGCTTTGGTCAGGTTCAGGATACCTTAGAATCCTATTTTGAATAAATAAAACATTAAAAAATCAATTTACGAGAAAGACCTATTTACACAAAAAATTTGACAGTTTCATGGCCAAATAATTGGGCTGAAAAAGTAAAAAGGTTCATTAAAGTGAATGCCGCGTCATTGCTATTTTCATATATTAGACCTATAATCTCTGATATTACTGGTATGTCAGAATTTGAAAGGGAAGACTTACCATTTATCGATTTTTTCAAAATCTGCAGACAAATAATGTGTTAATTTAGGAATGTACATTATTTAAGAATAGATTATAATATTCCCAGAAACTATGGCGAAAGCCGCTTCAATCTTTTATTAAAGGTTGTTGTATTGTGAGGAGGTACTTGTTACCTTCTCTTTTTTTATACAAAAAAAGATTTTGATTTAGGTATTATAGTGTATAGTATGCTAATTCTAATTAAAATTAACATGTACATAGAAAGGGCAAAGCAATATGGAAGTGTCTGATTACGATTGGCGATTATATAGAAGCTTGCTTCCCAAGTGGCAGGAAAGATATATGGCTAAGCTTAATAAAGAGTATATTGCTCTCTTAAGTGAAAACAATAATCCTTCGACTAATTTCTGGAAGTTGAAAAAAGAATCCGTCAGGATGCCAAGTCGCCAGGTGTGGCTATTGATATCAGGCGCAGTGACTTTTTTGTAGAAATTCTAAGTCTAATGAACGCCGGTGTGATTAACAGGGAAGATTTAGCTGATTTTAGTAAGGAAGTAACGAACTGGATAGACCAGATTTTGGAGTGGAATGATTGAGAGTTGAATAGTCCCTTGACACTCATTTTGTTGATTAAAGACTTTAGGAAAAAAGGTATGGTTGTTAAAGGCGACACATTGGAAGGCCTATAGAAGCATGAGTAGGAGAAATCGGCTTTCTAAGTTGGTGTGGGAGTATTAAGAGCTGATAGAATGTGGAAATGGATCACTCTAGATTGACATTTACTAATAAAAACAGTAAAATACCACTAATCTAGTTTATTGGTTGCTATGCGATCGCAAAGTGGGGTATACCTTCGGGTATATCCCATTTTTGTTTATAGGGATTTTGCTTTAAAACCCGGTTTTTATTAAAATATAGAAAAATCAAACCCCTTGCTCTAATGGATACGTCCTATCGCAAGGGTTATTTTTTAACCATAGATAAAAAAGTTAATAGCATGAGGAACGGACGATGAATTCACTCGAATACAAAGGATACAGAGGAACGATTGAGAAGGAAAATGGCATTCTTTTCGACCATGTTTTTGGGCTTCAAGAATACAATTATTTCTTATGAAGGAAATAGTATTGATGAGTTAAAAGACGATTTTCAAAATGGTATCGATGATTACCTAGAAAATTGTCGTATTAATGGCGAAGAACCGGAAAAGGAAAATGATAATTAGCTAAATCCGAATGGAACAATACTTTTTTTCCATGGAGTTAGCCTAATACAGGGGGCTAAGAATTAAACCCCTGTATAACTTTGCGTGGGACAGTGGTCCCTTGGCACTCATTTTTTGGTGAGTGTCTTTTTTTCTACTCTAAGTCAAGTATTATCAACGATTTTAGGTAATTTTATTTTGAAATAAGAGCCTAATTTGAATGGAGCCTCCGGAGAATCAAGTCAAATATCTGACTTTAGGGCATGAAAAATACAGCCTGCCTTCTGTAATTTCAAAAAAGAGGCTGTTATAATATCTATTGGATCAATTTTTATGACAAAAGTCTTTGGTTATGTTTGGCTACGTCATAGCTATATAATTGATCATTCTTAATTAAAGCGAAGATCGTCCGTAATAATTTATGGATCGATGCGATAGCGGCCTTCTTGTGACTTGCAGTCTCAGAAGACCGTTTTCGTTTCTCGTAATAATCCGCAATATGGCAAGGGTTACCTGCTTTCTTGGCCGATTGAATTTGGTTAATTGCCAAGTACAGCACCTTTCTGCCGATAGCTGTCCCACGCTTTGAAATTGACAGGTGGGCCGTAAGGTTGCCAGATTCATAAACTTGAGGGTCAACGCCAACGAAGGCATTTAATTGGTTAGGGTTTTTAAAGCGTCTGATATCTCCGAGCTCACTAATAATTCTCAAGGCAGTGTTTTCGCCGATGCCTGGAATGCTTGTGAGGATCTCCAGATCCCGCTTAGGAGCCAGCTTAGCCATCTCCTGTAAAGCAGTCTGGCACTCTTCTTCAGCGCTTAGGATGTTGTTAATAGCTATTTTGAGGCCATGAACATAAGCACTGTCTTTTTTGACAGCTGGGCATGCGACTTTAGCTAAACGAATAAGCTTTTGCATTATATCGTTAGCACGTTTCTTACCAATACCAGATAAGCTCTTTAAGAAGTCGATGATATCGGCTTCTTTTGTTTCTAATACGATATCAGGGTGCGGGAATCTGAGAACAATACTCCAGTAGTTTTTTCCTCTCGGATTAGCCATTAGGTGCTCAATCTCTGGGAAAGTGAGCTGAATGGCTTTGTGCAGTCTATTCTTGTTGGTTATCAGATCGTGCGAAGCCTGCTCGTAGATGCGGTTGTTGGCCATCAATTCTTGATATTCTTCGCTTTGAACATAGGCCAGCCGTTGCGGGTGCTCAGACTGCAGCTTGGCAAGGTACAAGGCATCAAGTTTGTCGGTCTTGTTCTGGTGCAAGTCGTCCTTTGTCTTTCTTTTGGCTTCCAAAGGATTCATCAAAACATAGCGAAATTCATGCTTATCTAAGAACGCTTGGAGTCTTCTAGAGTAAACGCCAGTAGCTTCAAAGATAATCTGCGGGTTGGTAACCTGCTTGAGGTCATCCAGCAGCTGATTGAAGCCTACCATATCGTTGGAGATGGCATAGTCATTAACTTTTTGGCCATTGACCATAATGCATACGTTAGACTTCCGGCTGCTAACATCAATACCGAAAACAGTTTTCAATAAATCCATAAGAATAAACCTCCGCTTTACTTGGAGATGAGCTGCCTTCACCCAATTCAATCAGATCTAATTTTCTCAACCGGACTTTAACAGCCAACATACTTAGACGAGATTCTAAATTGAATGGTGAAGCTGCCAGTTTTGCTTACGACATCATGTGTCCAAAAGACGCACGGCATTGGCTTCATCTCCACTTTACATAGTAAAAGAAAAAGTGTTGAACGACTACTCCGTCGAGTAATCATCCAACACTAGATTAGTATGTTTTGCTATTAATATTTACTTTTCAATCAAGCTTTCAAATTCGTTCAAACGCTTTTCAAAAGTCTTGAAGGCATCTTCCAAGTAGTCTGGCTTAGTCATGTCAACGCCAGCATGCTTCATGATTTCAGTTGGATAATCACTTGAACCAGCCTTAAGGAAGCCAAGGTATGCATCCCTATCAGCGTCAGTACCATGAACAACCTTGTTAGCAAGTGCAGTCGCAGCCGCAAAACCAGTCGCATATTGGTAAACGTAGAAGTTGTAGTAGAAGTGTGGAATACGTGACCATTCAAGCGCAATGTCGCCGCCTGGTTCAACGCTATCACCGTAGTAGTGTTGGTTAAGTTGACCATAAACGTCATCCAAAGTGTCGGCAGTAAGTGGTTCACCCTTAGCGTCAGCTTCATGGATAAATTGTTCAAATACGGCAAATTGAGTTTGACGGAACAAAGTACCCTTAAATGAATCAAGGTAGTAGTTCAAGATAAAGGCACGCGTCTTAGGATCAGTGATGTGGTCCAAGAAGTATTCAGTCAAAATGTTTTCGTTAGTGGTTGAAGCAATTTCAGCTACGAAAATTGGGTAGTCACCGTAAACGTAAGGTTGGGTGTTACGAGTGTACCAAGAGTGAACTGAGTGACCAGTTTCGTGCACTAATGTGTAAAGTGAATCAACGTTGTCTTCCCAGTTCAAAAGTTCATATGGATCAGTATCGTAGGCACCACCAGAGTAGGCACCAGTGACCTTGTTCTTTGATTCCACAACGTCGATGACGCGGTTGTTAAAAATGTAATCGACGTGCTTCAAGTAGTCTTCACCAAGTGGAGCGAGTGCCTTCTTAGCAACTTCTTTTGCTTCTTCGAAGTTATAGGAAAGAGCAGGTTTACCAGTTAGTGGCACATACATGTCCCACATTTGTAAATCTTTGAGTCTTAAAATCTTCTTACGTAGCGCAACATAACGGTGGAGTAAATCAAGGTGAGAATCAACTTCTTGAATTAAAGTGTCGTAAACCTTGGTAGGTACGTTGTTTTCAGACAATGCAGCTTCGCGAGCTGAGTCATACTTGTGCACCTTAGCGTTATAGTTGTGCTTCTTTACCACGCCAGAAAGCGTAGAAGCAAGTGAGTTTTGGAATTGGCCATAAGCGGCGTAAAGTGTGTCAAAGGCGCCTTTTCTGACGTCACGGTTTTGTGATTGGATCAAAAGTGAGTATAAACCGTCAGACAATTGTTCCATGTTGCCGTCTTCGTCTTGCACGTAGCCGTATTCCATGTCGGAGTTGGTTAAAACGTTAAAGGTATTTTCTGAAACACCCATTGCGTCACTAGCGTCAGCGATGATCTTTTCTTCTTCAGCTGGCAAAGTGTGAGGACGCTTGTTGGTGATCGTTTCAAGGTAGTGCTCGTAGTTCTTTAAGCGAGGTTCGTCCTTTTTAAATTGGGCTAACTTGTCGCTAGGGATGCTCAAGATCTCAGGGCTAATAAAACTAGTGACAGCTTCGAATTGGTTAGCCAAAGTTTGCACGCGGCTAACGTAGCCTAAATAGTGTGAGTTAGAAGTATCAACGTCACTAGACATAGTGGCATAAACGTAGATGTTTTCGACATCGCGCTTAACTGCCAAGATCTTGGTTAAGCCTTCGTACAAATCTTTACCAGACTTAGTCAAAGTACCTTTCAATGCTCCCAGCTTTTCAACATCGTCTTTTGCTTTGTCAAAAGCTGCTTCCCAGTCTTCATCTGTCTTAAAAATTCTGGTTAAGTCCCATTTCAAATTTTCAGGGACTTCATTTCTTGTTGGAATTGCCATAAATTCTTCCTCCGTTGTTTCAATTTGTTTACATATTAACTTGTTGTACAACTGAACACAAAAAATAAGTTATTATTAATTATCGATATTTTTATTTTATCTAGAGATTAAAAGTGATACAAATTAACTTGTATTAATTTTGAAGGGAAACGATATCAAGAATGGATCCAAATTCCAAACGCCGGGAAGGTTATCGCAATAAATCTACTGCGCTTAACCTTCACCGCAACCATGCTATTGCAGCAGATAGTTCTTCATATAAACCGGGTAATATGTTTGCTCGATTCATAGGATTAGTTGCTTTAGTAGCAGTCTGCTTGGGTGTAGCCTGGGCAGCGCATATGTATTTTACGATTCATAGTGCAATTGATGGCAAGGGTGGCGGCCCAATCGCTAACTCAGCCAAGATTGTAAATAAACAACCAATTTCAGTTTTAGTTTTAGGGGTTGACCAAGGGATCGAAGGTCGTCATGACCGAGGAAATTCCGATACTTTGATTTTGGCAACGGCTAATCCGCAAAAGAACACAGCTACAATGACCTCAATCCCACGTGATACCTTGACCGATATTAAAGGAGACCCAGGCAATAAGTACTTTATGTTTAGGGTGAATTCAGCCTATGAAATCGGTGGTAGTGCGGCCAGCGTCAAGACCGTTAAGAGTATGTTGAATGTGCCAATTGATTATTATGTTGAAGTTAACATGAAGGCGCTGCGCAGCTTAGTTAATGCGGTCGGTGGTGTTGATGTTAACGTGCCATTTGACTTCTCATACGACTGGTGCGACTTCCATAAGGGTAAGCAACACTTGAACGGCCGACACGCCGTAGCTTATGTTCGAATGAGAAAAGAGGACCCACGTGGTGACTACGGTAGACAACTTCGTCAACGTCAGGTAATCACAGCGATTGCCCACAAGGCGATGTCAGTGAACACCATTAGTAACTACCGTAAGTTGGTGGATATCTTTAATAAATATGTCAAAACCAACTTGTCGTTCAACGATATGCTTAGTTTAGCGCTGAACTACCGCGGCTGCATGGATAACCTGAAGAGTGGCTACATTCAAGGCCACGATGCCTGGATCGATGGTGCCGCAATTCAAGTAGCTTCAACTGAAGAATTGCAAAAGACTTCTAACAAGCTTAGAAGAAATCTAGGCTTGGAAACTCAAACGTTAAACAATGAAGAAACACGTCAAAATGAACTAAATGAACAAAATAACGACATCAAATGGGACGATCCGGCGGCGTTTACTAATTACCGGATTTATGATCAAAATGAAAATAAAGCGGTAACTGATTCAAACTCTGGCTATGGTGAAAATAGTAATAGTTCATCGTCATCAAGTTCGTCGAGTTCAAGCAGCAGTACGTGGAAATTTCACTGGTAAAAAATTAACAGCATCCCCAAGGGATGCTGTTTTTTGCGCTAAAATAAAAATAGGGAGTGAAAAAAGATGATAGGAACAATCATTAACACAATTGCATTACTCGTCGGCACGTCCATTGGCTGCCTGCTCAAGAAAGGCTTAAACAAAGGTTTCGAAGACGTTTTATTCATCGCAATGGGTCTAGCTGCACTCGGTATCGGCTGGGAAAATGTCACCAACAATATGCCAAAAAGCCACTATCCCGTTTTGTTCATTGTCAGTCTAGCGCTAGGTGGCATTGCTGGTACTGCACTCGATATCGCTGGCCATTTTGATCGTTTAGTCGACAGGGTTGGTAAGTCTAACCTAAGCAAAGGGCTAGCCACCGAAATTTTACTGTGCTGTATCGGCGCTTTATCAATCGTTGGACCCGTTATGGCGGCAGTCAAAGGTGATAACACCATGCTTTACACCAACGCTATGATGGACTTCGTAACGTCGATGGTCTTCGGTGCTAGCTTCGGTTGGGGGATGCTGCTGGTTGCACCGGTACTTTTCTGCTGGCAGGGCAGCATTTATCTCGTAGCCAAATTCCTATCGGCTAGTTTTTTCACCGGCCCGCTTGTAGCCGAGATTTCGATCGTCGGTGGTTTCTTAATCGCCTGCTCAGGCTTAGCCCTATTAAAAATCCGCGACGTCAAGACGTTGAACTTTTTGCCATCGCTACTTGTTCCGATTATCTTTTTTCATAATTAAAGATCTGACTGGCTGGTTCTAGTCGGATTTATTTTTACTAAAAATCTGACCATCGTCATCTGCCATGAATCAGCTTAGGTCGAACGCCCATCAACTTGAAATCAGCGTGTTCAGCAACGCGGCTGCTTGAGCCATTTGTACGGCAGCAATTCAAATTCCATCATACTGCAAATTTAACTCGTGAAAAGCGTATTGGCATAGTTCTGTAACGCTGCGTGTAACGATACCGTTGCCTTGGAACTTGCTGGAGAGCCAGTAGCCAATCTCGCCTTTTTTATTTTTGACTAAATTATGCAGATCGATCATGCCGGCAGGTTGGCCGTTAACCAAAATTGTGAGCACGATCATGCGCTGATTGATCATGTCTTCTTGGATCTTTTTAATAAAAGCAGCTTCATCTAAAGGAGACTTCATCTGGTAAGCCCAAGGCAGCCACTTGCCGATGCTGGCCCGATCATCTGCGATAGCATGATAAAGATCGACTGCCTGCCAAGCTTGCGGCATAGCAAGACTAATTTTAAAGTCGTCAATATTAAATTGAATCAATGAAAAGTAATAATGTGTTTTTTCTTGGGTCATAGTTCAATCTTTCTACAAAAATAATGTTACAGAGATTATACTTAATCTATCATTAGTTGCAAAGCCTACTAATTTTTGATAAGTTCAATAAAGTTATAGTGTCTTAATAAAAGAAGGGAAAAATTATGCAAAAAAAATGAAAGTATCTTTCCAGTTATCTACGGGATAATTTCCGCACTCATTTCTTTTATCGCCGTCGTTTTTATTTGTTTGCATACGTTTAAATTAAACTTACAGCTGGCAATCATCGTCGCTGGAATTTTTGCGATTTTTTTTCTTCGGCCTGTCTTACTTTAGAGGACATGCATCAGTCGAAATTAAGCGAATAGTTTACAAATATAAGCTGACCGACCAAGAAGTAGCCAAGATTACGGGTATGAAGGCAAGCGACTTTCCAATCTATCACGATCGCTTGCAATTGATCTTGCCTAAGAGATACTGGCCAAGAGTTCTTGATGCGTTACAAAAATATGAAAAAGAACGCGAATCGGCTGAGGAATAAGAGGGAAAATGAGTTTATTAACTGTTAAAGACTTAAGTCAAAGTTTTATCGATAAAACTTTATACGAAGATGCCAACTTTGTTTTAAATAAAGAAGACCACATGGGGGTTACCGGTCAAAACGGGGTAGGTAAATCTACTTTAATCAAGATTTTAACTGGCGAGATCATCCCTGATGAGGGGCAAGTTAAGTGGCAAAACAAGATTGATGTCGGTTACTTGGATCAGTACGCTAAACTGGCACCGGGTGTCACCATCCGCGACTTTTTGCGGACCGCATTTGATGATTTATACAAAAAAGAAAAGGAATTAAACGAGCTCTACACCAAATACGCCGAAAATGGCGATGATGCTTTGCTTGAAAAGGCAGGGAAGATTCAAACCTACCTTGAAGAAAACAATTTCTACAACATCGACACCGAAATTGAACAAGTTGCCGCTGGTTTAGGTTTAGCCGACCTCGGTTATGACCACGATGTTTCTAAATTATCTGGTGGTCAACGTTCTAAGATTATTTTGGCTAAGCTTCTTTTGCAAAGCCCAGACGTTTTGGTTCTAGACGAACCAACCAACTACCTTGACGTGTCCCACATCGACTGGCTGGTTGACTACTTGAACAACTTCTCAGGTGCCTTCATCGTTGTCAGCCACGATTACAACTTTTTAGGCCGCATCACCAACTGTATTATCGACATCGACTTTGGTACGATTACGCGTTATACAGGTGCTTTGAAGCAGGCTTTGCGTCAAAAGGCAGCTAACCGTGAAACCTACCTTAAGGCTTATGCCAACCAGCAACGTAAGATTGCCAAGACTGAGGCCTATATCCGTAAAAATAAGGCAGGTACGCGTGCTAAGAGTGCCAAGTCACGTGAAAAGCAACTGGCTAGAATGGACGTTTTGACGCCACCTAAGAACAACCGTCGTGCTAAATTCGAATTTCCATATGTGGCTACGGCTTCTAATTTGCTTTTGCAAACGCAAGATTTGGTTATTGGTTACGACCATGCTTTGGTTAAATCAGCCTTCAACTTCTCAGTTGGTGGGGATGAAAAAGTAGCCATCACCGGTTTTAACGGAATCGGTAAAACTACCTTGCTTAAGACGCTTTTGGGTCAATTAAAGCCAATCTATGGGTCATACGAATTATCCGTTACGGCTAAATTGGCCTACTTCAAGCAGGATTTGACCTGGCCAAACAACAACATGACACCACTACAATTCTTGCAAGAAGAATTCGAACGCAAGAAGCCAAAGGAATTGCGTCAAGCGTTAGCTCGTATGGGCCTAACCGCGCAACAAGCGATGAGTCCGTTAAAGGAACTTTCTGGTGGGGAACAAGAAAAAGTAAAATTGGCTAAGATGCAATTTGAACCAGCCAACTTGCTCTTCCTTGATGAACCAACTAACCACTTGGATAATGACACCAAAGACGCCTTGCGCAAGGCAATCATGAACTTCCCAGGTGGTGTAATTATCGTTAGCCACGAGCGCGACTTTTTCCGCGGTGGTTGGGTAGATAAAACAATCGATATTGAAACAATGAATTGAGGCTGAGACTATGTCCGACAAAAAGGATACTCAATTTTACCAAGAAGTGTTAGACATTTGTCTAACGGCTGGCCGACTCATGATTGAAGGCGGAAGCGAAATGTATCGTGTTGAAGACACGATGCTGCGAATTGCGAGAAACGCGGGCATTGAAGATCCACGTGTCTTTGCGACGCCCACCTGTGTGTTCATGAGTCTTGATGGTGGCGATTTATCGCAGATGAAGCAGATTCGCGATCGGAACATCAATTTGGAATTGGTGGACCGGGTCAATAATTTGTCGCGTAAGTTTGCAGCTAAGAAAATTAATCTGCAAGAATTGCGCCAGCAGATTATTCAGGTCGCCAATGCGCCATCTTTTCCGATGTGGATGCAGGTCGTAGGAGCTGCGGTTCTTAGTGCGACCTTGATGGTGCTCTTTATGGACGACTACGATTGGATCGATTTCCCGGGGGCAGCCTTGGTTGGTGCGGTCGGTTTCTGGGCTTACTGCGAGTTTAAAAAGTACACCAAGGTCCGCTTTTTGTCGGAATTAGTCGCTGCAATGTTCATGGGTCTTCTTGCAATCGGACTGAATTATCTCGACCATGAAATGATCATCGACCACATTTTGATCGGAGCCCTGATGACCTTGGTGCCGGGCCTGGCTTTAACAAACGCCTTGCGTGACCTTTTTATGGGTGACCTGCTTTCAGGGATCGTGAGAATGTTCGAAGCAGCGCTGAGTGCCTTAGCCCTTGGCGGTGGTGTC
>ENA-OQBL01001000-OQBL01001000.1-human-gut-metagenome-genome-assembly--contig:-NODE-1000-length-12235-cov-2.135035_pt1 | contig 12235 bp, 17 predicted proteins | sample MGYA00242747_ERZ504553 | MGnify/ENA primary metagenome ERZ504553 (study PRJEB26092, sample SAMD00036240) | human gut metagenome | host: Homo sapiens | study: EMG produced TPA metagenomics assembly of...
ATCATTCAGTTTTTGTCTATTGTAAAAAGGACGCGTTTTATTTATAATAAAGGCAGGGGTAAAAGAGGGGCAAAAACAAATGAAAACGAGGTTTGGGAGGTGCATCAGATGAAGAGTGCAAGATCGTTTAAAGAGTTCGAAGCACTGAATGGAATCAGCATGGAGGAGGTACTGACAGTGTTTGAGGCAGTGTCAGAAGCATTTCCGATGATTGTGGCAGCAAATCTTACAAAAAATACATATACCATGATCAAGGACGACGGATTTCTGGCAAATGACATGCCGAGCAGTGGAAAATATGATGATCTGATTGATGTCGGGGTGGAAAACATACACCCGAATTACCAGCGTGCGTTTCTGGACAATTTCTCCAGGGAACGTCTGTTACAGATGCTGGGGCAGGGACGGAAAGAAGTCTGCATCAAGCTGTATCAGAAGGGACGGGGAGATCACTATCAGTGGGTATCCACACATGTGATCCGTGTGAAAGACAAAGATGGAGATGTGTGTCACATCTGCATTAATAAAGTTCTGGACGAATGCAGCAGTTGTGGAGAACAGCAGAGAGTCTGCCGTGCTCCGTACTGAATTTATTCCTTGTCGTTCTCGGAGCCGCTGCCTGTTTTATTGCGGGAGCGGTAAAAGAAAAATCCGCAGATGGACAGGGCGATCATGACGGCAAACATCAGAATGACAAATGTGTAATCCGCTTTGTTTAATGCGTTGCCGCTTAAGACGGAAAGAAAGATTGCCGGCATACGGCCAACTGCACAGATAATGATCCAGTGGGAGAGCTTTATATCGGTCAGTCCGACGAGATAAGATAACAGGTCTTTGGGAGTTCCGGGTATGAGGAAGAGCAGAAAAATGATGCTCTCCGAACGCCTGGAACTTTTTAATATTTTTACAGATTCTATTTTTTCACGGCTTACAAACAATTCCACAAACTTCATGCCGAAACGGCGCACAAACAGAAAGATGATGACGCTTGCAGTTGTCATGGCAAAATCACAGATCAGTGTACCACGGATTACCCCGAAAGCGTATCCGGCACCAATTTCAAAAGGACCACCGGGAATTACCGCAAGGAGTACCTGCAGGATGTTCATTCCAATAAAACCAAGGACTCCCCATATTCCTTTGTCATTGACCCAGACACGGAATTGTTTGGGATCTGATACAAAATGAACCAGGGGACGTCCGATAAAATATCCGATCAGGATTACAAAAAGCAATGGTAATGATAGCCAGTATCCGTTTGATTTGTTTTGTCTTTTTTTCGTTGTGATTATCCAAGTCGAACACCTCCTATTTTAAATTCGTTCTAACCGTAACTATAGGCTTTTGGTGAAAACTTGTCAATTCTTATCGGAAAATCATTTGCTTTTACCGGTAAAATTCTTATAATAGAAAAATGGAGGGAAAATTATGTTATTTTATCTTGCTCCGATGGAGGGAATTACGGGATATATTGTGCGCAATGCTTATGCACATTATTTTCCATATATAGATAAATATTTTACACCGTTTATCCCGGCAGCAAAAAAAAATTGAGCAAAAAAATAAAGCGGGATCTGGCAGCGGAAAATAATGAGCAAGATCCGGCTGGTGCCGCAGCATGATCGGAAAACCGTGCCGATGAATTTCTGATGATGATTCGGCAGCTGGAAGATCTGGGATTTACCAGTGTCAATCTTAATTTTGGCTGTCCGTCCGGAAACCGTTGTCTCGAAAAGAAAAGGGGCCGGATTTCTGGCAGATCCGAAAGAACTGGAAATGTTGCTGGAAGAAGTGCTGGAGAACAGTCCGCTTGCGGTATCGGTAAAGACCAGAGTCGGAATCAAAGACCCGGATGAGTGGGAAGCTCTCTGCGGTGTCTATGCAAAGTTTCCGCTGGAAGAACTGATTATTCATCCGCGCCTGCAGAAAGATTATTACAGCGGAACACCGCGGATGGAAACATTTGACCCGTGCGCTGGAGCAGATCCATGTGCCGCTCTGTTACAATGGAGATATATGCAGTGTGGAAGATTATAAGAAAGTGACAGCTGCTTTCCAGCTATTGATCGCATCATGATCGGCAGGGGATTGCTGGAAAATCCCGGACTGGTCGGAGTAAATCAAAGGAAACCCACCAGCAGATAAAGCCAGACTGCGGGCGTTCCATGATGAAATTTTAGAGGGATGTCTGGATGCTTTCCGTGCGGAAAAAGATGTCGGTTTTTCATTTGAAAGAAATCTGGTTTTATCTGACAAAGTCATTTCCGGACAGAGAGAAATATTTAAAGCTGATCCGGAAATGCCAGTCTCTGCCGGAGTATAAACTGATAGTACAGCAGATTTTCTCATAGACATTTTGATAGAATAAGGTATAATGAAAAGTAAAAGTCCAGGACAAGAGATAGGGGATTAACAATGAGTTTAGCAGATAAAATATTTGTAACTATGTGTCAGGATATTCTGGAGAACGGGACAAGTACCGAGGGCGAAAAGGTACGACCGCACTGGGAGGATGGTACAAGTGCCTATACGATTAAGAAATTCGGTGTGGTGAACCGTTATGATCTGTCGAAAGAGTTTCCGGCAATCACACTGCGCAAGACGGCAATCAAGACCTGTACGGAAGAAATGCTGTGGATCTGGCAGCGCAAATCCAACAATATCCATGATTTAAACAGTACCGTCTGGGATGAATGGGCAGATGAAAACGGTTCCATCGGAAAAGCGTACGGCTATCAGCTGGCACAGAAACATCAGTATCGTGAGGGAATGATGGATCAGGTGGACCGGGTGATTTATGATCTGAAAAATAATCCGTTCAGCCGCCGGATTCTGACCAATATTTATGTGCATCAGGATCTGCATGAGATGAATCTGTATCCGTGTGCATACAGCATGACCTTTAATGTGACACAGAAACAGGGAGATGACAAACTGACTTTAAAATTGCAATTTTGAATCAGCGTTCGCAGGATGTGCTTACTGCAAATAACTGGAATGTATGCCAGTACGCAGTGCTGATGCATATGCTGGCACAGGTGTGTGACATGAAAGTGGGAGAACTGGTACATGTCATTGCGACGCACATATCTATGACCGGCATGTGGAACTGGTAAAAAGAGCTGATTACGCGTCAAGCAGCATCCGGCACCGAAAATTCTGGCTGAATCCGGAGATTAAAGATTTTTATCAGTTTACACCGGATGATAATCAAAGTGACCGATTATGTGACCGGTCCGCAGATCAAAAAACATTCCGGTGGCAATATAGCAGTCAGGAGGGAGAAAATCATGAATATCATTGCAGCAGTAGATAAAAATTGGGCAATTGGAAAAAATAATGAGCTTCTGGTACGGATTCCGATGGATCAGAAATTTTTCCGCGAGACAACAACCGGGAAAGTTGTCGTGATGGGACGAAAGACGTTGGAGAGTTTTCCGAATGGTCTTCCGCTGAAAAACCGCACCAATATTGTGTTGACACATAATCCGGCGTATCAGGTTAAAGATGCGATTGTCGTGCATTCCATGGAAGAGCTGCACAGGGAACTGGAAAAGTATGATACCAATGACGTCTATGTGATTGGCGGACAGAAAATATAATGAGCAGCTTTTGGATGAGTGTGATGTTGCTCATATTACAAAAAATCGACTATGCATATGATGCGGATGCGTATTTCCCGAATCTGGATGAAAAACCGGAGTGGAAAATTACAGCAGACAGTGAAGAACAGACATATTTTGATCTGGAATTTTATTTCTATAAATATGAAAGAGTGCAGAAGTAATGAGTGATTTTATCTTTAGCGTCAATGTCACATTTCCTATTTTTCTGGTGATGGTTATAGGCTGGGTACTGCATCAGATCGGTATGCTCGATGAGCATTTTGTCACCGTGGCAAACCGTTTCAATTTTAAGGTGACACTGCCGTTTATGCTGTTTCGGGATATTGCTTCCGTAGAAATATCAAAAGTATTTGATCTGAAATTTGTATTGTACTGTGCAATTGTCAGCAGTATCTGTTTCTGGGGCATCTGGGGGATCAGTAAATTTGCGGTCAAAGATGACAGTATCCGTGGTGCGTTTGTACAGTCTTCGTTCCGAAGCAGTGCAGCCGTCATGGGAATGGCATTTATCAACAATATTTACGGATCTTCTGCCATGGGTCCGCTGATGATCGTGGGAGCGGTTCCGCTGTACAATGTGTATTCCGTTATTGTACTGACATTTGAGGCGCAGGACGAGGAAGGAAAACGGGATAAGGGAAAAATTAAGCAGGCATTGGTCAATATCGTGAAAAATCCGATTATTGATTCGATTTTTCTGGGACTTATCGTTTCCCTTCTGGGGATTCATTTTCCGACCATTGTCAATAAGACGATTAACTCTGTCGCACAGCTTGCAACACCGCTGGCACTGATTGTGATCGGTGCGGGATTTGAGGGGCGCAAAGCTATCGCAAAGATCAAACCGACGTGCTGGGCAGCTGCAATCAAACTGGTGATCCAGCCACTGGTCTTTTTACCGGTAGCAGCTTATATGGGATTTTCCGGGGAAAAGATTATTGCAATTTTAATTATGCTGGCATCCCCAACAACGCCAAGCTGTTACATCATGGCAAAGAGTATGAAAAATGATGGGGTTCTGACGGCGAGTGTTATTGTTGCAACGACGTTATTTGCGGCATTTACGCTGACGTTCTGGATCTTTTTACTTCGCACATTTGGACTGATATAGGAGGATATCATTTTTATGGATATTACAGGAAGAAAATTATTCGTAAAGGCTCTGGAGGAAGAAGGGGTAGACACCATCTTTGGGTATCCGGGCGGAACCGTTACGGATTTATTTGATGAATTATATAAGACCGACAGTATCAACCTGATCCTGCCGCGGCATGAGCAGGGACTGATTCATGAGGCGGAAGGATATGCCAAGTCTACCGGACGGGTGGGCGTATGTCTGGTAACGAGCGGACCGGGAGCAACCAATATCATTACCGGACTGGCAGATGCCCATTATGACAGCATTCCGCTGGTTTGTTTTACCGGACAGGTGCCACTTGGACTGATCGGGAACGATGCATTTCAGGAAGTGGACATTGTTGGTATGACGAGAAGCATTACCAAGTATGGTGTGACGGTGCGAAGACGGGAAGACCTCGGAAAGATTATTAAGATGGCATTTTATATCGCCCAGACCGGGAAACCGGGACCGGTACTGATTGATATTCCAAAGGATATCCAGACGGCATCCGGATCGGCAGAGTACCCTTCCCATGTGGATATCCGTGGATATAAGCCGATTCACGGGGTACATATCGGACAGTTGAAGAAAGCTTATAAAATGCTTAAGTCTGCAAAGAAACCTCTGATTCTTGCCGGCGGAGGTGTCAACATCAGCCATGCGGGAGAGAAGCTGAAGAAATTTATGGAAAAAGAAAATGTTCCGGTTGTCACAACAATCATGGGCAAAGGCGCAGTGCCGACCACACATCCGCTGTATATCGGCAATTGTGGAATGCATGGAAAGTACGCAGCCAATATGGCAGTTATGGAATGTGATCTGCTCTTTTCCATCGGTACCCGTTTCAATGACCGGATTACCGGAGATTTAAATGAATTTGCACCGCATGCACAGATTGTACATATTGATGTGGATACTGCTTCCATCTCGCGTAATGTGGTTGTGGATGTGCCGGTGGTTGCAGATGCAGGTGTGGCGCTTGAAAAGCTGTTAGAGTGGGCAGAGAAAAAGGATACGGCAAAGTGGCAGGAACAGATTCACAGGTGGGAGAAAGAGAATCCGCTTGCCATGCGCAGGGACCGTGGGATCAGTCCACAGATGATCATGGAGCACATCAATGCACAGTTTCCACACAGTATTTATGTGACGGATGTCGGGCAGCATCAGATGTGGGCAACCCAGTATCTGGAACTGGATGAACAGAGTCAGCTCATCACATCCGGCGGACTGGGAACGATGGGATTCGGATTTCCGGCCGCAATCGGAGCAAAAATTGCAAATCCAAAGAAACCGGTCGTGTGTATCACGGGAGATGGCGGATTTCAGATGAATATTCAGGAGATGGCAACGGCGGTAACACAGGGTACCGGAATTACGATCTGTCTGCTGAACAATAATTATCTTGGTATGGTCCGCCAGATGCAGGAACTGTTTTATGGAAAGCGTTACAGTGCGACCTGTCTGCGCCGGCGCCCATCCTGTCCGGGTGGATGCAAGGGACCAAATGACCAGTGTCCGGATATGTTCCGGATTTCGTGAAACTGGCAGAAAGTTATGGAGCATACGGAATCCGTGTAGAGAGGGAAGAAGACATTGATGCAGCGTTTGCGGAGGCAAAGAAGCATACAGATGCACCAACGATCATTGAATTTATGATTGCCACCGATGAACTGGTACTTCCAATGGTAAAGAGCGGAAATCCGATGAGTGAAATGATTTTAAAATAGGAGGAAAGCAATGTCTGAAATGAAAAAGCGCTGGATTGCATTGTATGTAGAAAATGATGTAGGTGTACTTGCGAAGGTTTCCGGACTGTTTTCCGGAAAATCCTACAATTTACAGTCACTGACGGTTGGTACGACGGAAGATGAGACGGTTTCCCGTATGACGATCAGTGTGGAGAGTGATGATATCACGTTTGAGCAGATCAAAAAGCAGTTAAATCGTATGGTTGAGGTAATCAAGGTGATCGACCTGACAAATGTTCCGCTTCGGTTAAAAGAGCTGATGTTTGTCAAGATTATGGAACTGAATGAGACACAGATGACGGAAGTGTTTCAGATTGCACAGGCCATGCGTGTGGATGTGGTGGATATCGGAATCGGCAGTGTTATGCTTGAGTGCAGAAGAACAGAGCAGAAACATGACGATCTGATTGCCATCTTAAAGAAAAAGTTTAAGCATATTTCCGTTGTGCGCGGAGGTTCGGTTGCTATCGAATCAATCAGCACAGAGTGCAGATAAAAATGCTGCCCGTGGTGGTCTTTGGCCACTGCGGACAGCGATTTTTAAATGAAAGGACCGATAAGATTAACGGGCAGTTACTTCGACAATCTCTCCGACATACATCATATGCATATCGTGATCGCTGTACCATTTATCCATCAGTGTGGAATCGGTCAAAACTGTCTTCGCTGACCGGTACGGCAGCCATCTTTTTGCATAAAAATACTAGATTGGCTTCATCCGGATAAGGAATGTCATGCCGGAATGCCTTTGTCAGTCCGGCAGCGGCGAATTTGTCTTCTTCTCCGCGGCCACTGTGACTGCCGCAGTAATTTAACGCATCGCGGTAGTCTTCATTCAGGAAAGACAAAGAGAACAGATCTCCGTTGTCTAAAAATTCTTTGGTATAGCGGGAATCACGGATAAAAATAAATACAACGATTTTTTCCCCAGAGGACGCCTACACCTCCCCAACTGACGGTCATAGTGTTGCATCTGGTTTTGTCTCCGGCGGAAACTAAAGCCCATTCTTTTCCTATTTTGGTAAATGGATTGAATTCCATCTTATCGATTGGATATGGTTGAAATGTGTGCATAACAAGCCTCCTGATTTATTTTATGTATCAACAGTATAACAGTGTAACCTTTTTTTTGACAAGATGCATACTATGAATCAAATGCAGCTGTCTGGAACTGTTTGATGCCACTGCAAAGAAACGTGGCAGGTTTTCTGGCAGGAAGAGAGGGAGATCATGTATGGATCAGAATAGAGTGGAAAATCAGGTGGATGAGGGAACGCTTCAGATTCACCTGACAAATGCTTCGACAGGAATTCCGGTGAAAGGGGCAAAGATCAGTATATCTTATACGGGAGGTCCGCAGCAGGTGCTAGAGGAGGTGGATACCGACGATTCTGGAAACACTGAGAAGATTACGCTTGATGCTCCTCCACTGGAGTACTCCATGGAGCCGGGGGAAAACCAGCCGTATGCGGAATATACGATCAAGGTGCATGCCACAGGCTATCGGGACATTACGGTTTCGGCGATCAATATCCTGTCCGGGGAAGATGCAACGCAGGAAGTGGTGATGGAGGCGCAGGATGCACCGGGCAATCCGATTGATACGATCGTGATTGATGCACATACCCTGTATGGAGAATATCCACCGAAAATTTCCGGAGAGTGAGATTAAGACGGTGGAAGAAACCGGAGAAATTGTCTTAAGCCGTGTAGTAATTCCGGAATATGTTGTGGTACATGACGGAGCACCGGGAGATTCCACAGCTCCGAATTATTATGTGCGCTACCGGGATTATATTAAAAATGTAGCTTCCAGTGAAATTCTATGCGACCTGGCCGGATGCTGCGATCCGCGCCAATGTGCTGGCTATTATGTCATTTACTTTAAACCGGGTTTATACGGAATGGTACCGGGGCAAAGGGTATGTGTTTACCATCACATCTTCCACGGCATACGATCACAAATTTATTTATGGAAGGAATTTCTTCCAGAGTATTTCACGGTGGTGGATGAAATGTTTGAAATTATCTGTCCCGTCCAAATGTCCGTCAGCCAATTCTGACACAGTACTGTGACGGACAGAGAGTGACCTGTCCGGATTGGATGTCGCAGTGGGGAAGCAAATATCTGGTGATCAGGGATATTCTGCCATTGATATTCTGCGCAGTTATTACGGAAATGATATGTATATTAAATTCCGCGGACGGAATTTCCGGAATTCCGGCATCCTGGCCGGGATATGATCTGGGCGTGGGAGCAAGCGGACCAAAGGTACGTCAGCTGCAGGAACAGCTGGCAAGAATTTCGCGTGCTTATCCGGCGATACCGACGATTACGGCGGACGGAGTTTACGGATCAAGGACGAGGGAAGCGGTGGAAAAGTTTCAGTCGGTTTTCGGACTTCCGGTAACCGGTATTGTGGACTATCCGACCTGGTATAAAATTTCAGATATTTATGTTGCGGTTTCCCGTATCGCAGAACTTGTATAAAAGAGAGGAAAAATACGGATGAAAAATTATAAAATTACCGTGTCATATGATGGCACCAGATATAAAGGATGGCAGGTATTAAAAAGCACCGATGCAACCATACAGGGAAAGCTGCAGATGGTGCTTTCGGCGCTTGCCGGGCATCCGGTGGAAGTGATCGGTTCCGGAAGAACCGATGCCGGAGTTCATGCAATCGGGCAGGTGGCTAATTTCCATCTGGACGAACATTTTTCGGCAGAGGAAATTTTTGAAGATTTAAACCGGCACCTTCCGGAAGATATCGCAGTGACAAAAATAAAGGAGGTCGATGACCGGTTTCACAGCAGATATCAGGCTGTGGAAAAGACCTACCGTTACCGGATACGGACAAGTCCGGTGCCGAATGTATTTGAACGAAAATTTTTGTATCAGTATGGACAAACGCTTGATGTGGATAAAATGAAAAAAGCGGCACAGGCACTTTGTGGGAACGCATGATTTTTGCTTCTTTTTTGCGGAAACCGCCATATGAAAAAATCAACGGTCCGTACCATTTTTTCCATTGATCTGGTGGAAAGAGACGGTGAGATTGAGATCCTGTATTGTGGCAATGGATTTTTACAGAACATGGTAAGGATTCTCACGGGAACATTGATTGAAGTGGGAAGAGGCGAACGGGCTCCGGAAAGTATGCCGGCACTTCTTAAGGCAAAGGAACGGAAGCAGGCGGGCTATACGGCACCGCCGCAGGGATTACGATTGGAGAAAGTGACATATGAGACAATGGATGGTCGCTGCTAAAAAAGCGGATTTTTTATGTGATTGCAGAGAAATTTCATGTGGATCCGGTTGTGGCAAGGATTATCAGAAACCGCGAGGTAATCGGAGAAAAAAATATCCGGATTTATCTGGGTGGGAACCTTTCGGACCTGTCAGATCCTCATCAGATGAAAGATATGGACCGGCTGGTGGAGATTCTTGCACAAAAGATCCGGAAACAGGTGCATATCCGGATTATCGGCGATTATGATGTGGATGGTGTGACTTCCTCCCATCTGTTTCTGACGGCTTTGCGGCGTGTGGGAGCAAAAGTGGACGTGATTATTCCACACCGGATACAGGACGGATATGGGCTAAGCCTGCATTTATTACAACAGGCGAAAGAAGATGGTGTGGATACAATTCTGACCTGTGATAACGGTATTGCCGCTATCGATGAGATTGCGTGGGCAAAAGCACAGAAAATGACAGTACTTGTGACCGACCACCATGCAGTCCCGTTTGAAGAACATGAGGGCAGAAGAACAGAGAAAAAGAGTCTGGCAGATGCCGTGGTAAATCCGCATCAGCAGGACTGCGGGTATCCGTATAAAGAGCTGTGCGGCGCCGGTGTGGCATGGAATGTCATCCGTGTATTGTATGAAAATTATGATATGGACAAAAGAGAAGCGGAAGATCTGCTGGATTTTGTTGCTATGGCAACTGTCTGTGATGTCATGTCGCTCACCGGGGAAAACCGTATTCTGGTAAAAGAGGGGTTAAAGAGAATCCGTCATACGAAAAACATCGGATTGCAGGCACTTATGCAGGCATGCAATGTACAGCCGGAGAATATCAGTGCATACCATTTTGGTTATGTCTTAGGGCCATGTGTCAATGCAACCGGCAGACTTGACACGGCAAGGCATGCCCTTCGGCTGTTTGAGACCGGGCAGGAAACGGAGGCAGAAGAGATTGCCCGGGATCTGGTCGATTTGAATCAGGAACGCAAGGAGTTGACACTGCAGGGCGTGGAAATGGCAAAGAAACTCTGTGAGGAAGGTGGATATGAGAAGGATCCGGTACTTGTTCTGTTTCTGCCGGATGTCCACGAAAGCATTGCAGGACTGATTGCCGGAAGAATCCGGGAAATGTATAACCGGCCGGTATTTGTGCTGACGCGGGGAGAAGAGGGAGTCAAAGGCAGCGGAAGATCGACTGAAAATTATTCCATGTATGAAAATATGTGTGGATGTGCGGAACTGTTTACAAAATTTGGCGGACATCCGATGGCGGCAGGGTTATCCCTTCCGGAAGAAAATGTGGAAAAATTCCGCAGAAAAATCAATGAAAACTGTCCGCTTACGGTGGAGGAAGTCTGCCCGGATATTCACATTGACATGGCCATGCCGGTGGGATATGCGAGTACGGAACTGGTCCATCAGTTTGCACTTTTGGAGCCGTTTGGAAAAGACAATCCATCCCCACTGTTTGCAGACCGGAATCTGTCCATCAGCCGCATGTGGTTGATAGGAAAGAACCGGAATGTTCTTCGGATGAGTGTTCTTTCGGAATACGGACAGCCGGTTCCGGTTATTTTCTTTGGGGATGTGGAGACGTTGTTTGCATATTTTACCGAAAAGTTTGGTCAAAAAGAGGTGGAGAATGCGCTGCATGGAAGAAAAAACCGGATTTTATTTTCTATGGTGTATACAGCAAAGATTGATTTTTATCAGGGAAATGAAAATCTGCAGCTGGAGATGAAATATTATCGCTGATTCCATTGAAAAAACGGGAAAGAAATTGTAAAATAAATGCAATGGAGGGCAAGTAATGTTCGGAAAAAAAGAAACAAAAACAGGAAACACTGGTACGGATGAGAAACCTGGCACAGCTGGATGAAGGCTTTTTTGCCCATATGAAGGACGGAAAAAGATATGTTTGATGCAACCGCAAGGGAAATCAGAAATACATATCAGCAGCTGGGGGTCGGAATCACCCAGATACAGGAAAATATAAAAGAAGCATCACAAATGGCAGCAGACAACGGAGAAAAGGAGCAGGAGCTGACCGGACAGCTGGCGTCATATCAGGAGCAGGAAGTACAGTCATCGGAAAAAAGAGAGCAGATGCTGCAGAATTTTGCACAGATCGAACAGGAGATGGCACAGTTGGTGGAGGAAAACAAACATTTCACCACGCCATCCAAATTCCTGAATGAATTTCCGGTTGCACTCAAGGCGGAAAATGAAAAGACCCGAGAGGAACTGGAAAAGATGCAGGATTGCGGAAAGCAGATGGGAGTGCTTGCCCTCAATGCGGCGATTGAAGCCGGGCGTATGGGAGAGGGAGGAAAACAGTTTGTTACGGCTGCAGAAACGATCCGTGTATCTGCGGGAACGTATGATGAGTTGATTGATCAGGCACATAAGAGGCTGGCAGATTCGGATGAGAGAATTGCAGAGTTGGAAGAGCAGGTACACCGGATGGTTACATTGCTGAAGAAACAATG
>ENA-OQBL01001001-OQBL01001001.1-human-gut-metagenome-genome-assembly--contig:-NODE-1001-length-12234-cov-3.505410_pt1 | contig 12234 bp, 13 predicted proteins | sample MGYA00242747_ERZ504553 | MGnify/ENA primary metagenome ERZ504553 (study PRJEB26092, sample SAMD00036240) | human gut metagenome | host: Homo sapiens | study: EMG produced TPA metagenomics assembly of...
GGATACAATTAATGTCAATCATAAATTTATACTGCAAAAAAATGTTTGAATATGAAAAAAGAGCCGGAAAACCATGGTTACCCCATGCCTTTTCTGACTTCTCTGTCAAATTTTCAAGAGATTTTCTACCGGATCACTCTGACTTTAAGCACTCCGTCTACAGATGCTATCTGCTCCTCAAGTTCTGCTGATACCCCCGGTATCTACATCGATCATTGTATATGCATACTCTTTTCTGCTCTTGTTTGTCATAAGTGCGATGTTCATACCTTTATCTGCTAATAACGTAGTAAACTGTCCCAGCATATTCGGGATGTTCTTATGAAGGATCGTAAATCCTCTCCCCGTCTCCCTTTTTGCTCCCATATTACAATCCGGATAATTTACTGAATGCAAAATGTTACCATTTTCCAGGAAATCTCTCAATTCCGCCGCAGCCATCTTTGCACAGTTATCTTCGGATTCCTCGGTAGACGCGCCAAGATGCGGGATCACGATGGCATTTTTTACACCAACGATCTCTTTGGTCGGAAAATCAGTCACATAAGAACGAACTTTGCCGGAGACAAGAGCATCAACAATATCCTCCTGATTCACGAGAACATCCCTTGCAAGATTTAAAATCACTACGCCGTCCTTCATCAGACTGATCGCATTCTTATCGATCATACCTTTCGTATCCTCTGTCGCCGGCACATGGATCGTGATGTAGTCGCACTCTTTGTACAGTTCATCCACTGTTTTTCGCATGGTGGATACTGCGTGAAAGCATCCATGCAGCATCTACAGATACATAGGGATCATATCCATAGACGTCCATTCCCAGATGAACGGCCACATTTGCGACACGGACACCGATCGCACCAAGACCGATCACTCCGAGCTTTTTCCCTTGAAGTTCGGTTCCGGCAAAAGCCTTTTTCTTTTTCTCTGTAATTTTTGCAATATCTCCGTCCTCTTCGTACTCCTGCACCCAGTTGATGCCTCCTATGATGTCGCGGGACGCCAGTAACATACCTGCAATCACAAGCTCTTTTACACCGTTCGCATTTGCTCCCGGTGTGTTAAATACAACGATTCCCTGTTCTGCACATTTCTCAAGCGGGATATTGTTCACACCCGCACCGGCTCTTGCAATAGCTTTCAGATCCGGTGCAAATTCCATCTCGTGCATTGCCGCACTTCTTACCAGGATCGCATCTGCTGTTTCTGGTGTGCTTACAGGTGCATAGTCTTTTGTGAATTCATCCAGTCCTACCTGTGAAATTGGGTTCAGATTATGATACTTATACATGATTACAGATTCTCCTTTTCAAATGCTTTCATAAATTCTACCAGTTTCTCTACCCCTTCGATCGGCATCGCATTGTAGATACTTGCACGCATACCGCCGACACTTCTGTGTCCTTTCAGGTTCTCGAATCCGGCTTTTTTTGGCCTCTTTCACGAATTTTGCATCCAGGTCCTTATCACCTGTTACAAACGGAACATTCATAAGCGAACGGTCTTTTGGAACAACCGTGCCCTTGAACAGTTTGCTTTCATCCAGATAATCATAAAGAATCTTTGCTTTCTTTTCATTGCGCTCTTTGATTGCTTCCAGTCCACCCTGTTTTTTCAGCCATTTAAACACTTTACCACAGATATAGATTCCATATGCCGGTGGTGTATTGTATAAAGACTTGGCATCTGCATGCGTCTTATACTTCAACATAGTCGGTGTACCTTCTAATACATCATCTGTGATCAGATCCTCACGGATAATTGCGATCACAACACCTGCAGGTCCGACATTTTTCTGAACACCGCCGTAGATCACGCCGTATTTTGACACATCTACCGGTTCAGACAGGAAGCAGGATGATACATCTGCCACCAGTGTCTTTCCTTTGGTATTCGGAAGCTCTTTGAACTTCGTACCATAAATCGTATTATTCTCGCAGATATATACATAATCTGCATCTTCAGAGATATCGAGGTCTGAGCAGTCCGGAATATAAGAAAATGTCTTATCTTCGGAAGATGCGATCACATGGACCTCTCCGTATTTTTCTGCTTCTTTGGCTGCCTTTTTCGCCCACTGTCCGGTTACGATATAGTCAGCCACTTTATTCTTCATCAGATTCATAGGAATCATGGCAAATTGCTGAGACGCTCCGCCCTGTAAAAATAATACTTTATAGTTATCCGGGATATGCATCAGTTCACGGATATCGGCTTCTGCTGTCTCAATAATCTCCTGGAACACCGATGAACGGTGACTCATTTCCATAACCGACATTCCACAGCCCTGATAGTCTAACATCTCTGCTGCTGCTTCTTTTTAATACTTCTTCCGGCAATACGGCCGGGCCTGCTGAAAAATTGTACACTCTGCTCATTGTTGTTCCTCCACTTTCCTTTACTTTTTTCTTCTACTATTCTGCATTTTTTGCTTCCAGGTCTTTTTCATCAAAAGCTTCATTGATCGGGGCGCCAGGGGCAACCATCGGCCATACCTTGTCATCACTGTCAATCTGGCAGTCGATCACCACCGGATGTCCGCTCTTTAACGCGTTCGCAAATGCTTCTTTGAATTCTTCCTGGGTTGCCACACGTACTCCTTCTGCTCCCATAGCTTCTGCAAGTTTTACAAAATCTACGGCATCATTGAGTACAGTAGCCGAGTAACGCTGTCCGTAGAACAGGTTCTGCCACTGGCGGACCATACCAAGTACATGGTTGTTAATCACTACCTGGATCACCGGAATATTATGGCGTGCCGCGGTAGCGATCTCATTCATATTCATACGGAAACATCCGTCACCTGCGATATTGACAACGGTCTTTTCCGGTCTTCCGACCTTGGCTCCAAGTGAAGCTCCAAGACCATATCCCATGGTTCCAAGTCCTCCTGAGGTAAGGAGTGTTCTTGGCTCTGTATATTTATAATACTGTGCTGCCCACATCTGGTGCTGTCCGACTTCTGTCGAAATGATTGCTTCACCATTTGTCTGACGGTAGATCTCTTCTACAACAAACGGTCCGCTAAGCACATCCGGATGATAGGTCATCGGATATTTCTCTTTGTAAGACATGATCTGTTCTACCCATGCCTTGTGATCCTGCTGTTCCAGACGCTCATTCATCTTCTGAAGAACGACTTTCAGATCACCGACCACACCTTCTGTGATCAGAATATTTTTATTCATCTCTGCAGCATCTACATCAAACTGTAAGATTTTTGCATTCTGGGCAAATTTCTTTGCATTTCCTGTTACACGGTCACTGAATCTTGCTCCTGCGACGATCAGAAGATCACATTCACTGACTCCGTAGTTGGATGCCTTTGTTCCATGCATTCCGAGCATTCCGGTATATAACGGATCTGTTCCCGGGAATGCTCCTTTTCCCATCAGGGAATCGGTAACCGGAGCATCTACCTTCTTTACGAATTCATATAATTCTTTGCTGGCTCCTGATAATACCGCTCCGCCACCGACAAATATGTATGGTTTCTCTGACTCCCGGATCATACGTACTGCACTTTCCAGATCTTTTTCACAGATATTTTCGGATGGTTTTACAACCTTTGGTTCCTGTGCTGTAAATTCTGCTTTGTTCGCAGTTACATCTTTCGGGATATCGATCAGGACCGGTCCCGGTCTTCCTTCTTTGGCTATCACGAATGCCTTACGTATCGTATCCGCCAGATTATTGACATCTTTTACAATATAATTATGCTTGGTGATTGGCATTGTAACACCTGCAATATCGATCTCCTGGAAACTGTCTTTTCCCAGAAGTGATACTCCTACATTACAGGTAATTGCAACGACCGGAATCGAATCCATGTATGCGGTTGCAATTCCGGTTACAAGGTTTGTTGCACCCGGTCCGCTGGTTGCAAGACATACACCGACTTTTCCTGTCGCTCTTGCATATCCGTCTGCCGCATGAGCAGCACCCTGCTCATGTGACGTAAGGATATGTGTAATCTCATCTTTATGTTTATATAATTCATCGTATACGTTCAAAATCGCTCCGCCCGGATAACCGAATACGGTATCGACGCCCTGCTCTTTCAAACACTCAATTACGATCTGTGATCCTGTTAACTGCATACCATTCATTCCCCTGTCATGATTTATTTTGCTTTTGGAACTTCGAGAATTGCTCCTCTGTTTCCAGAAGTAACCATTGCCGCATATCTTGCAAGATATCCGGTTGTAACTTTTGGTTCTCTCGGAGTCCAGTTTGCTTTTCTCTTCGCAAGTTCTTCATCGGATACATCCAGATGAATAGAAAGGTTCGGAATATCGATCTGGATCAGGTCTCCTTCTTCTACCAGTGCGATCGGTCCACCAACAGCTGCTTCCGGAGATACGTGTCCGATAGATGCCCCTCTGGATGCACCACTGAAACGTCCGTCTGTGATCAGCGCTACACTTGAGCCAAGTCCCATACCTGCGATTGCAGATGTAGGATTTAACATCTCACGCATTCCAGGGCCTCCCTTTGGTCCTTCGTAACGGATAACGACAACGTCGCCGGCAACGATCTTACCACCTTTGATCGCTGCAATTGCATCTTCTTCACAGTCAAATACTCTTGCAGGTCCTTCGTGTACCAGCATCTCGTCTACAACAGCGGAACGTTTTACAACGCTTCCGTCCGGCGCAAGATTTCCTTTTAATACTGCAAGCCCGCCTGTTGGTGTGTATGGATTATCAATTGGACGAATTACTTCCGGATCTTTGTTGACCACGCCTTCGATATTCTCTCCAACGGTCTTTCCTGTAACTGTCATACATTCTGTATGCAGAAGGCCTTTCTTATTCAGCTCTGCCATAACTGCATATACACCGCCGGCCTCGTTCAGATCTTCCATGTATGTCGGGCCTGCCGGTGCAAGGTGGCAGAGGTTCGGTGTCTTTTCGCTGATTCCATTTGCAAAATCAATCTCGAAATCCATTCCTACTTCGTGTGCGATTGCAGGGAGGTGAAGCATACTGTTGGTAGAGCATCCAAGTGCCATGTCAACCGTAAGTGCATTCAGGATTGCTTCTTTTGTCATGATATCTCTTGGACGGATATTCTTCTCAAGAAGTTCCATAACCTTCATACCTGCATGCTTTGCAAGACGGATTCTTTCTGAATAAACTGCCGGAATTGTTCCATTTCCACGAAGTCCCATACCAAGTACTTCTGTCAGACAGTTCATACTGTTCGCTGTGTACATTCCGGAACATGATCCGCATGTCGGACATACTTTGTTCTCGAATTCGCACAGATCTGCATCTGACATCGTTCCTGCAACGTTTGCTCCTACTGCCTCGAACATGCTGGAAAGACTTCTCTTCTGTCCTTTTACATGTCCTGCAAGCATCGGTCCCCCGCTGACGAATACAGTTGGAACATTAATTCTTGCTGCAGCCATCAGAAGTCCCGGTACGTTCTTATCACAATTCGGGATCATAACAAGCGCATCAAACTGATGTGCCATTGCCATTGCCTCTGTAGAATCTGCGATCAGGTCTCTGGTTACCAGAGAATACTTCATTCCGATATGTCCCATTGCGATTCCGTCACAGACTGCTATTGCAGGGAACATGATCGGTGTACCGCCTGCCATGGCAACTCCCTGTTTTACTGCATTTGCGATCTTATCCAGATTCATATGTCCAGGTACGATCTCATTGTATGAACATACGATACCGACCAGTGGTCTGTTCATCTCTTCCTCGGTAAGTCCGAGTGCATTGAACAGCGAGCGGTGAGGCGCCTGCTGTTTTCCTTTTGTTACTGTATCACTTCTCATTCTTTTTTGATCCTCCTGTTGTCTTTCTATTCAATTTCTTCTATATAACTCTGTAAATCCGTAATTCTATGCAGCAGACAATTACTGAATGTTTGCTGCGATCAGACTTCCCATCTCTTCTGTACCAATCTGAGTCTTTCCGTCCGACATAATATCAATCGTACGATATCCGTCTTTTAATACTTTTGAAACAGCTGCTTCGATCGCATCTGCTTCTTTGTCCAGATCAAAGCTGAAACGGAGCATCATTGCTGCTGAAAGGATGGTTGCGATCGGATTCGCGATTCCTTTTCCTGCAATATCCGGTGCAGATCCACCACTTGGTTCATACAAGCCGAATTTTGTCTCATTTAAGCTGGCACTTGCAAGCATTCCGATCGATCCTGTCACCATACTTGCTTCATCTGAAAGAATGTCTCCGAACATGTTCTCTGTAAGGATAACGTCAAACTGTTTCGGATCTTTTACAAGCTGCATTGCACAGTTGTCTACCAACATATTTTCAACTGTTACTTCCGGATAATCCTTTGAAACTTCTTCTACTACTTTTCTCCATAATCTGGAAGAATCCAGTACATTCGCTTTATCTACACTTGTGACTTTCTTACGGCGTTTCATTGCAATATCAAATCCGCGTTTTGCAATTCGTCTAATCTCTTCTTCATTATATGTAAGAGAATCCTGTGCTGTCATTACACCATTTACTTCTTCTGTCTTTCTCTCTCCAAAGTACAGACCGCCGGTCAGCTCTCTCATGATCATCATGTCAAATCCGCCTTCTGTAATCTCTTCTTTCAGCGGGCATGCACCTTTCAGTTCATCATAAAGCACTGCAGGTCTTAAGTTTGCGAAAAGATTCAGCGCTTTTCTGATCTTTAAAAGTCCTGCTTCCGGTCTCTTGGATGGCTCTAACTTGTACCATGGAGATGTCTTTGCATCTCCTCCGATGGAACCCATCAGAACCGCATCACATGCTTTTGCCTCGGCGATCGTCTCATCTGTAAGCGGCACTCCGTGAACATCAATGGATGCTCCCCCCATGAGTAACTGTGTATAATCACAGGTATGTCCATATACTTCTGCAACTTTATTCAGAACTTTCATTGCCTCCGTTACAATCTCCGGGCCAATTCCGTCTCCCTTAATCACACCAATTTTAAGATTCATAGTTCTTCTTCCTTCCTTCGGTAAAAATCTATAAAAATAATATTATCGTATTTTATACATGTTTCAAGACTTTAATTGACTAAATTGACAAATTGCTACATTTTACATACTAAAAAAGACTTTTTATCATATTTCTTGTACACTTTGTTGATTTCTATCCACTCGATACATTCTTGCAATCTCTTTGATAACCGAAAGCTTTTTACAATTGCATGATACAGAAGAACTTAGCCACTGGCAAACTTCTCTTGCATACTTTGGTATAACAAAAAAATTTACGGAACACATATTTCTATGTGCTCCGTAATTTTATTGCCATGCATTCGCAAGGAGCTGCCAGTAGCAGGTCCTGTAAATACCAAAGTATACAACTGCCAGCGGCAGATTCTATGCATGATATTTCGCTGTTTCAAGAATCCGGTTCGCATTTTCCACACGCTCTTTCGATGGCGGATCAATGCCTTCCAGCTGATATGGGATTCCCAGTTCTTTCCATTTATATACACCAAGTGTATGATATGGAAGAACCTCAACTTTCTCTACGTTATCAAGTGTTTCTATAAAGTCATGAAGTCTGTGCAGATACTCGTCTTTATCGCTTCTTTCCGGAACCAGGACGTGACGGATCCAGACTGGTTTTCCGGTATCAGAAAGATACCTTGCCATATCAAGAATATTCTTATTCGTCTGTCCTGTAAGGATCTTATGCTGCTCATCATCAATATGCTTGATATCTAGCATCACAAGATCTGTCACCTTCATAAGTTCCTGGAATTTACTGAAGAATGGCTCTTCTCTTGTAAATGGATTCCCGCAGGTATCCAGTGTCGTGTTGATTCCTCTTTCTTTGGCTTTCTGGAACAACTCCAGCAGAAAATCGATCTGCAGAAGCGGTTCGCCTCCACTGACGGTAATACCGCCCTTACTTCCCCAGTAAGTGCGGTATTTCCAGGCTTTATCAATCAGTTCATCTGCTGTGTAGAGAGTCCCTGAATTCATGTTCCATGTGTCCGGGTTATGACAGAACTGGCAGCGCATTGCACAGCCGGTCGTAAATATCAGATACCGGACACCTGGACCGTCAACGGAGCCGAAACTTTCCAGAGAATGAATATATCCTTTGGTCATAGTTTTGCTCCTTTTCTTATTTATTACATGTAATTCGCCATGCGCAGCTCGATTCCGCTTTGCTTCATCTCGCTGACGGCTGTCGCCGTATATCATCTGATCCAGATATCATAATTCAAGCAAGCTTGATTATAACATCTGTCTCATCTGATGCATGGCTCATAGCTTTTACATATGATCGTGGCAAGTTCTTGCGATAACGTCTAACTGCTGTTCGCGAGTCAGGTCGATGAACTTAACTGCGTATCCAGATACACGGATTGTGAAGTTAGCGTATTCTGGTTTCTCTGGGTGTTCCATAGCGTCAACCAGTTTGTCTGTACCAAATACGTTAACGTTCAGGTGATGTGCTCCCTGATCGAAGTATCCGTCCATTACACGTGCAAGATTTTCTTTACGCTCGTCATCTGTGTGTTCCAAGTGCACTTGGGCTGATTGTCTGAGTATTAGAAATACCATCCAGAGCCAGCTCGTATGGCAGCTTAGCAACAGAGTTAAGAGATGCAAGAAGTCCGCTCTTTTCTGCACCGTAAGATGGGTTAGCACCTGGTGATAATGGTTCACCTGCTTTTCTTCCATCTGGAAGAGATCCTGTAGCCTTACCATATACTACGTTAGAAGTAATTGTAAGGATTGATGTTGTAGGTACAGAATTTCTGTATGTGTGGCACTTGTTCAGTTTGTGCATGAATGTTTTCAGAAGCCAGATAGCCATGTCATCTGCACGATCATCATCGTTACCGTATCTTGGGAAGTCTCCTTCGATTTCGAAATCTGTTGTGATTCCGTCTTCGTCACGAATAGCTTTAACCTTAGCGTATTTGATAGCGCAAAGTGAATCTACTACGTGAGAGAATCCAGCGATACCTGTTGCGAATGAACGCTTAACATCTGTGTCGATCAGTGACATCTGAGCTGCTTCATAGTAGTATTTGTCATGCATATAGTGGATCATGTTAAGTGTATCAACATACAGTTTGCTTAACCATTCCATCATAGCATCGTATTTTTCCATTACTTCATCGAAGTCAAGGTACTCAGATGTGATTGGTCTGTAAGCAGGTCCAACCTGAACTTTGTTCTTTTCATCAATACCACCGTTGATAGCGTATAACAGACACTTAGCAAGGTTTGCACGAGCTCCGAAGAACTGCATCTCTTTACCTGTCTCTGTAGCAGATACGCAGCAGCAGATTGAATAGTCATCGCCCCATACCGGACGCATAACATCATCGTTCTCATACTGGATTGAGCTTGTTTCAACCGAAATCAGAGCTGCGAACTTCTTGAAGTTCTCTGGCAGTCTTGAAGAGTAAAGTACTGTAAGGTTTGGTTCTGGTGAAGGTCCCATGTTCTTCAGTGTGTGAAGGAAACGATAGTCGTTCTTTGTTACCATAGAACGTCCGTCCTGTCCAAGTCCACCAACTTCCAGTGTTGCCCATGTAGGGTCTCCTGAGAACAGTTCGTTGTATGATGGGATTCTTGCGAACTTAACCATACGGAATTTCATTACCATGTGGTCGATTAATTCCTGAGCTTCTTTTTCTGTGATCTTTCCAGCTTTTAAGTCTCTTTCAATATAGATATCAAGGAATGTAGAGATACGTCCAACACTCATTGCAGCTCCGTTCTGAGTCTTGATTGCTGCAAGATATCCGAAGTACAGCCACTGTACTGCTTCGTGAGCATCTTTAGCCGGCTGTGAAATGTCATAGCCATATACAGCTGCCATTTCTTTCATTTCTTTCAGAGCTTTGATCTGATCTGCAAGCTCTTCACGAAGACGGAAGTCTGTTCCCTTCATTCCGTGTCTTGCATAACGCTCAAAGTCATACTGTTTTTTCTCGATCAGGAAGTCGATACCATAAAGAGCTACACGACGGTAGTCACCAACGATACGTCCTCTTCCGTATGTATCCGGAAGACCTGTGATGATCTTGTTGTGTCTTGCTTTCTTCATTTCAGGTGTGTAAATATCAAATACTCCCTGGTTGTGTGTTTTATGATATTTTGTAAAGATCTTATGAAGTTCTTCGCTTGGCTGATAACCGTAAGTTGTACAAGCCTGCTCAGCCATCTTAATTCCACCGTATGGCATAAAAGCTCTCTTCAGAGGTTTGTCTGTCTGAAGACCAACAACCTTCTCAAGATCCTTTGTCTCTTCACTGATGTATCCTGGGCCATATGCTGTAAGACCAGATACTACTTCAGTTTCCATATCAAGAACGCCGCCCTTTGCACGCTCTTCTTTCTGAAGTTCCTGAAGCTTACCCCATAATGTATCGGTTGCTTCTGTTGGTCCTTCCAGGAAGGATTCGTCTCCTTCGTATGGTGTATAGTTCTCCTGGATAAAGCTGCGAACGTCAACTGAGTTCACCCATTCTTTTCCTTTAAAACCAGCCCACTGCTCAAAATGTGCCATCTTTTTGTTCCCCTTTCCTATCTTTCATTTTCTTTTGCGCCGTCAGTATACCATTTCGTGAAGAAAATATCAAGGCTTATTCTGATAATCGTTTTCAAAATCGCCCTTGTATGCAATTTTGTGCAATTTGTGTATATTTATACGAACAATATCGCTTTATTTTGCATTTTTCCAGGCACAATTTTACCTTTTGGGCACTAAAAGATGTGGAGGAACTGACGTTGGCATTCTGATCCCTCTTACATATTTTTGTATAAAAAAGAAGAACCTGCACATTATACAGATTCTCCATTCTTTTGCATTTTATTCTGCAGATGCTTTTTCAACCTGTGCGATGGCTGCTTTCTGCATTGGAATACGGCAGTTCTTGTTGCTTCCGAATTCTACGATTACATCTTCATCACTGATGTCAATCAGTACACCGTAAAATCCGCTTGTTGTCAGTACTGTATCTCCGACTTCCATCTCGTTGATCATTGCCTGAACTCTCTTCTGTTCTTTCTTCTGAGGTCTCATGAAGATCATGTAGAATCCTCCGAAAATAACTGCATATACAACAATTAAAATAACCCAGCTTGTACCGCTGGAGCTCTGTGCTGCTAATGAAAACATCTCTTTTCCTCCTACTCATCTTTAAACACTATTGCTATCATACACAAAAACCTCGCATTCAGCAAGGTTTTTTATGCTTTTTTCATTATTTTATTCATTCTTGCCCGTTACAGCGGCAATTTTTCTCTCTTTATACTCTTTATAACAGTCATGATCGATCGCATCACGGATCTCTTCCATCATTGTATTATAGAAATACAGATTATGAAGCACACACAGACGCATTCCCAGCATTTCTTTTGCTTTTAACAGATGTCTGATATATGCTCTTGAATAATTGCGGCATGCCGGGCACTGGCATCCTTCTTCAATCGGTCTGTCATCCAGCTCAAATTTGGCATTGAACAGATTAAGTTTTCCATGATTCGTGTACACATGTCCATGTCTTCCATTTCTGCTTGGGTACACACAGTCAAAGAAATCTACGCCTCTGTCAACTGCTTCCAGAATATTCACCGGAGTTCCGACTCCCATCAGATAAGTCGGTTTATGATCTGGAAGATGGGGAACAACTGCATCCAGGATCCGGTACATCTCTTCATGAGATTCACCGACTGCCAGTCCGCCAACCGCATATCCATCCAGATTCAGTTTTGAAATCTCATCCGCATGATTTGATGCGGATATCTTCATATACTCCGCCCTGATTGATTCCAAAAAGCATCTGATGCTTATTAATTGTATCCGGAAGCGAATTCAGGCGTTCCATTTCTTTTTTACATCGTACAAGCCATCTGGTCGTACGCGCCACAGATTTTTCTATATATTCCCTGTCAGCTACACTCGACGGGCACTCATCAAATGCCATCGCTATCGTAGATGCCAGATTCGACTGAATCCGCATACTCTCTTCTGGCCCCATAAATATTTTATGTCCGTCAATATGGGAATTGAAATACACTCCCTCTTCTTTGATTCTGCGCAGTCCCGCAAGTGAAAACACCTGAAATCCGCCCGAATCGGTAAGAATCGGCTTGGCTCGTGAATACTTCTGTCGCCAAGAAGGCCAGCCAGGCGGTGCGCCTGCTCATGATGGTGCTCACGGCAGTTCTCATCTTCTTCTTCATCAATGTCATGCTGCTCGTCTCCGATATCCAGGGCACGG
>ENA-OQBL01001002-OQBL01001002.1-human-gut-metagenome-genome-assembly--contig:-NODE-1002-length-12230-cov-5.537057_pt1 | contig 12230 bp, 12 predicted proteins | sample MGYA00242747_ERZ504553 | MGnify/ENA primary metagenome ERZ504553 (study PRJEB26092, sample SAMD00036240) | human gut metagenome | host: Homo sapiens | study: EMG produced TPA metagenomics assembly of...
TAACTGTTTCAAAACTACAGCTTTTTCAATCAGTGATCTGGATAAAGTAAGGAGTATAAACGTTATTCCTTTTCATTATGACAAGGAAATTGGAGCAGCATTTCACTTAACAGAGGTACTCGAAAATTTCTTGAATTTTTGTTCCTATGGGCATTTATCTTCAAATGCTTCTGCCAAGAACAAAATTATATGTGAAGTTCATGCTGATTGCTGGAACAAGATTTTTTATTGGAAACTATGCAGTATATCTTAGCAGTCGGACGTTCTGATGTTACTGATGTACTCACAAATACGGCAGGTGGTCTTTTAGGGGCTTGCTGTATATTCGATGGCAGCCCGGTTAATCGGAAATAGAATAAAAGCAAAACAGACTGATTTTTCCATTCTGGCAGGCATAGTAAGTGTTGTCGTGATTGGCCTACTTGGCTTTCTTCTGTTTGCTAATCGGTAGGAGGTGTATTCTCATGTCGAAGAAAGAAATGACAACAGAAAAGCGCCTTAAAGTGCGCTTATACCTATCATTGCTGGTTTATACCGTTGTTGGATATGGTTTGACCCTTATCTTGGACTACATCTTTTCAAAATTTGACAACGGTAATTTTTGCATGGCTCTACTGGCGGCTCGATCTGCTTTTTATTTTGTATCTGATGATCGGCTTTGTATGTATTTTCAATTACTATTGGAAAAAGCCGTGGGGCTATCTGGATGAAGTAATTGATGCGACCCAAACGGTCTATGAGCAGAACAATCATACCGTATCATTGTCTGACCCACTGAAAGAATTGGAGGCACAACTCAATCAAATCAAAATGTCTGTTCTGTTGAGCAAACGGGCTGCAAAGCAGGCAGAAGAAAAGAAAAATGAATCCTATGGAACCAATGTGAAGCAGTGGGAGGAAGAAGGTAAGAGTATAAAGGCGAGAAGGGCAAATGCAAGGAACACCTACCGTATCCGGCTGGCCAGCTGCCTGGCTGTATTTTTTTTTCGTTTTATGGAAGTGCTGCGGTTTTCAGTATTATTTATGTGTTATTCACTGCCAATGCAGATGAAATCATCAGTCAGTCGATGGATTGGGGAGGAGTAATCGGAGCGGCAATTATGATAATGCCGGGCATCTTTTTCGTAAGGCGTGTCATCAGGCGTCTGAAAGCGCGGAAAGCGGCGTGCGAGGGACGCTCAGTAAGAGAGGAGCGCCGCTATTGCAGCGGGCTGAAGCAGAAGGTGAAGCAGGAAAAGAAAGAGGCTTTGGCGCGCGCAGAACAGCTGCCGGACATTTATGCCACGCTTCAGCAGAAATATGCAGATGTAAAGGACTTTATATTTCCGCAGGATCTGGAGCAGCATATCAGAGACTGGCAGAGAAAATTGCGAGAATGCTAGTGAATAAGAATGGCGACCGGGAGGGATAAGGCGAGATGTTTCAGAAAAAGAACATTGCAGATATCAAATTTGAAAAAAGAAGAATCTTTTAGAGAAGTTCTGGACAAAATGAAAGAAGAAGCTATTTCTCTGGTAGAGGAATATGGTGATAATCGCATTCTGGGAGTATGCCTTGCTGTACCAGGATTATTTATTAATCGTCCGGAAAGAGGCGAAGAAATTTTTATGGTTTCAGAGTTTGAAGAATTAAGCAATATAGATGTACATACAGAATTGGAAGAAGCTCTGGGTAGAAAGATACTAATTAAGCATGATGCAAAACTTTCCGCATATGCTGAATGGCATTGTGCGGAAGAAATAAAAGGAATAGACAGAGGGAGTTTGGCTATTGTACGTTCCAGAGGATATGGGATTGGATGCGGATTTGTTGTAAATGGCAATATTGTAAATGGTCATCTGGGGCTTGCCGGAGAGGCAGGATACATGGGAATCAATTTTAATAGACATAAAAAGGGAGAAGAAGGAAGAGGAACTCTGGAATACTCTGCAGGAGTTGAAAGCGTAGTACGTTATATGAAAGAACGTTTATACGAATTTCCGGAAAGTCCATTAAATGAAAACAGTAATTATATGGATGTGTTTGAAGCGTATAAACATGGTGATGAACTGGCAGACTGGGCTGTCAGTAAAGTTGCCTGGATGCTGGGATATGGAATAGCAAACATTATATATATTATTAATCCGGATTGTATTATTATTGGGCCAGATTATCCAGACACGGAAGATTTTATTAACAAAATACGTAGTGCAGTAAGGAATTTTGTACCGGAATTTGTGGAGCGTAACGCAACTATTCGTTATTCAAAAATAAACGAGGATTCTTTCATGCTGGGAGGATATTATTACACCCTTGAAACATTATGTAAACGGGGAAATATATTTGAACTTATTCGGACTGCGAAAGCATTACCGTGATATAAGTTATATAAAAGTAAAATGATGAAGGAGTAAGTAGGTTATGGAATGTAGTAAAAAAATGAGAACTGGATCTAATGGCGGCTAAAATTCGAAAAACTGCTTTGCAGACAATTCAAGCCGCTAGATCCGGGCATATTGGGGGATCTTTTTCAATCGCAGATATTTTATCTGTGCTATATTTTGAAAAAATGAATGTTGATCCGATGAGGCCAGATGATCCTGATAGAGATAGATTGGTATTATCTAAGGGACATTGCTCACCGGCTATGTATGCAACGCTGGCATTAAAGGGCTTTTTCTTAAAGGAGCATTTATCTACATTCCGAAAGTTGGACAGTGATCTTTCGGGTCATGTGGAAATCCATGTACCTGGTGTAGATATGTCTTCAGGATCTCTTGGACAGGGGCTTTCTGTTGCATTGGGAATGGCTATGTATGCAAAAGCCAGAAAGAAAAGATATCGGACTTTCTGTATTCTTGGAGACGGTGAAATCCAGGAAGGGCAGGTATGGGAAGCAGCAATGTGTGCCGGATTTTATAAGGTAGATAATCTGATTGCATTTGTAGATAACAATAAATTACAGTTGGATGGTTCACTTGAAGAAATTATGTCGTCTTATCCTATTGGTGATAAGTTCAGAGCTTTTGGATGGAATGTGCTGGAAGTGAATGGACATGATGTGGAACAGATTTCAGATGCAGTTGAATTTGCGTTTTCTATGAAAGGAAAGCCAACAGTTATCGTTGCAGATACAGTTAAGGGTAAAGGTGTAACTCTGTTTGAAAATAATGTTAATTTTCATGGAAGTCAACCTAAAGCTGAAGAGTGGTCTGATTGTTATGCGCAATTGGATGCCAAGATCGCAGAATTGGAGGGGTAAAAATGGGAGAAATATTTCGACAAGAGTAGCATACGGTAAAGCATTGGCAGAATTTGGTACAGATGAAAAGCTGTTTGTGTTTGACGCAGATTTGAAGAAGTGTACGATGACTCTTTATTTTGCCGAGAAGTATCCGGAGAGATTTTTTAATATTGGAATTGCGGAAGCTAATATGGTAGATATAGCTGCGGGATTTGCGACATGTGGCGCAACAGCGCTGGTACATACTTTTGCAATATTTGCAACAGGACGTACCTATGATCAGATTCGTAATAGTGTATGTTATCCGGGATTGAATGTTAAAATTGTAGGAAGTCATGGAGGATTAACAGTTGGGGAAGATGGCGCAACTCATCAGGCTTTAGAAGATATTAGCCTTATGAGAGGAATACCTGGAATGACTGTGATTATTCCATGTGATTCTTATGAAGCTCGTCTGGCTACAAAAGCCATGCTTGAGAAAAAAGGGCCTTGTTATTTCCGAACATGTCGTCCGGCAGTGGAATGTGTAACTGATCAATTTAAAAACTATAACTTTGAAATAGGTAAAGGTGTTCAATTGACAGAAGGTACAGATGTGACGATTATTGCCTGTGGAATTATGGTTCAAGAAGCATTAAAAGCGCAGAAACTCCTTGAAGAAGAAAACATATATGCAAGAGTAATTGATATGCATACAATAAAACCGATTGACAGGGAAATAATCATTAAGGCAGCAAAAGAAACGGGAGCTATCGTAACAGTGGAAGAACATAATACGATAGGTGGACTTGGATCGGCTGTTGCAGAAGTGCTTGTACAGACTGAAATAGTTCCAGTGGAATTTGTGGGAGTCCAGGATCAGTTTGGACATTCGGGTTCACCGTCTATTTTATTAAAACATTATGGCCTTTGTTCGGAGAATATTGTCTGCAAGGCAAAAAAGGTAATTGAGAGAAAATAAGGCTGACAGTATGTTGAAGAAGCAGTCTGCTAATATGTGAAAAAATGAAACAATTGTTCATAGAATGAACTTACAGGATGTGTGGCAGTATGCTCCACATCCTTATTTTTTTATATGTTGTACAAAATATGTGAAAAAGTATATATTGTGAAAAATGCATAGTTTAATCAGTGAACTTTTGTGCATATAAAACATTGACTTTTTACGCTGAAAAATGTATTATACAGACATAAGCAGAGAGATAAAGTTAAAAGAATTAACAATTAGAGTTAAAACAATTAACTAAAGGAGGGGAATATGAAGTGTGCAGTATTTAATGGGAAATGTAATATGACTATTGATGAAAGAGAAATTCCAGAACCTGCAGCAGATGAAGTTTTGATTAAGATAATGGCCTGTGGAGTTTGCGGATCAGATGTTCACATTTTTTTTGGAGATCAAGGTTCAACATCTTCAATTCCACCACTTATACAGGGACATGAATTTTCCGGTGTGGTGGTTAAAATCGGAAAGGATGTCGTAGAATGTAAAGTTGGAGATAAAGTTTGTGCAGATCCGGCAGATAACTGTAATGACTGTTATTATTGTGCAAATGGCATGATGAGTCATTGTGAGAATATGGGGGCTATTGGCACAAATCGTGATGGTGGATTTTCGCAATATTGTGTTGTACCATCCAGATTGATTCATTTGCTGGGTGAAGATGTTACTTTTGTAGAGGGAGCAATGGCAGAACCACTTGCATGTTGTATTAATGGAGCAGATCGAAGTGATATCAAAGTTGGGGACAATGTTGTTGTATACGGCGCTGGTGCAATTGGAATACTGTTAATGCAGTTGGCAAGAATGCGAGGAGCTGCAAGGGTTATTGTTATAGAACCATCAGAAGAAAAAAGAAAAATGGCGGAAAAACTTGGGGCAACACTTACGATCAATCCGATGGAAAACAAAGTAGCAGATGTATTAAAAGAACATAAGTTAGAGCATATTCAGGTAGTTATTGAAACCTGTGGGCTTAAGAGTACATCTGAGGAAGCAATGGAAATTGTTGACAGGCAGGGAACGGTTGTATTATTTGCAGTAACTGCTCTTGATGCAACAATTTCGTTGAAGACGTATAATCTCTTTCAGAGAGAAATTACAATAAAAGGTTCTTTCTGCAGTCCGTATGATATGGGAAGAGCGGTAGAGTTGATCAATGCGCATGCCATTGATGTAACTACTATGCTGGCAGGATTTGAACCACTGGAAAAATTACCGGAAATTCTTGCGTCCCGAGAACTCAGAGCAAAAGGTAAATATGTTATTCTTCCAAATGGAGAAGAAGGAAAAGGAACAAATATTACAATGTAACTTTTAGCTACGGCTATAAAGATAAAAAAGGGAGGTTTTTAAACATGAAAAAATTAGTAGTATTAGGGTTAGCAGCAGTTATGGCATTAGGAGCACCATTTTCTGTATGCGCAGCAGAAGAGGAAACAACAGTTGAACATCCATCAGGACTTAAAATCGGATGTGCAGTTCAGACCATGAGTAATCAGGTTTGGGCTCAGCAGATGGAAGAAATCACAAAAGATGCGAAGGAAGATGGAAATGAAGTTACTGTAGTTGAATGTAAGGAAAATGCAAACACACAGATTGACCAGATTGAGAACTTTATCACATCAGGAATGGATGTTATTATTGTTCAACCCGTAGATCCGGATGCAATTGAGGAGGTTTGTAAAGAAGCTCTTGATTCAGATATCGAAGTAGTATGCTGGGATGAAAAAATGGAAAATTCAAGTTTCAACTGGGTAATTGAGAATTATGATCTGGGTGTTGAAATTGGAACTCAGGCAGCAGATTTTATTAATGAAAAGTTTGGAGATAAAGGCTGCGAAGTAGTTGTACTTGGATATCCACAGACACCGATTCTGTTGGAAAGAGAAAACGGAATTCTGGACGCATTAAAGGAAAAAGCACCTAACGCAGAAGTTGTTGCAAATCAGCCTGCAATTGATACCACCGAAGGTTTAAATGCAATGGAAACTATCCTGCAGGCACATCCGGATGTTAAAGTAGTATGTTGTATTGGTGGTGGTGGTGCTACCGGAGCAAACGAAGCGTTAAAAGGCACTTATGGAAGTGAAGTTCCAGATGATATCGGAATTTTTTCAACAGACCTTACTGATGAGGCAATTGCATCTATGCAGAATGGTGAATTTGATCGTTGTGTAGTAGCTATTACAGGTAACGCATTTGTTTGTGGTGATGTTATTTATGATCTCTCTATGCGCTATGCAGCAGGAGAAAAACTGGATCATGAAGTATACAGAGATCTTATTCCGGTTACTCCAGAGAATCTTGAAGAAATGATTACTAAATAATTTTTACGAAACAGAAAAGTTGCTATTGTTGGTGCGGCTAGATGTGTAGATAAGTAACAGTCGACATCTGCCGCACTTTTATTCTCAAAAATACGGTGGACTAAAACGATTATAAAAAGGGGGGAAGAATATGTCTGATAATATTTTGGAATTAAAACATATTACAAAACTTTATCCAGGTGTAGTTGCTTTAAATGATGTTTCCCTTGAGGTGAGAAGAGGCGAAATTCTTGCTCTGGTTGGTGAAAACGGAGCTGGAAAGTCTACTCTGATAAAAACATGTAGTGGGGCAATTACTCCTACACAGGGAGAAATTGTGATTAACGGAAAATCATTTACAGGAATGACACCGCAGACATCAGAACAAAACGGAATAGGAGTTATTTATCAGGAATTTAATCTTGTTGGAGATCTTTCAGTGGCAGAGAATATTTTCCTTGGAAGAGCGATCCGTAAAGGAATGGTTATAGATTTGAAAGCAATGGAGAGAGAATCCAAAAAAAATATTGGATTCTCTTAATATTAAGATTAATCCTAAAACATTAGTAAAAACTCTGAGTGTCGGATATCAGCAGATGGTAGAAATTGCGAAAGCTGTTTCTCAGAATGCAAAACTTCTGATTATGGATGAGCCATCCGCACCATTGACAAGTGCGGAAGTGGAGGCAATGTTTGCTATTGTCGATAAGTTAAAAGCTGGTGGAGTAAGTATCATTTATATTTCACATCGTCTTGATGAGATTTTTCGTTTGGCAGATAGAATTACCATTCTTCGTGATGGACAGTATGTGACAACTCTTAATACAGACGAAACGAATAAAGATGAATTGGTAAAATATATGGTAGGTCGTCAGTTGACGGAAGTATATCCGAAACGTGATGAGATATGTGTAAAGGACGAAGTTATATTTGAGGCAGTAAATGTATCAGGAAATGGGGATAAAAATATTTCTTTTAAAATACATAGAGGTGAAGTGCTGGGACTTGGTGGATTGGTAGGTGCCGGACGAACAGAATTTGCAGAATTAATGTTTGGAATGAGACCAAAAACAGCTGGAAAATTTATTTTTAAAGGAAAGGAAATTTCACCTAAAACTCCAAAGGATGCTATCGAACTTGGAATTGGTCTGGTCCCAGAAGATCGTAAGAAAGAAGGTGCTCTTCTTGGAATGAGTATCCGATGTAATATTAATATGCCGATTTATCAGAGAATTTCCAAAGGTACCGTAATCAATGAGAAGAAAGAAGAAGAAATTGCACAGACATATCGAAAAGAGATTTCCATAAAACACCGACACTGGATCAGTTGGTAAAGAATCTCAGTGGTGGCAATCAGCAAAAAGTTATATTGGCAAAGTGGTTGGCTGCAGATTCAGAATTGTTGATTTTTGATGAACCGACTCGTGGTATTGATGTAGGCGCAAAACAGGAAATTTATACATTAATTAATCATTTGGTAGAACAGGGAAAGACAGTGCTTATGATTTCTTCAGAAATGGAAGAATTGATGGGTATGTCTGACAGGATTCTTATTCTGGCTGAAGGAAATATGACAGGTGAACTAAATAAAAGTGAATTCAATCAGGAGCGTATTATGCAGCTGGCTTCTATAGAAAAGGGGGAATAAAAGATGAAATCTGTTATAGATAAAATTAAAGGTAGAGCTATTTATGCCTTTCTTGTACTTATGGTCATTTTCTTTACAATTATTAATCCAAACTTTCTTACAGTGAAAAACTTGCTGAATGTTGCAAAACAGGTGTCCATCTTTGGCATTGCATCAGTAGGCATGACATATGTTATCCTGCTTGGTGGAATTGACCTTGCAACCGGATCGATTATTTCTTTTGTTAACATTGTTTGTGCATATTTTATGGTAAATATTGGAATGAACGTTGTTTTGGCTGTATTGCTCTCATTAATAATCAGTACTTTTATAGGATTTCTCAATGGTATTATTATTGCAGAGCTTCGTATGCCAGCATTAATTGTAACTTTTGCGTCTCAGACTATTTTTGCCGGATATGCATACATTATCTGTGGAGGTGTTCCAATTTCACGTATGCCAGAGTCTTTCCTGAAACTTGGTCAGGGATATGTAGGACCTATTCCGGTTCCGGTAATTGTTATGGTTGTTATTTTTGCAATTGGTACATTTATTCTGAATAAAACATATTTTGGACGTTATTTCTACGCACTTGGCGGAAATGAAGAGGCAGCACTTCTTTCTGGTATTAAAATAAAAGTTGTAAAATGTCTGGTATATTCCCTATCAGGACTTTTTGCAGGTATTGCAGGTTTGGTAATGCTTGCACGTGCTAATACTGCGCAGCCAAATGCCGGTGTTGGATATGAATTTGATGTTATTACATGTGTAGTGCTTGGAGGTGTCAGCGTAAACGGTGGATCGGGAAAAATGTCAAATGTCATTGCTGGTGTTCTGATTATTGGTGTATTAAGCAATGGTATGGTTCTTATGAACATCAGCTCATATATGCAGATGGTAATCAAAGGAATTATTCTTCTTCTGGCAGTAGGTGCTGACTGCATTCAGCAGATGAATCTTCAGAAGACAAAAGCAATTGCATAAATTTATACTAAATATTCAAGTTAAGAGGAGGAAAAGACAAATGGAAGGAAACATGAAAGTAGCAATTATGACAGACGTAATGAAAATGGATTTTACAGAAAGACCAATTCCTCAGCCAAAGGATGACGAGGTTTTAGTTAAAATTGAACATGTAGGTGTGTGTGGTTCAGATCTTCATTATTTTGAAGCAGGTGGAATTGGAAGAAACATTGTTCATCCACCATTTGTTCTTGGACATGAGGCTGGTGGTACTGTTGTAGAAGTTGGAAAAAACGTGACTCATTTAAAAGTTGGTGATAAGGTTGCTTTGGAACCAGGAAAGACATGTGGACATTGTGAGTTCTGTAAAACAGGAAGATATAACCTTTGTCCGGATGTTATATTCTTTGCAACTCCGCCAATAGATGGTGTATTTCAGGAATATGTAGCACATGAAGCAGCACTTTGCTTTAAGATTCCTGATAACATGGATACAATGGAAGCGGCTCTTATTGAACCATTGGCTGTTGGTATGCATGCAGCAAGACAGGGTAATGCACATCTGGGACAGACAGCAGTTGTTACAGGTGCAGGATGTATTGGACTTGTTTCCATTATGTCATTAAAAGCTATGGGAGTAACAAGAATTATTGCTGTAGATGTTCAGGAAAAGCGACTTCAGAAGGCACTTGAACTTGGTGCAACGGACGTTATAAATGGAAAAGAAAAAGATACGGTGAAAGAAATTTTCCGTTTGACAGGAGGAGCAGGAGCTGATTTAACAATAGAAACAGCAGGAACAGAAATTACTACAAGACAGGCAATTAATTTCGCAAAACCTGGTTCTACAATTGTACTTGTTGGTTATTCTGCGTCAGGAGAAGAAACTTTACCTATGAGTCTTGCGTTGGATAAAGAACTGACATTTAAAACTGTTTTCCGTTATCGTCATATTTATCCTGTTGCAATTGAAGCAGTTGCAGCTGGAAGCATAAATGTAAAGGGGATTGTATCAAATGTCTGGGATTTTGATGACATTGAAAATGCAATGATTCAGAGTGTGAAAGATAAAGCGAACATTGTTAAATCAGTAATTAAGATTGGATAATAAGGAAACTTGCAGATGGAAAGAAAATACGTAATCGGATTAGATTATGGAACATTATCAGGACGGGCTATTATAGCTGACTGCAAAGATGGTACAGTTCTGGCTTCTGCAGTAAAGGAATATGATCATGGAGTCATGAGTGAATATCTTCCGGATGGAACAGAACTTACAGGTACAGGATGGGCTTTACAGAATCCAAAGGATTATATAGATGTTTTAAAATATATTATTCCAGAAGCAGTAGCACAATCGGGAGTTTCTTCAAAAGATATTATAGGAATAGGATTGGATTTTACTTCCTGTACTATGCTACCGGTAGATGAAAATAATGTTCCATTATGTTTATTAGTAAAAAACGTTTCAAGACCTCATGCATGGGTAAAATTATGGAAACATCATGGAGCTCAGAAACAGGCAGATGAAATAAATGAATTGTTAAAAAAGAGAGGCGAAATTGACAACATTCAATTTGGAGGAAAAATATCCTCTGAACTTCTTCTTCCTAAAATTTTACAGATTGTAGAAGAGGATCCTGAACTTTATGATGAGGCAGCAAGTTTTCTTGAAGTTGGGGACTGGCTTACACAGATTTTAACGAATGGTCGTAAGAGATCTGGAAATTTGGCAGGGTATAAGGCAATGTGGACGCCGGAAACAGGATATCCTTCAAAAGATTTCTTGTTGCAGTTGTCACCCAAACTGGAAAATCTGACAGAAGATAAATTGGGAGATGATATTACACTGGCAGGACAGCCAGTGGGATATCTGACAGAAGACTGGGCAAAAGAGTTGGGACTTTGTGCAGGTATACCAATAGCAACAGCAGTAATTGATTCTCATGCAGGAATGCCTGGCAGTGGTGTAAGCAAATCTGATCAGATGATGATGGTGCTTGGTACTTCCAGTGTAATGCTGGCTTTATCTGAGAATGGATATAGTAAAAATGGTGTTGTAAGTGGAATAAAAGGCGCAATTTTACCGAAAAAATATGCATTAGAATCAGGACTTGCGGCTGTTGGAGATATGTTGGGATGGTTTGTTGATAATTGTGTATCCTGGGAATATAAACAAATGGCAGATCAACAAGGTATGGATTTACATTCATGGTTAACCAGAAAAGCCGAAAAACTTTCACCAGGTGGACATGGACTGCTTGCATTAGACTGGTGGAATGGAAACAAAACTCCATACGTAGATGGACGATTGTCGGGGGTGCTTGTGGGTTGTACCTTACTTACCAAACCAGAAGAAATTTATCGTGCTCTCATTGAATCTACTGCATTTGGTACAAAAAAGATTATGCAGTTATTTGCAGAATCAGGAGTCAAAATTCATACTATAATAGCCAGCGGTGGAATTGCAGAGAAAAATTCCCTTTTAATGCAGATTTATGCAGACGTTTTGAATTGCGAAATCCACATATCAGGCACAGAACAAACGGCTGCACTTGGAGCTGCCATATATGCATCTGTTGCTGCGGGTAAAGATCTAGGTGGATATGAGACGATTCAGGAAGCAGTTGCAAACATGAGTCATTTGAAAGATATTGTTTACAAACCGAATCCCCCAATGGTAGAAAAATATGTGGAACTTTATCAGATGTATTGTAATTTTAGTGGAAATGTTTAATCCTCAAAAAAATACCACTATGATTACATTAAGTCAATTGCATTAAAAGTCAGAATATCTTTGGAAAAACAGAGACAATGAAATTAAAATAAGTAATATCTAATAATTAGAAAAATCTGCAGGAGATACAATCAGGTATCTTATCTGCAGATTTTTATCTGTTTGAGGTTATTTCATTGCATTCTTAATCGCGGCCAGCAGTTCGTCATATTCTTCGTATGCCGGGATCTCTGGATAATCTGCTTTGATCTTGTCTGTACTGCGGAAGAGAAATCCTGCCTTGCTTGCCTGGATCATACCCAGGTCATTGTAGGAATCACCGCTTGCAATGGTATCGAATCCGATAGACTGTAAAGCTTTTACAGTAGTTA
>ENA-OQBL01001003-OQBL01001003.1-human-gut-metagenome-genome-assembly--contig:-NODE-1003-length-12229-cov-4.038010_pt1 | contig 12229 bp, 9 predicted proteins | sample MGYA00242747_ERZ504553 | MGnify/ENA primary metagenome ERZ504553 (study PRJEB26092, sample SAMD00036240) | human gut metagenome | host: Homo sapiens | study: EMG produced TPA metagenomics assembly of...
TTGCTTTGCCGTTCAAGTACAAGTGCTTGATCGTCAGCAGTAAATTCAACCTTCTTAGTGTCAGGTTCTCTTAAGATCAACTTAGCAGCTGGAGTTTCAAGGTTTTGTTCAACAACTCTTCTAAGTGGACGAGCACCGAACTTCTTGTCGTAACCCTTTTCTGCCAAGAATGCCTTAGCTTCGTCTGAAACTTCAACAGTTACACCCTTCTTAGCAAGTACGTGGGACATCTTCTTCAAGTAAATGTTGATGATCTTGCCCATGTCTTGTTCAGTAAGTGAGTTGAATGGAACGATTGCGTCCAAACGGTTCAAGAATTCAGGTCTGAAGTAGTTTTCAAGAGCTGAGATTAACTTGTCTTGGTCAACCTTGCCGTCTTCAAGAAGCTTGTCTGAGAAGCCTGCGTTTGAAGTCATAATCAAGATAGTGTCTTTGAATGAAACGGTTCTGCCTTGTGCGTCAGTCAAACGACCATCGTCCATAATTTGGAGAAGTGCGTTGAAGACTTGTGGGTTAGCCTTTTCAATTTCATCGAACAAAATCAATGAGTATGGTTGGTGACGAACTTTTTCAGTTAATTGACCACCTTCACCGTAGCCAACGTAACCAGGAGCTGAACCGATTAACTTGTTAACAGCCATCTCGTCTTGGTATTCACTCATGTCCAAACGGATTAAGTGGTCTTTGTTACCAAATAATTGGATAGCTAATTGCTTAGCAAGTTCAGTCTTACCAACACCAGTAGGACCAGTAAGTAAGAATGAACCAGTAGGACGATCGCTGTCTTTAAAGATTTGCTTACGAGCAATAGCGTCAGTAATTACATCAATTGCTCTGTCTTGGTCAATAACGTTTTGCTTTAACTTCTTAGCAAGGTCTAAGTTCTTTTGAGCTTCGTCAGCGTGGAGTTCGCTCATAGGAATTTTAGTCTTTTGCTCAATAATTTCGTAGATGTCTTTCTCAGTTACTTCTGGAGTATTCTTAGTGTCTACGTTCTTAAGTTGCTTTTCAAGGTCAGCAATCTTGTTCTTAATTTCCGAAGCCTTGTCGTAGTCTTCAGCCTTAGCAGCTTCTGACTTCTTAGCTTCAAGAGCATTGATTTGATTCTTCAAGCTCTTTTCATCAGTTGGTTGTACAAGCAAAGCCTTCTTAGCACCAGCTTCATCCATCAAGTCGATGGCCTTGTCTGGTAAGTAACGACCTTGAATGTATCTTTCTGATAATTCAACGGCTAATTTAAGGCTGTCGTCAGTGTATTTTACGTGGTGGTAGTCCTCGTATTTCTTCTTCAAGCCTTCCAGAATCTTAACAGCTACATCAGTAGTAGGTTCTGGAACTTGTACAGCTTGGAATCTACGTGATAATGCTGGGTCTTTTTCAATTCTTTGGAATTCGCTTGTAGTAGTAGCACCGATTAACTTCAAGTCACCGCTTGCAAGAGCTGGCTTCAAGATGTTAGCAGCGTCACCGTTGTTGTTTTCTGAATCAGTAGAACCTGCACCTACAATGTTGTGTAATTCGTCGATGAATAAAACAATGTTAGGATCACTCTTAGCTTTGTCGATAACTTTCTTAAGTCTCTCTTCAAAGCTACCACGAAGGCTTGAACCAGCAACCATGTCGTTAATATTTACTGAAATAATGTGCATGTTTGCCATCTTAGCTGGAACGTTGCCAGAAGCAATTCTTTCAGCCAAGCCTTCTACGATAGAGGTTTTACCAACACCAGCAGGTCCAATTAAAACTGGATTGTTCTTCTTACGTCTTGATAAAATTTCGATTACGTTATCGATTTGTTCATCACGACCGATAACTGGGTCGAATTTGTTGTTCTTTGCTTCTTCAACTAAATCTTCACCAATTGGTTTTTCATTTGGATTTTGAGGATTTTGTTGAATAGTTTGTGGGGTTGCTCCCATGTTGCTTGAGTAGTTAATTGGAATTGAACCTGAGTTGCCATTTCCATTGCCACTTCTCTTGCCGAAGTCGTCATTAAAGAATGAGCTGTTCAATTCGTTAAATAAGTTGTCAAAATCATTGTCAAAGTATGCCATATATGCAAACACTCCCTATAAATAAATTTAAGTCTTTTAGCACTCGACGCTTTTGAGTGCTAACTTATTACATTTATTAGTATAGCAGGTTATCCACAGAATGCAAGCTTTTTTCTGAAAGTTTTCCACAATTTCTTTATTTTTTGTGATTTAGCAAATAAAAAGCACAATAAACACTGATACATCAGCGCTTATTGTGCTTCACAAATTATAAAGAATTTCTTAAGATAATCAGTTTATCACTAATTTTTGTTGAGCTTTCAAAGAGACTTATCCACAGGATAATAAAAAAACTCTTACCTCATGACACCTACATTATTGTCTTTTCTTATTAGCTTGTCTAGGGGGCCGCAAGTTTTTATTCTTCTTTTCTAGTAAATAATGTTTGATCAAGCGCACAACCTGTTCATTCTGTGGCAGGTCCGAGTGATCGGCTTCCGGACCGGTTACTGTCATGGCCGTGTAGCTCTTTACCTGATTTTGGAAAATATACTTTCCGGCTGCAACACTTGCTTCCGGCACAATCCCATCGGATTCATAGTTTTTACCACCGGATAAAGAATAAACAACCAAATTCTTTGGCAACTTATTTTTATTCTTGATAAAGTCTTCAAGCATTTGCGTTCTGTACTTCAAATTGCTTTCATTAAAATTATATGGCGTCCCCAACGTCATCAGGCGCTTCATTTTGATTTCATTAGCATAACTAGAATAGTAATGCTCCAGCCAATATGTCCAAATCAGACCGCCATTTGAGTGACCAAATGCCTTGAAATTATTGAAATGATAATTTTGCGTCAATGTGTAAAAAGCCTGATCAAGCCAGCCTGCTTGCTTTTTGATGTTGCTATAGCCGTCATGATTATTTTTGAAAACCTACTACAATAATTGGTTCATTATCATCTTTATCAATGGCACCGGAATAAGACAATGTGCCTTTTGTTGAAACCTTAATCTTTAACACACTATGCTTAGTTGCTGTTTTGCTATTCAGTTGTCTAACTAATTGATTGAATCGTTCCGTGGTAGCACTTGAGCCTGGCACCATAATAACTGGTGATAACATGGACTTTTGCCTTTGTGCTCGAGCCCAGTTATCTTTTTTCATCCAAGAGTAGCCCGGAATAGCTAAAAGAATAACCAGCAATAAAGTTAGGATTAACCATTTTAGGTTGGGATTTTTACTCATTCTTTTGTTCACGTTCTCTCAGACCTTTCTCGATTCTTTGGCCCAATGAGGCAATTGGGATAAGCATCACGATATCCAATATAAATAGCAAGATTGAAAATACTAAATTAACCCAGTTTCCGTTAGAGCCAAAAAAATTGAAATTAAGATACCTGGCGTCCCTCTTAGCACTGGATACACGCATGGAGCAATAATATGCAGTGCAATTGCCGCTGAAGCTAATAAAACATTGACCACAGGAATAATAATAAATGGTAAAAACAAAACTGGATTCAAAATAATCGGCATCCCTACCATGAAGCCCCAATTAGAGTTAAAGACTACCGGCAATAAGTTAATTTTGGCAATATTCTCATTTTGCTTATTTTCACGTACAAGCAGAATAATTATTATCAAAGCAAGACCAACACTGGCTCCGCCCATCCAAGCATATGGATAAACTAACGAACTACCCAGGAATTTGTGGGGAACGTCCCAGGCGCTGCCATGTTTTAAAGCATAATTCAGATTTGCCATTGCGGCAGTATTAACGGCTGAATTAGACAAAGCATTCAGTGGATAGCCAATACCAATCCAGCTTAGGAACATTACTACTATCAATAGTAGGATAATTTCAAATAAATTATTTGAATTTTCCACCTGCGCTACCAAGGTCTTAAAAGTATCCGAACTCATAATTCTGATTTGCAGTTCATAAATTGAAACACCTAAAATCAGACCGCCTAAGATCGACACTGACGCTGGTAATAGCGCATTCCACGCCCTTTTTCGAATGCGGCTAGTATGTTCAAACTCAATCGGCTCATGATCTTTACCTAACCAGTGAAAAATCTGGCCAACAACATACCCTATCAGCAAAGCCAGCAACATGGCATTTACTTTTAAAATACTGGCAGAAAACGGCGAGCGATTACCGGTTGTGTCGCCCAAATTATTAGCATAGGCACAGAACATAATTACAATAACGGCGGTCATACCGACCGAAGTGGAATCTTTCTTATATAAACGCGCCGTATATCTTGCCGAAAAATATGCTGCATATAAGCCAAATAGCCCAAAAGTAGCTCGCACCATTCCGCTGCTGATAAAAGCACCAGCATACCAAATATCGTCTGGCATAGTTTCATCAAAATTTAAAACATTATAAATAAAGCTATCTGGTGAAAAAACAGCATTTCGCATAAGTTGAAAGTATGCACCAATAATTGCAATCGGCATCAGCATAACCAGCGTTCGCTGAAAGACTCTGAAGATCGATAATCTTCTTATTTTTAATAGCAATTTTGCTAACTTATCTACCATAGTATTTTCCTTTATATAGCGCTTACATTTATGTTTAAATAAAGTTATAACGACATTATACAATTATGCTAGAAAGATGATAATCATGGCTTACATTGAACTTAAAAATAATACCAAAATTTATCAATCCGGCGATACGCAAATCTATGCCAACAAAGATATCACCTTCTCTGTCGCCAAAGGAGAATTAGTCATCATCCTTGGCTCATCTGGTGCCGGCAAATCTACTTTGCTTAACATTCTAGGCGGCATGGAGCCTAATACCAGTGGTGATGTTATCGTTGCTGGCAAAAATATCGCTGGTTATAACGCTAAAGAGCTGACGACGTATCGGCGCAACGACATCGGTTTCGTTTTCCAATTCTACAACTTAATTCCTAACTTAACGGCCAAAGAAAATGTGGAATTAGCTGCACAAATCGTACCGGATGCGATGGACGCAGACGAAGCGCTAAAATACGTCGATTTGGGCGATCGTGAAAACAACTTTCCGGCTCAACTATCTGGTGGTGAACAACAGCGTGTAGCTATCGCTCGTGCCATTGCCAAAAAGCCAGAGCTGCTTTTATGTGATGAACCTACAGGAGCACTCGACTACCAAACTGGTAAACGTATCTTAAAGATCCTGCAAAACATGAGCCGCGAGAATGGTTCCACCGTTTTAATCGTTACTCATAACGCTGCTATTGCTCCAATTGCCGACAAGGTGATCCGCATCCACGATGGCTGCATTCAGGATATTCACATTAATAAAAAGCCTGCTGATATCAGTACTATTGAATGGTAGGTGAGCAAAATGCATAAAACAATTCTATGGAAGGATGCCTTCCAGGCTATAACGCATTCCTTAGGCCGTTATATCGCCATCATTTTATTAATTGGTTTGGGTACTTTTGCCTTTACTGGTTTAAAAATGGCGGGCCCTGATATGCGCGCCACGGGTGCCGACTTTTTTAACAAACACAATCTGGCCGATGTAACTATTACTTCAAATTGCGGTATCAATTCCACAGATCGAATGACAATCCGTAATTTATCGGAAGTTAAAAAAGGCAACGTTTGGCTATTTTCAAGATGTAAAAAATAAGCACAATAATGATACGCTGCGCGTCTTTTCAAAATCGGGAGATCTTTCAAGCTATGAGCTAATTAGTGGTCATTTCCCGAAAAATAGAAATGAAATCGCGCTATCTTATTTGCTTAAAAAGAAATATCGCATCGGACAAAAAAATCACTTTTACTAAGCCTGGTATTTTAAAGAATAAAACTTTTAAAATCGTTGGCTTTGTCAAAGCAAGCGAGTTTTGGATAAGAATCAAATTGGACAAACTAACATTGGCAATGGTCGTTTAACTGGGATTGCAGTTACTACTCCCAGTGCATTTGCTTCTCCTGTGTACCAAGTTTCACGTGTAACGTTTAAAAAGTACCCAGAATTTGAGCCCATTTAGCGTAACTTACCGTAACCGCGTCTACCACGATCAAGACAAGCTGCAAACTGCTTTAAACAAGAACCGTGCTGATAAACATCAAAAAATACGTCACGATGTATAAAAATCAGTACCAGTAAAAAAGCAGCTGAGCAAATGTTAAAGCGTGGTATCTCTGTTGATCCAGCCCAAATTAAAGTACCTAAAAATAAGATCAAAATTGCTTACCCGAGCTACACAATCAGTGGTCGTGAAGAAAGCCAAGGCTACGCTTCTTACCGTGCTGATTCAGAACGTGTCGAAGTCCTCGCTAATGTCTTCCCTGGCTTTCTCTTCGCCGTAGCAGCCTTTGTCAGTTTGACTACCATGATGCGCTTTGTCGAAGAAGAACGGACAAATATTGGGACGCTAAAAGCACTTGGTTACAGCAATGGTGCCATTGCTATTAAAATTTTTGCTCTATAGCACATCAGCTGCAATCTTAGGCGTTATTTTGGGTGCCAGCTTTGGTTACACGTTCCTACCCGATCTCATCATCAAGGCCTATTTAGCCTCTTCTACGCTAGGTACCGGTTATGAGATTAATTTTGCCTGGGGTCCACTACTCATTTCCCTATTGGTTGCATTGATTTCTACCACCGTGATTTCAATTTTTACCTTGCATCAGACGCTACGTGAGCAACCATCTGCTTTGCTTTTACCAAAACCACCAAAAAATGGTTCAAGAATCTTGCTGGAACATTGGAGTTGGCTATGGAACCACATGAGCTTTTCGGCTAAAGTTACTGCACGCAACATTTTCCGTTATAAGAGCAGAATGCTTATGACCATCATTGGTGTTGCCGGTTGTACCGGACTTTTAGTAATGGGCTTCGGTATCCGCGATTCGCTGCAAGGCATTGGCGGTATTCAGTATTCTGATATTCAAAAAAATGACGTAATTGCGTTAAGAAGCAGTAATGTCACAAAGAAAGAACAAAATAAATTAGATAATCTGCTAAAAGAAAAAGGTATTAAGCAGTCTAATGCAATCCAGTACCAACAATTAACCAAGCACATTGCCAGCAGCGGTTCGACCGAAAATGTGATGTTGATGGTACCTAAGTCAAATAAGAATTTTAAAAAATCGATCAATTTAAGAGAACGTCAATCAAAGAAGAAACTGCAATTGACCAATAATGGCGTAATTATTTCGGAAAAATTGGCCAATATTTTAAATGCTAAAAAGGGTTCGACCATTTCTCTTAAAAACAGCCACGGTAAAACATACCGCTTCAAAGTCAACGGCATTTGTGAAATGTACCTAGGGCACTACATTTTCATGAATCAACAAGAATATGAAAAAGCTACTGGCAAAAAATATGCTACTAATGCATATTTGGTCACCATGAGAAAACACTCTTCTGCTTTCATCAATCGCGTCAGTCGTAAGCTGGTTAAGTCTGCTGCAATTGAAACAGTGATTTCCAGTTCCGCCAACAGAAGATTGCTAGGTAGCTTCACAGGTAGTTTGAACGAAGTTATCTTCATTTTGATTTTGATTTCAGGAATGCTAGCCGTTGTGGTTATCTACAACTTGACTAACATTAACGTAGCTGAAAGAATCCGTGAGCTCTCCACGATTAAAGTGCTAGGCTTCTACGATAATGAAACGACTATGTACATCTACCGTGAAACGATCATTTTGTCTGGTCTTGGCATCATCGTAGGCTTTGGCTTTGGTTGGTGGCTGCACCACTTTATCATCACGAGTCTGCCGCCAGATGTAGCAATGTTTGATCCGAATATGTATCCAATGAACTTCGTCTTCTCGGCCCTCATCCCTGCCATGATCACGGCCGCATTGGCCATCGTCGTTCATCAAAAGATCAAACGCATCAACATGCTAGATGCTTTGTCATCTATCGATTAATGGCTACTATGCTATAATTATTTCCATAAGAAAAGGTGGAGTAAAAAAATGGCAAGAAAACACTTTGAAATGAACAGTGATGTTCGTAAATTAATCGATAAATATAGCGAGAATCATGATGTTGAATTTAGCGACTTAATCAACAAGGCTTTGAAATTCTACCTTGTTAACCAAATGAACCATAAGGAAGTTAAAGAAGCTTTACGGGACTCAGACGATGAAGTGTCTAAGTACGTTGATGAAACCATGCGCTCCAGTATGGGTGATATTAACAGAAGATATTAATTAAAAAAGCCAACAAGAAATTCTTGTTGGTTTTTCTGTCTAAATTTTCATTTTATTGGTAATGCTTGTATCTGTAATAGCGATACCCAATTTTTTTGCCGAAGATTGTTTCGGACGTTCCCATCCAGTTGGCAATCAAAATATAAATGCCTAAGAATGCCAAACCGAAAATTGCGAGGTAGATAAAACTGCCCATGCGGCCCAAATTATTGAAACGATAGCCGAAAAGAAATTGGTAAACGAATAACAAAACAATATAAATTTCGTTAGAAACGATAATTGGGAGTAAGCTTCTCAGCTTTACGCCATAAGTCTTGTCGAGCTTGTGGTAGCTGAGCAAAATTACGAACAAGAATGCGATGTCGGTTGAAAGAATCGCACCATCCGCATTCATCATCATTGTTAGTGGCACCTGCAAAACGATCTTGGTCAGGATACCCCACATCATGTAAATAACGGCTAGCTTGTTCATGTTCAAAGCAAGAAGCAAAGTAAGTGAGTTCATGACCAACCCTGCTAGTAAACTTTGGACGATATTTTCTACAAGGTAATATGCACCAAGATTATCGTGTGAAAATAGTACTGAGTAAACTGGTGATGAGGCAAAGGCTCCAAGTGCGACTACCGGAAGAAGGACAAACAGAAGTAGTCTGTAGTTCTCTAAGAGCAGTTTTCTGATGCTTTCGACGCTATCCTTGGATTTATACCTAAGCCCTGCTAAAAGCGGCAGACTCGTCTCAGAAACAGCTGTAGCGAGTGAAATAATCACCGTAGTGATCTTACTTGGGTTAGCTGAGAAAATCGTGTAGAGATAACTAACATAGGTTGTGCTCATGTGGTTGAAACTGAGCAAAATTTGTTTAAACAAAAGTTGGTCGACCAGCTGCGTCACGGTAATAAAGGAACCAAGCAAAACAAATGGAATTGAGGCATACCATAAATTAAGCAAACTCCGTGAGACGTTGTTTAAGGCACGTGGAGTGCTTTTATCGATTAGGCCCTTGTAATGCCCCCACTGCTTGCGCATATACGCAAAGAGATACAAATAACTGGCAATAGCGCCGACACAGGCACCGAATACACTAAAGTAAACGGCAGTCACATAATCATGGTGAAAGACTTCGATAACTAAGAACGTAGATAAAAGGATAAAGAGGATTCTGGCGAACTGTTCCCATAATTGGGAAATTCCGTACGGCTTCATATCGTTATTTCCCTGGAACCAGCCTCTCACCATACTCATTGATGGCAAAATTACTACGGCTGGAACCAATACACGAATGGAAATAGTCGCACTGGCAACGGAATCTACCGGACTGTTTTTAGCAATAATTGGTGCCGTTACATAAAGCAAAACACCACAGGCTAGTCCCATGACGAACATGATGATCAGTCCCAGTTTAGTAATGTATAAACTATCCTTGTATCTATTTTGCGAATTTAACTGTGATACTTCCCGGGCAATAACTGAAGGAAGCCCTGCAGTACCAATAGACAAAAAAATGCGCATATGGGGTGTATGAAGAATTGAACAGAGCCTGTGCGTTTAATTGGTTGTGGTAACTGCCAAGCATGATTAACCACGGAATTAAATAAACGACTCCCAGTATTCTAGATACGATACTACCGAATGATAGCCAGAAAGAGCCGGATAAGATTTTTTTATTCAACAGAAAAGCCTCAAATCTACGTTAGTTTCAATATTGCCTTCTTATTATACGTGGAAATTCGATTTTTTGGGAATAAAGTGGATAAAAGCCGAACTTTTTTAGAAAAAATTTAGCTTATTTTCTTCTTCAAATAATACAATTTGATTACATTATTTACTATAATGTTACTTCTAGTTTATTTTACCGTTAGTTCTCTTGACCCAGTACGTTATTCTTATTATCCTTGAAATGTTTCTATGAAGATAAAATTTAGACTAACAATTAAAGAATAATATTCGGGGGAATAAAGTTGTCATTAAAGAAGAGATTTATTACAAAATTTAGCACTTGTTGCTGCATTATCAACTACTTCAGTTGCCATAGTTAACACCTTACATACTCAAAACAAGACTGTTCAAGCTTCAACTACTTCAGTTGCTGCTCGTTCACTTGGTATCGACGTTGCAAGTTACCAAAGTGCTGATCTTTCAACTCATGCAAAATCAGGTGCTAAGTTTGCCGTAGTTAAGGTTAGTGAAGGTACTAGTTACAGAAACCCTAAGGCTAGTGCACAAGTTGCTAGTGCACGTGCACAAAACATGATGCCAATGGGCTACCACTTCGCTACTTTCAGTGCTAACAGCGCTGTTGCTAAACGTGAAGCAAACTACGCAGTCGCTTCAGCTAAGGCCGTAGGTTTTGCACCAGGTTCATACCTTGCTTGTGACTATGAATCAGGCGATGGTAACAACATCAACATGGGTAAGAGCGTTACTGCTAACGCAATCATTGCCTTCATGCAACAAGTTAAGTCAGCAGGCTACAAGCCACTTTTATACGCAAGTTCATCAGTTTTGAGAAATAACATCAACACCAACGCTGTTATTAACCAGTTCCCTAACAGTTTATGGGTTGCTTCATACGCAGTTGCTGGCCGTATCGACAAGCCAAACTTCAGCTACTTCCCATCAATGAAGGGTGTTTCAATTTGGCAATTTGCTGATAACTGGCGTGGTCTTAACGTAGACGGTAACATCAACGTATTGCCACTTACTTCTTCATCATCAAGTGCCGTTTCTCAAGCTCCTACTAAGAGCTCAACTAAGGCTCGTGTATTGAAGCACGCAGCTCACGTTTACGACAAGAACGGTAATCGTAAAGCTAACCGCAAGACTTTGAAGAAGAACACTACTGTTACTACCCACGGTAAGAAGAAGAACATTAATGGTGTTAAGTACTACCGGATCGGTAAGAATACTTACGTTAAGGCAGCTAACCTCTACTAATATTAATAAAGACTAACAACAAAACACCAGGTAAGAAATTTACCTGGTGTTTTTTCATGCTTAATTTATTTTTTTACTTTAAGTATCTGTCACCGGCCAAGTTACGGTAGAAGTTAGCCTTAGCAGTTTGGTAATATGGGATAACCCACAAAAGACCGATACCAGCTGGAATACTACCAAGAATATACCAACCAAGGAAACTTAAATCAAAGATAAACAAGTCCATCTTGTGTCCGTTCATCAATTCCTTGCTGGCATTAATTCCATCGGTAGCACCAACTGATTTACCGCTAGCCACCATGTCGCTAACGATGTATGGCGTCATTGCATATGAATAGCCTTTAACGATACCAGGAATGATCAGTAATAAACTCCACAAGAATGTAAAAATACTGGTCATTACGAAGTTAATACATTCTGGGCCAAAGCGATTTTCGGTGAAAACTGAAAAGGCAGCGATGTATGGCTTTTCATCGCTTGTATCTTCGTTATCTCTTAAGTTCAAAAATGAAATGGTCAAACTTAATACGATGAAATCAGCCACCCAAGCTAAGATGCTACCTACTGGACTAAGAAATTGGAAAAATACATTATTTCCATCGTAATCCATATAAAAACTATCAAGCTTGTGACCGCCTGAAGTTAAGATCCAGACAACTAAGCCGTTAATCAAAGCGATAACAACAGCCCAAGTCCAATTGCCGCGAAGAGCATGCTTAGCGTTATCCTTTAATTCCTTTCGTGTAGTAGACATTTATTTCCTCTCACTTTCAAATAAGTATTATTATTAAATTATATACAATATTCAGAAAAAATTGCATCAAAAAAAGCCTAATTCCACCAACAACGGAACTAGGCTCACACAGTGTTGACCGCCACCTCTGACCACATATAGAAGATAACATTTTCGCTACCGGAGAAAATGACTACTATCAGTGGCGGTACATGAAGATTTTAGCATTCAAAAAAACTAAAAAATCAAGCGATATGGCGTTATGAACTGAGACCTAAAAATTAGACAGTTTAAAATACAGGATTAATAGAGGCTTGATTCCGATATTCTTTCGGAGTTAAGCCTTTTAATCTGCTCTTTATCCTTTCTTCGTTATAGTATTCGATATA
>ENA-OQBL01001004-OQBL01001004.1-human-gut-metagenome-genome-assembly--contig:-NODE-1004-length-12217-cov-6.660877_pt1 | contig 12217 bp, 7 predicted proteins | sample MGYA00242747_ERZ504553 | MGnify/ENA primary metagenome ERZ504553 (study PRJEB26092, sample SAMD00036240) | human gut metagenome | host: Homo sapiens | study: EMG produced TPA metagenomics assembly of...
GCACGGTATCAAATAATCCCCTTGCCTTTCGTATTTGCCGCCCAGTTCCTCAAATAATGATTTTGCCATTGTCTGTTACCTCCACATTCTTTTTTATTTTGAATGTCCGCAAAATCCGTCCTACATCAGACGGCTTCCACGGACAGTCAAGGTGATGCAGCGCAATAAGCCTGTCTTGCACGTTGGTACCAGCACCGAGTTTCGGTGTAGAACCCATGAGGATTCTCACCTGTCCGGCCCGCACCTTTGCAAACAGTTCCGCTTTCTTTGCCTCCGTGTTATATTCATGGATAAAAGCAATCTCTTCTTTCGGGATTCCTCTGGCAACCAGTTTGTTCCGGACATCATCATATACGTTGAAAGTCCCATCCCCTTTTGGAGTAGACAAGTCACAAAAGATCAGCTGGGTTGTCCGGTCTGTCTTTCCCTCATTCCATACCTGGAAAGCATTTTCCACACAGGTATTGACTTTGCTTTTTTCGGCATCCGGGAGAAGTTCATTCAAAAGCCTTTGGTCTAACGCACACTTCCTTCCATCGTTGGTGATCTTGAGCATATTATCTTCTGTCGGATTCACAAGACCGCCTCTTACACTTTCGGCACGTTCCGAAAATGCCCCGACCATTTCCTGCTGTTCTTCACTTGGCTTCAAGACTTCATTGATAAACTCTGCTTCCGGTACAGGAAGGTTCAGCATATCCGATGTCTGGATGTCCGCAGCTTCCTTAAATATAGAGATCAGCTCCGGAAGATTAAAAAAACGGGCAAACCGTGTTTTCGCACGATAGCCCGTTCCTTCCGGTGATAATTCGATTGCGGTCACTGTCTCCCCAAAGGTTGCCGCCCAGGAATCAAAATGTCCCATGCCCATACGCATGAGTGTGTCATACTGGAGATAACGCATGATAGTGTAAAGTTCCGTCATACTGTTCGATACGGGAGTACCTGTAGCAAAGGTAATTCCTCTGCCGCCGGTCAGTTCATCCATGTACCGGCATTTCATAAACATATCCGAACTTTTCTGTGCATCCGTCTGTGAGATTCCCGCCACATTTCGCATTTTTGTATACAAAAAAAGGTTCTTAAAACTATGGCTCTCATCCACAAACAGCCTGTCCACACCCAGCTGCTCAAAAGTTACTACATCATCCTTTCTGGTCTGGTCATTAAGTTTCTTCATCCTCGTCTGCAGACTCTTTTTTGTTTTTTCCAACTGCTTGATGGTATAATTCTGCCCTGCCTGATGTGCTGCTTCTTCAATGGAAAACGTAATATCTGCAATCTGCTGTTCCAGCATGGCAATCTGACGTTCCCTCGAAAGAGGGATTTTCTCAAACTGTGTATGTCCGATGATCACCGCATCATAATCCCCTGTCGCAATACGGGAACAGAACCGTTTTCGGTTTGCTGGTTCAAAGTCTTTCTTCGTTGCCACCAGGATATTTGCCCCAGGATAAAGTCGTAAGAAATCACTGCCCCACTGCTCGGTCAGATGGTTTGGCACAACATAAAGATTCTTCTGTGAGAGTCCCAGCCGTTTTGATTCCATACCGGCTGCGATCATCTGGAACGTCTTTCCGGCTCCTACGCAATGAGCCAGTAACGTATTATTTCCATACAACACATGAGCCACTGCGTTTTTCTGATGCGGCATCAGAGTGATCTCCGGATTCATGCCAACAAACTGAATATGGCTTCCATCATATTCCCGTGGACAGATGCTGTTAAATCGTTCATTATAGATCTTACAGAGATCTTCCCGTCGGTGCAGGTCTTTAAATATCCACTCCTTAAATTCCTCTTTGATCAGTTCCTGCTTCTGCTGTGCCAGCATCGTTTCCTTCCGGTTTAATTCCCGGTGTTCTCCATCGGCATCCTGTACCGTGTCATAAATCTTGGTATCCCGGAGGTTTAAGGCATCTTCCAAAAGGCGGTAGGCATTGGCTCTCTGTGTTCCATAAGTGGAAGTGACAAGAGCATTTCCGTAGCTGTCCACATTCTTTCCCATAACATTCCACTGTCCGGTCACTTCGGCATACTGGACTTTGACCTTGCTCCCTACATAATATCTTGGTGTATGGAATGTCTCTGCCATGAACTGTGTGATATAGTTCTCTGAAATCCAGGTTGCTCCAAGTCTTGCCTCAATCTCTGATGCATCCAGATCTTTTGGCTGTACCTGCTCCAAATACTGCACGTTCACCTGATATTCCGGGTGATCTTCTGCAAACTGTTTGGCAATCTGCAGTTTCTCCCTCACATTTCCAGAAAGATATTCGTCCGATGGCTCCCATTTTTCACTGATCGGGTTCTTAAAGATTATCCCTGCCAGTTCTTCGGTAAGCTCCTCTTCTGTTTTCCCGGAAAGCTGTGCCATATAGGAAAGGTCAACGCCTGCCCTCTCACCGATAGAAACCGCAAGTGCTTCACTGGCAGTATCTACAGAAGTTACCGTTTCTGCCCTGCGGATTGTCCCTTTTGGTAAAAATATCCGCTTTCCGTTTCAGTTCTCCCTTATCATCCAGAAATTCCAGAGAAGTCAAAAGACAATAGCTGCTGTCCTGGCTAAATGCCCGCTTATTGGCATTACTGCTAAGCAGACCATATTTTGCTGTAAAGGTATCGTATTCTTCATTGAGTTTTCCCTGCAGCTTTGTGATCTGTTCATCGCTTCCCTCTTCCATCTGGCACTGGATCAGTTCATTCGTAACATCACGGATCTTCACCATCCCTTTGACACGTTCCGCTGTCATTGCCGGAAGGTCCATCCAATTCATCACAGAATTTTCCCGGTAATAGACTTCATCATTCACTACGGTATAACTGAAATTCTTTACTTCTGGGTCTGCTGGAATGGACACCACATCTTCTTCCAGTTCGGTGTCGGAAAGTTCCAGTTCCGTAATGGTACCATGTATATGCTTTACAGCTTCCTTTAACTGCTCCTCTAAGGTGATTCCCTCTTTTGGTCTTACGGTTACTTCCTGCTTTCCATACTGGGTACTCTCCGTTGTAAACTCTCCAAGCACCATTTCCGGATGATCTGCAAAATACGCATTGACCGAATATCCTTCGGCAGTTTCCTTCAGATGTATCCAGTCCGGTTCCTCGATGGAAGCCCTGTCTCTTTTCTGGAAAAATAAAATATCGGAAACAACACCTGTATTGGCATTTCTCTGGAACGCATTATTTGGAAGGCGGATCGCTCCTAATAACTCTGCCCGGTTTGCAAAATACTGTCTGACTGCCGGATTTTGTTTATCCATCGTCCCACTGGAAGTCACCACGGCTACCACACCACCGGGACGAACCAAATCAAGGGATTTTGCGATAAAATAATCATGGATCAGAAAATGGTGGCGGTCATATCTGCGGTCACTGACCTGATATGCTCCAAATGGTACATTCCCGATCACGCAGTCAAAAAAGCTGTCCGGGTAATCTGTTTCCTCAAATCCCTGTATGGCAATCTTATTTTTCTGGTAAAGCTGCCTTGCAATCCTGCCGGAAACCGGGTCAAGCTCCACACCATACATCTTTGCCTTGTTCATACTCTCCGGGATCAGTCCCATAAAGTTACCAACACCACAGGACGGTTCCAGAATATTTCCCTGTTTCAGTCCTATATTTTCCAGTGCTTCATACATGCTTCGGATCACGGTCGGTGATGTATAAAAAGCATTTAAGGTCGATGCTCTTGCTGCACTGTATTCTTCCGGTGATAAGGTATTCTTTAACTCCAGATACTCATTTGTCCAACTACTGTTATTCTCTTCAAATGCCTGCGGGATGCCACCCCAGCCAACATAACGGGATAAAATTTCCTGTTCTTCGGGTGTTGCCAGACGTTCTTCCTGCTCCAGAGTCTGCAATAAATGGATGGCTTCCATATTTGCTTTATACTTTGCTTTCGGACCACCTGCTCCAAGGTCATTATCCTGAATCCGAAAGTTATGCGGTTCTGTTACAATCTCTTCTACTTCCGGTTTTAAATATGGTTGAAATTCTCCCTCATATCCAAACATTTCATTTTCTCCGGGAATATAATTGCGTCCGGTTTCCAGACACCGAAACACATCGGCAGTTGGTGCATTGCTGACTGCATAAAAATCATCATAAGAATACTTTGGGAAATCTTCTGTATGGTAGGTCGATAAATGCAGTTCTGTATTGGAACGGGTCTGTGCAACCAGATCTTTTCCTTCTATTCCTTCCGGCAACATTCCAATCGCTTCAAAATGATACCCCTGATACTCAAAAACACCTTCGTCCCAGGAATCTGCAATCTGTTCTGCAGTCTTTCTATCTTTCTCGCTTTGTGGCTGCTCCACTTCGGTCTGTTCTGATACTTCTACAATATCTTCGTCTGTCAGAGTCTCATCCTGTTCTTTACTTTCTGAAACAGTTTCGTCTGTTTCTTCTACATCCGACATATCTATCTCTGTCGGTTCAGACAATGCCCTTGTATCCAGATAATCAAACATCGACATCTGATGTCCGGACAATCCTACTTCCGTAAAAGATGCTTCTGCTTCCGATGTCGGGAAAATCGTATAGGTTCCTTCTGCATACTGGTGAAGTTCTGAAAGAAGTTCTGTTTTCTGCTGGTAGTTTGTCCCATATGCCTCAAAATCTAATGGCAGAACTGCCAATGCTGCATCCATCTTCTGTAACAGTTCTTCTGCCTGCTCTGGATTCTCTAAAACTGCCACCATTTCTTTTCCTGGTTTTTCCCAGAAGAAATCATCCGTAAATGGTCTGTCTATCTCTTCCGGAAGACGGTCATAAAAGCGGAGTACCTTGTTTGCCATCTGTTCCCGTTCATATTCCGGCATACGAGCATAATCTTCTGCCTGCAGGAACTGGTCATTCTTTATCAGATAAGCTACTCTATTTGCAACTTTATTCCAGGATAATAAAACTGACGTATATGGATTTCCATAAGCACCTCTTGCAAGAAACAATCCTTTTCCATCATAATTTGCGTGTGAATCATCGGCACCAGACAGTGCATGACTGCTTCCACCGATCCCATACTGTTCCTTGATAAAACCTGTCCTCGATCTTTCATCCTCATGCAGCAGATAAAAGGAATACGTCCTGAGCCTGCCCTGCGAATACGCTCCACCTCCTGCAAGAAAAACATCAATCTCATCCTGCGTAATGAACATCGGATGGTCTTTCCATGCAAACCCGTCTCTTGCCTGATAAGGGATGACCTCATCCGCAAACTTCTGAAACTGCTTTGAGATATTTATAGGATCATAATGATGGAAACGCATAATGGAATGATTTTCTTCATAGGCTTCTGCCAGTGCATCCAGTCTTTCATTCAGTTCCGAAAGCCACTGTGGATCTTCCAGCTTTTCTTCCAGATAATCCGTGATCTCCGGATAGATACTGTGAAGATGTGGTAAATCCTCCTCATCAAAAACAATCTCGGCTACCCCTTCTGCCATATCCCCTTTCATATAGGCAAGAGCCTGTGCATGTTCTTTTACTGCATTGTTTCTTGCTGCATCCAATACAGACTGCGGTGCATATTCACCCTGGTCTAAAAGCTGATGGATACGTCCGCTGACATCTTCCCATGATAAAAATGCCTTATCTAAAATCTGGTCTGTGACCGTATGCCCCACTGCGATCTGCATCCCGGTTTCATCAAACCAGACCGAATATTCACTTCCATCAATCTGAAAGCCTTTTCCACCTTTGCGGTATTCACGCTTCACAAACTCCGTATATTCCTCCGGGGCCTGTTCGCTCATAAAATTATAGATGATACGAAGTTGACTGCCCGCCTGGTTTCCTCCTGTCCGTAAAATCTCATCGACAACGCTTTCTGGAATCGGGATTTCTCCGGCATAAAGGGCTGCTGCCCTTTCCTCGATCTGCCGTCTTTGTTCATTTGCAGTTGGATATTCGGGCAAAGATAAAGCAGAGGCAATTTCTTCCTCTGCTTTACTCAGTCCATCTTCTCTTGTATCTTCAACTAGCTGTATACCAATTCCGTCAAGATGCTCTCTTCCGCTGTTGCCATCAGTGCGTTCATATGTGCTGTCCAGGCCATCGGGTCTGCTTCCTTGTCCGGTGCCGGATGGTTCTTCAGCAGTTTCTCCATCTGGCTGTCCATCCTCTCCTGTGCTGCCTTCTCGATCTCTGCCAGATGGCTGTTCAGCTTTCCTGTCAGGAACAGGCTCTGATACAGGCTGTTCTTGTGTTCCTTCAGGAATGTCCTCCGAAGCATCCCGTATTTCCCTATTGTCACTTCTTTCTCCTCTACGGTCAGGTTCGGAAACAGGTAATCCCCCTTGCGATGATATGTCAGTTCCATAGTCGGTTCCTCCTTCATTCTCGATATTTTCTTCTTTGTTGTTTTCTACGCCCTTATTTTTATTTTCACGCATTAACGTGTTAAAGTTATTATAATTCCTTTCATTGGAAATTTCAACCTCTTTTCTGGCTTCTTCCAGAGAAATTTTATGTACCGTCCTTCCAATGTCAATCAGAACACTCTCACTGATCTGGCTTGCTGCATTTCCAAGAAAGGTCAGTACAGACAGCCGGTTATAATCTGTGATATGCATGAAGTCCTCTTCTTCCAGAAGTTCCATCGGTTCAAGCCCGCATCGTCTGGAAAGCATGTAATATACACTGTCCGTTGCAAGCTGGCGGAAATCACTGCGGATCGTAACTTCATCCAGATCTTCCAGATACGTTCCTTCCGCTGCATATTCCAAGCCGTCCAGATATTCTTCCAGACTGTCTGCGACCATTTCCCTTGCAACCGCCATCAACGCATCCGATAAAGTCCCTGTATCTTTTTCTTCCAGACCATACGCTTCTGCCAGATGGGTAAGGATCTCTTCCTGCTGATGTTCCTGCATCTGCCACAGGTAAGGGCTTCTTCCGCCTGCCACCATGTGCGTATCTGAAATATCAAACACATACCGGAGTCTGGTATTATGACCATTCTCGTCAAGCAGAGCGATTCCCCTAGCTCCCCGGTTTACCCAGCGGAACATTTTCTCATTCCACAGTTCCAGGGACGCACAGGCGGTTGCCTGTGGATGCTGTGCGTGGATCAGTAACTGGTCTGTAAAAGGATACCGGTATAGTCTCGCTGCGGTATCCATATAACCCATCCAGTCCCTTGGCGAACTGCTCACCAATGTCGCATGTTCCTGTGCCAGTTCCCGGATGTCCTGTAATTTCGACATACTGCCTACCTCCTTGTCTTATTTCTTTTTCTTCTTTGGAAATTCCAGATGGAACCTTGGCTTTCCGTCCTCCAGTGTCAGTAAAAGATCTGCGTCAAACTTTATATCTTTTTTTCTGGAATACAGCCCTTTTACATGAGTACAGGCTTTATCAAGAAGCTCCACTGCCATCTTTTTATCCAGTGTTTTCTCCATGCTTCCTAAGAAACGGTTTTCTTTCCAGAGGGCAAAATCACACTGCCGGTTGGAACAGTAAAAATTCTGTTTTCCTTCGTAGACATCCGAACCGCAGACCGGACACTTACCGATCACTTCCCTTGCTTTCTGGAACCTTCTCCTTTCCACTTCCGGTATCTCCCTGCACACAGAAAGAATCTTACCGACTAAGGAAGTGATCTCTCCCATAAACTGTGTATCTGTGATCTGCCCTTTTTCCATCATTAAAAGCTGATTCTCCCATTCGGCAGTCATTGCGGCAGATTTCAGATAAGCCGGCATGACATTCACCAGTTCCCTGCCCTCTGTGCTTGGCAAGATCTGCTTTCCTTTTCTGACTGCATAGCCGGAAGAAACCAGTTTTTCAATGATGCCAGCCCTGGTTGCCGGAGTCCCCAATCCTTTCTTCTCTGTCTCCGAATCAAAGTCTTTATTCCCTGCGGTTTCCATAGCAGCAAGGAGGGTATCTTCATTGAATGGTTTTGGCGGGGAAGTAAAATGCACTGTCTTTTCTGCCTTTACCGGAGAAATCGTCATTCCTTCTTCATAGCCATATGGAATGGAAGTTTCTTTTTCCGTTTCTTCTTCCGGCTTGGCTTTCACGCACTGGTTCTTAAAAGCATTTCCCGCCTCTTTAAATCCCATCTGCACCGGCACTTTTCCTCTGGCGGTAAAATCATGTTCCTGACATTTGACCGTAATATCAGTCTGCTCATACTGATACTCTTCCCCGGTTGCCTGCACCAGCTGCTGGCAGACCAGCATCATCAGGTTCTTTTTGTCCGCTGGCAGATCAGAGATTCCTTTTTCTACGGCTTCTTTGGTTGGAAGAATCGCATGATGGTCGGATACTTTTGCATTGTTGATCACTCTGGTGATATTATGTCCCAGCTGTCCATAATCCAGGAACGGAAGTAAGACTGGCATTTTCCCTACCAGTTCCTCTACGGTATCCCTCATATCCTCCGTCACGAACTGGCTGTCCGTTCTTGGATAAGTGACCAGCTTTTCTTCATATAATTCCTGCAGCATATCCAGTGTTTTCTTTGCCGTATAGCCAAAGTAACGGTTTGCTTCCCTTTGCAGGCTGGTCAGATCATAAAGTTTGGGAGGAAATGCTTTCTTTTGTTCCTTCTTTACCTGTGTAATCACAGCTTCCGAACCCATACATAAGGAAGCAAGGAGATCGGCGGCTTCCTCATTTGCAATATTTTCAGAAACCACCGTAAGCCTTCCGTCTGTCAGTGCTACTTTATAAAAGGCTTCTTTCTGAAAATGCTCAATCTTATCCTGACGTTCTGCAAGCATGGCAAGCGTTGGCGTCTGCACCCTGCCCACAACCAGACGTTTAAAATAACAGGTCGTATATGCCCTGGTTCCGTTCATTCCGATCAGCAGTCTGCCTGTGCCCTGCATACCGCAGCCATGCAGATATTCCGGTATTCCTCTGCTCCTTTCATTGTATGAAAACCTGTCCGGATTGCCGTATCTTCCATGGAACTGATCCATAAACGCTTCACCGGTTTCCTGCATCCGGCAAGGTCATACACTCTCTGGAAGATCAGTTCCCCTTCCCTTCCTGCATCACAGCCATTTACCAGATAGTCCACATCTGCCCGGTTCATCAGGCTTTTTAACACATCAAACTGTTTCTTCTTATCTCTGGAAACTTTCAACTTCCAGACCTGCGGAAGAATCGGAAGGTCATCAAACTGCCATTTCTCATATTTGGAATCGTATTCTTCCGGCTGTGCATACTCTGCCAGATGCCCAAGGCACCAGCTGACAATACAGCTCTCTCCCTCTAAATATCCGTCCCCTTTCTTATAAGCTGACAGGTTTTTGGCATAACTCTGTGCCACACTTGGTTTCTCTGCGATCACTAAAAAATTTTGACATACGCTTTTTTGTCCTTTCTGGAAAAAAAGGGCAGCCAAACTGCTCTGGCCGCCCCTGTCCTTATTTTGGTTGCTTCTTTGGAGATGGAAGTTTATTCTTTTCCTCATCCTCTTCTTCATTTACATACGGTCCGTCAGAGAACTCCAGCTGTTCGCTTACATAGTCCTCCTCTTTGCCACGTCCATGCTTTTTATAAACAGCGATACCTGCCACTCCAAGAATCACTGCAAGTACGATTGCTCCAAGACCTTTTACATTCATTCCTGTCTGTTCTTCTTTCTTCACTTCGGTTTCCTCCTCTACTGCCGGGGTAGTTTCCGGTGTGGTTTCCGGAATCACTACGGTTGATTCTTCGGTTTCTTTGCTTTCTGTCTCATCCAGAAATTCTGCCAGGTCATTCTCATCGACCAAGGACATCATGTACACGTTTTCTGTATTGCTGGAACGGTCAATGACCATGTAAAACGTGTTTCCCTTCTTGGTCTGGATGGTAAGGAACTGTTTCGTACATCATTTTCCTTATCATCCACCAGCTGGGCATTTCCCGGAGTAGAAAAAGCAGAATTATCCCCTTCCCCGGTGACCCTTCCGATATCCTCTTTCTTCTCCGTATCTTCTGTTGATTCTGTTGTTGTTTCTTCTACTACCTGTGTCGTTGTCTCCTCCGCCGGTGGGTTTGCATTTGCGTAAACCGTAGCAATGGATGTCCCGGAGATCATGGTGACTGCCATGGCAATCATAAGCAGTTTCTTTACCACTTTATTCCTCATCGTCTAAAACCTCTCTTTCTGTCATCTGACCAACAGATGGTCTATGAACTTCTGCGTTGTTTTCCTTTTTCTGCGGAGCTTTTGCATCCTCCACCGTAATACCGCCATCCTCATCCATCTGGATCGTAACGGTTCCTTTCTGAATCCCGTCAAGCAGGACAAGCAGGCTGCGGCTGTCCAGCTTCATGGAACGGAACGACTTAACGATCTCTATATCTTCCATCTGCTGTCTCAATGTATTCTGCCGCTTCAGGTGTTCCTGTAATTCAGCAATCTTATCCTCCGTTTTCTGAATATCATCCAGAAGTTTTTTTAATTTCATGTTCATCTGCCCTGTCACCTCCTCTAATGCAGACGACCAAACGCCATAAAATGTTCCTGCCAGTAGGCACTTGCGATGCTCGTATACTGGACAGGCTTGCCACAGTGGATCATCATGTTATTGCCGACATAGATTCCCACATGGCTTGCTCCCGCTGTGTCATAGGTTCCCTGGAAGAAGATCAGATCTCCCGGTTTTGCCTCCGATGGCGATACCTGCGAACAGTGTGACCGCAGCTCATCGGCAGTACATCTTCCGACATTCCATCCATTTCCACAGTTATTGATAACCCAGCTTACAAAGCCGGAACAGTCAAAACCACTTGGGGAATAACCGCCCCATACATATGGAACACCCAGATATTTTTCTGCTTCCTGTATCATTTTTGCAAACTGTGGATCAGATAAAGCATCTGCCGGTATGTCGTAACCAAATCCACTGCTTCCGGTGGGTATGCTGTTTAGATCAAACAGATAATCACGGTTGCCATAATATTTGTTATACGCATCGTAGCGTTCCTGTTCTTCCTCTGTCATACGGCTCCTTAACACGGCATCCAGGCTGTGGTTTGTCATCGTTACATCCAGGCGGTTCACTTCTTTTGTGGTCGTGACCTGCACTTCCTGGCTTCCATTACTGTCTGCTATGTAGGCTTCCCATGTCTGGTGTCCATGTGCGGATGCCGCCGCATGATTGTCATAGTAAACATCGAACTGTACCCCATATCTTGCAAACGCTCCAGTATCTTCTACTACATATTCCACACCGTTCATGACTACATGTGTTCCGATCGGCACAAATGGGTTCGCTGCATCCACGGCAATCGTATGGTTTGCTGTCGGCATCGCCCCACTGGCTGTCGGTCCGCCACTCCACTGCCCACAGCAGATCGGGCAGTTACAGTATCCACTCGTCACAACCTGTCCCAAGGATTCCCCTACCCGGACCGTCTTGGTTTCCGTAACCGTCTCTCTGGTAGAGTCTGTGGTAATCCCATACTGCTGTCGGAAGATTTCCTTAATCTCCTCTGCCACTTCCTCGTAAGTGAAGCCGCCATATTTTACCGTAAGATAAGAGATCAGCTGATATGGGTTATGACCGATCTCATCAATCTGATACCGGTATTCATCGTAATCCGGATGGGTGGATTCCATCTGGTTGATCTGTGTATTCAGTGCTTCTTCCAAGGCACGGTACGCATTTTCAGCGGCATAAATATCTTCATCCGTACTGGAATAGCTGGTAGAGATGATCGCTGAGGAAGCTCCCTGCAAGGATGCCGTACAGCTGGTAAAACTGGCTGCGATCAGCACAAAGATCAGGGCAAAGACTGCTACCGTGGCAAAAATTCCCCGGTTCTGTGCCATCACCATCTTGACCGCATCTTTCGCTTTTTCCGTAAACTTCTGTGCGGAAGTGATCGCTGCATCCTTTACTTTTTTACTCTGTCTGGCTGCCTGATACTGCTTCTGGTAACGCTTCTTCTGAAAGAGTTTCTGCAGGGCAGATTTCTTTTTCTTCTCTGCTTCTCTTTTCACTGCGTCCTTCGCTTCATTTCCATAGGCAGTCTCAAATACCAGCCTGCTCCTTTCTGCTTCATCCAGGACGCTTTCTTTTAATCTCCGAGATTCTTCCCTCCGCCCTTTCAGCTGTTTCCCGCATGTAGATGGATTTCCTTGCAAGGCTTTCCCCGGTCAAGTTCTGCCCGGTGTGCCCCTTCCACTGCCGCAATTTTTCATCCTCTTCTTCGTGCGTTTTCCAGTGTGCTGCTGTGACTGCCGCATCTTTGA
>ENA-OQBL01001005-OQBL01001005.1-human-gut-metagenome-genome-assembly--contig:-NODE-1005-length-12214-cov-3.715066_pt1 | contig 12214 bp, 17 predicted proteins | sample MGYA00242747_ERZ504553 | MGnify/ENA primary metagenome ERZ504553 (study PRJEB26092, sample SAMD00036240) | human gut metagenome | host: Homo sapiens | study: EMG produced TPA metagenomics assembly of...
GTTATATCTGCAAGCATCCCAAACGAAACGCCCCCTTCTCATTGCCGATTTAAAAGAAGAATATATCGACCAGCTTCTTCAGCAAGAAGGAATCACCAGGATAAAAAACATCTGTATTATCCAGGATATATCGGCAACAAAGATTTAGTAACCCTTTATAATGCAGCATTTGCATTCCTCTATCCTTCCTTGCGTGAAAGTTTCGGAATTCCTATGCTGGAGGCTATGGCTTGCGGTACTCCTGTAGTGACGAGTCAACGTTTCGGCAATGCCCGAAGTTGCCGGTAAAGGTGCCATTTTAGTCGACCCTCAAAAACCGCAAAAAATAGCAGATGCCTTGCTACGTCTGGAGAATGATGCAACATTCTATCAGCAACAAGTAAATTACAGTCTGGAACGTGTAAAACTGTTCTCCTGGAAACACACAGCAGAAGAATATGTAAAGATATATCACAGTATTCACCAGTAATCGGCAAACATCATGAGAGACTTCATCATCACCAGCCTGCAAACATGGGACATCGAAATAGGTAGTACCATCAAGAATACTGCATTGGAAATTTCAAAGCAGAACCGGGTGCTCTACATAAACACTCCGATGGACATTTCCATCCGGCTGAGAGGGGACAGACAATCTCCGTCTTACATCCGGCGCATGGCTGTCATCAAGGGAGAGACTTCACCGCTCCGGCAAATCAACGCCAACATGTGGATACTGGACTGTCCTTTCACAGTGCTCTCGGCCAATTTCCTGCCCGCATCGCTTTTCAATATCGTCAACAGAAAAAACAATGCCCGCATAGCCCGATGGATTGTAGAGCAGGCCACCGCACTCGGCTTCAAGAATTACATTCACCTCATTGATACAGACATTTACCGCAGCCGCTATCTGAAGGAGTATATTCATCCGGCTGTCAGCATCTATTATCGGCGCGACTACGTCATAGGCGAAGCTTACTGGCGCAGGCACGGCACCCGTCTTGAGCCGGAATTAGCAGCCTCTGCAGACATTGTTCTGGCAAACTCCACCCGTTTTGCCGCAGAGTTGCAAGCCTACAATCCCCATACCTACCCCATCGAAACCGGAGTAAACCTGACGCTATACGACCCCGCCAAAGAGTACGGAACACCCGATGATGTACAAAATATTCCACATCCTATCATCGGATATATGGGTACGATAAACAGTACCCGCCTTGACGGAGAACTGCTTTATCAGATAATAAGTCAGCGTCCCGATTATAGTTTTGTGTTCACCGGCCCGGAAGATGACATTTTCCGTCGGGACCGTATCCATAGTTTGAAAAATGCCTATTTCACCGGACAAAAAAAAGGTGGACGAATTACCGGCCTACATAGCTGCCTACGATGTCTGCATCAATCCGCAAATGGTGAACAAGATTACCAACGGCAACTATCCGTTGAAAATAGACGAATATCTGGCTATGGGTAAACCCACTGTCGCAACCAGTACCCACACCATGCGCAACATATTCACAGGTCACACGCACCTGGCCATCAACCCGGAGGAATGGCTTGCGGCCATAGACCGTGCTGTGACCGAAGCTGACGACAAAGAACTGGCCAAACAGCGCATAGCCTTTGCCGAGACCCACAGTTGGGGGCATAGTGTGAAGAAAATCTATGAAATAATCGACTCATTCCTAAAGAAGAAAACTACATGAACTATCGTAACATAGACGACTTGAACCATTGCATCCTGCAACATCTCAGCATTCTGCCACGGGATTTCGACCTCATTGTCGGTGTACCCCGCAGTGGCATGTTTCCCGCCAACCTGCTGGCACTCTATCTGAACCTGCCCGTCACGGACATTGATTCTTTCCGCAACGGGCATATTTATCAGACCGGAGAACGGGGGAAAACTTTCAACATGACCCACATACACAAAGTACTGGTTGTGGACGACAGCATAGCCACGGGAAAAGCTGTGAAGAAATGCCGCGAGCTCCTGAAGGACATAGAACATTTATACAACATCAAATACTGTGCCATTTATGCAGTTCCACTACACACTCATTCTGTTGATTATTTTTTCGAAATAGTCGATTATCCCCGTTTCTTCCAATGGAACATCATGAACCACTCTATTCTGCAAAAAACGTGCATGGACATCGACGGTGTGCTTTGCGCAGACCCCACTCCGGAAGAGAACGATGACGGCGAGAAGTACCGTCATTTCCTGCTGAACGCTCTTCCGCTATTCATTCCCAAAGTCACCATTGGCACACTGGTCACTTCACGCTTGGAGAAATACCGTCCGGAGACGGAAGCCTGGCTCCAGAAGAACCATGTGAAATACAATAAGCTCGTCATGCTGGACCTGCCGGATATGGCTGCACGCCAACGGGCGAATTGCCACGCCTCCTTCAAAGCCAAAGAATACGGTTCATCCACCGACTACATGCTGTTTGTAGAAAGCTCTATGCCGCAGGCTGCGGAAATCAACCGCCTGACCAAGAAACCGGTGCTTTGTACAGAAACTTTCCAGATGATTTATGAATCCAAATCACTATACTATAATCTGAAGTCGGGAGAAACATTCCCGTGGCTACGGCGTTTTATGATAAGGGTGCGCAACAGACTGAGAGCATTATCTCCTTCCAAGAAATAGCATTCGCAGCATTTTGGAACAGTTAAACAGTTTGTCTACTAATACCGGCCCGATTGTTGCAATAAAAGTTGCAGACAGCAATATGGGGACAATCGCATCAATCCCCATCATTTTCAGTATAATCCGCCCACCGGAAGTACCGAAACCATGAAAAAGATAAATACTGTACGCATAGCCGCCTATCCAGACAAAAAAACGGTTGTGCCACTTCAATGCCAGCAGCAGGAACAAGGTGGGAATCAACGTCACGGGATAAAGCAACATGCTCAAAGAGGCGTATTTACCGGGATAGAACCACACTATCTGTATCAAGACAATCCCCCATAGCGCCACGGCAAGCAAGACACGCCTGACAGCCAGACGACTGTAGAGCGACACAGCAAAACGGCAGGCAGCCACGCCGACAAAGAAATAGGGCAACTGTCCCAAAGCGCCCTTGAAACTGAACAGGTCGGGAACCTCATGCAGAATCCATACATCATTTATCCTACTGAAAATCAGCGCCACAATGCAACAAACAGCCCACTTGCCCGGAGTGTCCATCCACTTCCGGCTGTCCATCCACCATTGCACTACAAAAATCAAGAACAACGACGGCAGATACCAATATATGGTATAAGGGAATACATAAATGCGCCACATTTGGCTAAGCTCCCCTTTATTATTAGTGCCCGGCATCAGATACTGTACCAGAAAATACAACGTGCCCACCGCCGCCATCGGCACCAGCAGACGCAAAGCTTTCTTCCGGACAAAACTTCCAAAACCGGAAGATGCAGAGAAAGGCTTCAACGCATAAACCCAGCCGGCAATAGCCGTTAAACAACGGCATCTGAATATAATCTATCCATACGTAAAGATAACGCAATGGATGTGGAAAATCAATTTTCATGCCCCCACCAGGTCCGGAACCGATGACATGCCCCACCACTACCAATAAAATAGCGATACCACGCAAAGTTTCAATAGATAAGTTTTTTTCCTGATTCACCATGAAACAAATATAGTGCATTTGTTCGAAAGAACAGAATTAAAGAACGTGAAAAAATGAACGGATTTAAAGAACCGCCTTATGTATCTCTTAAAGGTCTTGCAGAATAATACAAAAGTAATTTCCGTTTACCGAAAGCTGAGATTTGGGATAACACGTGAGCATATTAACTATCTTCCATTATAAATTCAAGCATAGAGTATGAGGAAAACAAGAGATGTACACACAAGAGTAAGTGTCTGTTTTACTAAATATAATTAATTGTTAAAACAACAATGAATTTAAAAAAAAAGTTATAGATTTAAATCGTCAAACAATATCAATTTAAATTATGATTGCAAATTTAGATTGCATCAGTTAATAATTTTCTAAAACTTTTTTTATAATGGGGACAAATGTTTTTTTCAAAAGCCGGTTTGCGGAATTCAGATAGCAAACGTTTTTTTTTTAAAATTCTTTGGGTGGTTATACTTGCGTTATATCCTTGGTTATTGTCTGCACAGACGTTTGCTAAGGCAAAGAAGGCAGTATATGTAATTGTTGACGGAATTCCTGCCGACCAGATTGAAAGGCTTCATACACCGGCTATATTCGATATTGCTTCAAAAGGCGCTTACAGTCGGGCATATACCGGAGGAGAAATTGGTGGATATTCACAGACGGCGACAATCTCAGCTATTGGCTATACCAATCTGCTGACAGCAACTTGGTTTAATAAGCATAACGTAGGAGGCAATTCCGACCTGAAACCGAATTACAATTACTGGACGATCTTTCGGATTGCCAAAGAGCAACCCAAAAAATTATAAAACGGCTATCTATTCCAGTTGGACGAATAACCGGACAGTTTTGATTGGGGAGGGGAAAAAGGAAACAAACTATCTCAAGATTGATTATGTAAAAGACGGTTACGATTTGGACAGCATCCGTTTTCCGAAAAAAGAGAAGGATTTGCATATTTTCGATATAGACGAACAAATTTCGAAAGATGCAGCTGAAGGTATCCGCACAGATGCGCCCGATCTGAGTTGGGTGTATTTATGGTACACTGACGATGCAGGGCATATTGCCGGTAACGGAGCATTTTTCGATGAATATGTGCGTAAAGCAGACGAGCAGGTTGCCCGCATTTGGGAAGCCGTGAAATATAGGGAGGCCAATTTTGATGAAGAATGGATGGTCGTTATTACCACCGATCATGGACGCGGAGAGAATGGACACGACCACGGGGGACAGTCCTGGCGTGAACGTACGACCTGGGTTTCAACGAATGTACCGGTAAACAGTCATTTCACATCCGGCAATTTGGCAATCACCGATATTGCACCTTCCATCTGCCGGTTCATGGACTTTGAGGTTCCACAATCTGTCTTGTGGGAACAAGATGGCATGTCCTTTGTCGGGGATGCTGACATTTACGATTTGCAGACAATGCCTTATGATAATACGGTCGGTTTATCCTGGAAATGTTATTCGGAGAATGTTCCAGTGACCGTTTATGTTGCCGTCACAAATAAATTCAAAGAGGGAGATGAAGACGAATGGATCAAATTGGTGACGCTACCGGCCGGAAAGAGAAGTTACACAGTCGATCTACAAGCTTTGCCAGAATCGAAGTTCTATAAGTTTGTCATCGTTGCTCCTGGTAATCACTTGAATCGTTGGCTAGAAAAATAAGGGCATGCAAAAACCTTTTCTGTCTAAAGGAGCTTACAAGAACCAACAACAAGTCCAATGGGTATTTCAGGAGGTTTCTTATCGTTCCGATACCCAGGTCAGAAATGGATCCGAAGCTGGCTGAGAAGATTGTTGATACAGAGTTGCCCGGAATTACGAACCGGAGAAGGAAATCATAATCCGACTCCGGTTATTTTTTATGTTTCCAAGAGTGGTAATTTCTCCATTCTGGTATTCATTCACGACGAAATGATCACTGACCTCAGACCGAGCACCCCAAGATTTATTCAGTTGTTCAAATTGTCCGATTGACTTTTTTTGCATTATAAATCAGGTAGCAGGCGAATATTTTTAACGCCAAAGTCCTTACTTTATCAAAAAATACATATTAAAGATTTCATTTCATGAAGTAAAAAACTATAGATTCATTTTTTTCCTTATTCATCAAAAACCAGAATTTTTCGCTGCCATTCATACACTGCAAATCTCTCATCATCGGAGTCGTCAGTCTTTTCCACATATGTTCTTATACTTGGGGCGGAAGGATATTTGGCCCGGATAATATCATCTATCAGATAGCCGTTCAGCCCCTTGAATTGCTTGAAAAGGAAACTTTTGAACATAAGGTTGATATATATAGGATTATTGCATATATACGTTTTATATGCCTGATATGCTTTAGACTTCATATAGTCTGAAACCCTGCTGCTGAAATTGAGTTTACCAAGCTCTTCTTTTAATGCCTCTTCCAGTTTTTTATACTCAGTAGAGTCCGTTATACTGTACCAATAATGTTCATCGGGTTTAGTTATTAGATCCACCCATGCACTGGCTTCCCAATAATCGGTTACCATTCTTATGGAATCTCTTTGTTCCGGAGACATCGCGTAAAACAAGGAGTCTTTTTCCCAGCCTTCAAAAAGAGCTTCAATAGAATTGATCTTCTCTTGCTTCAGTCGTTCATATATATCCGGTAATTCTTTATCAAGAATGGAAGTTATCTGGAAAGCCCCACTTTCTATTCTACAATTAACACGTGTATTGGTTATGATAGAGTCGTTGAATACAAAAGCGATCTGCCTGCCTATTGCCTTTTCCGTTTCTTTAGCCCATTTGTTCAATTTGTATTTACTGATTTGCCCACTAATCACATTTTTCCCAAAATAGTCCGTTTCCAATCTAAGTGAAATAAAATCTTTTATCGTCACGATAGGTTCTCGGGAGATACTATCTGTTTGTCCGGATAAAATATGATACCAACCATTTTCCCGAAATTTATTTTGGCAAACTGAAAAATATGGAAGGAAAGAAAACAATGCCAATATTCCAAATAATTTTTACACATAACCTAATGTTTTTTAAATTCTGATTTCAAATACCGTTCTCCTTCGGGTACAATTCTAACAGAGTTCCGGACACATACACTTATTAAGATTCAAAAAATGATGAGAATAACAACGACAGTAATTGTTACAACTATTATTTTTTATGAGTTCCGAGTATTTCATGCTATTCATTGTAGAAATCACTATTAAACCGAAATTCTAAAAGTTTACGCAAATTTAATAATAAAAACAATCAAAAAGCATGATATTTATATATTGTCTAAAAAATGCCCCAAAATCATGCAGTCATGGATTTGGACTTTAAAAAACAATAAGTGGAATGCCAGCTTCAAGAACATCACTATCCTGGTTCCTTCATTAGTGATACAAACTACATTCTTCTCTTATTGTATCAAAGCCATTGCAGAAAAGACATCAGCACACATGCTTTTATCAATTCTAAATATAGGATATAAAATAATATTCAATACCTTTGCAGTATAGGTTAAACTTATTATTCCCGCCAAATACTTTTAGTGTTTAAATCATGAAAAAGAAAATTCTATTCATTCAAACGTTTGGTTTCTTTGCCACTTATCTTTGTCTCGATTTCCTTTTTACAGAAGAAGTTCATATAATTGAAATCTCTTTATCCGCTGTCATGTATTTTGTACTGATGTATTTTCTGAATAGGAATAAGAAGTAAGTTTTTACAATGCGATCCATAGAATAAGGAATCTCCACCTTATTCCAATGGTGCTGTATTATTCCTATAAAAACTTCATCCTCTTCTTATTTTTTCATACCTTCACACCATTTTTTAAGTACAAACGAAAAAACAATGGCAATCATGGAAAAAAATCAATTTAAACGTGACAGATAAATCCTGACCACACGCACGGAATGGCAACACCACTCGCTCCGCGTATTGGTACGTGCTTTGCTGATGGACTATCCGGGAGCAAAAGTAGCGGGACATCACAACCTCAGTCCCGACCATAACAACAACGGAGAAGTGGAACCGATGGAATGGACGAAACAATGCCCGTGTTTTGAAGTGAAAAAAGAGAAGTGGTAACTAAGAAAATGGAGATGGCAAAGCATGACAAAAGCTTTGTCACCTCATTTTTTATTCATACATCTGTTCTAATTAAGCAAAATGCGCATCCAACAAAGTTTAGCCGTATAATATAAATGAGAGAGTAAATCTTTTACTACCTCCAATGATTACTTCTGAGCCCTGAAAATCTTTCGATAAAAATTAAGTTTTGTAAGAATGCTCCGTAACCATGTACGCTTACGCCAACTTCCTTTACTTAAATGAACGGCAATAGTATCATCTGTGACTTGTTTCCAAGCAGCTCCTAATATACGAGAAGGAAGAATGAGCATTCTTTCTTCTAATTGTTGTTCTATTTCATTATTATACTTTAATCCGAATTTTTCAGCAGCCAACGCCAGCACATCTGGTGCTATCTCCTTTGTATACCAACTACCGTCTTCTTGTATAAAATGGCGACCTTCATAGAATTTCATAGCTTCCACTAAATAAGGATGTCCCCTTTCAGCTCCTAATATGGCTGATAACAAACCTAAGCCTGGTACACGTACACCAGGGAAACGATTTGTTCCATCCGGTCCAAGACGTTTACCTGCCATCTCATCTCCCTCTATCATTTCCGGATGATATTCTATAGCAGTAAAAAAGCCATTGGATAATAGTGGATCAAAAGATTTTTTCACCATGACATCGGTATCCATATATATTCCTCCTTCGGTATATAATGCATGTAAACGCACATAATCTGCCACAAAAGCTAAAGCACCTACACTAAAGGCCTCTTTGGTCCATGACAAAGAATTTACATCAAAATCCTTTAAACTCCATAATTTCCATTTATAGTCAGGGAGATTTTTCTTCCATGAATCCATACACACCTGTAAACTATAAGGTATCGGCGTATCATTGAACCAGCAATAATGAATCGTTTTGGGTATCATTTCAAGTCATCTTTAGATTATTTTGCAAAAAGCCTACCACACAAAGATAAAATAAAATTCTAAGAATCAGCATAAGAATAACGAAATAATCGTCCTCTATCCATACACACAGCTTTCCAATATAACGCATCATACACCTTGAAAATTACAAATGAATAAAACGTCCCAACAACGTTCGAATACCCTTTGAAAAGCAATAAAAGAAAATGGTTAAAATCACCAAAAATAACAGTGAAGAAATCAAAGCATAGAAAATCCATTCCAAGTAGCCTTCCATAGGTTCTGATAAAGGTAATAATGAAAGAATGACATCCGCTAATAGCCAAGACAAAGCACACAGACATAAATACAACAAGATATTCTTCCAATAAACACTAACGTTCATTTTAAAACCGTCACGATATAAGAAATAAGGTTTCCAAATGCTTATGACAGTTATGGAACTGGCAACATCCCCCAGTAACACTCCCGGCAACCCCCAATAATACCCGCCAACCAATGCTACCAATATCGTAATTCCAAGTGTAGCAATAGGCGCCCAAGTATCTTGAAAAAGCCCATAACCATAAATAAACTGATCATTCGTGCCACGGAACTGACTGATAAAAAATGTTGGCAAGAATCACTATCAATACAGAATGAGGCAGCACATACTCTGCTCCTAACCATACAATAATAAAAGAATCCATCAAATGATAGAGAGCAAATGTTAAAAAGGAAGCTACCATAAAACGTAAAGAGCTGAGTTCCCAAAATACTTGTTGTATGCGCTTTGAGTCACCTTCGGCAATCAAATTACCCACTCCTGCTCCCGTACTTCCTAAGAAATTATTAACGAGCTGGTTCAATTTCGTCAACAGCAACATGTAATTGCTATAATAGGCTACCAATTTTAAGGAAGTAAACGCGTAAACCAAAAAAGGAAGTAATTGAGACCGCCCCATTCCTGCCAATTGATGTACAAACATTTGGCGTGCCTTGCGTACGATTATCTTATTCTCCGGATATTTTCGACGACCTTCAGCAATACCACACTTCAGCCATGGATATACCCTATTTATCTTCCAGTTAAGTATATATGAATATAAGATGCCAAAAAGTAATTCAATGGCAATCCATAGATAAAAACTACCTATGTAGCAAACAAGCATCATCTGTACCAATATCTTTATAATATTTGCAGTCTGGAAATAGGCCGTTACAACATAATTACGTTGATCGGCTCCTAACAAAGTTTGCCGATAATTAATAAAGTAACTGATGAGGGCAGAAGACAAAAAGCAAAATAGGCAAAATAGACTACACCTAAATCAATACTGATATTTGCAAATATCAAAGGAAGAAAACAAGCCAATATGAGCCCTACCCCTATAATTATCAATCCGACGTTGCGATAAAGATACCCCAATACAGAAATAATATCTCGTATCTTGTCCTTGTCATCATTAAATAAAGGTTTATAAAGTACAAAACCAATAGATGCCCCAATTCCTAATTCGGCCAAATTCAAGAAACCCAATAAATTTTGTAATGTCCCCATTAGACCCACAAAATCTCGCTCCCAACATATCCAAGAATATCTTGCGAGAAAAAAAAGAGATGAAATAGGGTAATAAAATAAAAAATGCACATTTACCCGGGCATTCAAATAGCTTTTTTTGAGACGAGACTCTACCATAATTTCAACTTTTCGCAAATATTTTTCATTTTATCCATAAAAACACCCCTAAAGGTACCATACACGATATTCCATTGTTCATTGCATATAAAAATCCACAAGGCTTTGTAATATCCCGCCTTCCGAAATACTTTCTGCATTGCATCACACGGTAATAGCTGCTCACAAGTCTATCTTCCCGATTTATTTTTCTCAGAAACCGGTTACAGCGACATGCTACCCAAACCCGTGCCAACAAATTGTCGAGCAAAACACTATATTGTAAAGAACCCTCACGTATTGTAGCACAATAAATGGCTACAGAGCATATTGCCACATTCCGAGCGTAATAATCCAAATAATAAGAGAACATTACATCATTTCCAGCCAATGTCTCATCAAATTGGATGGAATGCTTCTGAACTATATTTCTGGAAACCAATTTTTGCCCAGGGTACATCATTCCGATATTTTAGTCTCTCCGCATCTATGCTTTCAAGTCACATCAAAACCTTAAAAAAATCAGATTGACGTGAACGCATAGGAACTAAAGTTTCCGAATCTGCACTTGTAGCTCTGAATGTTATCAAATCGTAGTCCGTAGCACAATAACAATCCAGTACCTCTAAAAAACCGGGCAGCAAAAAAATCATCAGCATCAGCAAACAGCAGCCACTTGCCTCGAGCATGAAGCAGGCCACAATTACGGGCATATCCAGCTCCCTTCCCTTCTTTGGTGAAAATGATTTCTACATCTTCCCGACTACTTCCCGGAAAGTCCATAAAATCCACGACATCAGAAGAACTGTCATCATCAACCACAATAATTTGGATGTCATCACGGAAAGGAATAGAATCCAAACAGCGCTGCAACAACAACGGAGCATTCTTATGAGGTATAATAATAGTATAAGTATAATCCATACTCCTTACTTTTGACAACAAATCAGTTAATACATATGTTTAGGCCCATAAAACACCGGCCCTATATTCAAACGGAACAAAAGACGAATATAGAAATCATATAATATATAGCAGTTGAATCCTAAAAGAACCTTTCCCAATTTATCTGTCTTAAATACCGGATGATAATATTTCAAAAAGACATCCCTACTTTCTGAAATCATCCTCTTCAGATGCTTTACCCTCATCTCACGCGGGATAGTCCTATCCGGCTGATAATCACTTTTCAAAGCTCTTCGGAATGGAACCAGCATAGAATTAACTGTAACTACCATATCTCCCGCTGGTATTTTCCATACTTTCATCATTTCTGCCAGAAGCTGTTGATATTTCACGAAACAACAGTATTCAGATTCAAATGAATGAATACGGTGGGATAGTGAAAAGGAATGTTTCACGTACACATAATTCTGCATATGGTTCAATACAAGATAATCACAATGCAACAAGTACTGATACATAAACAACAAATCTTCAAGACAATGTATATTCTCATCAAAGCGAATTGAAAATTCTTCTATTATACTCCTTGCATAAATTTTTGACACAGCATATCCCATTTCACAAATATTATTCTCTGCAAAAGATTTACCTATACTGGAGAAAGGCAAATAACGGTCCGGCAAAGATAAAGAAGGCAAAGAGGTACCATCAGTTCTCCTACACAACATCCCTTGAATCACTAATCCTCTTCCTGAATAGGCTGCCTGCAAATTATAAAGCCCCAAGCAATAATCAGGCAGTATCCAGTCATCCGGATCTACAAAAACCACATACTTCCCGGTGGCGTGATCCAGCCCTCGGTTTCGTGCAACACTGACTCCAGAGTTCTCCTGATGAAATACTCTGACACGATAATCCTTAGATGCCCATTCGTCACAAATTTCTCCACAACGATCGGGACTACCATCATCAATCAGCAATAGTTCAAAATCTGCAAATGTCTGCGAAAGAATACTGGAAAC
>ENA-OQBL01001006-OQBL01001006.1-human-gut-metagenome-genome-assembly--contig:-NODE-1006-length-12211-cov-3.014565_pt1 | contig 12211 bp, 14 predicted proteins | sample MGYA00242747_ERZ504553 | MGnify/ENA primary metagenome ERZ504553 (study PRJEB26092, sample SAMD00036240) | human gut metagenome | host: Homo sapiens | study: EMG produced TPA metagenomics assembly of...
AACAGTATCTCCGCATTGATCAGCTGATTTGTTCTTCAATTTGTAATAGAAATGTCTTCCCCCGTTTCTCTCCTGTATCTCTATGATGAGCACCTTCTTGTCCGGTATGGTGAATTTCGGAAGGGCGACCGTAAAGTCACATGAGGAAAGCGCGCCACCTCCTCCGGAGGTTGAAAGAGAAGAGGGGCTGCTGCTCCAGCTGCTGGACGGCGGTCCTTTTTTCCGTTTTTTTCGCATCTTGTATATAAAAACGGATGAAGTCTATGGTATAGCCGATCTGGGAACGGTTGTGCAGCCCGAAGCGGAACAGCAGGATATCATTGTCCACAAAGATATTGGTCACGCAGAATCTCATGCCGGCCACCTCGTCCCTGATATTGGTCAGCAGCTTCGGTCTCCGTGATATCTCTTTTTCAAGCAGTGCTTTCTGCCGGGTATTCCGCTCTCTTCCCTCCAGTATGGCCACCTGCTTCTTTTTGGTGTCCTGTTTGTCCACAATGAAGGAAAATCTCTCACATCCGGGCGCATACCGCAGGTCAAACGTATAGAACCTGCCGCTTTCGGTGATGGCTGTAAGGTTGGTTTGCAGGGCAAACGGCGACACGGCCCTGAGTGCGACAATATTGTTCACATTCTCCGCTTTCTCCACCTGTACGGTGGTGTTTCCGAAATCCACATACACGATTTTTTCCGGATAGATCACATGGGTCAGTTTCTCGTCAGAAACCGGAAGAACCGCCGTTTCCGGCATGGTACCGCCCTCCTTGTAGACAGCCTGCGCTCCCTCGTCGAAGGATATGCAATAGGTGTAATACCTGCTGTCCTCCGTAACAACCGACAGGTTGGTCTCTCCTTTGAAATCCCTTACCGTTGATTTCAGCCGGATGACGGACGGACATACCTGTATGACTTCCCCTATGATGTTCTCATCCCCCATGTTCAGGTATTTCACGGGAGTGGGGAATATCATATGGAGCGTCTTCTCATAACCGATCTTCAGGTTTCTGCACTCCAGCTCGTCAATACGGGGCTGCTGGGCTCTTCCTGATAAAAAAGCAAACAGGAGAAGTATTCCTGTGATGTAAATTCTGTTTGGTCTCATATGATTAATTCTATATTTTTGCGGCTTCATAAAAAAATATCTAACATGTACAGAAAAATAAATTCTCTTTTTATACGTCTTAAAAACTTCATACGGATTCACTTCAGCCGGAGCTACACAGCCTCTCTTGAAGGAGCCTATGATTTTACTGTCCGTAATTTTGGTCATCAATTCAAACTTCCCGATGTGCGTTTTCCAGTTGACAAAGACACCTTGAATGCCAATGACTTGCCGGAAGTATTCTCTTGTATAGTTGATTATATCGAGGAACAAGGAGAATCCAATATTGCATTCAGGTGTAATATAGTATGCATGGAAATTCATGACAGACTAAAAAGCCAATACAACATTGATTCGATTGTCACATCTGGTGATTGCCGGCTTAACGGGAATAAGATATGGTCTGCCACGAGAAGGCAGCTCCTCGCCCAATTTGGGCATAGGGTACCTACCATGTCCCATCATGTCTGGCTCACTATCGGAGAATATATAATAGATCCGACTATCATGACGACCATCCGCCAAAAAAAAACGGGAGTTGTTTTCTAATAATATTTATGAGGTAACACATATGATATTCCTCTGTAAACATAAGCATAAAACCATGCGCTTGGAGAACGTAATCCTTGAATACAAGCCCCGTTTAGTAGGATGTGAATTTTATGAACATACTCAGTATGGCATTCCGGTCTTTTCCATATCTTCGGGTGCCCCATCAAGTAATTCGAGATAATTCGATATAAACAGGCGGAGTGGACACTATTGGGTTTATGTGTGGCCGGTGTCCCTCTTTTTCCCTTTCGGCATCTATCTTTCTGAGGATTTCGGCATAAGAAGGTGGAAGATCCGCGTATTTTTCTCTTTCCTTAGTGCTGTTCCTTCTGGCTTTCAGAAAGGTCGGATCTACCGTGTCGAAAATACAGTGGGCCTGGCGTATCAGCATTTCGACCCTGACGGGTATGTCATCCGGTTGTAGTTCCGGCAGACCCGGTAATCCACCCATATCCGGAATGAAGCATTGTCCGGTAGAAGGCTCTTGCAAATACAGGCTGGTTTGACCGGCCTTCTCCTTTACGATCCATGCGGGGAAACATGCTTCCGGTTCATATTCCGATCTTTCTATACCGGTATCGTCTGCTCCCGGATAACGGAGCCGTATCCGATACCGTACTGAAACTTCGGGGCTTGAACGAATCTGCAGATACTGTTCATCCCAGTCATAAACCTGATGAAAGGCGGAGATATCGGGGGAGAGTAGCTGTCCCGGAACATATTTTCCATCCTCTGCAAATGTATCCGGTCATTCGCATACAGGACGGTTTTCTCCTCTGCGGTGAACATAATCCACACAAGCACACCTTCTTTCATCAGGTCGCTTTTTCTGTTTGTTCTCTTTTCCAGACACTCGAATATTCGGGGAAACTCCCCAAGAGGACTTGCTCGTCGTATCAGCATTTCGCCCCTTACGGGTACACCGTCCGGCTGCAAATCAGGCACTCCCGGTAATCCGGTTATATCCTGAATAGCGCATTGGTTTATGGATGGTTCCTCAAGGTATAGGCTGACCTGTCCGTTCTCCTGTGGCACTATCCACACGGGAAAGCACATTTCCGGCTCATACTCCGATTGCTTTACTACCCTGTCCTCAGTTCCCTGATATCGTAGGCGCATCCTGATCCGTATCGAAATCCCGTATTCAGGAAGGGAAAGAAACCTGTCAGCATCATCCGGTGTGAGGATTTCATGCAGTACGGATACATCAGGGGACAACAACCTTCCATAGCCGACTTTTCCATTCTCGGGATGTACTTCGTAATCCATACGCAGGGCTGCTTTCCCCTCTTTGGTAAATATGGCCCACATGATGACACCTTCTTCCATCAGGTTGCCTCCAAATTCTTTTTTATCAGTCATATTTGAACTTTTTAAGTCGTTATTCTTATCATCCGTCATTTTATCTTTATTTCGTTTCTTTCTCGGTGGAGTATCCCAAAACCGGGGGATAATGAAAAGAGCTCCCATAACCCACCATATTGTGGCCGGCCATTGTTTTATTGTATCTATAATTTCCTGTATGGTTTCCATTGTATAATTTTTGTTTTTATTTATTGTTTACTTTTCAGGTTCCGGACCATTATCCGGGACTTTTGCTTCTCATTCTCATCCACAGATGCCTTTTCATCACTTCTTTGCCCTGACTGTTCGTGGCGTGAATACACACTATTTTAATGTTTCAATATGCCGTTTCCGGTCAGCTTTCCCCCGTTTCTTTTTTCTCCATCAGAAACACGGCATAGTTGGTCTTGATGGTGACCTTCACTTTCTTGATATTCTTGCTTGCGGCCTGCTTGGTGGCGTTCACCACACCGTTCACGCCTCCGGCAATAAGCTGGCTGCCCATGTCCAGGCCTCCGGTTATCTGCGGATTTGTCCCGTCCACCGCCCCGGCCGTGGCATCCTTGTTGATTTCCGCCTTTGCGTTCCCCGGTACATAGATACCTTCCATTGCGTCAGAAGAATATACTTCTTTTTTAAACGGAAGGATATTGCCGCCCACATTGACTGTCCTGATCTCCACAATGACCCTTTCGCCGTCTATCTTCCTCACTTCCCCGTACACCGGCGAGTCCTTCCTCACCCGACGGCCGTCATCGGTGAGACAGTCCTCACCCAGACGCATCTTCAGCGTGGATCCGGCCATCACGACCTGGTCGGAATGCACGTACGCGCGGATGGCGTTCCGCCTGCTGCTCTTGTGCAAGGCGACCGTGTTGAATCTTGTCCTTGCCTCAGGGGCTTCCTTTGTCTCTTCCTTCTTCTCCACCTTCTTTTTCTCCTGTTTCCTTTTTTTCTTCTTCCGCAGTTCACGGGTGATACTGTCCAGGTTCTCTTGTGTGGGAAGGATATAGGAGGCGGTATTCGCCTTCCGCCCGTATTCCTCTTCCGGCGGCATCTCACTGTTGATGATGAGTTGACGCATACGCTCTATGTCCACCGGATTGTCCCCGCCCTGTCCCTCCGCCTGCTTGCGCAGGGGGGTTACGCTCGAGCTGGGCCTTCACATCCGTAATGGTCACATCCTTGTTGTCCGTGCTAAGACGGACGGTGTTCTGATTCTCTTCCTTTCCTTTCATCGCGGAGATTGTCCAGATGACAAGAAGGACAAGTAACCCGAACACGCTGACAATGATTACTTGAGTCTTCTTCATGTTCTTCTGTTTTATTCAATTCCTTTCTTTGTTTCCATCCGAGCTATCCAACAGCTCGTATTCCTGTGTATAGTTCCGGAAGAAGAAGCCTGTCACATTCTCCGGATAGGACGGGGTGGTGCGTATGGCGTCGCCCCGGCTGTATATCCTTATACGTTTGACCCCGCCGGCATCATGGATGGACAGGATGGAGGTGAACAGCACGTTGTAACCGTCATCACGTATCCCGACCCTGTGCAGCTTCTCAAACACGCACTTGTAGATGACACCCCTGTCCGCCGCGTCGGCATAGGCGCGGTCGTTCAGGTATTTGTTCCAGATGGCGTTCAGCTCGGATTTCTCCACCAGAAACACGGCCTGCGCCTGGTTTCCGGAGATGCTCATCCTGTCGAAAGAGTTTACATAATAGGCCACCGCGTTGCAGTGGGCCTTCAACAGGGTCTCGTATAACTTGTCCGTTTCCATGGACTTCAATTGCAGGAACTCTCCGCCGGTATTCACGACAAGGATCCTGTCCGTCACTCCGCGGACGGTCATGTTCATGAAGAACAGCACCAGGGCGACGATGGCCGCACACAACAGGCTGACCGCCTTGACATAGACGGAGGACCGCTTCTTGGCCTCTCCCAGTGAGGCGAAGTCCCTCACCATATTCTTTATATCCATTTTCATATTCTTCCGTTGTTTTAAAAAAGGTTATGGATCCTGCCTCTCACAATCGCCAGCAGGGACAGTTTCAACGCAAGGGAAAACAACACCTGCAGGACGACATTCCACGAGGTGTTCATGACATACTCGCAGACGATGGCGTCCGAAAACTTGCTGGCAAGGATGAAGGCCGGTACCATCAGATAACAGACCAGCAGGTTCTTGCACCACGTATGGAAATACGTCCGGGTACTCTCGTTGTAGAAACAGGCTATCGCCACAGGGGATATAAGTTCCAGCAGGAGCAGGAACATGTATCTGCCGACTATGAACAGGGTCTGCGCGTACATGTAGAAAGGGGCGGCTATGACGCCGGCCACATACGCCAGCAGATAATCGAACGAACTGCCGACCGGATTGAGCAACACGCCGGCAACGTCCATTACCGACATGTCGCTGAACTGTTTCTCGAACTGTGCGATTATCGGCTTCTGGAACAGGTCGGCCACATCATAGACCTTTCCGCCGAATCCGGCCTGCAGATCGTCCATCAGTTTGCCGAACACCGTTTCCAGGGCTTCCAGCAGCACGGGGAACAGTGCGACGGCGGCTATGCAGAATACATACTGCCACACCAGGTTCATGTAATCCTTCATGGTGGGCGTGCCGTCCTCGTTGGACTGCACCTCCCGGTATACCGTATACAGACGGTGGATGAGCGTGACAGCCATGAATCCCGTCACTACCGCATAGAAGGCTTCCACGGCGATGTTCCCCCGGATACTTTCATAAGCATTGTGGATATGCTCGACCGATATTTCTGTTATTGATGCCATATTCCTATTCCGTTACAAGTCCCAAATTCCGTCTGATGGTACGCGTATGTGACATGATCTGTCTGATGGTGCCCAGTGAAGCCTCCTGGCGACGGACTTCCTGAAGACATCCGTCGAGCTGCTCCATCCGTTCGCTGTCGTTCATTTTCAGGTCACTGCTGAGTATATCCCCGGTCAGGGAGATGATGGCGGCGTTGTTCGCCACCACGTCCTGCACGGCCGAAGTGATGCCCGGCAGCCTCCTTCATCGTCATCTTCTCCGCCTCTTCCAGCGTCCTGAGGCAGTTGCTGTTCAACCGGTTCTGCCGGTCTATCAGGTCCGTGAACATCCGTGCGCGTCTGACGGTGGCGGACACCTTCTGGACATAGTCCAGGGCGGTCTGGAGTCTGTTCACCGATTCCGTCACCTGTTTCACCGTTGCAGCGGTATTTCCCGCGGTCAGTGTGCTCTGGGCGGTGTTGAGAGGGTCGTAATCGCCGCCTGTGCGGCAGCCTTCAAGGTCATTCCGCCGCACAGGAGCAGAAGCAGAAGCGGCCTGTATCCCTTTAATCCTTTTTCCATACGGTCTCCTTTCATTTCCTGTCCTTTGACGGGTGTCTCTCCATGTATCTGCCTATCGCTTCCTCCATCGGCATGGTCCTGGAATAGCCGTCAATCTCAGCCCATGTCTCCCCGTCGGTCTGGAAGGCGAGGAACTTCTCCCGGCTCAGTTCGTTGCGCACCACCACCGCATACCTCCCCTGGCCGCCGGTGAAGCGGATGAAGCACTCGGAATGCGGACGCTCCCCGGAAAAGTCGTTGCGGATGGACCGCATCATGTTGCACTGGGCGGGGTCGCCCCCATCTCGAACCTTTTCTCCACGGCCCTGTATACCACATCCGTTGTGGGAAGGATGTACAGCAGCTGGGTGTTGGTGATCATGCCTTTGGTAAATTCGTCATCGGGAAGCTGGTCGGGACTCTGGACGATGGTCATCACCGCACCGTTCTCCTTGCGTATCTTCTGGTAGCAGAAGGCGACTGCGGAATGTATGCTGATATCCTCGCCTCTGGACTTCATCTGCGCCGTCTCGGCATACTCGTCAAAAATGATCATCCCCCTTCTGGTCCGGTCGGAAAGGATCTTGTCATGAATCACGTCGAAGATCAGGGCCATGACCAGGTCGGAGAGGAACTTGTCCTGTTTGATCTGCGTCAGCTCGAACACGACCAGCCGCCTGTTCCCGAAATCGGGCACTCCGTCGGTCCTGCATACATTGGCATACCGTTCACCGGGAAGGAACTCGCTGCATATGAGGCGGAAGGAGGACAGGTCAAAATAATTGGGGTCTACGTCCTTCCGCCGGCAGATATCCTCATAATGCTCCGTCACGTGGCGGTAGAAAGAGGGAAAGGAATGGGGCGGCAGGCAGGTGGTGTAATAATCCTGGATGAATTTTGTGAGGGCTACGGACTGCTCCTCCTCGTCCTTCCCGAACATGCGGCGCCAGAAACGCTGCACGATACCCGATAGCACCTCTATCTTGTTGTTGTCAAGGGAACGGCCCTCCAGATCGAAGGGATTCAGGCCCAGCGGTGTCTCCCCGTCATAGTCCACATGCAGCGAGATTTCAGGATAAAGCTTGCAGAGCTGTCCGAAAGAGTACCCGAACTCCACCACCACCACGATATAGCCCTGCTCGATGAGCTGCTGCACGATATTCAGTGTCAGCACGGACTTGCCGCCGCCGGTGGATGCCACCACGATGCCGTTGCGGGCCGGTATGCGTTTTTTCTTCGCGTCCCAGATATCCTTTTTCAAAGGTATCTGATAAATACGGTCATTGAAATACACCCCTTCCTCATCCGGGGTGAATGTCGTGTAGTTGATGAACAGACAGAGCGCGAGGGAAAGCGGGGTCAGGAACAGGAAACCGCTGTCAAGCCCTTTCTCCTGTCCGGGAACCGAAGCCAGGTATATGTTGGCCAGATGCTCGTAGGACGGTATATAGAATTTGAAGTCCGAGACGGTCAGGTATTCCCGCAGCTTCTTCTCGGCCCGGTCCAGCAGTTCCGGGCTGTCATCCCATATCATGACGGAAAAAATTGGCACGGCAGAGGAGCTGCCTCTCCTCCATGATCTCCTTCTGCATGTTCTCGAGCTCGTCCGCCTTCGGCTCCAGCATGGCCCTGTCCCATCCCTTGTTGGTGCGGTAGACCGCCACACGGCGGGAGAACTCTTCATAAAGTTTCTCCGAGCCCTCGAAATAGAGGATCTGGTTGACCGCATGGTTGCAGTGCAGGTGCACGCCCAGGCCTTCCAGTTCCGCCATGTACAGGCTGCATCCGGACACGGGCAGTGTGGTGTCCTCCACATCGCTTCTGACGGTGCGGTCAGGCAGATAGTCACCGTCACAGACGGTATAGCAACGCGCTTTCTCCCGGTCGACGGTGATCTCTCCGGAGAAATGGATGTCACGGTCGCAGTCAGCCCGGGGGAAGAAGTTGATGTACCGGATGACATACTCCCTCAGGCTGGCGGCGGCCATCCTTTCCAGACGGGTGTCCCTGATACTGTTTATCACACCAATGGCGGAGTTCACCCCCTCCAGAAATTCGGTGAGTTTCTCCCGGTCGGACACATGCAGCCTCTCCCGGTAGGAGAACGGGTTGGCATTGTACGAGGCTGCCAGGGAGGACAGGCCGGACAGGGTGAATATCAGAAGACAGTCATGTTCCAGATACTCACGGCCGGAGAAATGCCTCTGTTCCGCCTTGTCGATGAAGCTGTCCCCTTCCAGCTCATGAACGTACTCCCTTTTAAGGAACACGTCCTGCTTGTGCACGAAGCTGCCGGAGGGCAGGTGTTTGAACGCCTGGTAGAGACGCGCGTTGCGCTCCTCCAGGTCGGTACGGTGCAGGCTGTAGCATTCCGGATTGTACATGCGGAACGCTACAGACACGCAGCCGTTTCTGGTAAGGATGACACCGTATTCGTCATTGATGACATCCAGTATGGAATATCCTTCGTTTGCCATTTTCTTATTGTTTGTTTTTTATTGTTATCCCGTTCAGTTGTTATTTATATCTTTGCAGCAATAAAACATATTGTATCTTTATATCTTTTTAGTTTATGAATGAAATCAGTACAGCCCTTAAAACATTGACTGACAGAATCACTGTAAAGTTGGAAATCGGAGAAAAGCATTTTAATGTTTTTTCTATGTATTGCTCTATGCGCACTGGTCATTTATCCGCTCCTGTTCACAGCCGTGGTTCATTTCAGAACACTACCGCTTGGGATACAGTTGTTGATTGTGACAGGAATTTCGGTTGCCTATTCAGTAGTCCTCGTTCCGCTTTCCGCATTTTGGGTTTCCAAAGAATGGATCTGCTATGCACCGGTTGGTATCCTTTCCTGTATGTCAGGGATTTACTGGGTATTTGCCTGCCCTCTCTCCGGAGTTGACCCCAACTTTATAATATTTTGGAGAGTCATGATAATACTCCTTCCGCCCATGCTATTGTTGGGTATAGCCATCAACCTGTGGGAACTCCGCCATGTCAAAACCGGCAACAGACAAAGCAACAGTTTAAGGAGGCAACTCTTTATCATCTTCTTTTTTATCATTGTTTTCACCACCTATTTCCTTATTTCCAATTTCTTTAGGAGTGCTGTTTTTACGTATACGTATATTTCTTGAATCTTTTATTTCCTTGGTGATACAATAAAAGACAAAAGACACACAAAAAAAGAATGTCCAGACAAAAGCAAACAGCACTTCGGGACAGTCAGTTATAAGTCTATTCATATTTTCTGTAGTCTATCTGTTTTTTCATTAAAGCATTTCTCACATCACGGTTTGTAACCGTCTTCTCCCAATGCGGCGACCTGTTATTGGACAAGGTTTCTTGTGCTATATTCAAGTGTTGCCTACTTTAGTATTCTTCTCCTGTTTGCAAAGATTTGTTTGGGTAAGATTACATTGGGGGGCAAACACTGTTGGCAGCTCCTTTAAAAAAAAAGTTGAATCATGCAGACGATGAGTCGTTCCTTTCTTTAGAGGGATCATTGAGTTTTTTTTCGGTATCATTGCCACTCTTGCCATACATTTTTTAAGAACTCCATGTTTCCCATGTATGGCAATTCTTATCAAAACATGCAGTGTCAGCATCCCCATGATAATGATGCATATATAATCAATTGGCATTCCGATTGTTTGTTCCAGCCAGTTTCTAACACTTTCCATACTGTCAATAGTTTATCTGTCTTTCATTAAAGCATTTCTCACATCACGGTTTGTAACCGTCTTCTCCCAATGCGGCGGCCTGTACTTCTTCCTTGAGGCATTCTTATAGAACTTCCTTGCCAACAACAGGCCACATCCGACAAGCAATACGAATATGAAAAGCATTTCACCGCCTGTCGTACCGTCCTCCAGCCAGCTCTTGACGTTCAGCAGGAGCACGGCCACGGCGAATCCGCCGTAACCGAGCAACAGATAGAAGTCGCGTACCAGCAGCCCGTGTATCTTGCACGGGTTCTCGATCCCTTTGCGCACCTTGTACTCCATGGCGGTCAGATTGAGAAGCTGACACCGGCTATCTTGCCCACGCAGAAGCTGATGACGGTCACCGCGATAAGGACATAGCCGACCATGTAGGCGACGTTCATCCATCCCTGTTTCTTGTTGCCCTCGCTGTTCTCGTCATTGATGAGTCTCCAGTTCTTTCCTATGCCTACGGCAAGCGCCATGACCATCACACCGAGGGAAAACCGGCAGTGCGATGTCGTTCAGGACGGTGTTGATGTCACTTTTGATGGATTGTGCCCCTGCCGGAAGAACCGCCGCCAGCAGGACGGATAAAGTATAAATTTTCTTTTTCATTGCCTTTCTTGTTCTTTTTCAGTTATTGTTCCTTCATAATTGCCTCCGGGCTGCCAGCCGGTGATGGTGATGTCCTCTATCTCCACCCCGTTTCCGGCGGTTTTCAAAGTGTAGACATATTCCTTTCCGGATCGGAATGCCGCCGCCGGCATGACGAAGTCGTATGGATGTCCGCCGGCCACCAGCGCCACGTGCATGGCCGGACTGTCACCGGGATAGAGCAGCAGGCTTCCTGTCCCGGAGGATATTGTGCCTTTTTCCGGTTTTATCTCCAGTGAGCCCGTCAGAAGACTGTACGAAGCGGAGTAGCTGTAATCCGCCACTCTGACCGCGGTGACGGCGGCGGGCATTCTGAAAGTCACCTTCGAAAGAAGATGATACAGGGTGATGGAGGCGGAGGGTGCGTTCCCGGACACCATGGTCCTTTCCGAATACAGATAGTCTGTCTGGCTCCTTGCGTCCAGGCCCATCTTTCCGCCGCTGAAGGACGGGTTGTAAGGATAATACGCATATATGCCTTTATCCCCGTCCGACAGGGAAATCTCCGCGAATGTCCATTTCCCGGACCGGTTGAGGACTCGGATGTTGTCCGGATACAGGTTTCCCGCCGTATCCGTTACAAACATGCCGAACTCGCTGACGGACATTTCCTGCCCGTCATCACCACGTGCCGTGCAGGAGCTGATGGACATGACGGCGTCCTGCTCCGGACTGTCGTTAGGGCCGGAGCAGCCGCTGAGGGCTGCAACCGGCATTACAAACGTCAGACAAATAATGAGATGATTGAATGGTTTATCCATATTTATAGTTTTTAGTTTATGTCCACCGATACCTTTCTGTCCTGGTATACAGTGATTGACAGTTTCCTTCCGCTTTCGTTCTGGGTCAGCGTAATCGTGCCGCTACGGTCGGAAGTTGTCGGGTTTTCACTGACGGTTGCCGAGTTTGTGCCGGCACTGATCCAGGACACGTTGGCGGAAGCCGACCAGCCGATATTGCTGCGGGAGGTTTCGCTGCCGTTGGTGTATGTGATCTTCTGTGAGGTGACACTGTAGGTGACGGTTCCCCCGGTGGAGACGACGTCATCACCGCTGACGGCTCCGAGCGTGAATATGTACCCGTAGGTGATTACATCGGCGGGCTTTCCATCCTGATGGATTGTCACATGGCCTGATTTTCCTCCGTAACTTGCCGTATAGGTACAATTGCGGGATGAAGTGCTGCCATTGGCCGCCACTGTGACAGTCGTGCCGCTCCGGCTGAAGCCCGACGCGCTTCCTGACCATGAGGCGGATGAGCTCACATCCACACTCCGGTATTCTGTGGTGGTGCCTGTTGTTATGCCGTTCCACTTCGTGTATTTCGGACGGCTTTGTGATGCTGTCGCACTCAGGCGGCTTGTGCCTCCGGATGAGCCGATACCGGACGGGCTGGCGGACACTGACAATGAGCCCGTGGTCCGAGTTGCCCGTACTCCGTTGTCTGACTGCCGGCGGACTGTCTGACCGTACAGGCGGCCGACCTGCGTTTGAAGTGGCCGTGACTGT
>ENA-OQBL01001007-OQBL01001007.1-human-gut-metagenome-genome-assembly--contig:-NODE-1007-length-12208-cov-3.938912_pt1 | contig 12208 bp, 8 predicted proteins | sample MGYA00242747_ERZ504553 | MGnify/ENA primary metagenome ERZ504553 (study PRJEB26092, sample SAMD00036240) | human gut metagenome | host: Homo sapiens | study: EMG produced TPA metagenomics assembly of...
ACTCGTAGGCCTTGCCCTGATACCGTCCGTCCACGTTGTGCGGGATGGTATCGGTGTCCGGGCTGAGCTGTATCAGCCCGAAGGGAGTGCAGGCCCCGGGGAAGGTGTGTCCCATGCCATTGGTGCCGATGATGGGGTTGACATAGTCGGCAGGCTGCTGGGCCGCTACTTGCAGGGTCGCGGCTGTCAGCAGGATGATGAATGTTTTAATCTTCATGATGATGTGGTTAAGAATGTTTTTGTCATTTATGACTTGTTACTCATTGCTGAGTGAATACGGAAAATCGCTCTCCTTCACGCCGCGCGTCTTGTTCGGACGGCTGTCCATGTTGAAGGTCAGCTTGCCACCGCGCAGCAACTCGAAGTGGTCGAGGTAGTTTTTGGTATAGTTCTTCCCGTTGTAGTTGAGGGAACGGATATAGCGGTTTTCATCACTGTTTTTCGGGGCGGAGATTTCAAGTTTTTTGCCGTTTTCCAGTTGCAGCGTCACCTTCTTGAAGTAGGGGGGCACCGAGCACGTACTGGTCGCTTCCGGGGCAGACGGGGTAGAATCCCAGTGCGGTGAACACATACCAGGCCGAGGTCTGTCCGTTGTCCTCGTCGCCGCAGTAGCCGTCCGGTGTGGGCAGGTAGAGGCGGTTCATGGTTTCGCGCAGCCAGTATTGGGCTTTCCAGGGCTGTCCGGCGTAGTTGTAAAGGTAAATCATGTGCTGTATGGGCTGGTTGCCGTGGGCATAGTTTCCCATGCCGGCTATCTCCATCTCGCGTATTTCGTGGATGACACCGCCGTAGTAGCTGTCGTCGAAGACGGGGGGCAGGCTGAACACGGAGTCGAGCATGGCGGTGAACGTCTGCTTGCCGCCCATCAGGTCGATGAGTCCCTGTACGTCGTGGAAGACGGACCAGGTGTAGTGCCAAGAGTTGCCTTCGGTGAAGGCGTCGCCCCACTTGAAGGGGTTGAACGGTGCCTGGAAGGTGCCATCGGCGTTGCGTCCGCGCATCAGGCGGGTTTCGGGGTCGAACACGTTGCGGTAGTTGCGGCTGCGTTGCTTGTAGAGTTCCAGCTCCTGGGCGGGTCGGCCCAGGAGCTGTCCCATGCGGTAGATGCACCAGTCGTCGTAGGCATACTCCAGCGTACGTGCCACGTTTTCGTTTATCTTCACATCGTAGGGCACATAGCCCAGCTTGTTGTAGTGTTCGTAGCCGTATCGGCCCGTGCTGGCAATGCGGGGGTGTACGCTGTTGGCTCCGTGCAGCAGTCCTTCGTACATCTTTTGTGCATCGGCCTTGGTGATGTTCTTTATGAAGGCGTCGGCCACCACGGAGGCAGAGTTGTTGCCCACCATGCAGCCTCGGTGCCCGGGGCTGGCCCATTCGGGGAAGAATCCGCTTTCAAGATAGGTGTTCAGCAGTCCTTCCTGCATCTTCTCGCCCATGGAGGGGAAGACGAGGTTGACGAAGGGGAAGAGGCAGCGGAACGTGTCCCAGAAGCCGGTGTCGGTAAAGAGGTGTCCCGGCAGCACCTGTCCGTTGTAGGGGCTGTAGTGCACGGTTTCGCCTTGGGCGTTTACTTCGTGAAACATGCGTGGGAAGAGCACCGAGCGATACATGCAAGAGTAGAACGTGCGCAGGCGGTCGGTGTTGTCATCCTCCACGCGGATGCGCCCAAGGATGTCGTTCCATGCGCGGCGGCCTTCTTCCTTGGTCTGGTCGAAGCTCTTGACGCCTATCTCCTTCAGGTTCAGTTCCGCTTGTTCGGGGCTGATGAACGAGGAGGCCACGCGGGCATGTACCTGTTCGCCTTTCTTGGTGGAGAAGCCGATGGCGGCACCTACGTGGTTGGATTGCAGTTCGAGGTGTTTCTCCACGGTATGATAGTCAGCCCACACTTTGTTGAAGGTGAAAGGCTTGTCGAAGACGATGACGAAGTAGTTGCGGAAATTCTGGGGCACGCCTCCGCTGTTGCGTGTGGTGTAGCCTACGATTTTCTGCTCTTCGGGGATGACCTTGATGTACGAGCCTCGGTCGAAGGCGTCCACCACCACGTATGCCTTGTCTGCCTGGGGAAAGGTGAAGCGGAAGTAGGCGCAACGCTCCGTAGGGGTGATTTCGGTAGTGAGGTTGTATTCGGACAGATAGACGCTGTAGTAGTGGGGCATCGCTTTTTCCGCCTTGTGCGAGAACCACGAGGCGCGCTGCTCCTGGTCTATCTTCAGCCGGCCGGTCATGGGCATGATGGAGAATTGTCCGTAGTCATTGATCCACGGACTGGGTTGATGGGTCTGCTTGAAGCCGCGGATTTTGTCCGAGGTGTAGGTATAAGCCCATCCGTCGCCCATCTTTCCGGTCTGGGGCATCCAGAAGTTCATGCCCCAGGGGCGGGCGATGGCGGGGTAGGTGTTTCCGTTGGAGAGTGATATCTTGGAGTCGGTGCCCATCAGCGGGTTGACGTAGTCCACCGGCTCTTTCTGCTGTGCATGCCCTGCAAGGATGGAAGTCGCTACGGTAAGTGCAAGGATTATTTTCTTGTAGTTCATAGGAATGAGGTTGATAATGTGAATACTTTGGGGAGAGATGTTTGAGTACTGATTAAGTGGATTTTGTTTCATTTATCCGCTTAATCAGCATTTACATATTTGCTTTTTTATTGGAACTTAAACCATCCGTTTCCTGCCGGCTGGATGAAGTACGTATTTCCGTCCTTCTCCCATACCCAGAGCCCACTTTCGCAGAAGAGCAGGTCGATGAGGGGCTTGAATTGTTCTTTTGCGAGATTCACGTCGTTGCCATAGCCGCCGAAGGGAGTAGTGATGGCGGTGTTTCTGAAAAGCACGCACGAGTTTCCGTTATTGGCGGCTGCGTTCAGCTCGAAGAAGACATAGTGCCACTTGCCTGCATCTTCATCGCTGATGCTGCCCGGGCAGATGACGAGGTTGCGCGGCGAGCGGTTGTCCATCTCGAGTTGCGACTCGGGCATCAGCGAGAGGTCGAGGCTGCTTGCCTTGGCATCGATGATGTGGGTGTTCCAGTTGCCCATGTAGGCATCTGTCCAGGAGGCGCCTGCGTTGAAATCGAAGACGAGGCTGGCGTTGCCGATGACGGGCTGTGTGGCACCGTCGTAGTCGTAAGTGATGCTTTTCAGAGCGTGTCCCTTGATGTCCAGACCCGGGGCGGTGACTACGCCGAGGCGGTCATCCTCCACGTTGAGCACGAGGGCATGGTTGGTGTGCACCACCTTGCCGTCCGCGATGTCGGTGAGTTGCATGGACCAGTTGTTGTCGTTGTCCGAGCTCAGTGTATAATAGGCCAGTATATCGCCTCCCTTCTCACGGATGGCTCCGCAGCTGATGTTCTCGAGGGCCTCCACGCGGTGGAGGATGGCAGCCTTGGTCTCACGGTTCGCGGCAAGGTCGGCCGTGGTGACGGGCGAGAGGTTCATGGTGAGTCCGTGGGCCTGTCCTGTGGCTGCAATGAGGTCGGAGGCATAGCTGCTGATAAGGAATGTGGATTCCTGGTTGTTCTTGAGGTATTGCAGCGAGGTGTTTCCTGCCAAGGTCAGCAGCACGGTCTGTTCGCCCTTGAAGTCGAGGTGGTATTGTGCCTCCAGTTCGGGGCGGAGTATCTTTTCGTTTGTGTTGGTGATGACGTTTCCGTTTTCGTCGAACTGCAGGTAGAAGTCCACGCCTTCGTAGGAGAGTTTCCAGCCGTCGGCGGCGCAGAGTAGTTTCTTCACTTCCGAGGGGCGGAGGCGGGTTTCTTCGTTCATGGTTCCCTGGTCTTCCCAGTCTTTCCATACGTCGGTGGTGCCGCAGCCGCAAAGGGCGAAGAGGCACGAGGCGAGTAGTGTGTATCTTATCTTTTTCATTGTTTTTCGTTTTAGAATGTTGTTTTTCGGTAGTTTATTCAGAAAGCCCGCGGTGCAAGCACGGCGCGCGGGATGCGCATGGGTACCGGTGCATACGAGGGTGGCGTATAAGGCATCATCGTGCCTTGTGAGGCGTATCCTTTGGCGGCTCCGGGCGAGCAGATGCGCAGGTCGATGATGGGCGGTATCACACCATCGTCCTCAATCTGCAGCAGTCCGTCTTCTTTGCCGTCGCTGTAGCCGCCCGAGATGAGCGGGAGTAGTCCCCAGGGGTTGCGCATCACGAAGAGGTACTTGTTCGAGGGCGGCAGCAGGAAGTTGTAGGCGTGGAAGTTCACCGACTTGTATTTTCCGTCGATGGGCTTGTCTCCGTCCTTAAATCCGCCTATCACCAGCTGGCGCTGCATCACGAGTGACACTACGGCGCGTTTCATATCCTTGCCTGACAGTACGCCGGGGGCAAACGAATAGGTGTTACCGCTTCCGGTGAGGATGGCAGCTACGTATTCCGTGGCGATGCCGTTGATGCTCGACGAGCCTTTATAGACTTGCAGCCACTTGATGAGTGCTTTCTCTATGATGGTGGCCCAGGTCACGTTGTTCGTCTTGCCCGAGCAGGCGCCCAGTTTGTTGCCGTCGGCCACGAAGTAGTTGTCTACGCACACTTCCACCGGTTTCCCCATGGGGTCGAAGAGGCTGACGGCATACGTGTTGCCTTCCTTTTCCTTCAGCATGCTCCGGATGTATTTGGGATAGGTGTATGCCAGGTCGGCCATAACAGCCAATGCGCAACAGTCTCCTATGCTATGCTGGTTGATGTCGGCAGGCAGTGGGTCGCCGAAGGGGTAGATGGAGCCTGCCACGTCAAACGTTTTCCATGCCAGTCCGTCGAATGTCTCCGGCTGTGCGGTAGCGTTTTTCAGCCATTCCAAATCTTGGGCGGATGCCTTGCGGTCGCTCTCGTGGATGGTGCCCATGGGAGTGATTTGCGAGGCGGTCTTCCCGCCTGCCAAGCGGAGCAGGTCGTCTATGTTCTCGCCCGTGCTTGCGGCGGCAGACAGAGTCCATTCGGCTATCTGGGTGCTTTCGCTTCCGGCATTTTGCTTCACGTTGAGACGGTAGTAACGGTAGGTCACGTTGTTTTCCACTTCATACTCCTTCTTCTCCTTGCGCGAGCCGAGGTCTGGTCGCTGCGCGAGTCTATCGTCTTCCACGTCTTGCTGTCGGTGGAGCCTTCCAGCGTCCATGCCTTGGGGTCCATTTCCGGAGCGTCGTCGGCAGAGGTGAGCGAGTAGGAGAGTACGGCCACGTTGCTGTTGCCGTTCCAGGTGATGCTGAAGCTGTTGTGGCGCGTGCAGTATTTCGTGCCCGCATCTCCGTCCACTAGCTTGGCTATGGAGCAGGCCTCGGGTGCGTCCGAGTATTGTGCCACTACAGTTCCGCCGCAGGGCATGTTGCGGTTTTCCGCGGGCAGCGAGTGGTAAGGCGACGAGTTGTCGCCCTTGTTTTCTCCGCCCGGTCCATCTCCGCTGTCCGAGGAGCACGCCGGCATGCCCGTAAGCAATGCCGCCGCGCTCAGGATAGAGAAAGTGAACAATCGTATGGATTTCAGTCTTATCATCTGTTATGATTTTAGTTGTTCGTTTCTCGTTCTTATTCCTGGCTCTCTCCCGTCTCTGCGTTCCAGCCCAGGTTCTGTACCATCTTCGGGTTACGACGGATCTCCTGGTCGGGGATGGGGAAGAGGTAGTGGCGTTTGTTGAAGACACGTGTCTCGGTCACTACTTTCTCGAAGAAGGCGGGGAAGTCTGCCTTGGAATTCATGCCGTGGATGTCTCCGCCTTCACCGCCACGGTGGTAAGAGGGATAAATCCAGTCGTCACCCACGGCCATGTCGGCCACCTTCCAGCGGCGCACGTCGTAGTAGTAGTTCCATTCGTAGGCCAGCTCGATGAGGCGCTCGCGACGGATGCGCTTGTCCACGTTGTCGCGGTCGGCAGGATAGGTGAGGAAGTCGTAACCGTTGGCATCCTTGCCGCCCTTGTTGCCGTAGCCCGGCACACCGGCGCGTGCACGTACCAGATTCACTTGCTGCATGGCTCCTTCATAGTCGCCGCAGGCACTCAATGCCTCGGCATAGCCCAGATACATGTCGGCCAGGCGCAACAGGTTGGCGCAGTGCTTGCCGCTCCATACGCCGTTGATGGGAGCCATCTTGCGTACGCCATATCCCTCTACCGGGGCGTCGTGTCCGGCTTTGTTGAAGCCTGAGTTGCCGTTCAGGCTGAACACGGAGGTAATCTTGCCCTGGTTGGTGTCGTCTTTCACCCAGGTGGAGCCGTTGAAGGTGATGTTGGCATAGAAGCGCGCCTCGCGGGTTTTTCCATTGTTTCAGTACGTAGTTGGGTTCGTTTTCTTTCTCGTTGCGTGCCAGGAAGTAGTTGCGTGCGGGATTCATCGGGTTATTGTAGTCCTCGGTCACGGTGTACATGTCGGCCGAGGGGATGCCGTCGTATTCCTTGTAGTCGGGGTCGTCCACAATGCGCACACCCTTGTCCGTAAAGAAGAGGTCTACCATCTCTTGCGTGGTGCCGAATCCCAGACCGCCGCGGATGGAGCTTTCGCTCGATAGGTGTGCGTGGTAGGGGGTCACTTCGTAAGTATGGTCGCTGTGGTCTGCCAGACGGATGAAAATCTGCTCTTTGTTGTCATCGCCGTAGTGTACGCCGTCTGTAACTTGGCGGTACGATTCATAGAAGTCTACTGGGCCATTGCTGCCTGATACGGTGTAGAGCTTGTACTGGCTGCCGAATTGGTTGAAGAAGTCGGCGTATGCCTGCCGTGCGGCTTCCCACTTGGCTTGTGAGTATTCTTGCGGGAAGAGCTGCTTGCCGTCTTTGTTGCGTATTTCGGCATAATCGCTGTTGCCGTTGAAGAGCGGGCTGGCGGCGTAAAGAAGTACTTTCGCTTTGAAAGCCTTGCAGGCGCCTTTGTCGATGCGTCCCAGGTTGGAGCCGTTGTAGCGGTCGGGCAGGTCTTGAGCTGCGAGGTCGAGCTCGGCAGTGATGTAGTCGATGCATTCGTCTACGGAGTTACGCTCTTTCAGCAGTTCTTCGAGCGGGGTGTCCAGTGCCAGGGCATCTTCGCCTAAGAGCACTACCGGCCCGTACATGCGGAAGAGGTAGAAGTAGTAGAGGGCGCGCAGGGCACGGGCCTGTGCTTTCCACACCAGGCGGTCGTTGGCGCTGGCTTCGGCACAGCGGTCCACGTTGGCAATGAAGGAGCTTGCCTTGGAGATGCCTTTGTAGTAATTGATGAACCAGAAGTTGATCCAGCTGGACGAAGCGTAGGTCATACCCATGGTCCACTCGTTGCTGGAATGCCAGCTCCAGGTGATGTTGGCTTCGAGCGAGGCACCGGTAACAATGGTACCCGGCTGGTCGGAGTAGTTGGTGCTGTAGCGTTCTCTGGTTTCGTCGGGCACGTAGCTGTATACGTTGTTCAGAAACTGTTCGGTTTTCTGACGGTTGGTGAAGGTGTCTTCCATGTCATACTGTTCGCCGGGTATGGCATCGAAGAAGTCGTTGCATGAGCTCAATCCTACGGACATCAGCAGTCCCAGAGCTCCTATCTTGAATATATTTTTCATGAGTTTTCTTGTTTGTTTTGACGGGTGGATTAGAAATTCACGTTCACTCCTATGGAATAGGTGCGCGAGTTGGGGTACGACGTACCGTTGTTGGTGTTCAACTCTGGATCCCACAGCTTGAACTTCGAGAAGGTGAGCAGGTTGGTACCCATCACGTAGATTCGTGCGTTCTTGATGAACGTCTTGTTAAGCCATGCCTTGGGCAAGTTGTAGGCAACGGTCATCTGCTTGAGGCGCAGGAAGCTGACGTCCTTCTGCCACCAGGTACTGGTCTTGGTGTTGTTCTCATTGGCCGTGGCACCGTATTGCAGGCGCGGATAGAACACATCCTGGTTGGTGGGGTCGTCGGCCGACCAGCGGTCACCGATGTTGTCGTAGAGGTTAGAGTAGCCCGATGTATCGGCAAAGGGGTGGATGGCGTTGCCCGAGAGGCAGCGGTCGGCCTTTGCGGTACCCGAGAAGAGGGCGCCGATGGAGAAGTTACCCATCTGCAGGTCGGCACCGAAGCCGTAGTAGATTTTGGGCACGTCGCCTTGGCCGATGAGGCAGCGGTCGTAGTCGTCGATGACGCCGTCACCGTTCAGGTCTTTGTATTTCACGTCGCCCGGACGGGATACTTGTCCCGGATATTCTTCACCGAACTGCTTGGCATGGTCCATGATTTCTTCTTCGCTGGTGAAAAGGCCTTCGGCAATCCATCCCCAGCGGCCGTTCACGTTGGTGCCGCGGCGTTCCAGCCAAGGATATACGGCTGCGGGGTCGTCATTCTCGATGATTTCGTCTTCATTCCAGGAGATGTTTCCGCGTACGGTCAGGAAGGTACTCTTGCCCAGTTGCTGCATGTATTCCAGCGTGGCTTCGATACCTTTGTTATCCACGATACCCAGGTTGCCGTAAGGCATTTCAATGAATCCTGCATAGTCGGGGATGGTGGCACGCTGCAGGAAGATGTCCTTGCGGTGCTCCTTGAAGAGGTCTACCGACACGGAGAGGTTGTCGTTCAGGAATTTCAGGTCGATACCTAGGTCTTGCTTGCGTGAGGTAGACCATCCTACGTTGGCTCCGTACTTGGAGAAGCCCCATCCGCCTACACCGTCGTTGTTCACACCGAAGCGGTAGCCGCCTGTGCTTCCCATCTGGTCGAGGTACATGAAGCGGCGGTTGGTAACGGCGTCCGTACCTACAAGACCGTCGGTATAGCGTACTTTGAAGTAAGAGACGTATTTCTGCAACGGTTGCCAGAAATCTTCGTTGGAGATGGCCCAGCCCACACCGAATGCAGGGAACAGACCGAAACGTTTCTGCGGGCTGAAGTTCTCAGAACCGTTGTAACCCATGTTCACTTCAAAGAAGTAGCGGTCGTTCCAGGAGTAGGTTCCGCGAAGGGCGATGCCTTGTTGCTTGTAGGGTAGTGAACCTACCAGGGTACCATTGTCGTCTTTGGAGAGGTTCTGGCTGGTACGGTAGTTCTTCTGGCTATAAAGGAAAAGCCCGCCTACGCGATGCAGGCCGAAGGAGCGGTCGTAGTTGAGCGAAGCCTCGAAATAAGTGCTGCGGTTATCCGAAGAAGACTGCTCGAAACTCAGTTCGTGGTTTCCTTGATAGGTACGGTTCAAGCGGTATTCGCCGTTGGCGTCGAATACATCTTCGTTCCACAAGCCGGTTTCGCTGTCTTTGGAGCCGGCAAAGTAGTAGGTGTCTTCGCGTTTCTTATAGTAGAGATTGCGTGAGTTGTTCACGTCGAAAGCTATCATGGCTGTGGCGCTCAGTCCCTTGCTCCACTTCCAGAAGCCGAGGTCTTGTGTCACGCGGATGTTGGAGTTGAGCTGATTGCGTGCTTCGTTGGTATATCCGCGGCGTGTCAGGTCGGCGTATGGATTACGGAAGTCACCGTTGGACGATATGCCGGGGACAGAACCGTCGGGCATCAACTTGGGGAAATAGACCGGGTTGATGTCCATAGCTGCCGAGAAAAGGCTGGAGGTGGACTGCTGCGGGTAGTTTCCTTGTGCGAGGTAGCCGCTGAAGCCCAGGTCGATGGTGGTGGTCTCGGTGGGTTTCAGGTTGAGGTTGGCGGTGTAATTGTAGCGGTCGTAGCGCATGTTGGCATCATAGTTCTCCATTTGTGCGGTACGTGTCAGGCCTCGTTCGTTGTAGTAGCTCAGTGAGACGTAGTAAGTGGCATTGGGCACACCGCCGCGCACGCTCATGTTCACACGACGGTTGTGGCCCAGGTCGTTGAAGAGCTCGTCCATCCAGTTGACGGCCGGATAGAGGTATTGGTTGAACATCGTGGGGTTGTCGTTCGGCAGCAGACCGTTGGCCTTCTTCGTGGCCTCGATGTACTGCGAGGTATAGAGCAGACGTCCGTTGGTGTTCATGTTCGCTTCGTTGGCGGCATCCATATAGGTATAGGCATCGGCCAGTTGGGGACGCTTGGTCAGGGTGACGAATCCTTCGTAGTAGTCGAGGTTGAACTGCGGTTTGCCCACCTTTCCCGGCTTGGTCTTGATGATAACTACACCGTTGGCGCCACGCACACCGTAAACGGCCGTGGCAGAGGCGTCTTTCAGTACGGTGAACGATTCGATGTCTTCGGGGTCGATGTTGCTGAAGCTACGTTCCACACCGTCTACCAGTACCAGCGGTTTGGTGTTCTGGTTGGTGAAGGTGGAGATACCGCGAATCCAGATGTCGGAATCGTCGTGTCCCGGCTCACCCGTGCGTTGCACGGCTACCACACCTGCCAGACGGCCTGCGATGGAGGAGGAGAGGTTGGCGGTGGGCATCTTGATGTCATCCATCTTCATGGACGACTGTGCACCTACCACGGACACTTTACGTTGGTGTCCATAGGCCACTACCACTACTTCGTCCAGTGCCGATACGTCTTCGGCAAGAATCACGTCAATCAGGGTTTTCTTGTTCACGGCGATTTCCTGCGGTTTGTATCCTACGTAGGAAATGACAAGGGTAGGATTGGCAGTAGTCAGCTTCAGGGTGTACTGGCCGTTGATGTCGGTAATGGTACCGTTGCCCGTATCTTTTTCCTGTACGCTTACTCCGATGAGGAGTTCTCCTTTTTCATCGGAAACGCGTCCTGTCACTGTTCCGCTTTGCGCGTGAACCTCCAGACAGAACGTTGCCAAAAGCGCCCATATCCATAGCGCTTTCAAGTGATGTTTTTTCATCCCAAATAAGTTCATGTTACTTTGGTTTAAAAGTGAATATTAAGGTTACAAAAAAGTACTCGCGTTTTTTTGCTTCGGCGGCAAAATAAGGAGTTTGCCGATAAGGAACAGTCCGTGTGGGTGACAGATTTTTGGCAAAAGCGGGTGGTCGCTGTTGAGTACAAGGATGTTCTGTAGAGTACAGTTTAAAGTAATTGTAAATAAGAGTTTTATATGTGTGTGTGTCTATATAGAGCACAAGGAGAGAACAAGGTTGTGCCTCTTTTTAAAGTCGTGTTAAGCCTGAATCGGATGTGATTTTGCTTATAATGGTATACTTATGAGTCAAATTGATTAAGTGGTACTATCTTCATTTGATTCATATCTGATGGAAAATGAACAAAAGTTTTATATTACGTTATTGGAGATTCCGGGCGGATGGATGGCAATACTTGTTTTGACAGAGTCCGGTGCTTGACGCGACAGACACTGGTGTTTGTTATAACAGACACTGGTGTTCAAGACGACGGGCACTTATGTTTGTCAGCGTAAAGGTTGGCGGTCGTAAACCTCAACTTGGCGTATTCAGGCCTTCACTTCACGATGCTCATCGTGAAAAGAAGTTTCACCGGAATCCCCGATGGACAGGGTGATGCGGAAAAAGGTGAAAGATGTGCAGGCGTGAACAGGGAACTAAAGTGTCGCTTCTTCCTTTGGCCTGTTCTTCTCCCGATACTCTTTCGGTGTCATGCCGAACATGCGTGTGAACTCTTTGTAGAAATAAGAACGGCTGGAGATGCCTACTTCGGTTATCACGTCCTGAATGGAGAGCTCCTCTTCTTGCAGCAGGCGGCTGGCCTTCTCCATGCGGTAGTTGCGGATGAGGTCGCTGAGCGACAGCGTGGAGACATCCTTCAGACGGCGATAGAAGTTGCGCGGGCTCATGTTCATGCGTTCGGCAATGAAAGCCGAGCCCAGTTCTTCCTGCTTCAGGTTGTGGGCGATGACTTGCAGCAGCCGGCGTATGAATTCCGTCTGCTCGTGGGTAGTGCAGCAGATGTGGTGTGCCAGTTCGCCCAGCTCGTCCATGTAGATTTGCTTGGCCTCGTGCTTGCCATAGATGGCCACGTACACCAGCTCGCGCAGGAAAAGGATGTCGTAGGGCAGTGTCAGATAGGAATCAGCCCACAGCACCAGTTCGCGTTGCACCGACGAGCTGACCTGCCACGTCAGCAGCGGGATGAAGGGATGTGCGACAGCAGCGTACGGTTGCGCCGAATATGTTCCATGAAGCGCTCTTCGGCTCCTGCGTATACCGAAAGGTCGGCTATGAATACCGAAGGAAGCGAGCGGCGCATCTCTTCGAAGGCTTCTTCGATGGTGCGCACGGGCATGACGTGATAATCGTCGCCAGCAGGTTGCTGACAAGCCACGTCATTTCGGCACGTTCTTCGAGCAGAAGGACACTTTTCTTCTCTCCTTCGGCAGATGCTTCGTGAGTGACGGGGGCCAAGGCTCAGGTGA
>ENA-OQBL01001008-OQBL01001008.1-human-gut-metagenome-genome-assembly--contig:-NODE-1008-length-12207-cov-3.983195_pt1 | contig 12207 bp, 9 predicted proteins | sample MGYA00242747_ERZ504553 | MGnify/ENA primary metagenome ERZ504553 (study PRJEB26092, sample SAMD00036240) | human gut metagenome | host: Homo sapiens | study: EMG produced TPA metagenomics assembly of...
CGCCAGCGTGACCACCACCGGCTACGGCGAGGAGCTCGTCAAAAAATGCGTTTCCACTGTGACCGCGGTCTTGTCGAGACTGTCGCGCACTTTACCGCCGCCAAGCACTTTTTGCCCGACGTGGATTTCATCATCGACATCGGCGGTCAGGACATGAAGTGCTTCCAAAATTGAGGACGGTGCGATCAGCAACATCTTCCTGAACGAAGCCTGCTCCTCCGGCTGCGGCAGCTTTTTGCAGACGTTCGCCCAGGCGCTGGGCTACGACGTCAAGGAGTTTGCCGCGCTGGGCCTGTTTGCCGACAAGCCCGTTGACCTTGGCAGCCGCTGCACCGTGTTCATGAACTCGTCTGTCAAGCAGGCGCAGAAGGACGGTGCCTCGATTGAAAATATCAGCGCCGGTCTGTCCATCTCCGTCGTCAAGAACGCGCTGTACAAGGTCATCCGCGCGTCCAGCCCCGAGGAGCTGGGCCGCAACATCGTGGTACAGGGCGGCACCTTCTACAATGAGGCTGTGCTCCGCGCCTTTGAGAAGGAGATGGGCGTCAACGTCATCCGTCCCGACATTGCGGGCCTGATGGGCGCTTACGGCGCGGCCCTGTACGGCAAGGCCAAGGCAGGCGCGCACGCCCGCAGCACCGTGCTGACCCAGCTGGAGCTGGAGCATTTCAGCCAGAAGGTCAACACCGTGCAGTGTCAGGGGTGCGGCAACCACTGCCAGCTGACCGTCAACGTTTTTGCCGATGGCAAGCGCTTTATCTCCGGCAACCGGTGCGACAAGCCCGTGACCGGCAAGGCCAACAACGAGGACCTGGACCTCTACGCCTACAAGCTCAAGCTGCTGGACGGCTACCGCAAGGCAGCAGCCCCCGCGAACAGCCGCGGCAAGATCGGCATCCCGCTCTGCCTGAATATGTACGAGCTTTTGCCGTTCTGGCACACGCTGTTCAGCCGCCTCGGCTTTGAGGTCGTCGTCAGCCCCTTCTCCAACCGTAAGCTGTACCAGAGCGGTCAGGCGACGATCCCCAGCGACACGGCCTGCTTCCCGGCCAAGCTGAGCCACGGCCACATTCACTGGCTGTGTGAGCAGGGCGTGGACGCGATCTTCTACCCCTGCATGAGCTACAACCTGGACGAGCACCTGGGCGACAACCATTATAACTGCCCTGTCGTGGCCTACTATCCCGAGGTGCTCGAGGGCAACTGCCCCGAGCTGAAGGCGACGAAGTTCATCTACGATTACTTCAACCTCGAGCGCCGCAAGGATTTCTACAAGAAATTCCAGCAGACGCTGGACCATTATTTCCCGGGGCTGGACCGGAAGGCCGTGCACGAAGCCATTGACGCGGCCTACGACGAGTACGCCCGCCACATGCAGCAGCTGCGCGACAAGGGCACCGAGATCATTGCGCAGGCCCGCAGGGAAGGCCGCCGCATCATTGTGCTGGCGGGCCGCCCTTACCACGTTGACCCTGAGGTCAACCACGGTATTGACCAGCTCATCATCCGGCAGGGCGCTGCCGTCATCAGCGAAGACTCCGTCAGCTGGCACGAGCAGAAGTTCCAGACCTCCGTCCTGAACCAGTGGACCTACCACAGCCGCCTGTACGCCGCCGCGAAATACTGCACCGAGAACCCCGACATGGACCTTGTGCAGCTCGTCTCCTTCGGCTGCGGCCTGGACGCCGTCACCACCGACGAGACCCGCGAGATTCTGCAGGCGGGCAGCAAGCTGTACACCCAGCTGAAGATCGACGAGATCACAAATCTGGGCGCGGTGAACATAAGACTGCGCAGCTTGTTTGCGGCGCTGGAAGAACGCAAAGAGGATAAAAAGTAAAGAGCCTCCCTTGTCAAAGGGAGGTGGACGCCGTAGGCGGCCGGAGGGATTCCGACGGGCTGTGCCACAGCCGCTCGTCACACCCGCAGACGGGCAGGAATCCCTCCGCCTCGCAAGCTCGGCACCAGCTCCCCCTCTGACGCTCCGCGTCACCTCCCCCGGAGCGGGGGAGTCTGTCTTTGACAAGGGAGGCTTTCACCCTACAATCATTGAGGCAACCTATGGAATACATGACCCCCAACTTTACCAAGGACATGGTAAAGACCCATAAAATTCTCATTCCGAACATGGCCGTGACTCAGTTTCGGCTCATGCAGGCGGCACTGGCCAGCGAGGGCTACCAGACCGAGGTGCTCGGCAACTGCGGCAGCGAGGTCGCGCAGCTGGGCCTGAAATACGTCCACAACGACACCTGCTACCCGGCGCTGCTCGTCATCGGGCAGTTTCTCGACGCACTGAACAGCGGCAAATACGATTTGGACCACACCGCGCTGCTCATCACCCAGACCGGCGGCGGCTGCCGTGCATCCAACTACATCAAGCTGCTGCGCAAGGCGCTCGTCAAGGCGGGCTACGGCAATATTCCCGTAGCATCGCTGAACTTCTCCGGTCTGGAAAAGGGCAGCGGTCTGCCGCTGACCGTGCCGCTGCTGCGCAAGGTCATTGCGTCGATCTTTTACGGCGATATGCTGGTCGCCCTGCGCAGCCAGACCCACGCCTACGAGAACCACAGGGGCGACGCCGACGCCATGACCGAGAAGTGGATCTCTACGATACAGGGCTGGATCCGCGACGACAAGAACTACTCCGCCCATGACATGAAGCGCCGGTTCTACGACATTGCCGCGGACTACGCGACCATTCCCATCACCCGCGTGCCGAAGGTCAAGGTCGGCGTCGTCGGCGAGATTTATGTCAAATACTCGCCGCTGGGCAACAATGATCTGGAAAAATTTCTGGAAAGCCAGGACTGCGAGGTCAACCTGCCCGGCCTGATGGGCTTTGTGGAGTACTGCGTGGCCAACTACAAGCTGGACATCGACCTGTACGGCGGCAACAAGCTGGTGGCGGGCGGCGCGGACGCGTTCTTGCGCTGGCTGGACGGCATCGGCTGCGCCAGCTATGACGCCATGCGCAAGTACGGCTTCTACGCGCCCGGCTCGTTCCGCGAGTTGATGAAAAAGCCCGAGGGCATCATCTCTCTGGGTGCCAAGATGGGCGAGGGCTGGCTGCTGACCGCCGAGATGATCGAGCTGGTCGAGGGCGGCTACGGCAACATTGTCTGCGCCCAGCCGTTCGGCTGTCTGCCGAACCACATTGTGGGCAAGGGCATGATCAATAAGATCCGCGCCCTGCACCCGGACGCGAACATTACCCCCGTGGACCGTACGACCCAGCGCCCGACCCGCGTCAACCCAGGAAAACCGACATGACCAACTAGATGCTGGCCGTAGCCCGCGAGAAGCTGGACCAGCCCGGCGAGGTACAGCCTGTCACCGCGGAACAGCTGGCAGGCGGCGCACCGCAGGTGGAGACGGTGGTACGATAAATTTATAAAAAAGCCGCTGGCATAATTGTCAGCGGCCTTTTTATACAGGCTTCAAGCCTTCCTCCGCTTGCGGGGGAGGTGGCCCGCAGGGCCGGATGAGGGGTACGTTCACGGAAATAACCCGTTTACAGGCTATCTCCGCAAGGTTGCCCCTCATCCGTCAGCAGTCGGGGCCGCTGACAGCTTCCCTCACATCTCCTCCACCTGTTTCAGCTCTACCTCCCGCTTATCGATCACCAGCAGTCCTTCCTTCTGCATCTGGCTCAGCGCATTGCTCAAGGCGCTGCGATCCACACCAAGGTGGTCGGCCAGCTGCTGGCGGTCAAAGGGGAGCGTAAACCGCAGGCTGCCGTTTTGCCGCGCCAGCACCGAGAAGTACGCCGTGATCCGCCCGCGGATCGTCTTGGGGGCGGTGTACAGGCTGCGCTGCGCCAGCCCCAGATTTTTACGCGCTGCAATGCGCAAAAGATTTTGCGTCAGCTTCCAGCGCCATGGCTCGCAGCCGCATTGCAAAAGCTGCCCTGTCTCCAAAAACAGCGCCTCGCCGTTTTCTGCGGCCACAACGCTGACCCGCAGCGGCTCGTCCGGCAGACAGGCGTAGGTCTCGGCAAACAGGTCACCCGGCCCGGCCTGGCCCAGCAGCGTCTTGCTGCCCCAGACATCCAGGTGCTCCATGTGCACCCGTCCGGCCAGCACCACGCCCAGCGCCGGGGCTCTCTGCCCGGCCTCCAGCAGGATCTCCCCCTTGGCAAATGCCCTGCGGCGCATCCGCAGCGCGGTTACGGCTGCCTCGGCCTCGTCGGCGGTCAGTCCGCGGAACAGTGGTACATCCGGCAATTCCATAATTATGCACCTCACATGTTGTTGCTACAACAGAACTCTTGCTGCCATTGTAGTAAAATGACAGCACAAAGTCAAGGAGGCTGACCATGAAACGACAAATCATTCACATCGACCAGGAGAAATGCAACGGCTGCGGGGCCTGCGCCGCCGCCTGCCACGAGGGCGCGATTGCCATGATCGGCGGCAAGGCCACGCTGATGCGCGACGACTACTGCGACGGCATGGGCGACTGCCTGCCGCACTGCCCCACGGGGGCCATTACGTTTGAGCAGCGCGAGGCCGCGCCCTACAACGAGGCCGCCGTGCAGGCCGCCAGGCAGCACAAGGCCGCCCACACGCCCGGCTGCCCCGGCAGTGCGCCCAAAGCGATGCACGTCTGCCCGGGCAGCATGGCCAAGGCCCTGCACCCCGCCGAGGCAGGGGAGAGCGCCCCGACGACGGCCCCCAGCCAGCTGCGCCAGTGGCCCGTGCAGATCAAGCTGGTGCCTGTGAACGCACCCTACTTTGACGGTGCGCGGCTGCTGATCGCTGCCGACTGCACGGCCTACGCCTACGCCGCGTTCCACGAGCGGTTCATCCGCGGGCACATCACGCTGGTGGGCTGCCCCAAGCTGGACGACGTCGATTACAGCGAGAAACTGACCGCCATCATCCGCAGCAACGACATTCAAGAGGTCACTGTTGTGCGCATGGAGGTGCCCTGCTGCGGCGGGCTGGAAAATGCCGCCAAGCGCGCCTTGCAGGCGTCCGGCAAGTTTATTCCGTGGCAGGTCGTAACGATCTCCACCGACGGGCGGATTCTGGACTGATTTTTTTGCAAAAAGGGCTTGCATTCCGCAAAGCAGTATGCTATAATAACATACGTCGCTGAAACGCAGCGACGTATATGCGCGGTTAGCTCAGCTGGTAGAGCATCTGCTTGACGTGCAGGAGGTCACAGGTTCGAGTCCTGTACCGCGCACCAGAGAAAGCCCCTTGCCGATACGTTCGGCAAGGGGCTTTTCTTTTGTTTCCACGGATGCAAGCATCCGCTTCTGCATGTAGGGGTCGATACTCGTCATCGACCCGGGAGCTGAACGACTGCCGCAGGGCCGGGCGTGCTGCGCCCGCCCCTATAATGCACTGCCTATAATGCACTTTTTGTGTCCCCATTGACGAACCTGCGCTGGTACGATATACTTATATTTTACGGCATTTTGTCGTACTTTGTTCAAAGCAGAAATAGGAAAAGGAGGGAGGATCGCCGTGATTTTCGGCAAAGCGATCAACCGATACTATCTCAAGCACGCGCCGGTGCTGCTGCTGGGCATTCTGTCGCTGCTGACGGTGGACTACATTCAGCTGCTCATCCCGGAGCTGTACCGGCTGGTCATCAACGGCGTAAATCTGGGGCAGGTGGTCGTGGACGGCCAGACGCTGCCCTTTACCAGGGAGGTGCTGTTTCAGCACATCTGCCTGCCAATGATCTGGATCGTCGTGCTCATGGTCATCGGGCGGTTCCTGTGGCGCGTCTGTTTCTTCGGGTCAGCGGTCAGCGTGGCCGCCGATTTGCGGGAGCGGATGTTTGACCACAGCCGCCGCCTGTCCCAGCAGTACTATCAGGTCAACAAGGTCGGCAACCTGATGAGCCTTTACACCAACGACCTCGACACCATTCAGGAGTGCTTCGGCGACGGCATTTTGATGTTCTTTGACGCCGCCGTGCTGGGCATTATGGCGCTGGTCAAGATGTGGCGGATGGACTGTAAATTAACGCTTCTGGCGCTGATCCCGGCGGCGGTCATGTTCGTACTCGGCACCGTCATGAGCCAAGTCATGACCAGACGGTGGGAGGAGCGCCAGCAGGCGTTCTCCGACCTGTCCGACTTTGCGCAGGAGAACTTTTCCGGCATTGCGGTCATCAAGGCGTTTGTGAAGGAGCTCAAGGAGCTGATTGCCTTCCGCCGGCTCAACAAGGAGAACGAGGAGGTCAACGTCGCCTACACCAAGATTGCAACACTGCTCGAGGTGCTGGTCACGCTGTTCGTCGAGTCGGTCATCTGCGTGATTTTGGGCTACGGCGGCTGGCTCGTCTGGCGCGGGCAGTTCAACGCAGGTCAGCTTGTGGAATACATCGGCTACTTTGAGGCCATCGTCTGGCCCATTATGGCCATCTCGATGCTGATCGAAAAGACCTCCCGCGGCAAGGCATCGCTGAACCGCATTACCGAGCTTCTGGATGCGCCCATCGACGTGGCGGACCGCGACGGCGTCGCCGACCTGCGCGATCCGCACGGCGGCATTGAGTTCCGCCATCTGACGTTCCGCTACCCAGACGGCGAGTACGACGTGCTGAAGGACGTATCGTTCACCATCAAGCCCGGCGAGAGCGTCGGCATTGTCGGCAAGACCGGCGCGGGCAAGACCGCGCTGGTGGACCTTTTGCTGCGCACCTACAATGTGCCCGACGGCACGCTGTTTGTGGACGGGCAGGACGTGAACGCCGTGTCCATCCATTCGGTGCGCGACGCCTGCGCCTACGTGCCGCAGGACAACTTCCTGTTCTCGGACACGATTGCCCACAACATCGGCTTCGGCGTGGACGACGCCAGCCAGGCCGACATTGACCGCGCCGCCGCGCTGGCTGATGTGCGGGACAACATCGTGGACTTCAAGGACGGCTACGAGACCGTACTCGGTGAGCGCGGCGTGACCGTCTCCGGCGGACAGAAGCAGCGCATCTCGATTGCGCGTGCCCTGCTGAAAAACGCGCCGATCCTGATTCTGGACGACTCTGTCTCGGCTGTCGATACCCGCACCGAGAAAATCATCCTCGACAACCTCAAGACCAGCCGCGCGGGCAAGACGACGCTGCTGATCGCCCACCGCATTTCGACGGTGGAGCAGCTGGACAAGATCGTCTTTATCGAGGACGGCAGGGTAGAGGCCGTCGGCCCGCACGATGAATTGTATCGCAGCTGCGCCGAATACCGCCGCATGGTCGATCTGCAGAAGCTCGAGGACGAGGAAGGAGGCGGCAGCCATGGCTAACGTAAATCCGCTGTTGCTGGTAGGCGCAGTCATCGGTGTCGTCACGGCGCTGCTGGTGCTGGCCTACGCCCTCATCAAGGACAAAAAGGAGACGATGGGCTTTGAGCGCACGATGAACGACGGCGAGATTCTGCGCCGCCTGGCCGGGTACGCCAAGCCGTACCTGGCGAAATTCGTCGTTGTGCTGTTTTTAATGCTGTTCTCCATTGCCTATGACATCATCTCGCCGCTGATCGTCGGCGCACTGGAGGAGCTGGTCTCAGGCGAGTTCGAGCTGCCGCGGCTGTTCGCGGGCGTCGCCGTCTATGCGGGCGTGCTCGTTTTCTCGATGGCCAGCACCTACTTCCAGGCCGTCATTCTGCAGCGCGTCGGCCAGCGCATCATCTCCGACCTGCGCGAGGACCTATTCACCCACATTGAGTCGCTGTCCCACGAGCAGCTGAACGAGATTCCTGTCGGCAAGCTCGTCACCCGCGTGACGAACGATACAAACGCTATCTCGATGATGTTCACGAACCTGCTGGTCACGCTGACCAAGAACATCTTTGTCATCCTCGGCATCCTGGTCGCCATGCTGGCGCTCAACTATGAGCTGACGCTGATGGTGCTCTGTTTTGTGCCGTTCATCGTGATTTTTACGGTCATCTTCCGCAAGTTCTCCCGCCGGGCCTACCGCAAGGTCAAGGACGCGACCACCGACATCAACACCTACCTGTCGGAGAATCTGTCCGGCATCAAGGTCACGCAGATCTTTGGCCGCGAGGACGAGAAGATGGCGGAGTTCCGCGAGAAAAGCCAGCGCCTCGCCCGCGCGAACCGGGAGCAGATCTTTGTGTTCGGCGTGTTTCGTCCTCTGGTCTACATGCTGTATATCTGCTCGATCCTGTGTCTTTTTTATCTCGGCGGCATGGGGCATCTGAACGGCGTGACGTTTCTGGGCCAGACCATCACGGGCGGCACCATCGTCACGTTCTACATGTACATTTCCAAATTCTTCACGCCCATCCAGAATCTGGCCGAGCAGTTCAACTGGCTGCAGTCGGCGCTGGCCTCGTCGGAGAAGGTGTTCTCCATCATGGACATTGCGCCCAAAATGGTGGACGCCCCCGATGCCATCGAGTTGGACGAGGTAAAGGGCGAAATCGAGTTCCGCGACGTCTGGTTCAGCTATCTTCCGGGCGAGTGGGTGCTGCAGGGCGTGTCCTTCCACATTGACCCGCACCAGACCGTGGCGTTTGTCGGCTCGACGGGCTCGGGCAAGAGCACGATTCTCTCGCTGATCTGCCGCAACTACGAGTTTCAGAAGGGCGAGATCCTGATTGACGGCATCGACATCCGCAAAATCAAAATTTCGTCGCTGCGCCGTCACTTCGGGCAGATGCTGCAGGACGTGTTCCTTTTCTCGGGCACGATCCGCAGCAACATCGTCCTGCGGGAGGAGGGCATCTCCGACGAGGAGATTCTACAAGTCTGCCGCTATGTCAACGCCGACAAGTTCATTGACAAGCTGGACCACGGTCTGGACGAGGAGGTCCGCGAGCGCGGGAACAACTTCTCCGCCGGGCAGCGCCAGCTGTTGAGCTTTGCGCGGACGATCATCCACAAGCCAAGCGTTATGATTCTGGACGAAGCCACGGCGAATATTGACACCGAGACCGAGCTTTTGATTCAGGATTCGCTGGAAAAGATGCGGTCCGTCGGCACGATGCTGATCGTCGCGCACCGGCTGTCCACCATCCAGCACGCGGACAGCATTATTGTGCTGTCCCACGGCAAGATCCTCGAGCAGGGGAACCATCAGGAGCTTCTGGCGAAGCACGGCAGATATTACCAGCTGTACACACTGCAATATCATAAGGAGCAGCTGGAGGGGTAAGAGCATGTAGGGCGGCATGCCCTCATGCCGCCGCTGCTGCCACTCCGTTTACGGTCTGTTGCGGAAGCCTGCGGCGGGGTGAGGGCACCCCGCCCTACGCACAATGATACACATACAGACGTCATTTCATTCCGGCACTTGATTTTACCTTTCCATCCCTGTATAATAACTACCGCGCAGCTTTCCCTGCGCGGTAGTTTTATTTGAACATAGAGAGGGAATTTCCACATGAAAAAGCTTTCTGCACTGATTTTGTCCCTGGCGCTGTCCGCCGCAAGGCGCTAAAGGCGGCAAAACGGCAGATTGGGTACTGATCTATCAAAGCCTTCCCCCGAGGGGGAAGGGTGGCCCCGCAGGGCCGGATGAGGGACCGGTTTGCCATTGCAGACCCAACAGGCAACTACCGCAGGCCTTGCCCTCATCAGTCAGCGGGCGGGGCCGCTGACAGCTTCCCCCGAGGGGGAAGCCGCTCGTTCCCAAAAGTCTCTCTTTCACACGAAAGGGAGGCTTTTTTATTTACAACCTATGGACGTAACTGCAATTTTATGGTATACTATATCGGTTAAAGTGGGGAGGTATAGGACTATGCGCGTTTTGGGCATCGACCCGGGGTATGCCATTGTGGGCTGGGGCGTTGTGGAGTACATCAGCAACCGCTTTGCACCCATCGGCTACGGGGCGGTCATCACCGAGAAGGACACGCCCTTTGAACAGCGCCTCGTTGAAATTTATGAGAGCGTATTCGACATCTGCAAGCGCTACCAGCCCGAAGCCCTTTCCATCGAAAAGCTGTACTACCAGCACAACCAGACCACTGTCATTGGCGTGGCCGAGGCCCGCGGCGTCATTCTGCTGGCCGCGGCGCAGTGCGGCGTGCCGATCTACGAATACACACCCATGCAGGTCAAGCAGGCCATCACCGGCTACGGCAAGGCCGTGAAGAAGCAGATCCAGGAGATGACCCGCATAATGCTGCACCTCGAGTCCGTCCCCAAGCCCGACGATACCGCCGACGCCCTCGGCATGGCGATTGCCCACTGCCATTGCAGCCGCAGCCGGTTGATGGGGACACCGGTGAGATAATCCCTTGCCTTCCCCCAAGTGGGGGAAGGTAGCCCCGCAGGGCCGGATGAGGGATGAGGTTTCCGCAATCACCCATTTGCGTGCGGTACCCGACAAGCTGCCCCTCATCCGCCCTCGGGCGGCGCCTCGGGCACCTTCCCCCCAAGGGGGAAGGCTTTCCACCATACAAAAGAAGGATACACCATGATCTACTGCCTTACCGGAAAATCATCAAGAAAACGCTGGATTCCGTCGTCATCAGCTGCGGCGGGGTCGGCTATTTTGTCCAGATCCCCGCCACCACCGGCGAGGCCCTGCCTCCCGCCGGGCAGGAGGGGACCGTTTATACGATTATGAACGTCACCGAGAACGACGTCTCGCTCTACGGCTTTGCTGCCGAGGAGCAGCGCGACTGCTTTAAAATGCTGACCGGCGTCACCGGCGTCGGCCCCAAGGCCGCGCTGTCCATCCTGTCCATCATGACGCCGGAAAAAATCGCGCTGGCCGCGTCCAGCGGCGACCACAAAGCGTTCACCAAGGCCGCGGGCGTCGGGCCGAAGCTGGCCCAGCGCATCACGCTGGAATTGAAGGACAAGGTCGGCAAGGGGCTGGCCGCGGGCACGGGCTTCTCCGGCAATGTTGCCGCCCCGGCCCCCAGCTCTGCGCCCGCGCAGGCCGTCGCCGCGCTCGTCAGCCTGGGCTATGCGCCGTCGGACGCTGCCGCCGCCGTGGCCCGCGTCGACGAGACCCTCTCCGTGCAGGAGATCATCACCATCGCGCTGCGCAGTCTGTCGCGCGTGTAACAGAAGGGGAGTGCCGAATTGAACCAGGAATACACCGTGGACCCCAGCCGTCTCGTCAGCCCCGATATGACCCCCGCCGACACGGAGGAAGTCAGCCTGCGCCCGAAAACCCTGGACGATTACGTCGGTCAGGAGAAGGCCAAGGGCAACTTAAAGGTCTATCTGCGGGCGGCGCAGCAGCGCGGCGAGCCGATGGACCACATCCTGCTCTACGGCCCGCCGGGCCTGGGCAAAACCACGCTGGCCGGCATCGTGGCGCAGGAGATGGGCGTACAAATTCGCATCACGTCCGGCCCCGCCATCGAGAAGCCCGGCGACCTGGCCGCCCTGCTGACAAATCTGCAGGAGGGCGACATCCTCTTTATCGACGAGATCCACCGCCTGTCGCGTCAGGTCGAAGAAGTCCTGTACCCGGCTCTCGAGGATTTCGCACTGGACATCATGATCGGCAAGGGGCCGAGTGCCCAGAGCATCCGCATCAATCTGCCGCGGTTCACGCTGGTGGGCGCCACGACCCGCGCGGGCCAGCTGACCGGGCCGCTGCGTGACCGCTTCGGCATCCTGCTCAAATTAGAGCCCTACAGCCCCCGGGAGCTGGGCCGCATCATCCTGCGCAGCGCGGGCATTCTGGGCGTGCCCATCACCGAGGAGGGCGCGCTGGAGCTGGCCCGCTGTGCCCGCGGCACGCCGCGTATCGCCAACCGTATGCTCAAGCGCGTGCGCGACTTTGCCACCGTGCAGGGAGACGGCACAATTGACGAGGAGACCGCCATTGCCGCCCGCAAGTGGATGGACATTGACGAGCTGGGTCTGGACGAGCTGGACCGCAGTGTCCTGCGCGCCATCATTGAGATGTACGGCGGTGGCCCCGTCGGTCTGGAGACGCTGGCCGCAGCCCTGGGCGAGGAGAGCGTCACCCTGGAGGACATCTGCGAGCCGTACCTGATGCAGATGGGCATGCTGACCCGCACGCCCCGTGGCCGCTGCGTGACCCGCCTTGCCTACGAGCACCTGCACATGGCCGTGCCGAAGCGCTTTGACGACGAGGATTCCGGCCAGACGAGTATGTTTTAAATAAGGGCAATACCGCATAATTCTAAGTGCCGATACGGCGAGCGAGGTGCGGCAGCTGCTAAGCCAAAAGCGCAGATAATACTTTGTGTATTATCGAGCATTTTGGCAACGCAGATGCCGTGCCGCAGCC